>RCMY010001692.1_pt1 | contig 20641 bp, 12 predicted proteins | sample 2041341 | NCBI WGS metagenome assembly RCMY01 (sample SAMN09708234, study PRJNA481090) | Marine sediment metagenome, whole genome shotgun sequencing project. | reverse complement strand
CCTTTCTCGTCATTATGTCTCTACTTCGCAATGTGTCTAGTTGTTATCTAAAAATCCAACTTTAAATATAGTGGTAATTGCCAGCAATCTTATTCTTGTCGTATTTCAAATAACGAATTGTTTACTAGCTCTAAGTAATATACTTTTTCTTGATCAACAATTCAATTACACAATGTGTGTAATAGGATTTCACACATACCGATGTAATCTGATTTCACACGTACCGATGTAATTTAATTACACACATGCTTGTGTAATAGGATTACATACGTGTAGACATAATCAAATTACACAAAAGGTTTTGGAATTTAGGTAAACGTTTGTTCATTCAGCTTCAAAAGCTATTTTCATACTTTCAAATAAATTCTATCATATTTATTATTTGTATGTAGTAGCTTTTTGAACTAGATATGCTGTTTAGAAAAGTCAATCTATATGTTTGATAAAACTTAATCAGTGTAAAGTATATGTATGGTATAAATAGCATAATTGCAAAAAAAACACCAAAAACAGGTGTACTTTGGAGTTTAATGTCACTTTTAGGCCGATAATGTCACTTAATGTCACTGGCTCAGCCCTTATAAACAAAGGGTTTGTGACATTATGACATTAGTGACATTGAAAAAACTTTTTCTGGTAGCCTGTCTTTAGCCGTATTAGGTTTATATTTGTTTTTAAATAAGTTGTCTAATCTTACCTGATTGGTTGTCATTCAATCCAATATGGCTTTAACCGAAATAGTTTTATCACCCTCTGAATTGACGAAGAACCCTTTTGTAAAAGTTGTATGGGGTTAAGCCGAACAGACGAATAAAAGATAAACTAGTTAAAGAACTCATTGATATAGCCGCTTATCAGGCGGCATAATATTCTTATAACAAATAATTTTATAACGAACTATTGATATTTAAAAAGTCTTTTTAATTATTTGCTTTCGTTAGAATATGCTTGGAATATGGTTATAATGCTCAAATAAAAAACATATGTTAATGATGCTATGTGTTGAAAATACACAGTCTTTATGAAATAATATATTGTGATTTAACGAAAAATACTAGTAAACAAAGCCTTTTGGAATTGTTGGACAAATCTAGAAATAAGCCATAAAAACACATTTGTCCACCTAATAGATTGTTTTATCCACCATCTATTTTTACTCTTTTTCTATATTTGCGACATAAATTTTCATTAAATCTATTAACATTAATAACTAAAAACAATTAAGATGAGAAAGCATTTATTCTCAGTGACGCTTGTTCTGGGTCTTGTGGGTGGTCTTACTATAAGTCCTTTACCCATGGTTGCTTCTGTAACACAGGCACAGATCATTCAGATTAAAAGTCGTGTTGTAGACCAAGATGGACAACCTCTTATTGGTGCAACTGTAAAGACGAAAGGTTCCAATGTTGGAACAGTAACTGACCTTGATGGTAATTTCCAATTAAATGTTCCTGCTAACGCTATTCTATTAGTGAGCTATGTTGGTTATAAAGATTCTCAAATTGCCGTACGCGGTAGGGCTATCATTGATCAAATTCAACTCACTCCTAATGACTTGACACTTAATCAAGTTGTTGTCGTAGGTTACGGAACTCAGAAAAAAGCAGACTTAACTGGTTCCGTTTCTATTGTGAATGCAGAAGAGATGAAGAAGGTTTCAAATTCTAACATCTCAACAATGCTTGAAGGTAAAGTTCCTGGAGTACAGATCACAACTGATGGTCAACCAGGTGCTGATCCAACTGTGAGAGTTCGTGGTATCGGTTCATTTGGTAGTACGGCTCCTCTCTATGTAATAGATGGTGTACCGATGGGTACTTCTATTCGTGACTTCTCTCCTAATGACATTGCTTCTATTCAAGTGCTAAAGGATGCCTCTGCAGGTGCTATTTATGGTTCACGTGCTGCAAATGGTGTCGTTATCATTACAACTAAGAATGGTCAAAAAGACCAACCTTTGAAGGTAGGCTACTCAGGCTATTTTGGTATTGATAAAATTTCAGATGGTGTTTATGATGTGATGAATTCTGATCAGTATAGCAATTATCTTGGCAAGGCTTGCTTAAACTCTAATACAGCTTTGCCTGGTGGCTATAGTCTTGATGCTAGTACGGGTAAATACCATTTTATGGATAATACCAATACTGATTGGTTTAACGAGGTATTCAAAACAGGTATCCGACAGAATCATAATGTAAACTTCAGTGGTGGTAGCGCAAGCAGTACTTATAATGTAGCTCTTGATTACTTCCAGCAGAAGGGTACTCTTGAAGGTGCAGGCCCTAACTATGAGCGCTATAATGCACGTGCCAACAATACTTTTGAGACTAAGTTTATTAAGTTCCGTACGAGCATGGTTTTCTCACATTCAAACCAAGATAATATGGGATTGTCAAACTCTTCAGAGTATGTTCAGGGACTTTATGGCGATGTGACTAACGTGTTGCGTGGAACTTTGTTGATGCAGCCTACAATTAAGGCTTATGATTCATCTACTTGGGTACTTGACGACAAGGTAGGTTCTGCAAGCAACTATAATTATGACGCATACGGCTATGGTGTTTACTATGATAATATACATGGTGATATATCTGCCTCAAACCCATTGTTGGTAAACAACTTGTTGAAGCGTAATACGATTGTTGAACGCTTTGTTGGTACAGGTTCTGCAGATGTCGACCTATTAAAGATGATCGGTTTAGGCAATAAGAATCATCACCTGAATTACAAGATTAATCTTTCATACAGTACTACACATGCGAAGGACAATACATGGATTTCTGCATGGATTCAGAGTAACCGTGTTTATCTTGACAAGAGTAATGAGCGCCTGACTAAAGGTGAACGTACATACAACGATGCTTTGATAGAGAATACTCTTACTTATGATGGCACCATGGGACTACACAATATTAATCTTGTGTTAGGTCAGACATACGAAGAGGAAAATTCAAATATGCTAACAGGATGGGGCGTAAACTTCTCTGAACCTTATTTCTTAGAGCTTCAGAATGCATCAAAAACATATTCTTCATCTTATGATTATAAGCACGCATTAGCTTCGTATATCGCTCGTCTTAATTACAATTATGATGAGAAATACTTGATTTCTGCCATTATCCGTCGTGATGGAAGTTCACGTCTTTCTAAAAATATTCGTTGGGGAACTTTCCCATCAGTATCAGTAGGTTGGCGTTTTGATAAGGAGAAATTCTTCCCAATCAGTCATGATATTGTAAACATGTTTAAGGTTCGTGCTAGTTATGGTGTACTTGGTAATGAGAATATTGGTGAATATCAATATATGGCAACCATGAATCGTAACAACATGACTTACAGTTTCAACAATACACCTGTTACTGGTTCTGCTATATCTACCTATGTAAATGATAACATTGCATGGGAGAAAAAGAAAACAACTAATGTAGGTATTGATCTTGCCATGTTTAATAATCGCCTTGAATTCACTGCAGAGTGGTATAAAAACCGTTCAGAAGACTTGTTGTATGGAGTTCCTGTTCCTGCACAGGCTGGTGTGTCAAATACAAGTGTGACGATGAATGCTGCTTCAATGGACAACAGTGGTTTTGAATTCTCAGCTACTTATCGTAATCATGACAATCCACTGAAATATGATATCAGTGCCAATGTGAGCACATTGAAGAATAAGGTTACTTCTTTAGGTTTCGGTACAAATTCATATATCACAGGTTCTTATGCTACTTATGTAGGTCAAGAGGTTGGTCAGTTCTATGGTTGGGTTTATGAAGGAATAGCACGTACACAAGCAGATCTTGATAATCATGCGACACAGCAGGGCGCTAATGTCGGCGATTGTCTATACAAAGATGTCAGTGGACCAGATGGTAAACCAGATGGTAAAATCGATGCTTACGACCAAGTGGTTCTAGGCAGTGGTCTGCCAAAGGTTAACTTTGGTTTGAGTGCACGTCTTGAATACAAGAACTTCGATTTGACTATTTCTACTTATGGCGCACTAAACTATCATGTATCAGACGATATTTATAATAGTCTTAATTCATGTTATGGATGGGGAAATAAAGATGTATCAATTTTAAATGCCAATCAATATTCTGCTGATGGTCAGACATACATCTCAAGTGTTCCACGCACTTATGTAACAAATAATGCTTCTTTGGCATGGAATGATCTTTTCAGTTCTCGCAAGATTCAGAATGCTGCATATTGGAAGATTGCCAATATTGAACTTGGTTACAATTTACCAGACAAATGGTTCAAAGGCATAATTTCTGGTGCGCGTGCATATATCTCAGCTCAGAATGTTTATACATTTACTGGTTACCATGGTTACAACGTTGACTATGCTGGCGGTACATTCACTCCAGGATATAACTTCTGTTCTTTCCCGACACCACATACATATATGTGCGGTGTTCAATTCACATTCTAACATAATATGTATTTTCAATATGAAACTATATAAAATTTCACTGGCCCTTTTGCTGGGTCTTAGCACATTTACATCGTGCAATGATAAGCTGGAATTGCTGAATCCAAACCAGCAAACAACAGGTACATTCGGTTTTAATGCCGATGACTTGCAGGAAAGCGTTATAGCTGCTTATAACCATATTCGTATGGAAGGTTCTTATGCTCGCGTGGGCTACACAATAGATGTATGCCGCGGTGACGAAGCTTGGAATTCATCTCAGGTGTGGTATCTGCCTTTTGATGATCTTAATGAGCCTATTACCGATGAAATAGGTTCATGGTCTTGGCGTGAGTGGTATTACACAGTAAATGTATGCAACTTTGTTCTTTCACGTTGCAGCGGTGATGATGCCCAACTTTCAGAAGATATGCGCCGCATCAAGGGACAAGTATTGTTCCTTCGTGGTTTATCATATTATAACCTTGCTGGATATTATCAGAATCCTCCACTGATAACAGATTATAAAGATTATTCTACACTTGAAGGACTGTATGGTGCTAATAGTACTTTTGATGCAGTGTTTGATCAGGTAGAAAAAGATTTTCAGGAGGCAATGACTTTACTTCCTTCTCGTGATACAGGTGGTGAATGGTCTGGTGGTCGTGCAACATGTGGTGCTGCTGCCGGATATTATGCACGCGCTTTGATGCAGCGTCATAAGTATAGCGATGCACTTGCTGTTCTGAAGGATATCATTGGCAAGAAATACGGAACATATAAACTAATGGCAAACTATGGTGATAACTTCCGTGAAGGTTCTGAATATGAGAATAATGCAGAAAGTTTGTTTGAAGTTCAATACCTTGATTATGGTTCACAGGGCACAGATGATGAATGGACTCCTGTAAACACAAGTGCTTATGCTACACAGGGCTCTGCTATTGAAAGTAACTATGGTCCTGGTGCTTATGGTGGTTGGGCTGATATATCAGCTTCACCATGGTTGTATCAACTTTTCAAAGGCGAGCGCACAACTGCAGGCAAACTTGATCCACGTCTGTATTGGACTATCGGCACTTATGAGTCTGATTGGGAAGGTTTTGAATATGGCAACACATGCTATACAAATAAGCTGACAGCAGCAGACACTGTGGTAACAAATAATAATAATGGTGGTTTGCCAATCGCAAAGTTTACCAACCTGCGTACGGGTCTATATAATAAGGTTGTAACAGGTCTGCATGATGGTATAAATCTGCGTATGATGCGTTACTCTGATGTGTTACTTCGCGCAGCAGAATGTGAAAACGAAGTAAATGGTCCTACACAGCAGGCTATTGATTGGATAAATCAAGTACGTGAACGTGCAAAACTTGCTGACTTAAAGCTTTCTGATTTCCCAAATGCAAATATGTTGTTTGAGCAGATAGCCAACGTAGAGCGTCCAAAGGAATTCGGTTGTGAGTTTGGTCGTGGTTTCGACCTCTTACGTTGGGGCTTCTTCTATAGTGCCGACCGTTTGCAGCAGCTGAAGGAACATGGAACATTCCGCCGTTCTATACACCATGTGAAAGATCCTGTTAGCTATTCTAACATAGCAACTGATCCAGAACTAAAGAGCTCTTATGATTCTTATGTTCAGGGACATGAGTTCCTGCCTATTTATCAAGGTTTGCTTAACAATAATCCTAACCTTAAAGGTAATTCTGCTAATGACGGAACTGATAACTCTACCTACTTTAGTCAGAAGGGTTGGACAATACATCCAGTGGTAAGTCTAAGCAAATAGAAATAACACATTACATTTATCTATAAAAGATTATGAAACATCTAAATAAAATAGCATCCATTTTCTGTGGTGCTGCATTTGGACTACTGGCTCTTGCCAGTTGCGAGGGCGGCGACGTGTATAATGTGAATGCTCCAGACTGGATTTCCCATAAAATAGACTCTATAGAGAATTCAAAGAAATCAAACGAAGAGGTTTTGGTTGGCATGCAGGAAGATGTGTACACGATTGGTAATAGTGACTATTCTTCAGGATGGTGGTCAAGTTTCTCGAAATATTATGTTGTTCCAGACGGACAGAAGTGGAATGCCGTGTTAAACCTTAATCTCAACTCTGGCGATAATACTTATTATAAGAACTTCGCGATTGTCTTTACAAATGATGTCGATCGTGGCGGAACTGGATATCAAGAATATGGTGCATTCCGTTTTGATGCTACTGGCGATTCAGCCAAGTATAATTCACAGTGGGGAAATCATCTATATTTCAAGTATGCCAGCAGCACACAGTTGCTAGCTCCAGATGCAAACAACAAAGATGCAAACGTGCAGAAGCTTGGGGGAAAGGTTACGATAACCGTAGACCGCACGAGTAGTACTGAATTTAAAATAAAGATTACGAACGGTACAGTGACTAAGACTTATGATCAGCCATTTAAACTGTCTAATCTCAATGCAGATCCTACTGATACCAATATTCGTTGTTTCCTAGTGCCAGAGGGTTCTTATATTGATTTCCTTCAGACAAACATTGTTCCAATAGGTGGACTTACTTCTGCTCAGGACAAAGCCCCTGTATCTATGGTGCTCCAGAATGTTCCTGATGAGGTTACACGAGGCACTACACTTGACAAGGCAATGTCGAACATCTCTGCTGAGGTTACATTTGAGGAAGGTGTAAAGAAAGTAATTCCTGCTTCTGAACTTTATATTTCTGCTATTCCTGATATGGATGTACCGGGAGAGAAAAATCTTGTAGTGATATACAACAAGACTTTCAAGGGCAGTAATGCTACAAAACCAATTGTTGCGTATGCTAAGTTTAATGTTGTGAACAGCATCTCTTCTATAAAGATTACAAAGGCACCGAGTAGAGGTAATTACTATTTCTTTAATTCGGCAGCGACAAGCGGTATGACTGATCGTACATTGGCTTTTGATCCTACAGGTATGGAAGTCACAGCAACGTATGCTGATGGAAGTTCTGCGGTGATGGATAATGCCAAACTCAAATTCTCTTCTATTCCTGCTTCAGCAGGTACTTATAATGTTACTGTTAGTACGGCTAATGGAAAGACAGATAATGTATCAATAACAGTTTCTGGATCAGCATCTACATTTGTTTCTCCTAGCCCAAGTACACTTGGTGCAACTGATAATACAGGTGCATGGTGGTCTGTATTTACAGATAATATTAAAGTTCCAGCTGGTAAAACTTATGCTGTATCATTCACCAATTATAGTAGTTTGGCAAAGAACTGGAATAATTTCGTGACGATACTCCGTAATTCTGCAAATTCAGAATATGCAGTCGTACGTGCTGATAATTATGGTTGGGGAAATGGATACGCCACATCAAGAAACAGTGGAGGACAGACAGACTGGACTTCATGGCTAGCAGCGATGAATGGAGCAAATGTAACTGTTTACGTGACCAACTGTAATAACGGTACCGCAGATATACAGGCTGTGATGAAAGGAACTGATGGCAAGACTTACATACAGTATTATCTTGGCGTGAGTACCGTAGACGTAAATGATTTGTGTTTTGCATTTACCATAGACAGTTGTCATTTGGTATTCAAGTCAAGTCTTGCAGCAAGCAAGAGATCTTCTTATCGTAAATGATGATATAAAATGAAATATCTGAATATAATATTGTTGTCATTGAGCAGCCTATGTGCTATAGGCTGCTCAGGTGGCGACACTTCTGAAGAAGTTAAGCCAACACCGCCAACGCCAACCGGAGTTGATGAACAACTAGCAAATTATGTCGCACCAACATATAATGATGATTACACATCAATTGCAAGTTGGGATAATCGCAGTAAATGGAATCTCGCCAATGTTCACGATCCTACTGTCGTGAAAGCTGATGATGGATACTATTATATGTATCAGACAGATGCATCTTATGGTAATGCACATCTGGGACATGGACATTTCTTCTGTCGTCGTTCTAAGAACCTTGTAGACTGGGAGTTTATGGGTGCCACAATGTCAACACTACCTTCATGGGTTAAAACCAAACTAAATGAGATTCGTTCCAATATGGGACTATCTGCCAGCACTGCAAATTTCAGTGATGAAACTCAGTTTGGTTTCTGGGCACCATGTGTACGTCGTGTGAATGCCAATCTGTATCGCATGTATTATGTTATAACGATTCCTGGCACAATCAATGGTGATAACACGTGGTCTGAGCGTGCTTTCATAGGTATGATGGAAACTAGTACGCCTTCTAACGTAAGCAGTTGGGTAGATAAAGGATATGTGATTACAAACGCATCTGATAAGGGACTCAATTTCAATGTAAAATCTAATGATTGGGCTAATTGCTATTTCAAGTATAATGCCATTGACCCTTCATATATCATCACATCAAGTGGCGAACATTGGTTGGTTTATGGTTCATGGCATTCTGGTTTTGCCGCAGTTCAGCTTAACGCTTCTACTGGTTTGCCGCTTAATTCACTGGGTAATCCATGGGGTACTGATATTTCTGCTTATGGAAAATTGATTAATACTCGTCAGATGGGTAACCGTTGGCAAGCTTCCGAGGCTCCAGAGGTTGTATATCATGATGGTTATTATTATATGTTTATGGCTTATGACGAACTGTCTGTCGCATATAATACACGTGTTGTACGCTCCAAAAATATAGATGGGCATTACGTAGGTATAGATGGTACTGATGTTACCAACAATGGCGGTGACGCATACCCTATAGTTACGCATCCTTATAAATTCTCAAAAGGTTATGGATGGGTAGGTGTATCACATTGTGCCGTATTTGATGACGGGAATGGTAACTGGTTTTTCTCTTCACAAGGCAGATTTCCTGCTAATGTGGGTGGAAACCCATATAGCAATGCTATTATGATGGGACAGGTGCGTAGCATACGCTGGACAGAAGATGGTTGGCCTGTTGTGATGCCTGAACGCTATGGCGCAGTTCCACAGGTTGCTATCACCGAAAGTGATTTAGTTGGTAATTGGGAACATATTGATCTGAGTTATAATTATGCTAAACAGGATTTAGCTACATCAATGACTCTGGCGGCCAACCATACTGTGACAGCAGGTACATGGCAGGGGGCAACATGGAGTTATGATGCAACCAACAAAGTGCTTACTGTTAATGGTGTTAATCTATATCTCCAGCGTGAAGTAGATTGGGAGGCTTCTCCTCGCAAAGCTACAATCGTTTATGCAGGTTATAATGGTAAAAAGACATATTGGGGTAAGAAAGTAAACTGATATCAAGTTTGAGTTATTTATTTTGAATATAGAAAAATGAAACAGAGACTATTGATTTTATATACCGTTTTGCTCTCTTGTTTGATGACAGTGAAAGCTGCTGATGGTATTACGTCACCATTTGTACATGATCCTGTACTGGCTTATGATGGCAGCCGATATTATATATATTGTACAGGTCAGGGAATACAGGTATATTCCTCTGCCGATTTGAATAAATGGCGTGACGAGCCCTCTGTGTTTGATGCCGCACCACAGTGGGCTATGAAGATGGTACCAGGGTATAATGGGCATACATGGGCCCCAGACATCATCTTCTATAAGGGTAAATATCATCTGTTTTACAGTTGTTCTACATTTGGAAAGAATCGCTCAGCGATAGGTCATGCCGAGAATATGACTTTGAATCCGTCTGATTCACGTTATAAGTGGGTGGATAAGGGATGTATAGTTAATTCAGTTCCAGGCAGAAATGAATGGAATGCCATAGACCCTAATGTGGTCGTAGATGGGGATGGAACTCCATGGATGACGTTTGGATCTTTCTGGAACGGCATCAAGTTAGTTAAACTTACAACAGAGATGGATGCTGTAACACAGCCCGAAGAATGGTATAGTCTCTGCAAAAGGATGAATAATACTTTGCCAGACAGCTTACCAGGAGATGATGCTGTTGAAGCACCGTTTATTTATCACCATGGTGGATATTATTATCTGTTTGTATCGTTTGACTATTGTTGTCGAGGATTGAAAAGTAACTATAAAATAGCAATAGGTCGTTCTCAAAATATAAAAGGTCCTTATCTAGACAAAGATGGTAAGAGTATGATGCAAGATGGAGGAAGCATTCTCATGGAGGGTGATCATAAAATTTATTCCGCAGTAGGTCATTGTTCTGTTTACGATTTCTCAGGACAAACATATCTTTTTGCTCATGGTTATGAAATACATGACAATGGAATGCCGCATCTAGTGAAGCGTAAATTAAACTGGGATACTGATGGATGGCCAATCGTAATGCCATGAAGATATTGGAATAATAAGTTGTATAATATCTATTAATGGTATTTTCTTGATTAAAAGTGTAGGGATGTGAAGCTGTGAAGTCAAACATCCCTTTTTAATGCTTATGACTCTCCATATCAGTATCATTGTGATATTAATAACTTGTTATATATCACTCATTTAACCTAGTTCTTTTTTATTGCACAAAAAGGTCGTTCTGTGCACAAAGAGGTTGTTTTTGTGCATTTTATTTGGTGCGTTTATAAAAAATAAGTAATTTTGCGACCAGCTTTGAAGCAAAATACACAATTATATATAATAATTTATGAAATTGAACATCGTTGTACTTGCTAAGCAAGTACCTGACACACGAAATGTGGGAAAGGATGCAATGACAGCAGAAGGCACCGTAAATCGTGCTGCTCTTCCTGCTATCTTCAATCCTGAAGATTTAAATGCCTTGGAGCAGGCTCTTCGTTTGAAGGATCAGAATCCAGGTTCAACAGTTGGAATTCTCACCATGGGTCCTCCACGTGCAGGCGAAATCATTCGTCAGGGACTATATCGTGGAACTGATACAGGCTGGTTGCTTACAGACCGTCTGTTCGCTGGTGCTGATACATTGGCAACTTCTTATGCTTTGGCAACTGGTATACAGAAAATTGGTCATGTAGATATAGTAATAGGTGGTCGTCAGGCTATCGATGGTGATACAGCTCAGGTTGGTCCACAGGTAGCACAGAAACTGGGACTTAATCAGGTTACATACGCTGAGGAAATAATCAAGGTTGAAGATGGCAAGGCTACAATTCGTCGTCATATTGACGGTGGTGTTGAGACTGTCGAGGCTCCATTACCTGTAGTAATTACAGTTAACGGAAGTGCTGCTCCTTGTCGCCCATGCAACGCAAAACTTGTAATGAAATACAAATATGCTACTTGCCCAATGGAGCGTAAAGGTGACGAACCTTGGACAGACCTTTATGCAGAGCGTCCTTATCTTACATTGAATCAGTGGTCTGTTGCTGATGTTGATGGCGATGCTAAACAGTGTGGTCTTAGCGGTTCACCTACAAAGGTTAAAGCCGTAAAGAACATCGTATTCCAGGCTAAAGAGAGCAAAACTCTTACAGGCAGTGATGCAGATGTAGAAGGACTTATCACAGAATTATTGGACGAAAAGATTATCGGTTAATAGTAGTAGACTTATGAATAACGTATTTGTATATTGCGAGATCGAAGGCACTACTGTTGCCGAGGTATCTCAGGAATTGCTCACTAAGGGTCGCAAGCTAGCTAACGAACTTGGTGTAGAACTTGAAGCCATTGTTGCCGGTACTGGCATCAAAGATAAGGTAGAAAGTCAGATTTTACCTTATGGTGTTGACAAATTGTTTGTCTTTGATGAAGAGGGCTTGTTCCCTTATACATCAGCTCCTCATACTGATATATTGGTTAACTTGTTTAAGGAAGAAAAACCACAGATATGCCTTATGGGCGCAACCGTTATCGGTCGTGACCTTGGCCCTCGTGTAAGTTCTTCACTTACTTCAGGTCTTACAGCCGATTGTACTCAGCTTGAGATTGGTAGCTATGAAGATAAGAAAACTGGTAAAGTTTATGAAGGTCTGTTGTATCAGATTCGTCCTGCTTTCGGTGGTAATATCGTTGCTACAATCGTAAACCCTGATCATCGTCCACAAATGGCTACAGTACGCTCTGGCGTAATGCAGAAGGCTATTTATGATGGTAAGGCAAAGAATGAAGTAGTTTATGCTGACGTTGCGAAATATGTACCAACAACAGATTTCGTTGTTAAGGTTCTTGATCGTCACGTTGAGGCTGCAAAACATAATCTTAAAGGTGCTCCTATCGTTGTAGCCGGTGGTTACGGTGTTGGAAGCAAAGAAGGTTTCAATCAGTTGTTCTTGCTTGCAAAGGAACTTCATGGTGAGGTTGGTGCAAGTCGTGCTGCTGTTGATGCTGGTTGGGTAGACACTGATCGTCAGATTGGACAGACTGGTCTTACAGTTCATCCTAAGGTATATATCGCTTGCGGTATCTCTGGTCAGATTCAGCATATCGCAGGTATGCAGGATTCTGGTATCATTATCTCTATCAACAACGATCCTGATGCTCCAATCAATAAGATTGCTGATTACATCATCAACGGAACTGTTGAAGAGGTTGTTCCAAAGCTAATAAAGTATTACAAACAGAATAGTAAATAATAAAATGGCAAACTATTATACAGATCATCCAGAGATTGCATTCCACCTGAATCATCCTCTGATGAAGCGCATCGTTGAACTCAAGGAGCGCAACTATGCAGACAAAGAGAATTTCGATGATGCCCCTGTTAACTACGAAGACGCTATCGAGAACTACAAGCGTATTTTGGATATTACAGGTGACGTAGCAGCTAATATCATTGAACCTAATTCTGAGAGCGTAGACCTTGAAGGTCCACATCTTGAGAATAACAGAATGATTTATGCTAGCAAAACATTCGAGAACCTTGACGCTACCCGTAAGGCTGGTCTTTGGGGTATCTCTATGCCAAGACGTTACGGCGGTCTTAACTTGCCTAACATCACATTCTCAATGCTTAGTGAGGTTATCTCAGCTGCTGATGCTGGTTTCCAGAATGTATGGTCTCTCCAGTCTTGTATCGATACTCTTTATGAGTTCGGTTCAGAGGAGCAGCGCCAGAAGTATATTCCACGTATCGCAGCAGGTGAAACAATGTCTATGGACCTTACTGAGCCTGATGCTGGTTCTGACCTTCAGCGCGTAATGCTTAAGGCTACACAGGATGAAGATGGTACATGGCGTTTGAATGGTGTTAAGCGTTTCATCACTAATGGTGATTCTGATATTCACTTGGTTCTTGCTCGTTCAGAGGAAGGAACTAAGGATGGACGTGGCTTGTCTATGTTTATCTATGATAAGCGTGATGGCGGTGTTGACGTTCGTCACATCGAGCATAAGCTTGGTATCCATGGTTCACCTACCTGCGAGCTTGTTTACAAGAATGCTAAGGCTGAACTTTGTGGTAACACTCGTCTAGGACTTATCAAGTATGTCATGGCGCTTATGAATGGTGCTCGTCTTGGTATTGCAGCACAGTCTGTAGGTGTTGAGCAGGAGGCTTACAATGAGGGTCTTGCTTATGCTCAGGAGCGTGCACAGTTCGGACAGAAGATTGTTGAATTCCCAGCAGTTTATGATATGTTGTCTCGCATGAAGGCTAAACTTGATGCTGGTCGTTCACTTCTTTATCAGACAGCTCGCTACGTAGATATCTACAAGGCTTTGGAAGATATTTCTCGCGAGCGCAAACTCACTCCAGAGGAGCGTGCTGAGATGAAGACATATACTCGTCTTGCTGATGCTTTCACACCTATTTCTAAGGGTATGAACTCTGAATATGCAACTCAAAACGCTTATGATGCTATCAGCATTCATGGTGGTTCTGGTTTCATTATGGAGTATAAGAGTCAGCGTTTGTATCGTGATGCTCGTATTTTCTCTATCTATGAGGGAACAACACAGCTTCAGGTTGTTGCAGCTATTCGCTACATCACTAACGGTACTTATCTTTCAATCATTAAGGATATGCTTCAGACTGAGGTTTGCGACTGCGTAAAACCATTGCAGACTCGCGTTGCAAAACTTGTTGAGCAATATGAAGATGCTCTTAACTATGTTAAGGAAGCAAACAATCAGGATATGCACGATTTCCTTGCTCGTCGTCTTTACGATATCACAGCAGAGATCATCATGTCATTGCTTATCATTGAGGATGCTACACGTGCTCCAGAACTCTTCAAGAAGAGTGCAAACGTTTATGTTCGCATGACAGAGGAAGATGTTCTTGGTAAGGTTGCTTACATTAAGTCATTTACTGCTGAAGACCTGAAGAACTTTACGGTTCAGGAAGAGGCTCCTGTAGCTGAATAATTTATTATAAAATACAAAATAAAGGCGCATCATATTAGGTGCGCCTTTATTGTTTCTTCTTATTATCACACTTTTTCGAGGATACTTCAAAGCATTTTATACATTTTTTCGAGGATTTAAATTGTAATTTACAACACTTTTTCGAGGATATAAACCGTACTTTTCTACATTTTTTCGAGGATACTTTGATGTAAATTCCACACTATTTCGAGGATAGCCTGTGTTTCTTACTGCATTTTTTCGAAGATTATAGTAACACGTATTACATTGTAATGCTATATTAACACGGTCTTAATTGAGTTGTAATATACGTTAAGTACATTTACAACGTAAAATAAACGATTAATATTTATTATTATGAACAATGTATTGAAAATATGGAATGCAATGTTGGCAGTATCTGCAGTAGTAACGTTTATACTAATCACGATATTGTTTATGTTAATCAAATAAACAATATCGTTATGTATTCGTGAACTGAATAGGGTAGAAGTGGTCTATTTCACAACCCACTTCTTTCCTTGATGTATATAGATGCCTTTTTGAGTAGGTTTAACGGTGAAGCTCATTCCTTCAAGGTTATACCATGCATTATTTTTAGCTATATTTGTGTCTGTTGTGATATTGTTTATTCCGGTAACAACAGATGTTATATCCGTTGCTGAATATTTTCCGTTAACCAAATCTGAAATCTGGTAATATGTATCCTCACTTATTGGACCTAGATTAACAGTCTGTAGCTTATTACTGCCTTGATCAAATATAATGTTGAAGGTATATCCGGCAGTGTTCACATCAAATGTTTTATAATAATAGGTAGTGCCGTCAATAACCTTACTGTCGGTAACTGTGTTTCCCGGCCAAGCTCCATTCAGTGTACCTTTGCTGTCCCATGCATAGAAGTATAAAGCTGACCATGAAGGATCTTTCAGATATACTGTAGCCTTGTGAGCGGTAAATGGCTTTACAATATAGTCACGTGTAATAATACTTGATACAGCGCCATCTTTTAGCAATCCAACTTTCAGCGTTTCGCTTGATGAAATATTTATTTTGCTACCGCTAGTTAGTTGTTCGCTGCTAGCTGTTGGATTTGTTCCGTCTAGAGTATAAACAAGTTTGGCATTTGCATTCTCTGACGCAGCTGTTACAGTAACATCAAATGCAGCAGAATAAGTCCCCGAAGCCTTATCTGCGAAAGCAAGTTCGGCTTTGTTCTCCATAAAGTATTTATAGTGATAACCAGAAAGGATGTTTGTATATCCTGTTGGCACATACGTATTTACGTCGAACCCTACAACAACAATCATATTGTGGTCTCCTTCTACTTTGTTTGCATAGTATAGCGTGCTGCTGCGCATATTTGTATATGTACTTGTATTCTTAATTCCGGCAGCCTTTCGTGCGTCAATCATAGACTTTATCTCCTGCTTATATGCTTTCCAGTGAGGTAGAAACACGCATGGAGTTCCAGGCATAGCCAGCAGATAGGCGTTTGTTGCCAATGTATCTCTCTTAATAGGGTCTAGTGTTTCGGTAGCACTGCGATATTGCGTATCGTGGTTCTCCACGAAAGTCACAGCATATTGACGGAAGTTTGCATCATGAACCAAGTTGTTTGTACTGTTCAGTTTCGACCAGTCGTTATTGTTCACCGCATCTCTCACATTATATCTAAACTGGAAATCAAATGCTGCACTCTTCTTGTTAGCGTTGGTAATCCATGTTTCTATAGTAGAGTTTGAATCCCAATATTCACCAACCGAATAACTAACTCCTGCTGCATCGTTATAGTCAGCTACATGACTGGCATTGAAACCCTTCACCATGTCATATCTGAAACCAGTATATCCAAGGTCGTTGATAAGGAAATTTTCGTAAGCTTTGATAATTGTCTGCACGTTTGTGCTCTTATGGTCAAGGTCACGGCATCCACTCCAGTCTTCGCCTTCATCGTTGTTACTGCTTAGGCTTATTCCTTTTGTGTTAGCCCACGTCTTAGTTGCTCCTCCGTCATCGTTTGCAACAATGTCTGTAGGCAGCATCTGATAGGTAACGCCGTTGTATGTTTCAGAAGGATAATCAACCCATGAACTATTTATTCCAAGATTGTTTCTGTGATTTACTACCACGTCAGCGATAGTTCCCAGTCCCTTGTCTTCAAAAGTCTTTATCATCGACTTCAGTTCGGCTTGTGTTCCAAAACTACTGTTCTGATTAAAGTAATATACAGGCATGTAACCCATAACGTTGCTTGTCGTGTTGCAGTAGCCGCTTTGTGGAACCCAAATCAAACTAAAATATTGTGACAGCTCATCAGCCTGACTTTCAAGATTAGTCCACTTCGTGTCAGTGTAAGAATCCCAATAAAAACCTTGTAGCATCACTCCACCATAGTTTGTAGGCCAACCTTGTGCAAGTGCACAAATGCTTAAGATAGAGTAAAATATGATTGCGTATATTCGCTTCATAATATTATAATTATAGTTTATGTTGCGAATATACAACTTATTTCAGTGCAATCGTTTCCACAATGCTAATCAATTAATTAAAATTGTATGCAAACGATTGCATTGCACCGTACAAATACCTTAGTATTCTATCTTATCATCTTTTTTCGCCCAGTCTTCGAAAGTCTTTATTGCTTCTTCCCTAAGCATTTGTTCAGATGGTTTCTTTCTCTTGTCAGGTGAAAGAGCAATCTCGTCATAAATAAAAGAGTCGTCAAAGTCAATGTTCTTTGCGTCTTCTTTTGTGTTGGCATAATATATTTTGTCAAGATGTGCCCAGTATATTGCACCAAGACACATTGGACAAGGTTCACACGATGTGTAGATAGAGCATCCCTCTAGTGAGAATGTTCCTAGTTTCTGTCCTGCCAATCTTATTGCGCTTACCTCAGCGTGTGCTGTTGGGTCATGATTAGCTGTAACACGGTTTACTCCGGTAGAAATTATGTTTCCATCTTTATCTGCTATTACGGCACCGAAAGGTCCACCGCCATTTCTCACATTTTCGTTTGCCAAGCTTATAGCTTCGCGCATTAATTCTTTTGTCGTCATAATATTTTATATATAGGGCCGTCTAAGGTACTGCAAATTAAAGACAAAACAAAATAAAAGCCTAACTTTTTTGTTTTATATATTTATCATGGCTTCATAAATTTGTGCTATTTCTATTTGTATTTTGATGTTCTTCAGTCGTTATATGTGGTCTATAAGCGATGCCATAGCCATGTATTATAATAAGGTATAAAAGTCTGCTATTATTTAATTCTTGGGTATTATAATTGTTATTTTCATGCTTGCTCAGCAAGTCATTATTGCATCCTTATAAACAACTATTCTTTGCTAGGCGATTAGTTGAATAAAAGTGGCAGTTCGCTGAATTAATTTTCTGCGTATAGAATAAACGACTACTTTTACAATGTGAATTTAATAGTACTAATTTTTTTTATGAGATTCGGTTTACATTATTAGGATTAGTTATTAGTTTTTTTTATGAAAAAGTCTTTGTCCCCAAGCTTCACAGTGATGTGCAACTTGGGGACAGTTTTATTTATTAATCAATTAATGTAATTCTATTACATTCCAAATATTTTCAAATCATCATCTACTGTAGTTATTCCAGCGATACCGAATTGATCAACAAGCACATTTGCAACGTTAGCAGAAAGGAATGCTGGTAGTGATGGACCTAGATGTATGTTCTTTACACCAAGACTTAACAGTGCCAACAACACGATAACAGCTTTCTGTTCATACCATGCAATATTGTATGCTATTGGTAGTTTGTTGATGTCGTCAAGACCAAATACTTCTTGTAGCTTCATTGCTATCACTGCAAGTGAGTAACTGTCGTTGCATTGTCCTGCATCAAGCACTCTTGGAATACCATTGATGTCTCCAAGTTCAAGTTTGTTGTATTTGTATTTTGCACATCCTGCTGTGAGAATCACTGCATCTTTAGGCAAAGCCTTCGCAAAGTCAGTGTAATAGTTTCTGCTCTTCATTCTTCCGTCACAGCCAGCCATAACGACAAACTTCTTGATGTCTCCGTTCTTCACAGCCTCTACAATCTTGTCGGCAAGTGCCAATACCTGATTGTGTGCGAATCCGCCCAATATCTCTCCGTGTTCTATTTCTGTAGGTGCATTACATTTGCGAGCAGCTTCAATCACTTCTGTAAAGTCCTTGTGTCCGTCGCTTCCAGTTTCTATATGTTTGCATCCTGGGAAACCAGTACTGTTCATTGTGAACATGCGCTCCTTGTAGTTTGCGTTTGCAAGAGGTGGAACGATACAGTTTGTTGTGAATACAACAGGACCGTTGAAGCTAGAGAATTCCTCTCTTTGTTTCCACCATGCATTACCGTAGTTACCTACAAGATGCTTATATTTCTTCAGTTGTGGATAGTAATGAGCTGGCAACATTTCACCGTGAGTGTAAACGTCAATGCCTGTACCCTCTGTCTGCTTCAGCAAGTCTTCAATATCGTGTAGATCGTGACCACTAATCAATATACCAGGGTTTTTACCAACTCCGATATTTACCTTTGTTATTTCTGGATTTCCATAGCTCTTTGTATTTGCTTCATCTAGCATCGCCATCGCCTTCACGCCAGCCTTACCAGTAGCTAATACTAGGTTGAATAATTCATCCTGTCCTGCATTTGGATTTGTTATAGTTGCAAGTGCGTCACATGTAAAGTTAATCAGTTCTTTATCAGTGAAACCAAGTCTTGCTGCATGTTCATAATATGCTGCAAGTCCTTTCAGTCCATATACAGTAAGTTCTTTCAGTGAACGAATGTCTTCATTTTCAGTTCTTAATACACCTACTTTTTCAGACTCTTCATCATACGAACTCTTCTCTCCGTTCCATTTCAGTTCTTCATAGTCAGGCAATGAAATACCATCAGCCTTAGCCATAAGTTTGTTTCTGATTTCGATACCTTTGTCAATGCGTGCAGCAATGCTGTCGTCGTCAAAGTTAGCATTAGTGATGGTGCAGAATAAAGCATCAACCACGAAGTCGTTTACGCAGTCACAAGTAGTTTTACCTGTTTTGCGAAGTTCGCTGTCAACAACCGCTACGCCTCTTACCACTGCTAGCAATAAATCCATATACTTGGCAGTCTGTGGCTGTTTTCCGCAAACACCTTTCACCACGCATCCAGTTCCATTAGCTGTTTCTTGGCACTGGTAACAAAACATTTTGTCGTCCATAATCATATCTATTATATTAATAATGTTATATCTAATCAGTAAATCTACTTTTTCTGTGTATTTCTGATTTCCGGATGCAAATGTATTTGTTCTAAAATGGATAATTGGTCACATATGTTACTTGCCGATGATAAAAAAAGTTAAATAGATTTTATTGGTGATTTAAATGATCGTATTCCTGTGTCTCTTAGAATTCCCTTTCTAGCCAGCGTGACATAAATACATCATAGACGGAATAAGATGTACCATCTTTAGTTACTACATTCGACAGTAGTTCTTTTTCATATAACGAATTCACCAAACGTTTAGATGTAGATGGAGTACCGATATTATATTTAGCAAGAAAAGCCTTTGCTGTTATCTGCGTCACCTGTCCTTCCTTAGCTACGGCTATAAGGTAATTCCATTGAGTTTTAGTTAGCATTTGTCTGTATTGCAGATACAACATTTCGTTTTGCTGTAATATTTCCAAACATGCTTTTTTCACGTCATCCATCTTCACATCCTTAGCTCCGTCGGCAAATATCGTGTGACAGAGGCTTTGTGTGTAATATGTATGTTGTCTGGTCCAATCTAGTATATAGTCAATAGCTTCATCAGTGATCGTTCTATCGTTGTCATTAAACATCTTTTTGATGAATGAGCTATAACTTTCTTTCGCAATCTTATTTATTGACTGAACTTTCGCAAGTGAATATCCATTCATCATGCGACATTTAAATTATACATTCTAAAAAGTTTATGGAACTTCGGATTATGACCAA
>RCMY010001691.1_pt1 | contig 20644 bp, 14 predicted proteins | sample 2041341 | NCBI WGS metagenome assembly RCMY01 (sample SAMN09708234, study PRJNA481090) | Marine sediment metagenome, whole genome shotgun sequencing project. | reverse complement strand
GATTTTTCTGACATAGCCAAGTGTTTGTAGACTTTTGTTTATCAGGCACTTGTGCTTTTTATTAATAATAACGCTGCGGAATTAAGGTAAAATGAATAGCTGTAAACTCATACTTCCCTTGTTGATAATGCCGATTTTAAGCATACAGGCTCAAGAAAAACATATCCATTCAGACATGGATTCTTTGGAAATAATGCGACTTATTCCTGAACGAAAACAAGGTTCGGTAGATATTGTGACTGAAGACAGAATGAACAAGGGACTTGTAACTAATTCACTCAACGCTCTAAGCGGACAAGCTGCTGGTGTGAACGTGACTTCTGGTGAAAACAGAATGGCACAATTGAGCAGTGTGCGAGTGAGAGGAACGACTTCTCTTACAGGGGGAAATGATCCACTTGTTATTATTGACGGTGTTTACAGTGACCTTTCTACCCTTTCATCAATATATCCAGCAGACATTGAGAGTTTCACTATTCTTAAGAATGCTTCGGAAACTGCAAAATATGGTTCACGAGGTGCATCTGGCGTTATTCAAGTAACAACAAAGAAAGGACATGGAAGTCAATTTCATATTAGTTACGACGGCAACATTGGCTTTGAATCAAAATATAAGACCATAGATATGTTGCAACGTGACGGGTATATTTCAACAGCTAAAGCATTAGGATTAGATTATAATGATGGCGGATACAATACTAATTTTCAAGATGCAATAACAAGAACAGGTTTTGTACAAAATCATCACATTGCATTCAGTGGAGGTTCAGAAAGTAGTAACTATCGTGCATCAATAGGAGTTATGGACCACAAAACGATTGTCAAGGTTAACGAATACCAAAACTTCACTGCTAAGTTTGACCTATCACAAAAGGCATTTGATAATCTTCTGTCTATTGACTTTGGTGTATTTGGCGCATCACAGAAGAACAACTATATATTTGATGAGCAGAAACTATTTTATAGTGCTGCTACACAAAATCCGACATTTCCTGCAGGAATGAATACCTCGGGTGGATGGGATAAAAATTCAACAGCAAGTCAAATAAATCCTCCGGGAGCATTACTGAAAGAGAAAAATGATGAGAAGAATATGAACTTCAATACTCATCTGGGATTGGACTTTACACTAGATAAAGAACTACATCTGAAACTATTCGGCAGTTACAGTTACAACTCTATTGAAAACGGAGTATTCTGTCCTACATGGGTTTGGGCACAAGGACAAGCATACCGTGGCGAACATAAAACAGAAGACATGTTGGGCAACGCCACTCTTGAATGGAAACACTCATGGGGTATTCACTCTATAGCAGCAACGGCAATGACAGAATACCAAAAGAGTAAACACAGCGGATTCTGGACACTTGTAAAAGGATTCACCACTAACGAATTGGGGTATGACAATCTTGCAGCTGCCTCAACAAGACCATACGGAGGAACAGGATCTGACTATACTGAATCATCATTGGCTTCAGCTATGGGTAGCGTTTCTTATACGCTTATGAAAAGATATACTGTTGCCGGCAACATGAGAGCAGATGGGAGCAGCATGTTTGGAAAGAATAATAAATGGGGCATATTTCCATCTATATCTGGCACATGGGACGTTGCAGCAGAACCGTTCTTTATACGTTTACGCAAGTTGATAAACATCTTTAAAATAAGAATGGGATACGGACTTTCTGGAAACTTAGGAGGTATCGATCCATACAACTCAATCAATCTAGTTCAGCCTACAGGTATAATATCATATAACGGTTCGCCGACAGCAACAATGGGACAATTCCGCAATGCTAATCCTGATTTAAAATGGGAAACTAAAAGCACATTCAACCTTGGTACTGATATAAGTTTCTGGAAGAATAGAGTGATACTTACAGCTGAATATTATTATAGCAAGACACGAGACATGCTATACCAGTATGACGTGCCAGTTCCTCCATTCACCTACAACAAACTGCTTGCCAACCTTGGAGAGATGAGTAACAGTGGTTTTGAACTAGGTGTTGGTATAACTCCGATATCAAAGAAAGACATAGAACTAAACATTAACATGAATGTGGCTTTCCAGAAGAACAAACTTCTATCTTTATCGGGTGACTATAACGGCACACAGCTTTCAGCTTCTAATATAACAAGTATAGGCTCACTTAACGGTGCAGGATTCCATGGGGGCAACAACAACATTGTATATCAAATTATAGGTCAGCCTTTAGGCGTATTTTATCTGCCTCACTGTACAGGACTCACTAAAAACAGCGATGGCAGTTACAGTTATGCAATTGCAGACCTTGACCATAATGGAAAAATAAACATTGAAGATGGTGGCGACAGATACGTAGCCGGACAAGCCACACCAAAATGGATACTTGGCTCGAATATCAGTTTAAGATATAAAGAATTTGATATATCCTTGCAAATTAACGGAGCCTTCGGTCATAAGATATACAACGGAACGAGTCTTACATATATGAATATGTCAAGCTTTCCTGACTATAACGTAATGGCAAAAGCACCTAAACAAAATATAAAGGATCAGACCGCAACAGACTATTGGCTTGAAAAAGGCGATTATTTGAATTTCGATTATCTCACTATAGGTTGGAATATACCAGTGAGAAATAAATACATCAGTTCACTGCGCCTTTCATGCTCAGTAAACAATCTTGCAACAATAACAGGATATAGCGGACTAACACCTATGATAAACAGTTATGTTGTTGATGGAACTCTTGGAATAGATGATAAACGTTCATATCCTTCATATCGCTCATATTCAATAGGAATAAGCATTCAATTCTAGATCGCATGAAAAAAACATATCATATCATAATGACGATTATCGGTATTGTCTGGATGGCACTATCGACAACATTGTTATCGTCTTGTCTGGATGAGAATCCGAAAGACAGATTGCTGGAATATAAAGCTTATGACACAGCAACCAACTTATATATAAATTCTGTAGGGAATCTATACAACTATATTGGCGGAAATAGCAATAGTCAAGGCATTCAAGGGACATATCGCGGAGTATATGACTACAACACGTTTACTACAGACGAAGCCATATTGCCAACAAGAGGAGGAGATTGGTATGATGGAGGCTTCTGGCAAAACCTGTATATGCATCAATGGACAGCTACAGACAAAGCCCTACTAGATACATGGAATTATTTATATAAGGTTGTTGGACTATGCAATCATTCTTTAGCAGAAATAGAATACAACAAGAATTTGTTAACAGACGCAGAATACAATGAATACACTGCCGAAGTAAAAGGAATGCGAGCCATGTTCTATTTTTATATTATGGATATGTTCGGCAACATACCTCTGTCTATGAAAGATGGAGCCACACTAACTGATATTACACAGTCACCACGTAATGAAGTAGCACAAACAATAATATCACAACTGCAAGATGCTGCAAAATATCTTCCAGATGAACACAGCAACTTACAAGGAAAGTATTACGGTAAATTTACACGTCCAGTAGCATATTTCATTCTTGCCAAAATGATGCTTAACAATGAGATATATTTAGGCACAGGTGAACATATTTTCAGTATTGAAGGTAAAGAACTCAATGCGTGGGAAGCGTGTATATACTATTGTGATATGATAACAAAGGAAGGATATTCTCTTGAAAAGAATTATGCAGATAACTTTGCTGTACACAACGAAAATTCAAGTGAGAATATATTCACAATACCGATGGACAAGACGTTATACAGCAACCAATTCTGGAATCTTTTCCGTAGTAGGCATTACAACCATGGAAGTGCTATCGGCATGGATGCAGAAAACGGAAGTTGTGCCACGATTTCAACCATTAAGACTTATGGATACGGCACAGATTCTCTTGACAACAGATATAAAATAAACTTTTATAGTGATACACTACGAGTTGACGGGAATATTGTTTATCTAAATAATGGAGATCCTTTGATTTATAGACCACTTGAGGTTGCGCCAGATCTTACTGGTAGTAAATATGAAAAGACTGGTGGAGCAAGAATGGCAAAATATGAAATTGACCGCACAGCACATGCGGATGGAAAACTGCAAGATAATGATATTGTCTTATTTAGATATTCAGACGTATTGCTTATGATTGCAGAAGCAAAAGTACGCAATGGTGAAGATGGTACAGATGAATTAAACATGATACGCAACCGTGTTGGGATGAATAATAGAAAAGCTACACTAAATAATATACTTGACGAACGACTACTTGAATTTATGTGGGAGGGCTGGCGACGCAATGATATGATTAGGTTTGGAGTTTTTCAGAAAGCATACGACCAGCGCAAACAAGTGGATAATGAAGACAGCAAATTCACATATCTATTTCCTATTCCACAAGCTGTCATTGATTTGAATAATAAACTAAAACAGAACATAGGATACAAATAAATGTACACGAACAACAAATGGCAGCTATATCCCCTACTGCGTCTTGCCATAACCTTATGTATAGGTATTGTGGCTGGGAAACTATTGTATAACTACATCACTATTGGCATATGGCTCACAATAGGTATTGTCTCGATTATTTCAGCATGCATTATAAAGCATGAAAACATACAGAGCATACTAATTGTCACAACAACATTAGCGCTCGGCGGAACTTTGATGTGCAAACAACTAAAAGCAACAGACATATTTCTTCCAAATGAGACATCACAATACGAGGCAATAATCACAAGCACACCTATTATTCATGGTAAAGTATTAAAATGTGACATTGAGATTATGAGCCTCAACGGAAAATCAATTAATAATCCGATTAATGCAAAAGCAACTATTTTAAGAGACACGACAACAGAAATGCAACTTAAAACAGGTGATGGGATATTGGCAGAATCCGTTTTAGAAAAACCACAAAACATATCAGATAATTCAAACTTTGACTATGCTCAATGGATGAAAATACATGGATATTCAGCACAGACATTCATTCCATACTGGAATATTCATACAGCAAGAGTTTCGTTAGGCAAAAACGCTTATGACAGATTATGTATAAAGGCACGAATTTTTCGCGATAATCTATCACAAAAACTATTTTCGGATAATGGAAAAGACAAAGGAGCTTACTCTGTGATTTCAGCAATGACAATAGGTGACAAGAGTGCGTTGGACAAAGAAACGAAGGACGCATTCTCTATATCAGGAGGAAGTCATGTGCTAGCATTGTCAGGTTTGCATTTAGGAATTATATTCTCTGTCTTTCTACTTCTATTCGGGCACAGCGCTATAGCAATGACTTTGTCAATAATTGGAATCTGGGCATTCGCCTTTGTGGTTGGCTTGCCGCCATCTGTAGTGCGCAGTGCTGTGATGCTTTCAATCTATGCTCTTGTAAGTATTATTAATAGGAAAAGTATAAGTTTCAACACGCTTGCATTTGCAGCAATCGTAATTCTTGTAATGAATCCACTCAGCTTGTGGGACATAGGATTTCAAATGTCGTTTATGGCTGTAGCTGGAATATTTACACTATACAAACCTATGTATATGTGGTTGCATCCATACAATAAATTATTAAGTTGGATATGGGGCAGTATCTGTGTTTCATTGTCAGCACAGATATTCACATTTCCTATTGTACTTCATTGCTTCGGTCGTTTTTCATGCTATTTTATTCTCACCAACTTTGTTGTCGTACCGTGTGCAACATTGATAATATATATGGCAGTGGCATTAATAATAACAATCCCGCTAACTGCACTCTACAACATTATATGTTGCTCAATAGTGCAGACAGCGGGATTGATGAATCGCTCTGTATTTTTTATATCAAAACTTCCAGGTGCGTCAATAGAGAATTTCTATATATCAACGTCACAGACCTGGTTGCTTTATCTATTCATCCTATGCAATATAGCAATCTTTAAAAAGCTAAAAGTCAATCTTTAATTATCCTCTAAGAACAAAGGATCATCAGGAGTAACCATGATTGGCTTCTGAGAAGCTGCATCTAATATTTTTTGTGTAGCATATTTCTTGTTTACTACAAGACGGAACATATACTCATTAAACCAATTATTGGTCATTATCAAGCAGCCCTTCTGTCCATAAGTAGGTCCCCAGCTATTCTCAACTTTCCATTTCTTAGGATTACCATTCTTATCTAAGTCAACAGCAGTAAGAGTCATAGCATGAGTAGAACCACTATCAAAAGTGCTTATACGGTCAGCCTTATTCATGTTGAATGTAGTTCCCATAAGAGTGGCATAATCAAAATTATCTACATCCAAATATCCACGCTTGCGATCTAACTGCTTACCAACATCATAGCTAGAATACATTTTGTGACCATCCTTTATTGAAGCTATAGCTAATTTAGCAATTTCTTCCATTGGGAGATTAAGATAGGTCCAGTTGTGACCATCATAAGTATGGCGGTCATATTCCACCTCATATGTCTTATAATATGGACGACGTGGATCGTTCATAACCATGATGAAAGTTCCGTTTAGTTTCTGTCCAACTGTGGCGTCATAAAAAGATTTAGGAGTATACTTATGTGGTTCACCAACAGCTTTTCCATTTTTATCAGTAAACGTATATGTGAATTCTTTTACAGGTTCGCCAATAGTGAGAGTTAGCAAATGATAAATATCAGCCAACATTTCAGTCTTTCTATTATTAATGGCTGTTTTGCTTTTTCCAGAAGCCACCATACGGCGAAGTTCAAGTCCATATTCACGCAACTTACTAGATACAAGTTTATCCATTATCTTTGTATTGTCGCTTGAATATGTTTCTGGCTGAACGCTCATAGGAGCCAAGCCATACTTTTCTGTAAGGTCAGCTATACCACAAAATGTACCACCATCACTGATTGGATTCTTAAAGAAGAATTGAACAGTAGCATCTTCCATAGGTTTCTTTGCATTATCAATTACTCCCTGAAGCATAAGGTTTGCCTTCTCCAACTGATCATAAAAAAACAAATAAGCATGAGAGAATTCAACAGCAAGAGTATCATTGTGCTGCTTTGCAAAATTAGCACGAAGAACATTCATGCCTGTAAACATCCAGCAACGTCCAGAACTTTGTTGATCATGAATACTCTGACTAGGAGTTTCATTACTGAAATATGTATCGATAGCACCCTGATTGGCAAAGTTCTTGGCCAAATCATCTATATTGTTAGATGCGATTGCATTAAAAATAGCCTTATCAGCTTTTGATGATTTCTGTGATTTCTCTATCTGCTGCAACATATTCGCAGATATGCTACCTGGATTTGATTGTGCAAGCATCATTGTTGCTGCACATAAGCAAAGTCCTACAGTAAAAGTTTTTTTAATCATAATAATGTTTACTTTTTATATTTTTTCGCCTTCAAAGGTAACAATTTATACATTGAAACACAAAGAAATTAATATTTCTTTTAAATTTAACACTGCCAGAATGATTGCAATCCTATTATTATTTGCACATTATCTATAATTATATCTTTATTTTTGTTTATCCAACTGTTTTTTAGTAATTTTGCAATCTAATTCCATTTTAAGAATTACCCAACATTGAGATATAATAAATACAATATATTATGAAATTTCAGGAAATACCGGTATTACTGCTTACAGGTTATCTGGGCAGTGGCAAAACAACATTGGTTAACAAAATACTGTCTAACAAGCGTGGCATAAAATTCGCCGTAATCGTAAATGATATAGGTGAAGTAAATATTGATGCTGATCTTATACAACAAGGCGGTATCGTTGACCAAAAAGACGACAGCCTTGTTGCATTGCAAAACGGATGTATATGCTGCACCCTGAAAATGGACCTTGTAGCACAACTAAGCGACATCACAAGCATGCAGAAATTCGACTATATTGTGATTGAAGCAAGCGGCGTTTGTGAGCCTGCACCAATTGCACAGACAATATGTTCTATACCTACTATGGGACCAGAATACATCAAAGGTGGCATAGCACGACTTGACTGTATAACAACAGTTGTTGACGCACTGCGCATGAAAGATGAATTCGGTAACGGCGAAAATCTCATAAGGCAGAATATAGCTGAAGATGATATCGAGAACTTAGTTATACAGCAGATAGAATTCTGTAATATCATATTGCTTAACAAAGCATCTGAAGTTGAGCCTAGCGAACTGGAACGTCTAAAAGAAATAATCGTAGCTTTGCAGCCACATGCAACAATTATAGAATGTGACTATGGTGATGTAGACCTTGACAAAATAATAAACACTCATTTGTTTGATTTTGATAAAGTCGCTACTTCAGCTGCATGGATTGATGAAATAGAGCACCATCACGAAGAAGAAGATGATGATGATGATGACGACGATGATGAACATGAAGGACATCACCACCATGAACATGAGCATGATCATGAAGAAGGACATCACCATCACCATCATGAACACGAGCATGAAGGTGGAGAAGTTGAAGAATATGGAATCGGTACATTTGTGTATTATCGTCGCAAACCTTTTGACCTTGTTGGCTTTGATGAATTCATTGCTTCTAAATGGTCAAAGAACATTATACGCTGTAAAGGTATATGCTGGTTTAAGGATGAACCTGCTACATGCTACGTATTTGAACAGGCAGGAAAACAAATGAATCTTCGCAATGCCGGTCAATGGTATGCAACAATGGAAAAAGACGAACTTGCAGACCTTATGCAACGTGAACCGGGACTACGCCAAGACTGGAACGAAAAATACGGTGACAGAATGCAAAAGCTTGTTTTCATTGGCCAACACCTTGACAAAGATGAGATAACAAGACAATTAGACTCTATTCTTCTTGATTAAGAACAGCATGCAACTAGATAAATTCAAAATTATAGCTATCGACGCTGACGATACACTTTGGGACTGTCAATCACATTTTGATAATGTCGAAAATATGTATTGTCAGCTGCTTTCTCAATATGCTGATGCCGAAACCATATCAGAATCTTTGTTTGCCACAGAAAAGGCAAACATGGATTGTCTTGGCTACGGCATTAAGGCATTTACCATGTCACTTATTGAGAATGCAATTAAAATTTCAGAAGGTGAAGTAAAGGGAAACATTATAGAAGAGATATTACAAATGGGTAAATCACTGCTATCTTTTCCAACCACTCCCCTGCCAGAAGTTGAAGACACTCTTATCACTCTTAATGAAAGAAAGAATGATGACAACTATAAACTAGTTGTTTTTACAAAGGGAGAACTTCAAGATCAGGAAAACAAGATCAAGCGTTCAGGACTAGCAAACTACTTTGACGATGTTATAATCGTTTCAGAAAAGACAGAACATGAATACAGACATCTGTGTGTAAACTACAATATTCACCCAGAAGAACTACTCATGGTGGGTAATTCTTTCAAGTCTGATATTGCCCCTGCACTGAGTATTGGAGCATATGCTATTCACGTGCCATTCAGTGTTGCGTGGAAAATGGAACTATCTGAAACTTATGACCATAAGCATCTTACAACTATAAAGCATTTTGGCGAAATCTGCCTATAAAGCATAAATATTTTTTTTTACTTCGGGGTAATTGTATTATTACCCCCTTTCTTTTTTTATAATGACACCATTTGAATTTAAGCCACAGCTGGTGGCTACATTAAGAAATTACAATCGCAAACAGTTTATCACAGACCTCATGGCAGGTATCATAGTTGGAATCGTAGCATTGCCGTTGGCAATAGCTTTCGGTATCGCTAGTGGGGTCACACCTGAAAAGGGAATAATAACAGCTATTGTTGCTGGTCTGATAGTATCCGTCTTCGGAGGAAGCAAGGTTCAGATTGGAGGACCAACAGGAGCTTTCATTGTTATTATTTATGGAATTATTCAACAATACGGAATTGAAGGATTAACCATAGCCACTATAATGGCAGGAATATTCCTGATTGTATTTGGACTATTGCATTTAGGCACAATCATCAAATATATCCCCTATCCTATTGTAGTAGGATTTACAAGCGGTATAGCTGTAACTATTTTCACCACACAGATAAAAGACCTTCTCGGACTATCAATAACAAACGTTCCTGCTGATTTTACGGGTAAATGGATTGCATATTTTCAAAATATTGGCACAATAACTCCATGGAATGCATTAATCGGTATTGCAAGTGTTATAGTCATAGCTATATCACCAAAGTTTAGTAAAAAGATTCCTGGATCACTCATAGCGATTATCATTATGACTGTAGCAGCATTATTGCTAAGAGAATATGCAGGTGTAACCTCAATAACAACGATTGGAGACCACTTTGCTATAAGCAACAAACTACCTGAAGCTACAATACCAGCATTATCAATCAATACTATAAAGTCATTGATAGCTCCAGCTATTGTCATTGCGGTGTTGGGCGCAATAGAATCTTTGCTTTCTGCAACGGTTTCAGACGGTGTTATTGGATCACACCATAATTCTAATACAGAATTAATTGCTCAAGGACTTGCCAATCTAGCTTCTCCAATTTTTGGTGGAATACCAGCAACAGGAGCGATTGCTAGAACAATGACAAATATAAACAATGGTGGTCGCAGTCCTATCGCAGGAATCATCCATGCAGGAGTTTTACTCTTAATATTTCTCTTTCTGATGCCATTGGCTAAATACATACCAATGGCCTGTCTTGGTGGAGTTTTAGTGATTGTTAGTTATGGAATGTGTGGATGGCGTTCATTCATAGGAATCATGCACAATCCTAAAAGCGACATAATTGTGTTATGGGTAACTTTTCTACTGACAATATTCTTTGACTTGACTATCGCCATAGAAGTTGGACTCGTATGTGCCTGCCTTCTTTTTATGAGACGTGTAGCAGAAGCAACTGATATTAAAGTAATAAACGATGAAATAGATCCTTCAGAAGAAAACAGCGATTTTATGCTTGGAAACCTGGAGCATTTGACTATACCTAAAGGCGTTGAAGTGTATGAAATCAATGGTCCATACTTCTTTGGTGCAGGCAACAGCTTTGAAGAAATCATGGCAACATTCGGAGACCGCCCAAAAGTTAGAATAATCAGAATGAGAAAGGTTCCTTTTGTAGACTGTACAGGAATACATAATCTAACAAACCTATGCATGATGAGTAAAAAAGAAGGCATACAAATAATACTTTCTGGAGTTAACGAAGATGTTAAGAAAACGCTCGAACATGCAGGGCTCGAAAATATTATAGGTAAAGAGAATATATGTAGCCATATTAATGAAGCTTTGGAGAGATCAAAGGAAATCAAATAAGTAGTTAAAAAATACATATATTCGCTAATTTCATTTTGATATATTCAAAATATAATCTATCTTTGTCATTGATAATAAACACATCAATACAATATAACTTATTAATAATAAATCGAATATGAAAGATCTAAAAGGAACAAAAACAGAGAAAAACCTACAAGACGCCTTTGCAGGTGAGAGTATGGCACGCAATAAATATACTTATTATGCCTCAAAAGCAAGAAAAGAAGGTTACGAACAGATAGCATCTCTTTTTGAAGAGACAGCCGGAAACGAAAAAGAGCACGCTAAGCTTTGGTTTAAATATCTTCATGGCGGAGACTTTGCCCCAACTATGGATAATTTAGTTGACGCAGCGAGCGGAGAACACTACGAGTGGACAGACATGTATGCTCAAATGGCTAAAGAAGCTAAAGAAGAAGGCTTTGATGAGATTGCAAGAAAGTTTGAACTTGTTGCAGCTATTGAGAAGCATCACGAAGAGCGTTATCTGAAACTATTACAGAACATCAAGGACGGAATTGTATTCTCACGTGATGGCGACCGTATTTGGAAATGCCGTAACTGTGGACATATCGTTATCGGAAAGAAAGCTCCAGAGATTTGCCCAACATGCAATCATCCAAAGAGTTTCTTCGAGATAAATGCAGAGAACTATTAAAAGATAATAATAAAAAAAGGAACTTGTTTGAATTGCATCTCAAAAGTTTTATACAACAATTCGAGATACATATCAAAATGTTCCTTTTTTATTTGCTTAACAATCAAAGCTATTTTATAAATGATTTCAAATTTGTTTTGTCTACATAAAGGAAAAATCTAACGATACGACATATAAATATATAAACAAAGCGAAAAAAAAGTACAAAGAATTGCACATTAAACAGGAAAACAGACCATAATAAAAATAATATTTCATTTTTTATTTTGTAGTGTGTCCGTCTTGCAGTATCTTTGCACATATAATCATACTAAAAGTATTGATGGACAAGACTAAATTTGGATTATTAAGTAATATTATATATCCTTCAGATCTTCGTAAACTCAGTGTTGAGCAGTTACCAGAAATCTGTAAGGAACTACGCGAGGATATTATCGATGAGGTTTCTGTAAATCCAGGACACTTCGCATCATCGCTAGGTGTAGTGGAGATAACAGTTGCTCTACATTATGTATACAATACGCCGGAAGACCGTATTGTATGGGATGTTGGGCATCAAGCTTATGGACACAAAATACTAACGGGACGTAGAGATAAGTTTTGTACTAACCGTAAATTTCATGGTATTTGCCCATTTCCTAATCCACGTGAAAGCGAATATGATACTTTCACATGCGGACACGCAAGCAATTCTATTTCAGCAGCATTAGGTATGGCGGTGGCAGCTAAGCACAACGACCAACGACATGTTGTTGCTGTTATCGGAGACGGAGCTATGAGCGGAGGTTTAGCATTCGAAGGACTAAACAACGCTTCAAGCACACCAAATGACTTACTGATAATCCTAAACGACAATGACATGTCCATCGACCGTGCCGTAGGTGGAATGGAACAATACTTGTTAAACCTTGACACAAACGAGACATACAATCGTTTGCGTTTTAAAGCTAGCAAATGGTTACATAGTAAAGGATATCTTAATGAAGACCGAAGAAAAGGTATTATAAGACTGAACAATGCATTGAAAAGTGCATTAAGTCATCAGCAGAATATCTTTGAAGGTATGAACATAAGATATTTCGGACCTTTTGATGGTCACAATGTAAAAGAGGTTGTTAGAGTTCTTCAACAATTGAAGGACATGAAAGGACCAAAGCTTCTACATCTTCACACTGTAAAAGGTAAAGGATATGAACCGGCAGAGAAAGCCGCAACAATATGGCATGCTCCAGGTAAATTTGATCCAGAAACTGGCGAGCGAATGATTGCTGACTGTAGTAATCTACCTTCAAGATATCAAGATGTATTCGGAAATACTCTCCTAGAATTAGCAGAAAAGAATCCGAATATAGTTGGTGTTACTCCAGCTATGCCTACTGGCTGTTCGATGAATATCATGCAGAAAGCAATGCCTGATCGCGTGTTTGATGTTGGTATCGCTGAAGGACATTCTGTGACATTCTCTGGTGGTATGGCAAAAGATGGGTTACAACCATTCTGCAATATATATAGTGCTTTTGGTCAAAGAGCATATGACAACATCATTCATGATGTTTCAATACTTAATCTGCCTGTTGTGCTATGTCTTGATCGTGCTGGACTAGTTGGTGAAGACGGACCTACGCATCATGGAGTTTTTGACATGGCAGCACTGCGCCCAATTCCAAATATCACTATAGCGAGTCCAATGAATGAACATGAGTTGCGTCGTCTTATGTACACAGCGCAACTTCCTAACAAGGGTACTTTCGTGATTAGATATCCACGTGGACGCGGAGTACTTTCTGACTGGAAATGTCCATTAGAGGAAATAAAAGTTGGAACTGGCAGAATCTTGCACGATGGAAAAGATGTTGCAATACTTAGTATTGGACCTATCGGCAATAATGTTGAAAATGCAATTAAGAAATATAATGAAACAGAAAACAATGCGCTAAGTATAGCACATTACGACATGCGTTTTCTGAAACCATTAGATGATAATTTACTTCACGAAATAGGAAAGAAATTCAAACATATTATAACCATTGAAGACGGAGTACGTAACGGAGGTTTCGGTTCATCTATCCTAGAATGGATGAGCGACAACGGATACTACCCAAAGATTACTCGTCTAGGTGTCCCAGACTCTTTCATCGAGCACGGACCTGTAGACGAACTTCAGAAAATATGTCACATTGATCCTGATAGTATTATTTATACCATAAAAAGCTTAAGATGAAAATAATTATAGCTGGAGCATACGCCATTGGCACATATCTTGCAAAATTGCTCTCGCGCAATAATCAAGACATTGTTCTCATGGATGAAAATCTTGAAAATCTTGAGAGAATAAGTTCAGACTTTGATCTCATGACTATCAACGACTCATGCACTAGCATAAAGGCTTTAAAAGAAGCAGGAACGGAACATGCAGACCTGTTTATAGCCGTGACTCCTGACGAAAGCAAGAACATGACAAGCTGTACTTTAGCCAATGCTCTCGGAGTTAAGAAAACTGTGGCTAAAGTTGATAACTACGAATATGTTACACCTGAACTAGAGAACTTCTTTGCCAAACTAGGAATCAACTCCATTATATATCCGGAAATGCTTGCAGCAAAGGATATCAACAGCGGGCTGAAGATGTCGTGGGTGAGACAAAGATGGGATGTTCACGATGGTGCTCTCGTTATGCTTGGAATAAAACTTCGGCAAACTTGCGAGATCCTTAACAAACCAATGAAAGACATTAGTGGCCCTGATGATCCGTTCCATGTAGTTGCTATAAAGAGAGGCACTGAAACTATCATTCCTAGAGGAAATGATGTTTTACAACTCTACGACCTCGCTTATTTCATGACCACACAACAGTATATTCCATACATCAGAAAGATTGTTGGTAAAGAACATTATATTGACGTGAAGAACGTTATGGTGATGGGAGGTGGTGGAACTGCAGTAAGAGCAGTAAAGACTATGCCTGAATATATGAACATTAAAATCATAGAGAGTGATGAGCATCGTTGTGAGCAACTAAACGAATTGCTTGATGACGACCGCACACTGGTAATAAACGGTGACGGAAGAGACCTTGCCTTGCTACAGGAAGAAGGCATAAAAAACACTCAGGCTTTCGTGGCTCTTACTGGAAACGCCGAAACTAATATCCTTGCTTGCCTAACAGCTAAGAGAATGGGAGTTAGAAAGACTGTTGCTATGGTTGAGAACATTGATTACATTAGTATGGCAGACAGTCTTGATATAGGAACGATAATCAATAAAAAAGCCATTGCTGCAAGCTATATATATCAAATGATGCTAGATGCAAACGTACATAACGTACGGTTCATAATGAACATAAATGCTGATGTTGCAGAATTCATACCACAAGAAGGCGCCAAAGTAACACGCAAAGAAGTAAAAGACTTAAAGTTGCCTGACGGAATGACAATAGGCGGACTTGTACGCAATGGCAATGGAATGCTGGTATCAGGAAACTCTCGTATTGAGGCCGGTGATACGGTAATGGTATTCTGTTACAATGTAGACATGAAAAAGATTGAGAATTTATTTAATTGATGCTAAACAGCAAAACCATATTTAAAATTATAGGCTCGCTACTCTTCATTGAGTCAGCGATGATGGTTTGCTGTCTAATTATGTCAATTGCTTATCATGAAAGCGATACTATTCCATTTTTATACTCCATACTTATAACATTCTTATCTGCTCTCTTTCTTCGCTTTTTAGGTCATAAAGCAGACAATTCTATGACTAAGCGCGATGCATACCTTGTAGTGTCATTATCATGGATTATATTTAGTTTTTTCGGCACTTTTCCCTTGACTATCGGAGAATACGTTCCTAGTTTCACAGACGCATATTTTGAAACAATGTCGGGATTCACAACAACCGGAGCTACAATAATAAACAATGTAGATATACTTCCACATGGAATATTATTTTGGAGAAGTATGACTCATTGGATAGGCGGACTAGGAATAGTGTTTTTCACAACAGCTATACTTCCATCTTTTGTAGGAGGATCTGTGAAGATATTTGCGGCAGAATCAACGGGGCCCATACATTCACGTCTTCATCCACGACTCAGCACAAGTGCTAAATGGATATGGACTGTTTATCTAGTAATTACAATAGCATGCAGTATTTCATTTATGGTATGTGGAATGGGATGGTTTGACAGCATCAACTATGCTATGGGAACTACAGCTACAGGAGGCTTTTCAACCCACAACAGCAGTATTGCTTTTTTCCATTCTTCAGCAATAGAGTATGTAGGAGCTTTTTTTTGTTTTTTATCAGGTATAAACTTCACACTAATATATACATCTGCGATTAACAAAAGCATAAAAACAATTTTTAAAAGTAGTGAATTTCGTTTTTATTCTTTTATCACGCTCATATTTAGTCTATTTGTAATATATCAACTCATAAAATACAATGGCTATGATATAGAACACGCTATACGTTCTGGTATTTTTCAAGTTGTATCTTTTATAACAACAACAGGATTATTTAGTGACGATGCCAACAAATGGCCTCATATAACTTGGATTATCTTAACGATATGTATGTTTCTTGGAGCATGTTCAGGAAGTACAAGTGGTGGCTTCAAAAGCATTCGCAGTGTGATAATAATAAAAATGATAAAAAATGAGTTCAAACAGATATTACATCCTAATGCTGTATTGCCAATACATGTAGATGGAGCAAACATCACACATCAAAAATGTGTTACATTAATTTCTTTTCTATCAATTTATTTATTAATATGTCTCATATCTGTATTCATTATCCTTTTATATGGCATTGATCCTATGAATTCGATTACAATGGTATTAAGTAGTATAGGAAACGTAGGACCTACGATAGGCAGAGATATAGGAGCAACATCAAGCTGGGTTACACTTCCGACTGCTATAAAATGGCTTTGTTCAGCTCTTATGCTTATTGGACGATTGGAAATATTCACTGTACTGGTGATATTCACACCAACTTTTTGGAAACACAACTAATAAATATCATATGAAACCTATTAAATTCAATCCATTACTGAAATCCACAATTTGGGGGGGGGACAAAATCATTCCGTTTAAAAACCTAGAACTAAACCAAGAAAACGTTGGTGAGAGTTGGGAAATATCTGGAGTAAAAGACCATGAAAGCATAATAGCCAACGGCGAATATGCTGGAACTAAACTAAATGACTTATTGTCAAAACTAAAAGGTAAACTTATTGGAGAAGAAAACTACAAACATTTCGGCAACGAATTTCCTTTGCTGGTTAAGTTTATTGATGCAAAAGACCAATTGTCTATTCAGGTACACCCTAACGACGAAATTGCTAAAAAGCAAGGAAAAGAACACGGGAAGACTGAGATGTGGTATATCATGAATAGTGATGAAAACGCAAAACTGAGAATTGGACTTAAAAAGAAGATAACACCTCAAGAATATGAAAAGATGGTTGAAAACGATACCATCACTGACGCTCTTGCAGAGTATAACGTAAAGGAAGGTGACTGTTTTTTCTTACCAGCAGGAAGAATTCATAGTACTGGTGCAGGATGCTTTCTTGCTGAAATCCAACAGACTAGCGATGTGACTTGGCGCATTTATGACTTTAAGCGCAAAGATAAAGACGGTAACTATCGTCAACTTCACACAAAACAGGCTGCTGAAAGCATTAACTATAATGTTGAAAATGACTATCACACAGATTATAAACCTGAAAAGAATCAAGGCATAAGTCTTGTAAGATGCCCTTATTTCAGTACAAGTATCTATGACCTTAACGAACCGATGACAATAGACTATAGTAGTCTTGACAGTTTTGTTATTTTCGTTTGTCTTAAAGGCTGTGGTGATATAAGCGACAATGAAGGAAATCAAATATCTTTAGAAGCTGGTGAATCACTGCTAATACCTGCTACAACAAAACAAATATATGTAAAAGGTGAGATTAAATTCCTTGAATCTTACATTTAGCACATAAGGATATACGAAAAAAGTACGAAGAAAGGGTTTTCCATTCTTCGTACTTTTTTATTTTAATCCAGTTATTAATTACATTTAGCGAACTTCAATGCACTGTTTGACCTTACCGTCCATTCCTGCATATTTCTAACATCGTATTTACTCCATGCAGAACCAAATAGATAAGTAAACTTCTCACCGCGATAATTATCTATTATGCCAACAGCATGTCCATATATACCATTCTCAGGCTTTATTGTCATTAACTTTGTAGTAACAGTTCCATAAGGGAACAAGACACCTACATAAATCTGTGAATTATTTTTTTGTGGATCATCAGTTGGATCAGCATACAACACTGTCTCTTTATCAATGACTGTGCCTTCTGAACTATGAAGAACTACTCCCGCAACAAGTTTGCAAGCAGATGTTAAACCATCATACCATACAGTCATTTTATTGTAGTTGCTTCCTTTATCAAGACTTATCAGGCGATGTTCTACAACGTTTTTGTCTCGGCCTATGCAAACAGGATTGTAATCAAGTCGTACAGTAAATCTCAACGGACCATTATCCAATATTTCATAATCCTTATAACAATAAGGCATTATCATCTTGTCGTCTTTCATCAATGCTGGAGTACCACATCCTAATGTCGGTCCAACACTGTAACAGTCCATTCCATTACCATGATCATAATGAAAAGAAGTTGCATCGTCAATAGCCCTAGCCTCTTCTTTTTTACCTATTCTATATAAAGAATCCTCAATAATATTGGCATCATAATCAACCTTATAACGTTTGTCCATAACAAGTTCTGGCGTGTTTTTAACCCATACATCAAATCCGTATGCCTTTTCCCCACTCTTCTGAAGTGCAGGTCCGTATGCACGATATATACCTCGGTCGTTTTCCCAAGCAATATCATCTTTTCGAATCTTGTATAATGCTCCATAAACAAAATTTCTCATCATGGAATGTTGTCCTTGCTCTACATAAAACACTGCATCACCATTTGGTCTTACAGAAGCATCAACAAGAAGTTTTCCATTATAGCTCTTCTGATATTCAACTTCGTTTCCATGAGCATCCCTAACGATTATATCATCGCCATTTCCGCATCCCAAACCTTTACAGATACTGTCAAGACTAACTTCAGCCAATTTCTGAATTTGAAAATCAAGACTGTTATGAACATTGAAAGAAACTCTCTGTAATCCATTTCCTATGTACTTAACATATTCGCTGGCTGCAAGCAAAAAAGCACCAGTTCCGAAATTAGCTTCAGAGTTTTTATCCACCACCTGACCAGGTATAGCCTTTTCTCCAATAGGCTGAACATATCCAATCTTTCCGTCAGGCTGCAAAGCTGTTTCTGAGAGATACTTCCATGCCCTGTTTATAACCGGGCGATATTGGGCTGCATCAAGAATTCCATTGTTTACTCCCCACAGCATACCATAAGTAAAGAAAGCCGTTCCACTCGTCTCTGGTCCAGGAGCCTGCAACGGATCCATCATTGAGCGAGTCCAGTAACCTTCTTTTTGCTGAAGTTTAGCAACAGCATTAGCAAGAGTAATATATTTCTTAACAAAGAAATTATAATGACGATATGTGTGTGGCATATCCTGCAACACTTTGGCAAGTCCTGCAAGCACCCATCCATCGCCTCTTGCCCAGAAATCCTTTTTGCCATTATCTGTCTTATGATGTGGGTATATATATTTACCATCACGGAAATAAAGTCCAGTTTCTTTATCTAGCATGATGCTATCACTATAGCATACGTTTTCATAAAGCTTATCCAGATATTTCTCGTCACCGGTCAAATTATACATTTTTGTCATTACAGGCATAACCATATACAATGCATCAGCCCACCACCAATAGTCATGTTTCTTTGAATAGGCTTCATATCCCATCACTTCAATAGCTCTCTTTAGACGAAAGTCTTTAAGCATTTCTTTCTTATCAGCTTTCGAACCATAAGAGATGTGACACAAGTCAATATATGTCTGGAAACAAATCTGCCAATCACCAAACAAAACATGCTGCTGGTCTTCACCATACAACTTGTATTTCCATTTGGAAGTATCTTTTTCAGTAGCCCCCATCCATTTATTGTGTTCTGCCCATTTTGTGGAATAATCCAACCATTGCTTATTTGGCGTAAGCTTATAGGCTTCCATGTTTCCTGTATGATAAGCGGCATTGTCCCAGAATGCATTTGTTTCTGCTTTATGATGAGTCTGCCAGTAATCATTCACCAATCCTATCATCTCCACAATTTTATGCTGCTGTGCATTAAATGCCATTAAGCTTGTACAAGCAAACATTAGAATTGTCGAAATTATCAATTTCCTCATTATGAATATAATCTATATTATACCTTATTATTAATAATCTCTACCACTTATCCTTGGGTTGCGGTGTGTCTGTCCAGACATGGTCTTTAGGAAATTTTTCTCCACCCCATGCCTTTACCTGTGTCCAAGGTTCAGCTTTCGCAGTCCAGAATGGATCATCAGCAGGCAATCCTAATGGCATAAATGTGAGCGAAGCCATGTATTCACTACCATTATTGGTATACCAATCTGCTGCATCTGGCTGACTCCCACAAAATCCTATAGTGAGAAAACCTGCATCATTGTAATTATTGTGGCTCAGTTGCAAAAGTCCGTGGATAGGTGCCAACCAACTACCCAAAGATTTTGGCTACCCTGAACATGAAGAAAGGGACATCCTGTA
>RCMY010001689.1_pt1 | contig 20650 bp, 18 predicted proteins | sample 2041341 | NCBI WGS metagenome assembly RCMY01 (sample SAMN09708234, study PRJNA481090) | Marine sediment metagenome, whole genome shotgun sequencing project. | reverse complement strand
GGTCGGTCGCGACGATCCGGCACCGGAAACTGTGTTTGGGCCTCACGCTGGCGTGACGACGGCGCTGTGCGGGCCGGCAAAGCTGGTTTTCTGGAGCCTCGAGTCGCTCACATCACCCATGCCGACTCTTGCCCTCTCCCGCGTGGCGAGAACTGAGCACGGCGGGGTCACCCCTGGGGAGATCGCCGACAGCATGCGTGACGATCCGGCATCGTTGACGCGGCTGCTCCCGCCGTTCGCTGCCGTGCGTGGAGACGCGCGAGGGGTCACGATGGTCGCCGACTCGATGGGATTCCGGCAGCTTTATCACAGTGGTCCTGATGCCTCCGGACCGCCAGCGCTCTCCACCTCCGCGTTGTTGATCGGCCGGGCCCGCAGCGCCAAACTCGACCACACGGCTGTTGCCGTTCAGTCGCTGCTCGGGTGGCAGCTCGGCCAGCGCACGCTGCATCTCGAGGTTGACAAGCTCGCCCCAAACGCGATCGCTTACCTCGGGCAAAGAGGCGTGCGGATGGCGGTGCCGGAGCGGATGCCCGAGGAGCCGCTTTCCCTCGACCAGGCCGTCTCCATGGCCGCCGCCCTGCTCCGTACCTCTCTTAACGCGTTGCTCGACGACCACCCCGATGCCGTGCTGCAACTCACGGGTGGGCAGGATTCCCGCCTCCTCTTGAGCGCGATTCCCATCGCCCGCCGGCGCGGACTCCGGGCGATGACGCTCGGCGTACCAGGCAGCGGGGATGTCGCTGTCGCCACCCAACTCGCTGCGCGATACGGTGTGCGACACGAAGTTCACGGCCTCGCCGGCCTCGACGGGCTGAGTGCCGCGGATGCCTGGGATCTCGCGAGAGTCGCCGCCATCCGACTCGACGGGATGTCGGACCCCATCGCCCTCGCCGCCCTTACCGTCGCAGAGGGCAGCTTCGAACAGGGGGTGCGGATCTCGGGACTCGGCGGAGAAGTGGCGCGCGGGTTCTATTACCTTGGCCGCGTGCGAGAACGGGCGTTCACTCGCAAAGATGTGGAACACCTCGCTGCGTGGCGCATGTTTGCCAACGAGGCCGTGGAGCCGGGCATGCTCGATCCGGAGTTTTCCACGTGGGCGAAAGTGGCCGCCGTCAGTGAGCTTTCTTCGGTCATGTCGGCGGCTGGCAACGAATGGTTCCGTGCCACCGATGAGCTCTACTTGCGCCACCGCATGCAACGTTGGGCGGGGGTGACGGACACCGCTGTTGGGGCCGAGCGAACGGTCATCAACCCAATGCTTTGCCAGCAGTTTCTCAGTATCGCCTCGCGGCTGGCTCCGGGGGACAAAGCGCAGTCACGATTCCTTGCCCGACTGCAGATGGAACTCGATCCGGAACTGGGTCGGATACCCCTCGAAGGTCGCCCGGCACCGATCGCCGCCGCGCACCCTGGCCCGTGGCGATCAACGATCGGCGCCTTCAGCACAGGGCACCGCTTGGCTAGGAAAATCGGTCAACGCATCAGGAGCGGTAATCGGCCTCCAGCCGGGGGTTTTGTTCTGGCGACGAAGGTGGCTGAGCAGTGGCGCGAGCACCCAGGAATCCTGTCGTCGAGCACGCTTTCGACCTTCATTCGACCAGACTGGATCGAGGCCGTGCTCGCGGGCCGGGTCGAGCCTCGACCCAGTTCGGTCGCCTTCGTGACGAACCTCATCGTGGCGAGCGAGGGTGCTCAGGGGGCACTCAGGCGAGCCGCTCGTGCGTGAAACGACGAAAACTCTTGGCTTGACTTGCCGAAACCCGTCGGCTCTAATGGGGAAAGAATGCACCCCTCAACGGGGGTAGAAATTCTCCGCTGAACAGTCCCACTCCGCGGATCCACCGTCTCCCACTCCGCCACTCTCTTCGAGTGAATTTGTATGCGAAACCAAAAACGAATAAGGGCTCATCATGACTTTCTCTCCATCGAACGCACCGCCTCGAGTGCTGACGACCAAGTTCAATAACATGCTGCGATTCAGCAGCATGGCCGCGTTGCTTGCAATTCTGCTCGCGGTGCTTGTAGCAACGGGGCCAGGGACGACGAGTTCGAGCGCTGCAGCCGCAGGCACGATCATGGGCACGTCAAACGCACGCGGCCTGGTCAACCACTCGGACACTAACGGCGTCGAGGTTGGCACGAAATTTAAGGTCCGCACAGACGGTGTTGCCAGCGGAATGCGCTTTTGGAAGATTAAGGGCGCCCCTGCCCCCCACAAGGGAACTCTTTGGAGCTCGACGGGAAAGCAGCTCGCCTCAGCTACCTTCTCGAACGAGACAGCTTCCGGTTGGCAAACAGCTAACTTTGACCGCGCCGTCACGCTGAAGGCCGGCCACGGTTATGTGGTCTCGTATTACGCCTCTAAGGGCCGTTATGCGGCAACCTACAATTACGCAGCCAAGTCGCAGTCTTCGCATTTGACAATTTCCAGGGGATCTGGCGTGTTCAAGTACGGGTCGCACTCGCGATTCCCGACCGACCGTTACCGCAACAGTTCCTATTGGGTTGACGTCGACTTCACGCCGGGTACCGCACCGGTATTGCCCGGAGCGACTGACCCCACTCCGACTCCTGACCCGACACCGGATCCCACTCCTACCCCGACACCGGATCCCACTCCCGAGCCCACGGTGCCTCCGACGAACCCGGTCCCACCGGTCACGCCGCCGGCCCCGTCCACAGGATTCCCGACGTCCGCGACGACCGGTGTACCCGCGGGAACGACTCTCTCCGCGTACACGGGACCCTGCACCATCACCGCGGCGGGCACCGTCATTGATGCCAAGAAAGTGAATTGCACGCTCCGTGTCCAGGCACCTGGAGTGAAGATCACTCGTTCCGTCATCAATGGAACTGTCTCCACCGATGAGCGCGGCAACGGATCCTTCGCCATCAGCGATAGTGAGGTCCACATTGGCGCCCAGATGGGCACGGGAATCGGCGAGGCTCGATTCGCCGCTACCCGGGTCGAAGTGACCGGCGGTAACCGTTCCGTGAACTGCTACATCGACTGCTCAGTGACCGATTCGTATGTCCACGGCCAGTTCCGTGACAGCACCGGTCGGGCACACGAATCCGGAATCCGTATGGGTTCAGGCTCCGTCATCCGCGGCAACACGATCGCGTGCGACGCTCCCGATGTAGCCCCGGATGCCGGATGTTCTGCAGCCCTCACCGGCTACGGTGACTTCGCCGTCGTACAGAACAACATCATCGATGGAAACCTGTTCATCGGCGGTTCAGGCGGCTATTGCTCGTATGGCGGTTCAACACCTGGCAAGCCGTACTCGAACGGGACGAGGGACATCCGGTTCACGAACAACGTCTGGCAACGAGGCAACACCGGCAAGTGCGGTTGGTACGGGCCGATCACCTCGTTCGATTCGAATGCGCCAGGGAATGTCTGGAGCAACAACCGCTGGGATGACGGAACTCCCGTGCGAGCAGCGAACTAACGCACAGCCGTACACCGAGCGCCGCGATTCGCCCCTGTTGGGGTGGGCCGCGGCGCTTCGTGCTTTCGCTCGCGGACTACCACTCAAGCAGGGTCAGCTCGCTGTACACATAGTCGACCTCTTCGGCGGAAAGGCTCGAGCTGCGGAACATCTTCGCCCTCGGCGCGCGCAACGTGAATCCGCGCGGGGGAACGAAACCGAGAACGCGCTTCTCTGCGAGCGTCGCAAAGGCGCCGTGTCTCAGGAGAAAGTGCGAGGCGAGCTGGGGCCACGCTGATTGCAAAAGCTCCCGGCTTCCTCCCGCATAGAGCGGGGTCGTGAAGAACGGGAGGCGCTTGCGGCGATCCTTTCGAAAGATGAGATAGCAATATTCGTCTCCGGAAATGGCGACGACGTGGCGCGCCGCGGGAGCGAGACGATGGTCGCGGTAGATGAGCGCGTCCCGGCCGCTGAGCACTCCAGCCACGACGGCAGGATCATTCGTCACCTTGAGACCTCGGCTCAGAGACCACGGCAAATTCAGTGTCAACTGAGTCGTCGTGTCGATCGCTACGAACCCGAGACGCTCGTTGAGCGCCACAACGTTTCCGCTCGGCGAGAAGTCCGTGAACTCGAAACCCTTCTGGGCGAGAATGGCGCGCATCAGGCGAACGCTGTGCGCTCGGTACTGCTCACGCACGCAAAATGCCGCAAGGTTGCAGAATCGTCGATTCTCACCGTCGATCTCACGCTCAGAATAAACCGCGACGTATGCTCCGACAATCGTCGAACCCGCCGTGAGCTGGAAGCCGCGGTTTGGCCCCTCGAAGCCCCACGGAGGAGAAAGTAGAGCTGCCCAGGCTTCTGGTGCCACTCGAGTGTTCAACTGCTCGTGCAGGAAGCTGGAGACCGCCACGGCATCCTCGTGCGCGATCGGCCGAAGCTCGACTTCCTCGCGATCCATGTGCCGAATATTACGCCACGAGCGGCGTTCAGCCCGATATCCTGCACGTGGAAGGAAATTGCGGTCCGGTCGTTGTGACTACGCCGAAAGGAAACCATGCCTAGCGTTGTGATCGCTGCGCACAACGAAGAGAATGTGATCGGGAAGAGCCTCGACGCGCTGCTCGACCAGCAGGTGGGAGCGCCCGTTGAGGTCATCGTCAGCGCTAACGGTTGTACCGATCGAACGGTGGCCGTGGCAACTCGCCCCAACGTGCTCGTGGTCGTTTCGCCGCAACCGGGGAAGGCCGCCGCCTTGAATGCGGGAGATCAGGTCGCCACGCGGTTCCCCCGAATCTACCTCGACGCCGACATCCTCGTGCCTCCGGGCGGACTCGCCGCGATAGTCGATTGTTTCGCCACGACTCCGCACCCACTCGCCGTCGTGCCGAAGCGGCACCTGAACACCACGGGGCGCCCCTGGTCCGTTCGCGCCTACTTCGCCATCAACGAGCGATTGCCGGCATTTCGCAACGGCATCTTCGGACGCGGAATGATCGCACTTTCTGAGGAGGGGCGAAAGCGCTTCGAGGAGTTCCCCGCCATGATCGCGGATGACCTCTTCATCGACTCCCGGTTCTCGGACGCCGAAAAGGCCGAGGTGGCGAGCGTTGAGGTCGTCGTGGAGACGCCGTTCACGACTCGAGACCTGCTGCGGCGGCTAGAGCGAGTGCGCCGCGGCAACGCCCAATTGCGAGCGGCGGATCCTGCGGTAGGAGAAGAGGGCGGGATGCCCGGACGCGTGCGCTCCTCCGACCGTTGGGCCTGGCTGCGCGATGTCGTGAGACCTGAGCCACGATTGGCTTTCGCCGCTGTCACTTACGTGGCGATCACGCTCGCGGCGAGCCTTCTCGCGCGGCGCACGGTGCGGGAGGGTGAAGGCTGGGGCCGCGACGAGAGCACCCGCAGAAACCCATCATCGGCCACGGAAGGGGAATCCGCGTGATCATCAATCTTTGCTTCCACGGTATCGGCACGATCGTTCGCGAGCGGGAAGAAGGCGAGTCCAGGTACTGGGTGACCGAAGATCGCTTCCTGCACATTCTGGATGAACTACGGGATACCCCCAACGTCAGACTCAGTTTCGACGACGGCAATCGCTCTGACATTTCTATCGCGCTTCCCGCGCTGCGCGAGCGCAAACTGCGCGCGACGTTCTTCCCGTTGGCGGGGCGACTTGATGACGATGCGAGCCTGGCTGCAGCGGACCTTCGCGAGTTGCGCGGCGCCGGCATGGCGATAGGAAGTCACGGTTGGAACCACATCCCATGGCGTGGGCTTGGCGACGAGGAAGCCCGCCTGGAACTGGAGGATGCCCGCACAGCGCTGACCGAAGCAAGCGGGGGTGCGGTCAATGACGTGGCCCTTCCGCTCGGCCGCTACGACCGAACGCTCCTGACGAGACTGAAGCGAGCCGGGTACCGAACCGTGTATTCGAGCGATCGGCTCCCCGCGCGCTCCTCAGCCTGGATGCAGGCCCGCTACAGCGTCACTGCGGGCGACACCGCTGAGTCGATTCGAGCGACCGTCGCGCGCCGCCCTGGTGCGCGGGAACTGCGCAACCTTATGGCGAGCACTGTCAAGAAAATTCGATGAACGTTCACTATTGCGGCGGAAGACCCGCTCGGTAAACTAAACACCCCGGGAAACCGCGGAAAGGAGGCTGCCGTGACTGTGCGCCAGATCCTCTCCGCCATGCTTCGATGCTGGTACGTACTTCTCGGGGTTCTCGCCGTCGCAGCCCTAGTCACGGTCGTGATGGCGAATGATGGCGGGATCTACAGCACGAAAACTGTCGTGTCATTTTTGCTCCCAGACAGTACGTCCCTGTCGCCGAGCAATGGAACGAACGACTCCAACATCATCGCGTTCGCCGCCACCATTGTTCAAGCGGTCAACAACGGCCGTCCTACGTCCAGGTACTCCATGGACGACGCGCCATTTTACGGTGTCGGGATTCGCGAAGGAGTGCTCATCGACTTGACCAACTCCGGAAACCAGTGGGCGTCGACGTTCAGCAAGGCAGAAATTGAGATTCAGATCGTCGGCCGCACTCTTGAGTGGGTCAAGTCACAGCAAAATACGTTGGTCAACAAGGTCGTGGGCACCGCCGCATCCCAGCAGGCGTCGGTAGGGATTATGCCAAAAGACAGAATCTCCGCATCCGTTGTGCCGCTTACTACCGACATCGAACACATCGCGCCCTCCTTGAGCAGTCGGCTCACTGCCGGTGCAGCCATGCTCGCCGCCGCGTTGATCATCGGAGGTTGGGGCGCCGTCCGCGTCGACAGGCGACTTTCGGCTCGGCGTCGGGGATCACGACAAACTGTGTCGAGCACTGCTGCCGTTGTAGCGAAAGGGATCACAGCATGAACTTCTCCGATACCCTCCGTGGACTTGTGCGCAGATGGTACATCGTTGTACCGGGCATCCTCGTGGCCGTTGCGCTCGGGCTCGGGGCGTGGTTCGCGATCCCCCCCGGGTACAACCGCTCCTCGACGCAACTGCTAATACCTGGCGCAAGCAGTATTCCGAAGGACGCCAACCCGTATCTTTTCCTCGGCGGGCTGGCCCCTGCCGCCGACGTGCTGGTGCGGGCAGTCGGCTCGGAGAATGTCATGAACGAGATGAGCGAAAAACACCCGGGCGTTGAGATCAAAATTTCGCGGGATACGACCACAGCGGGTCCCATCATCTTCATCGACGTCACGGCAGACAGCGATGCTGGAGCCGAGCAAATATTGGATCTGCTCGTGAAGCGCACCGCAACCGTGCTCGAGGACTTCCAGCGGGTGGAAAACATCCCCGTGAAGAACCGCATGACCGTGATTCCCATCACCGTAGACGATAAGAGCGTGCTCGAGGAACGAAGCCGGATGCTCGGCGCCGTCGGGGCAGGAATCGTCGGAGTACTGCTTACCATGCTCATCGCGGGCCTTGTAGACGGTCTTAGCCAGCAGAGGAAGCGGCGCCGAAGCTCTCCCGACGAGGAGGAAGCCACCGTGGAACCCGTGTCCGACGATGAAGCGCTCGATTCGTCGTCAAGCGACTACACTGCCAGCGATTGGTGAGTCTCCGTGAACGCCGAGAGCGACCCACGTTCCGTGGCTACTCGCGCGCGTTCCGGCCGTCGCGCGCGACGAGACGTCGATGCCGTGACAATGCTGACGGTCTACATCGTGCTGCTGCTTGCGATTCCCTCGGGGCTCACGATTGGCGTACTAGGCTCGCTCGGTCGTCCTTCCCTGATTTGGGGTCTGGTTCTGTTGGCCTGGTGGACGGTCTCCCGATTGCAGTCGCGGACATCCGTCGAGAAAACGGTCCCCCAACCGGTGCGATTCGCCGTCGTCGCCTTCTTCGTGATCGTGCTCATCAGCTACGCCGCCGCCATGTTGCGCGGACAGCCCGCGGACCAGCTGAGCCCGGCACTTACCGCGATCATCCGGTTGTTGTCCTGGATGGGTGTGCTGTTCGTCGTGATCGATGGAATTCGGACGATGAAAGACCTCAGGACCATGGTTCGCCGAATCGGAATCGGTGCTGGGCTGCTCGCGACGCTCGGGCTCCTGCAGTTCGTCACCGGTCGGGCACTTGTCGACTTCTTCGCGTCGATTCCGGGTCTGACCATGGCTGGGGGGATAGGAGAGCGCGCAGGGGTGATCCGTTCGTCGGGAACGGCAATCCACCCGTTGGAATACGCGACCGCGCTCAACGCCATATTCCCGCTCGTTATTGCCGCAGCGATCTCGGGCGGATTCAGACGACACCGCTCCGCTAAAGCGCTCTGGTGGTGGCTTCCCGTCGTGCTCATCTCGATTTCGGCGTTGGTAGCGGTTTCCCGTTCAGCGATCATCGGTTTCATTTTTGCCGCCGCCTTTATGATCCCAGCGATTCCGCGTCGATACCTTCCCGTGACGCTCGGCGCGGGAGCAATACTCGCCTTCGTGGTGTTTGCAGCCTCCCCTGGCTTGTTGACGACGACCGTCGAATTGTTCACAGGCGCCGCGACCGATCCGAGCACGCTGTCGCGCACAAACGCGCTGGAACGGGTTCCCGAATTTATGGCGCCGTCACCCTTGATCGGTGCGGGGTTTGGTCTCTTCTTTCCCCGGTATTACATCTTCGACAACCAGTGGGTGCTGATAGCCATCGAGCTCGGCATTCTCGGCGTCATCGGGTTCGCCGGCATTTTTGGGGCGGCCATTTGGAGCGCCATCCTGGCGAACCGGTCACGCAAACCGGGTGCGCGGTTGCTCGGGCACACCCTCGTCGTATCGATGGTCACGATCGCCGTTCTGTTCGCCTTCTTCGACGGTCTGTCCTTCCCGATCGCAGGGGGCGTGCTCTTTCTGCTCGCGGGATTGTGCGGGAGCCTCCGCGCCATCACGTGGACAAGCCCGACAAGGGATGCGCCGCGATTGCCGAACTCGCTAATGCCACGACCTGACGATTCGTGGCTCCTATGACCAAACCACGAGTATCACCAGAGCCGGCTTTCTCCAACGCTATGGCCGCGACAAAAGACGTGGCCGCGGTCGTCGTGACGTACAACAGCACGCAGTACGTCGAAGCTCTACTGGACAGTTTGCCTAAGGCGTTCGGGCAGACAACCTATTCCGTTGTCATCGTCGACAACGGTTCGACCGACGGAACTCTTGACGTGCTCGAGCGCCGATCGGACTGCGTTCTCGTACGGTCGACGAACGATGGCTTCGCTGCGGGAATTAATCGGGCAGTGCTCGCCTCCCCCGAGGCACCCGCGATCCTCATCCTGAATCCGGATGCCACCCTCGACCCTGACGCGGTGCCACGAATGCTCGCTCCACTTCGGCGGCCCGGCGTCGGAATTGTCGCGCCGAGAGTGCGCGAAGAGGACGGCAGGCTCTCACCGACGATACGGAGGGGGCCTACGCTCGGCCGAGTCGGCGGGTTGAGCTTCACAGGGCTCCCAGCGTTTGCTGAACGGATCGAGAACCCCCGTGAGTACGAAACCGAGCACGAGGTCGACTGGGCCGTTGGGGCGATTCTTCTCATCGATCGCGATTGCTTCGATGCTCTCGGGGGTTTTGACGAGTCCTACTTTCTCTACTCGGAAGAGACCGACTTCAGCCTTCGGGCGCGCAAGGCCGGCTGGACTACCGTGTACACGCCGGGCGCGGAGGGGATGCATGTTGGTGGCGGATCGGGTGAGAGCGCCACCACGCATACGATGCAAATGCTCAATCGGGTGCGGCTCTACCGTCGACACGTGGGAGAGAGAAGGGCAGGGTTGTACTTCGGCATGGTTGTTCTCATCGAGCTCAGGAGGGCAATCCTTGGCCAGCGCAAGTCCTGGCCAACGCTGCGTGCCATGCTTCGCCCTTCGCGTCGCCCTTCTCAGCTGGGTGCGAGCACATCCCTCATCCCGAAATAGCGGCACGAAAGCCTCACAGCTTCCGCGCGTGATTAGCGCACAACGGACGGTGACCACGCGTGCGCTAGATACAGCTTCGGGGCTGAACTGTCGTCGATCGGAATGGCCCAAACATCACTGTCGCCAGGGGTGCTCGCGTTCACCAATCCATAGAGCAAAGTGGAGTTGTCACGCCATTCAACTTGGTCATCAACGCTGCGTTTCTCGCCAAGAACGCTCTCGACACCGGTTGCCAGATCGAGCACGGCAATAGCCCAGTACGAGGTCGGACCCGTTGACACATTTTTCTTGAACGCGACGTGAGTTCCGTCTGGAGACAGCGACGGGCATTCCGCATTCTCCCGCATCGACGTCATGGTGCGGGCGTTCAGATCGCCGCGAACGAGCCACGTCTTGCCCGCGGATGCGGCAGTCGCGTAAAACGTATTGGAATCCGCGCCAAACGTCACCCCCCAGAAATTGCGGTCGATCGCCGTGAGCCGTTCCCCGTCGATCATCGTCTCAAAGTCTTCGAGATTGCCGTAGTCGGTACCGTCGATACCGCGGATGACCGTCTGGGTGGAGAAACCAACTGTCGCATACGACATCCCCGTGACGAAGGACGTGCTGGCAACGAGGCTCGAGTCCGGCGAAATTCTGGTCCGGCTCGGGATGCCGGGAAGCGGCCACGAGTCCAGCACTTTTCCGGAGGCGTCAGAGACCACGGCTTCGAAGGTTGTCACGACACCTCGGTTGACGCGCAGGCACGCGACATCCTGCGCCGTCGCAAAGACGCGGTCGCATGCTTCGTCGGTGACCGCACGAGCGGCTGCCGGATTGCTCAACGGCACGGATGCGACAAGCCCGTAACCCTGGCCCGTAGCGGTGTTGCGAAAAACCACTCGCGAACCGGTTGCTCGTTCGGTTGGCGTGACAGTGTTCACGGAGCTGGGAGCGGATTGCCGCTGCTGGTAATCGAGAAACGAAATCGTGCCATACGTGACGGCGCCCGCGAGAACGATCGCGGCGACGGAGGCCACTGCCAGCCACTGGGTGCGACGTTTCACGGTGCGTCCGTTCGCGCCGTCAACCCACGGAGCAGCAGCGCGACGATCGGAATGGCAACGGTGAGAGCCGCCGCAACGATGAGCATCGAGTTGCCGCGCCCCGCAAAGAACCACAGGAAGCCGAACCCGGTCGACGCCACGAGCCTCGCTACGGCGACGACAGTTTGCGCAGCGGCAATCCCGCTGGCCGTGCTCGATGGTGGTGTGAACTGAGCCGCAAGTGCCGCGAGCATTCCGTCGGTTGCCGCGTAAAACGTGCCGAGAAGCAAAAGACACAAGACCGTAATGAGCACTCCGCTGACGGGCAGGGCAGCCGAGAGGTACGCGGCAAGCAACACAACATATCCGGCAACGAACACCTTGGTGCGGCCAACGCGATCGGCCAGTCTTCCGAGAGGCAGCGACAACCCGAGATAGGCGATATTCGTGCCGACGTAGAGCAACGGGAACCACTCCGCCGCGAACGCACCCCGACTCTGCAACACGAGGTAAATGAACCCGTCGCCGATGGTGAGAACGCCCAACATTCCTGCCGCGATCAACAATCGCCGAAGCCTCGGGTCGTTCAGCTGCTTCCAGCGAAACGGTTCCCGTGGTCGGCTAGGCGTGGCGCGGTCTGCGCGCGGCCGCTTGTTGGGCACCATGATGCCGAGCACAGCAACGCCGAGCACGGCAAAGGCGAGCGAAACGACGAAAACCGTGAGGTAGCCGTCAGGGATCATGAGCAGGATGACGAACGCGATGAGCGGGCCGAGGGCCGCGCCGATCGTGTCCAGCATCCTGTGCATTCCGAAGGAGCGTCCCAGGTTTTTCTGCAGCGAAGAGGCAGCGATGAGCGCGTCTCGCGGAGCGGTGCGCACCCCTTTGCCCAATCGGTCGATGGCGAGAACCGCTGTAATGCCAGCGAACGTGGTCGCGAACAGTAGCCCCACTCGTGCGATCGCGGAGACCCCGTACCCGAAGAACGCGATCCACTTCGGCTGATCGCCGCGGTCGGCTGCCCACCCGCCGGCGATCCGCACGAGGGCACTCACGCCCTGGTAGATGCCATCGATGAAGCCATAGGCAATGGTTGAAAGCCCGATCACACCGGTGATGTAGAGAGGCAGCACGGCGGCGACGGATTCGGAGGAAATGTCCGTGAGCATGCTGACGACGCCCAGTGCGACGACCACCGACGAAACCTTGGGGCCGACGCCCGACGACCCATTGGGCTCTTCCTCGTCTTTCGGACGATCCGCGAGCGAAATGTACATGGGAAAACACCCCTCACCGAATCGGGTCGGCGTCCCACAACCAAGTTCGGCTTACGGGATTCTCCGAACGGTGCGGCACGCCCATGGCGCGGTGTGTTCACACTAATACTCAACAGGCTTGTCGTCCATGCTTCCGGCGTATCGGCAGTGCCCGGAAATTTTCCTCAGGACCTTTCGCATTGGGAACGAAACGCGTCAGTATGGAAACGATGGCTGTCTTTGACGCAGCGCGAGAACCCGAAGGGAAGTATCGGATGGCAACTCCTTCCTCGACAACTTCCGGACACGGCGATCACATTTTCGATGTCGCGATCGTCGGCGCGGGCATCGTTGGCCTTGCGGTGGCCCGCGAACTCCTCGCGCGTCGCCCCAACGCCAGGCTCATCATTTTCGACTCGCATGAGTCGGTGGCCACCCACCAGTCAGGGCACAACTCGGGTGTCATTCACAGCGGAATTTATTACACTCCCGGCTCGCTCAAAGCGAAATTGTGTGTGGAGGGTTCGAGCCTGATGTACGAGTACTGCGAGGCGCGCGGGATCCCCTACGAGCGCTGTGGAAAGCTCATCGTCGCTACGAAGGAGTCAGAATTAGGTCGGCTGGACGATTTGGAGTTGCGGGGACGCGCGAACGGTGTTCCGGGACTGCGGCGCGTTGACGCTGACGAGATCAGTCGCATCGAACCTGAATGTCGGGGAATTTCTGCTCTCTATTCTCCTAACACGGGAATTGTCGACTACGGGGTGGTATCTCGCGCGCTGGAGGAGGACTTGCGTGCCAGTGGCGTCACGTTTGCCCTGGGATGTCACGTTTCGAAGGTTGAGCGGCGCGGAGATGTCACGAGCCTCCGGCACTCGAGTGGTGAATCACAGGCGCGGTGGGCGGTCGTGTGCGCAGGGTTGTGGTCTGATCGTCTCGCGGTGCGGGCCGGTGCTTCGGCTGATCCTCGCATCATCCCGTTCCGTGGCGCCTATTTGCGCGTGAGTGAGTCCGAACAGCCGGGAGTGCGGGGACTCGTGTACCCGGTGCCAGACCCGGACCTCCCGTTTCTGGGAGTGCACGTCACTAAACAGCTTGGTGGAGACGTGCTGCTTGGCCCCACCGCGATGATTGTTGGGGCACGGGATGCCTATCGGCTTTCACGCATCCGGATTCGGGATGTCTTCTCGACGTTCCTTTGGCCTGGCACCTGGAGGCTTGGTGCGCGGTTCTGGAGGACCGCACTTCGCGAAGTGCGGCTTGCCGCAAGCAGGAAGACGTTTGTGCAGGCGTGCGGCGAATACGTCCCGTCAATTGAAACAGTGCGACTGGAGCGAGGGAGCTACGCGGGAGTGCGCGCGCAGGCGGTAGCTCGCGACGGCACTCTCGTCGACGATTTCGTCATCTCTGAAACCCCGGGCGCGACCCACGTGCGCAATGCGCCATCTCCCGCGGCCACGTCTTCCCTCGCACTTGCTCGGGAACTCGTCGATCGGTTCGAGAAGCACATCACCGCTGCATAGTTCGGTCAAGGATTGTCAATATTGATAGCAAAGTTGGTCCCGCCGCTGATGGCGCTGTCCGTTTCGCAATAGCGGGAGGACTTGACGTTCGACGCCGTCGAGTAGAAGCCGCAGGGTGCCGCGGTTCCCGAAATAGCCGCCAGTACCCCTAACGGCTTCTGTGCTCAACTGCGCATCGTTCGCGTGAATGAAAGTTCCACCTTCCATGGCGCACATCAGCGACGGGTTTTTGCCCTCACCGGCTTCCCTAAGGCAGCGGCGAGGGCGCTTGTTGACAGTCGGTGGGACTGTACGTGGTTTCATGGCGTTCTTGGTCGTTTCTGGCAGCGACGCATCTGATCTATCGATTTGGCAGGCTCAGTATGCACCCACTGGGTGGATAAGAACCCTGAGGGTGCGCCACATAATGACCACGTCACCGATGAGCGACCAGTTCTCGACGTAGTACAAATCCAGGCGAACGCTGTCATCCCAGCTGAGGTCCGACCGGCCGTTGATCTGCCACATTCCCGTGAGACCCGGCTTGATGTAGAGGCGGCGGTGCACGGATCCTTTGTACTCTCGTGTCTCTTCGGGGAGTGGCGGTCTCGGGCCGACCAAACTCATGTCCCCAACGAGGACATTCCACAACTGCGGCAATTCATCGAGCGAGAATTTTCGCAGCAGCCGACCCACGCGGGTGACTCTCGGGTCATTCTTCATCTTGAACAGCGGGCCTGCTCCCTCATTGAGGGCAGTGAGGGCAACTTGCTGTTTGGAGGCTGAACTGACCATGGAACGGAGCTTGAACATCCGAAACTCTCGCCCGTTGAGTCCAACTCGTTTTTGGCTAAAGATGACCCCGCCTGGACTATCGAACTGGACGATCAGGGCAAGAATCCCAAACATGGGCAGCAGTACGAGAATCGCCATCGCCGAGACGACGATGTCCATTGCGCGTTTGATGGCGTGCTTACCGCCTTCGAACTGGGGGATTTCCACGTGGATGAGCGGCAATCCTTCGACGGGGCGAAAGTGAATGCGGGGGCCAGCAATATCCGTGAGCTGGGAGGCCAGGATCAGTTCTGCGGCCGTGCCTTCTAATTGCCACGCAAGTTTGCGAATGAAATCGCCCCCGGTGTTGGGCTGGCCCGCGACGATCACGGCGTCGGCGTCGAGTGCTGCCGCCGTGTCTGCGACGGCATCGATATCACGGCTCACGTGGGTAGCGAAGGAAAGTGGAGTTGCCTTGGATCCGCCGTCGAGAACGACACCGACGACAGCGAAGGCATTGCCCAACTTTTCACGGATTCGGGCGACCACGTATTCCACGTTGTCTTTGTGGCCGACAACGATCACGCGGGAAAGGTAGTTGCCGAATTGTCGCTGCCGAGTAAGCCAGCGTCTCCACAGCCATCGGCTTGCCACGAGCATCGTGACCCCGAGCGGGAAGGCCACAATGAAGTACCAACGCGCGACGTAATCATTCAAGACGACGAACACCATGGCCGTCACTCCAAAGGTGACCAGACTGGCGGCGATCACTTTCTTGTACTCGTCGGCACCCGCGCCCACAAGTCTGTGGTCGCGGGTATGAAATACGGCCATCGTGACGATCCACAGGACGGCGATGAACTCTGCCGCTGGCCACCCCGTCCACGCGAGTGACGTCGAGAGTTCGTGCGGGCTCAGGAAGGGCAGGCGTGCGACGTACCCCACCGCCGTGGCAGCAAGGATGATGGCGATGTCGGTGATGCGAAGTTTGCTTTGGTAGGCGCGCGTCCACGCGATCCCGGAGCCGGCGGAACGCCGTACTCCAGCGGTAGTCGGGTTGTTATCGACGAGGTGCAGTGGCGCGCGAAAGTTAGGCGCCGCGAGGCGCGCGCTAGTGCGGATGGCCTGAGTCATGTTGCACCGCGATTCATCACCGCAGGCGGGCGCGCTCCAGCATTTCGGGTGCATGCAACTTCGGGGGTTTTATGCATGTGACGACCACTACATTTCGGGTGAGAGGGCGTGTTATCTAGAGTTATTGAGGGCGATACGACCGAATCGGGAGGTACTCGACAATTTCTTGACTTCAAATGTCGAATGCCCCCGAACGGGGGACGCGAGCTAAAATACTCTCAATAACTAACGTGAGAATACCCCCCAGTTCGGGGGGTATGCGGCGTGTCGACTTGAATTGCAGGGATTTTGTGCATTAGAGGGGTTTTTCTCATGTTTTTGGTGTTTTGTTTTCAGCGCTCCATTACCGTTGACTCATGACTTTTAACCCCGACTCCAATATCGGTTCAGGCAAGGTGAGCCGTCGAGGCCGCAACACCGGTATTGCGGTGGGTGGCGGTGGCATCGCTGTCGTGATTCTTGCCCTTATTTCACCGATGCTCGGCGTCGATCTCACCCCGCTCGCTGGCCTGTTCGGTGATGAGGGCACGTCGCAGTCAGCCCCTTCGGACAGTTTGGAGCAGTGCCAGACGGGCGCGGATGCGAATGAGGACGTGGAATGCCGCATGAAAGGTGCCTCGGCATCGCTTGACGCGTATTGGGCGCAGGCCTTCGCGAATGAGGGCATCACCTACCGCGGGCCAACCGAGTTCGTGTTATTCAGCGGGGCGACGAGCACTGGTTGCGGCAACGCGACGAGTGCGTCCGGCCCGTTTTATTGCCCGCCCGACGAGTCGATTTACATCGACACCGAGTTCTTTGACGACTTGCGCAGCCAATTCGGTGCTTCCGGTGGACCGCTCGCCGAAATGTATGTTGTCGCGCACGAGTGGGGTCACCACATCCAAAACGTGCTCGGCACGATGGACAACTTGAACCTTCAGCAGTCGGGGCCGACATCCGATTCGGTGCGGCTCGAACTGCAGGCGGACTGTTACGGCGGGTCGTGGGCGAAGAACGCGTCGACCGTGGCCGACTCGGGTGGCGTACCGTTTTTGCAGCCCATCACGCAGCAGCAAATCAACGATGCGCTCAACGCTGCACAAGTGATCGGCGACGACCGCATCCAGGAGCAGACCACAGGTCAGGTGCAACCGGAGACGTGGACCCACGGTTCAAGCGACCAGCGTCAGAAGTGGTTCCTCATCGGGTTCGACAAGGGGCCGACCGCCTGCAACACCTTCGACGTGAATCCGTAACGATCGCGCAGCGACCTACTCGGCGGGCTGCGAAGCTTCCTGTTCGGCAATCTGCTTGTGGATGTCATCCATGTCGAGGCCGCGAACGGCCGTGATGATTTCGTCAAGCGCGGGGCCGGGGAGCGCTCCTGGCTGGGAGAACACGCGAACGCCGTCGCGGAATGCCATGAGGGTGGGGATGGAGGTGATTCCCATCGCACCTGCCAGCGACTGCTGCGCGTCAGTGTCAACCTTCGCGAAGGTTACGTCGGTGTGGGCGTCGCTCGCCTTGTCATAGACGGGGCCGAACTGTTTGCACGGTCCGCACCATTCGGCCCAGAAATCAACGAAAGTGATTCCGGGGGCGGTGACTGTTTTTTCGAAGTCTTCTGCGGTCAAGTCCACGGTGGGCATGGGGTGTGTCGTCCTTTGGTTGATTGTTGTTTCTCGACGTTAACCAACGCTACGTGCCACGCAGGTATTCCGTCGAGCCGCAGGGACCGGGAAATTACTTCTTCTTAGCCGCCGCCTTCATGGCCTTTTTGGTGTCACGTACGAGCTGGAGGGATGCTGCGTCTGTGACATCCGCGATGGAGCGGTGCGAGCCTTCATCGCTGTAGTGGCCGGCAGCCTCCCGCCAACCGGGAGCCGAGAGCCAGCACTGTTTGCCGAGTAGCGACAGGAAGATCTTCGCCTTTTGTTCGCCGAACCCTGGGAGTGTCTGCAGTCGCCGGAGGATCTCGGCGCCGTCAGGGCTCTTGCCATCTGCGCCGGCGGATGTCCAGATTGCGGTCGCGTCGCCGCCCCACTCGTCACGCACTGCCGTGGCGAGTGCCTGCACGCGCGCGGCCATGGATCCGGGGAAACGGTGCACGGCGGGCGTCATCCGGAATGCTTCAAGGAACTTCTCGCTGTCGTACGCCGCAATCGCGCCCGGGTCCATGAACCCGAGGCGGTCACGCAGTTTTGCGGGCCCAGCAAACGCGGTTTCCATGGGTATTTGCTGGTCGAGCATCATGCCAACGAGGAGCGCGAACGGGTTGTCCGTGAGGAGTGTATCGGCGGCATCGTCGCCGGTGAGGTGGAGGGTCATGCCGTCATTCTTTCATTGCACACAGAATGTCAGCCTGCGGATGCGGCTCGATCAGCGCGGTCGACGAGGGGTTTGAGTCCGGCGGCGAGGGCATACACGCGATCGTCGAGGCGAGCGATGTCAGCTTTGGTCTCGACGCGGAACTCGGCGAGACTCTCTTCGATGCCGGACATGCGCTGGTCGAGACGTGCAATGTCGCCCGTGAGCTCCGCGCGAGTTTCGGCGATCGCCCCGCGGAGCTCTGCGCGCAATTCGCCGATCTCTCCTTTGAGAGCAGTGCCAAGTCCGCCGATTTCTCCCTTGAACTCCGCGCGGGTCTCAAAAATGTCGCCCTTGAGCTCCGCGCGTGCTTCAGAAATGTCGCCCTTGAGTTCCGAGCGAGCCTCAGAGATGTCCCCCTTGAGCTCGGCGCGCAGGGCGTTCATATCGTTCATTGCCCCGCGACGGATCATGCCGTACATGGTGAGGAGTGCAGCCGCGAGCGCGGCCAAAGACACCCAAGTGTCAAGACTCACGGTGAACTCCACCCTTCCAGTGTGACGCTTCGAGCTTGTGGATGCCAGTAAAGGTAGCGACAGGCATCCTTGACCTCCGGGAATGTGCAGGTAACCGGTGGGGAACCCCCAGGGCTCGTCCCTGTGGAGGAACGGTTCCTTAGACTGATGGTGCGAGTTGACACAATTCAAGGGGCAGATATATGGATGTCAGAGACAAAGTCTTCGTTGTCAGCGGCGGCGGCAATGGCATGGGCCGCGAGGTGGTTCTCGGGCTCGTTTCGCGTGGTGCCAGCGTTGCCGCGGTCGACCTTAGCGAGGGCGGACTATCGGAGACCGTCGAACTGGCCTCTGCCGCACCAGAAAAGTTGACCACCCACGCTCTCAACGTGACCGACCGAAAGGCGGTGCTTGCTCTGCCCCAAGAGGTGATCAAGGCCCACGGGCAGGTCGATGGCCTCGTGAACATTGCCGGGATCGTGCATCCGTTCGTTCCCATGGCCGAGCTGGACTTCGAGACCATGGAGCGCGTGATGAACGTTAACTTTTGGGGCGTCGTCAACATGACGAAGGCATTCCTGCCAGACCTTTTGCAGCGTCCAGCGGCGGCGGTGCTGAACGTCGCGAGCATCGGTGCCTTTATCCCGGTTCCCGGTCAGGGTGCGTACAACGCGAGCAAAGCCGCAGTGAAGCTGTTCACCGAGTCGCTGTACGCGGAGAATCTGGACACGAATCTCGCTGTCACGATCGTGTTCCCCGGCGGCGTGGGGACGAACATCACGGCAAACTCCGGCGTCGACAAAGTGATCCCGGGCAGTGACAAGCCGACCAAGGGATACAAGACAACGACGCCAGCGGATGCCGGCCGCCAGATCATCGAGGGCCTCGAGAAGGGCAAGCTTCGCGTTCGTATCGGCAATGATGCGAAGTGGCTCGACCGCCTCACCCGTCTGGCTCCGCGCCGCACTATCGACTTTATTGTGAAGCAGACGAAGAAGCTGGAAAGCCGATGATCGACCCCCTTGTCTCGGTGATTGAACTCGCGGCACTGCTAAGCGGTGCGGAACGCGGTCATTCGAGGGTGAGGGTGCTCGATGTTCGCTGGAGTTTGGGTGGGCCTGCTGGGCTGCCGCTTTATGAGTCGGGTCATATTCCGGGTGCCGTGTACGTGGATCTGGAGTCTGAGTTGTCTCGCGGTGGCGAGCCGCAAGAGGGTCGTCATCCGCTGCCTGCCGTCGAGGAGTTTCAGGCCGCCGCCCGCCGGTGGGGTATCAACGACGGCGACACGGTGGTCGTGTACGACGACTGGAATGGCCAGGCCGCGAGTCGTGCCTGGTGGTTATTGCGGTACATGGGGGTCGTTGACGTGCGAGTGCTCGATGGCGCGCTGTCGGCCTGGACAGCAGCCGGGCATCCGCTTGCGAAGGGCACAGAGGACATGACGAACATCGCACCGGGCACGGTCACGTTGAGCCCGGGTCACGAGCCTGTGTTGACGACCGACGATGCGGCGGAATTGCCGCTGAGTGGTGTGTTGTTGGATGCCCGCGCGAGTGAACGCTATCGAGGAGAAGTCGAGCCGATGGACCCGCGCGCTGGCCATATCCCTGGTGCAATCAGTGCGCCTGCCGTTGGGAACCTGGACGAGGACGGCCACTTTTTCGACCAGGCAAGGTTGCGTGAGCGGTATGAGGGGTTCGGCGTTCGTGAGGATCGGGCGGTGGGAGTCTATTGCGGTTCCGGAATCTCGGCTGCACACGATGCTTTGGCGCTCACGATCGCAGGATTTCGGCCCGCGCTCTTTCCGGGTTCGTGGTCGGCGTGGTCGAACCAGCCGGGTCGTCCAGTTGCGACCGGCGCGACCCCTTAGTGCCCTAACGCTGCCGCGATGCCGGCGACGACATCCCTGCGGGCCGACGCTCCTACTGCTGTTGGCAGGAGCGGGTAAACGTGCAACTGCCCGGCAACCTCGGTGTAGTGAACGTCGACACCGGCCGCCTCAGCCTTCGTGACGAGGAGGCGAGCGTCCGGATTGAGAATATCGCGCGTACCGCTCATCACGGTGAGCGGCCCGAGGCCGGCGAAGTCCCCGAACAGCGGGCTGACCGCCGGGTCGGTGACCTCTCTTTCGCCACTCCACTGCTTGGCGAGCATCCGACCGCCCGGAACGGCAAGCCACGGGTCACTCGGCTGCACATCGGGGATGCGCGGATTGCTAAACGTCAAGTCCACGGCAGGAGAGATGAGCACGGTGGCAGGCAGGATGACGCCCGTATCGCGAAGATCCATCGCGGCGCAGAGCG
>RCMY010001688.1_pt1 | contig 20665 bp, 21 predicted proteins | sample 2041341 | NCBI WGS metagenome assembly RCMY01 (sample SAMN09708234, study PRJNA481090) | Marine sediment metagenome, whole genome shotgun sequencing project. | reverse complement strand
TGTAGCCTAATCTTTGACGATAGGAGGAACATAAATGCGCTACGGAAGACTTGAAGTTCTGGCGGAGCAGAAGAAATCAGGAAGGACTTACTTTGATTGCATCTGTGATTGTGGGGCAAGGAGGTTAGTACGGGCTGATAATGTTCGTGCAGGATTCACAGGCTCATGTGGATGCTTGAACAGAGAGGCATCTTCGACTAGATTGAAGAAACTACACGCTGGCACAAAAGTCAGCTAAAACATCTACTATGCCTCTACTGGGAAAGATCGATAGAAGGTAAAAGTCATGGCAGAAGCAAGCAGGGCACTGGTCGGAGCTGGTACAGCGACAGATGCTCTCCCGGACTTCAAATCCGGTGTAGCGGGTTAATAGCCCGTTAGGTGGGTTCGATTCCCATGCACTTCCGCCAATTACTATGCAGGGGCTGTCTTTACTTGATGAGCGGGTGGTTCATGTTTGCCCGTTGCTCCACATATGCTTCTGCGACTTTTCTGGCAATATTTCGAATGCGACCGATGTACCTGGTCCGCTCATTGACACTGATTGCTTTTCGTGCGTCAAGCAGATTAAAGGTGTGTGAGCATTTCAGGCAATAGTCGTAGGCTGGCAGAATGAGTTTTTTGTCGACTAACCTATGCGCTTCCTGTTCATAGGTATCAAAAAACATGAGCAGCTTTTCTACATTTGCCTCTTCAAAGTTGAAGGTGGAAAATTCGACCTCCGCCTGATGAAAAATTTCGCCGTAGCTTACTGTATCGTTCCAGGCTATGTCATAGACACTTTCAACCCCCTGTAGATACATGGCAATGCGCTCGAGGCCGTAAGTAATCTCCACCGTAGTCGGATGCAGTTCAATGGAACCGGCCTGTTGGAAATAGGTAAACTGCGTTATTTCCATGCCATCGAGCCACACCTCCCAGCCAAGTCCGGAAGCGCCTAAAGTTGGCGATTCCCAGTCATCTTCTACAAAACGGATATCGTGATCGAGAAGATTAAGACCAAATCTCTCCAGACTCCCCAGATAGAGTTCCTGTATATTTAATGGTGAGGGTTTAATCACAACCTGATACTGGTAATAATGCTGCAATCTGTTTGGATTATTGCCATATCGTCCGTCGGTTGGCCGCCTGGAGGGTTGTGGGTAGGCACATTTCCATGGTTCGGGACCAAGCGCACGGAGTAACGTGGCGGGATGGAACGTCCCCGCACCGACTTCCATGTCATAGGGTTGCTGGATAACGCAACCTTGCTCGGCCCAATATGTATGTAATTCTAAAATGATGTCTTGAAAATTCACTCAATTTCCTCATGTGCTGGAAAGTTGTTCAGTTCAGTGGATGGTTTTTGTTCCGCGTTGCGTAGTATATAATTGGTATCTTGACTTTTGTCCATGGTGTCATCATTATATCATCACAATACATTTTGAAATTTGATATTTTGAGGAGCTTTATCAATGCAGACCCTAGACGCCCTCCAGCAAACAGCAGACATTGCTCTTCTTCTTAGAGAGATCTCTTCGATCGCCATAGTCGGCCTGTCGCCTAAAGAGAACAGACCGAGTAATATGGTTGGTCGGTATCTGATCGATGCGGGATATACTATTTATCCGGTTAATCCAGGTCAGAATGAGATCCTGGGGCGGACCTGTTATGCAGATCTAGCAGCGATTTCCGAGCCGATAGATATCGTCGATATCTTCCGAAAATCTGAGGACGTTTTACCGATCGTCGAACAACTCATCGAATTAAATCCACTTCCCCGGGCGGTATGGATGCAGCAGGGGGTAATCAATGAAGCGGCTGCCGAACTTGCTCGCAGAAAGGGGATTTTTGTGGTTATGGACCGGTGCATAAAAGTGGATCATTCTAACCTCCTTAACAGATAACTTTTTGAAAACCCTCTTCTTATTTTTCTTCGTTTTTCCATGGAACCAAAAACACTGAGCATTCGCGGAGCACGAATGCATAATTTGAAAAATATTGACGTCGATCTGCCCCGTAATGCCCTGGTACTCTTCACCGGTTTGTCCGGTTCCGGCAAATCTACGCTGGCCTTTGATACGCTCTATGCCGAAGGGCAGCGCAGATATGTCGAATCACTGTCAACTTATGCCCGACAATTTCTCGGTCAAATGGACAAGCCCGATGTTGATTCCCTGGAAGGGCTCTCGCCGGCTGTTTCCATTGAACAAAAAACGACCAGTAAAAATCCCCGCTCAACGGTTGGAACGGTAACGGAGATATATGACCATCTTCGTTTGCTGTTTGCCCGCTGTGGGCATCCCCATTGTCACCAATGTGGCCGGCCGATAGAGGCGCAATCCATTGAAGATATGGTCAATGCGCTTATGCTGCTGCCCGAAGGTACCAAGATTGTCCTTCTTGCGCCTCTTGTGACGGATCGAAAAGGGCGTCACGAACAGCTTCTCGCCCGAATTCGTAGGGAAGGGTTTGTGCGTATCCGAGTTAATGGTGACATTCTGCATGCCGACGATGTGACCGCTTTGGATAAAAACAAAAAACATTCCATCGAGGTAGTCGTCGATCGACTGGTCATTAAGGAATCCATTCGCCGGCGGTTGGCTGACTCGGTAAGTACCGCGGTCAAGCTTACCGATGGGTTTCTGCTTGTCCTCTTCCCAGGTGACGATTCGGAACGACTGTTCAGTGAATTGGCCGCCTGCCATACCTGCGGTATCTCCATGCCGCCCATCTCCACGCAGCTATTTTCCTTTAACAATCCACAAGGAGCATGTGCAGAGTGTGGCGGACTGGGTGTTAAACAGTTTCTCGATGCAGCACTGGTTGTACCCGATTCGACCAAATCCATCAGTGATGGCGCGATTGCACCATGGGGATGGCGTAACGAAGAGTCGCATGCCGGCCATATGCTCGATTCTGTCGCCAAACATTACAGTGTTTCGCTGAAAACTCCCTTTGGCAAATTATCCAAAAAGATACAGGACATCTTCTTGTATGGATCGGGTAAAGAGGAGATCCAGTTTCATTATAGTAATGGCCGCCGCAGCATGTCTGCGGTGAAACAATTTGAGGGGGTGATCCCTCAGCTTGATCGGCGATTTCATGAGACCCAGTCGCCAATGGTTCGCGACGAACTGGCCAAATATATGAACGAGCAGCAGTGTCCTTGCTGCATGGGGGCTCGACTCAAGCCTGAGGCGCTTGCCGTACACGTGGGTAAATGGTCGATTTATGCACTTACCTGCTTGTCGATAGAATCGATTCTCGCTGAACTGCCGCTGCTGCCTTTCACCGAAAGGGAAAAAAAGATCGGCGAGTCAATCCTCAAAGAAATTGTCGATCGGCTTTCGTTCCTTCGTGATGTGGGATTGGGCTATCTTTCTCTGGAAAGACGGGCAGGGACCTTGTCAGGCGGGGAAGCCCAGCGAATTCGTCTTGCTTCGCAGATTGGCTCACGTCTGGCCGGAGTTCTCTATATTTTAGATGAACCGAGCATTGGTCTCCACCAGCGCGATAATCAAAAACTCATAAATACTCTGCTTGAACTGCGAGATTTAGGTAACAGCGTGATTGTTGTCGAACACGACACCGATACCATTCTGGCTGCCGACCATGTCCTGGATATGGGACCAGGTGCTGGAATTCACGGGGGACACATTGTCTACAGCGGAGATGTCCAGGGTTTGCTGGAAAATGATGTATCTGCCACCGGTGCCTACCTTGCCGGCCGTCTTGCGATAAAAACGCCGAAAAAGAGGCGAAAAGTACGTCGCGGGGTAAAGCATTGTCTGCAGCTTAAAAACTGCTGTATCAATAATCTAAAAAAAATCAGTGCCTCGTTTCCATTACAGGCAATGACATGTGTAACCGGGGTTTCAGGGTCAGGAAAAAGTTCACTGGTCATCGAAACGCTGTTCCGCTTGGCAAAAGCAGGGTTGAGCAAGCGTCTTGCCGATTTCAGTCAGGATGGCACGGTGTTGACCGGACTTGATCTCATCGATAAAATTATCGATATAGACCAGAGTCCGATAGGCAGAACTCCCCGTTCCAATCCAGCAACGTATACCGGCGTTTTCACACCAATCCGAGAACTTTTTTCCCGCCTGCCAGAGTCAAGGTCAAGGGGATACAAACCAGGTCGTTTCAGCTTTAATATTAAAGGCGGCAGGTGCGAGGCCTGTGAGGGCGAAGGGGTCAACAAAATCGCCATGCACTTTCTACCGGATATTTACGTCGAGTGTGAGACATGTCGGGGGCGGCGATACAATAGTGAAACCCTGGAAATAAAATATCGGGATAAAAATATCCAGGATATACTGTCAATGACTGTGGAAGAAGCGCTTGATTTTTTCCAGAACGTGCCGTCTGTCAAGCATAAATTGCAGACACTTTATGATGTAGGCTTGACTTATATCTCACTGGGGCAGTCGTCGGTTACATTATCCGGGGGCGAGGCGCAACGGGTCAAGCTGTCTAAAGAATTATCGGCCAGGAGTAGTGGGAAAACCCTGTATATACTGGATGAACCGACCACCGGCCTGCATCCGGCCGATATCCAGCACCTGCTTAATGTTCTGAATATTCTCGTTGATCAGGGCAATACCGTCATTATTATCGAACATAATCTTGATGTAGTAAAAACTGCCGACTGGATAATAGATGTCGGACCTGAAGGTGGTGAAGGCGGCGGTGAAATTGTCGCGGTTGGCTCGCCGGAAGATCTCACCGAAGTTGAAAAATCATACACCGGGCATTTCTTGAAAGAGGTTTTGCAATAATTGCCGGATAACCGACTTAGAAAACTTGCCTCGATCGGCTCAATACGTTCTAATACTGTCTGAGGAAAGAAGTACTCATGAAAACGAAAAGTGAAGCTCAAGATGGCTTTGATGCCATCTATCTTAGACAATTCCCCTATAAACTATATCGAGGAGTATCATGGTAGAAAAAACAGAAAACGAGAATGGTGATAAGCCACAATTCAGAATGCAGAAAATGTATATTAAAGATCTGTCATTTGAAAACCCCAATGCTCCGCAGGTATTTACTGATCGCCAGAAAAATGACCCGTCTGTTGAGGTAAACCTCCAGCTCAACAATAAACAGATAGATGCGGACCACTGGGAGGTTAGCCTTCATATTACGTCAAAAGTTTCCGCAAAAGAGGATAGCAAGGTATTGTTTATTCTGGAAATAGAGCATGCAGCGATCTATATGCTGAAAAATATTCCCAATGAACACATGGCGATGTTGCTGGGGGTTGATTGTCCTACGCTGCTGTTCCCCTTTACCAGGCAAATAGTCAGCCAGGTTTCAATAGATGGTGGCTTCGTGCCGTTTTTGATGGAACCGGTAAATTTTATGGCCCTATTCCAGAATGCCCAGAAGAAGAAGGACGATGTGAAAAATTAATCAGATAGCTTAGAAATGAAAAAGGGGATGTCGGCGTTACGCCAACATCCCCTTTTTCATTTTATTAAGAGTATTCTCAAACAATACTTATAGGCCGTAAGCGACGAAATGATCGACAAGAGTTGTTACGCCTTTATCAATAGCTGTGTCAAAGAGTGTGTCGTACTGATTGTCGGCAACAACCGACTCAGGAGAAACCTGAACTCTTATTCTATTACTCCAGATGACGTTGCCAGTTGCGGCTTCTTGTACCCACATGCGTATTTGAACTGTTCCTTCACCATCAACAGATCCCTGGCCATGGGTGATTGTATCGCCGGAAACATCCATCTCATCATAGGAATCTGGCCTTATGTAACCAAAGAGGGATCGACCAGTGCTCTCAAAAACGACAGGCAAGAGACCTCTTCTTGAGGGAGCCCATGACGTACCCTGTCTGGTTTTGAATTCGATAATCCGGCCTCTGACAATATAGTCCGCATTAAATTGGCGACCAATTTTAGCGACAGTTTGCGGGTCAAGACCGTGAGTCCCGGAAGAGTCTCCTGCAATTTGTGTTGCTTGATTCTCGACCTGGTTCATATAAAAACCGATCTCAGCCTTCATTGGTTTGGACCATTCATTGTTGTGAAGTTCTCGAGCAAGGGAGCTTGTACTGACACCAATAATATTTTCATGGACAAGGTAGTCAAAGACGTCTTCCTGGATTGGTAGATCAAACCCATTGATGATAAGGCGATCTGTCAGGGCTTCAGTGACAAGGATGTTTCTTTTCTGGGCAGATTCAATATATCCGTTGGAGTAATCGGCAAAAGGAAGAATGACAATGCTTTTTCCAACTCCGGGTGCATTGGCGGTTTGTCCTGCAGGTACATTAAGTGTTTCTACGACAATTTTTCCGGTTCCGCAACCAGTTAAAGCTAATGCTAAAACTCCGATAACGAGACATTTCAGCCTGTCCATATTTGTTCTCCCTACTGAAAAAAATAGATTCATATTTGAAAAAATTAAATGATTCTCGGTTGTAAAAGAATTATCAGCTCACGTTTTTTAGCCGTTTTTTCTTCATAGCCAAAAAGGTACTTGAAAATCGGTATTTTGCTGGTTCCGGGTATGAAGGAACCAGTATTTGAGTTTGAATCGGAGATTAAGCCACCAATCACCAGCATATCGCCATTTTTAACTCTTACAGTTGTGCTCATTTCCCGAACATTGATTACCGGAAGTCCAACTTCTCCCAAGCCTATTGTCTTATATTCTATCGGTTCCTCCAATTCCGATGTGACTGGAACAAGATTGAGGATGATTTCATTATCATCAAGAATATTTGCAGTTAAGGCCAGGCCAACTCCGGAGAGTGCACGCGCTGTTTCTGCTGTGTACGTTACAGTGCCGGTTGTACCATCTGTATCGGATGTGATCTTGTCTATATAAGTGACATTGCGACCAACAGTCATGAGTGCAGGCTGTCCGTTTAACACACTGATTTTGGGATTAGAAAGTATGTTTGTTTGGCCTTGCTCACTCACGGCATGGAGGAATGAGTCGAAGGTGAAGGCTGCCAGTGAAATTGAAGCAGCGTAGCCTGAGGAAAAGCCATTGGTAAGGAGGGTAGCAGCAGAAGCTACGCCGTCTGTTATATCATTGCTTTTTATATTGCTATAAGTTCTTGACCCAGAAGCACTTCCTCCTGTAGTAGAAAGATTTTCAAGAATTGTGTTCCAATTTAGGCCAATGGCCGAGTGGTCATCCAATTGTACTTCGATAATTTTTGCTTCAATGGAGATCTGTTTATATAATTCTTTCTTCAGAGTTGTTAAATATGCGTCAAGTTTGTCAAGTAAAGGGCGAGGAGCGGTTACGGTGATCAAACCAACAGGTTTATCAATAAAATAAGAATTGCCTCCTGAAGACCGTCGAAATGTAGCATCGGCTATCTGTTGATTACTGGTAGAATCGGTTTGGGAAGTATTTTGGGTCAATTGTGCAAGGTCTGCATTTTGCCTGATTTTTGCTTCTTTGTCGGAACCCTGGATTGAAGTAGTATTTATTTCTTCTGTTGTCCAGATGTTGAGAATAGCGTTGAGGTTATTTTCAATACTGTTCCAGGTATTAAACTCAATGCCACCAGGTTTCCCATCTTTATGCTGATTGACAGCTACGCCGTCTGTTGCTAATGAAATTTCTCCGGCAACATTAGTATTACTCTCGCCACCACTGCCACCTAAAACATCTCCACCAGTGTTAGTCTTGTATGTCTGTTTGATAAATGGCATAGCTATATGGAACTGTTTTGTCTCTTTATATTTGACAATAATAGTCGCCCCCTGCATTTCATGGTAATAATCAACCTGCCTGAGCATGTTGTCGAGAGCATTGTAAAAATCGTCATTGGCACTGATGTTTACATCAACCAGCACATTTTTATCGACATCACTGGCCCAGGAGACATTCATATTCTTGAGGGCCGCCAGACGCTTGATAATATCCCAGAGAGGTTGTGGTCCCCGGGTGGAAGTGATTCGAGCGCCAACCTTCAGTTTGCTTTCTTCAGCTATTGTGATGTCTTCTTTTTGGTCCCTGTCCACAACGTAGGCTGCTGTCTGATATCTAACCGGCAGACTGGCGGGCAGGGAGGGTGCAGACACCGTCGCAGTCTTGGTGACTGGCTGCGCAGTTTCCTGTGCAATGCCCGTACTCTGGCCTTTTTGTCCAGTGTCGCTAGCACATGAGCTGAGGAGCAATGAGAGTAGCAAGAGGCTACTGGAAAGAAAGAAATATTTTAGGTACTTCATAAAAACCTCTTGGACTGAAAATTTTAAGAGAGAATCAGATTCCATTGTATTGTTAGTTAAGATCCGTGGCAGCCAGGCGACTTTCAATATATTGCTTCAGATCGGAACGCATCGGAAAACCGGACGCGAGAACAGATCGATACTGCCGGGTAGCATCCTTAGATCTCGCGAGTTTGTCTAAAATTCTGGCTTTGGCCACCATTGTGTCGAGGGTTTCCCCGTAAGAGGAATGGTATTTGTCGAGCAGTTTGAGGGCCGCGTCGTTCTGGCCATTATTTTCACTGAATGCAGCAAAACTCAGGACTGCTTCCTTCATTGGTGGCGAGTTGCTGATACTCTGGGCAAAGTATTCTTTTGCGTCAGTAATCCTCTGCATATTGGCAGAGCCGATTGCGGCGTAGAGCGCGGCACTGGTATTTTTCGGATCATGCTTGAGACTTTCTTTGGCATAGTAGACGGCTTTGGCGTTCATACCAAGATTGACCAGATAAAGAGTAGCAAGTCTATTGGTGATCTTGGCATTATCGGGCCAAAGCTCGAATGCTTTGGCATACAGCGTAGCTGCTTCTTCGAAATCCTCTCGTGTTTCAAGATTCTGAGCTTTGGCCATATACTCTTTTGCCTGCATGATTTCTTTTGACTGACTCGCTGTTTTTTCAATTACCAGAGCTTCTTGCTCAATAATTTTGATATCCGCTTCGAAAGCGAGATTGTCTTCTGCACGAGTCGGCCAAACGAAATCTTTCTTACTTGGATAGATGACGATGGTATTAAAACGTTCTTCTTTTTTCAGATCCATCAGGTTGAGTATGATGTCCAGAGCGAAATCCCAAGGCACATCCGTCAGCGCAAGAGTAAGCACCCCTTTAACTTCTTCATCGACGATTATATTGAGGTCGGTGATCTGCCTGAAAAGACGGAAAACATTGTGGATATCTATTTTGTAAAAATCAACACTGATCTGTTGTTTTTTGTATCCGGAAAAAGAGAAGTCTTCTTTAAGATTAGTGGCTTTTTTGGCAGCGGCTCCAGGGGCTTTCTTCTCCGGCACCTGGCTGAGCAATTGCTCAGAAGAGCCGATAAGCTTATCAAGAGTACTGTCGGCAGGAGCAGCAGCCTTCGCAGCCTTGCCCTGTGTTGCCGGAAAAAATTTGATCAGTAAGTTGCTGCCGGCTTTTTCAACTGAATAATCATGGCTGTCGGCCAAAGAAAATTCAAAGCGCATATGTGCAGGAACCTGATCCTTTACATCGTCTACTCTAAGCGTGGCAACATCGTTTTTCGGAAGTTGTGCTTTTTCCGCTGAGAGATTTTTGCCGTAAAACGCTCCGGCTACATCAACGACAACTCTGAATGGAGCAAATCGTTCAGTTACATTATACACCGGTGATGATGTCCCGGTAAGAGTGTAACTGACCATACTATCTGCCACTGAAACCGCAATATCGGCTATTTCGTAGGAAACATCTGCTTCAGACCGTGCTCTTTCTGTCTGAAATGCCAATAAGATGCAAAATGCGATGAAAACAGCCGGTTTTATTTTTTCTAGCCATTTAAGCATTTTCTATTCTTCTCCCTCTTTCTTGAGTGTCATCACAAACTTCGTGATGATTTCCTTTCCTGCTCGCGTTACGGCAGTCTCTTCAATTGTTACGGCATTCGGGTCAATTTCTTTAACGACTCCCCGTCTGCCGATTTTAGTACCTTTAAGGAGGACATATCCCTTGCCGGTAAAGTCTTCAACCATGGCCACATTGCCTTCGTTTTTTCTTAGTGTTGCTACCAGGGTAAGCTGTCCAGGTTCGAAAAGCTGCATGCCTGTGAGAGGTTGTTCGTCCTCGATTATTTCGTTCATATCAACAGACGACGTTGCGGCTTTTTCGTTGATAAATGGAACAAAAGGATCTGCCCTGTTTTCCAGTTGATATTCAAATGGTGCAGCAGCTCCAGCAACTGGAATCGGAGGCGCTGTCAATGAAGCGTTTTCGGTTGCGAAGGCAGGAGCTATCATGGACACCAGACTCCCTGTACATAAAAAAGCACAGAGCACTTTTTTTCTGAAAACGCTTAACAAAAACGTAGATTGTGGATGATCAATTAAACACATCATGGGTTTCACTTTTTGGATGGTTTGGGGAGTTCAACGTTGGTGAAACGGTAAGTAACCAGTTGGCAATCCGAGTTAAGCAACATTTCTCCTCCTTCCTTTTTGGGAGAACTCATTTTAACATTGGTAACTGATACTATCCGTTCGAGTTTACTGACCTGATCAAAAAAGTAGCCCATATTGTGATATGGCCCTCTGACGTTGATAGACACAGGGATTTCAGCATAAAAATCTTTTGGAATATCGGAAAGTGGCTTAAATGTCAAAAAATCGAGTCCGGCGTTCCGTCCTAATGCTGAGATATCTTTGAGGAGTTTTGGGATTTCTTTTTCTTTAGGCAACAAGACTGCCATTGCTAAAAACTGATTTTGTGCTTCTTCCAGTTCTTTCTCGAATTTCGGGAGATTAGCTGCTTTTAATTTAACTTCCTGAACCTGTTGAGCAAGAGATACTTTCTGCTGACTGAGATTCTGGATTTTCTTTGCTTTCTGCTGATAATAGGAAAAATAAAAGATTATCAGTGGGATAAGAATAATACCTACCGTAATGCCCAGTTTAATTTTTGGAGCAAGAGGTGTGTATTTCTCGTCAATAAAAGTTGCAAGTGTTTCGTTGTTCGTTTTCATACGGTCATATTGGGAAAGTATTATCGAACGTTATTTGGTATCTGTGGCTGCAGGCGCAGGTTTTTCGGGCTGTCCGACAACACAATTTAATTCAAAGCTTTTAAGATTTCTTCCCGAGACAATTTTCAGGGAAGAACCGGCAAGAGTAACATCCTGGACAAACGGAGACTTTTGAAGGTTGTCCATAAACTGAGCAATAGTCTGGTTGTCAAGTGCTACGCCGGATAGCTGTAAAGACGAAGTCTGCTGCCGGAGAGATTCAATCCACATTCGCTGGTTATCTACTCGATTGGCAACTTCATCAAGAACGCGAACGGTCAAAGAAGAATCAGTTCTCAGTTTATTGATTATTTCAGTTCTTCTGACGAGCTCTATACGTTCTTTTTTGAGTCGCTCAATCTTCTGCAGCGTCGGGGTGTAGGAATCCTTTTGTTTTTGCAGCGATGCTATATCGGTTTGATAGTTGGAAATTTTTCTTGCCTGCAGAGTCCCGGTAATCCCTAAAACAGCAAGAACCAGGAGCAACAAGCAACACATGCCAATAAGCTGTTTTTTTGCTTTGGCTCTTTTTTTAAGTTGCCGAACTGGCAGCAGGTTGATCTTAAGCATATTGAACCCTTGACAATTTAAATAATTATATAACAGAGGGTCTGAGGGCTATTCCAGTGGCGATAGCCATCTCCGGACCAATATTAGCGAGATACTCGGGGTCAATCTTGTTACTGTCCGACGTCATTTTCAAAAATGGATTGAAAAGCTCAACTTTTAATTCAGTCTCTTGGGCAAGAAAATCTATAAAGCCGGCCACCTTTGCTCCGCCGCCGCTCAGAATGAGCTTTTTAAGCGGCTGCTCCGGATGATTGGCATGATACAAGTCTATGGCCTTTTTGATTTCAAGAATCCACTGAGTACAGGTCGTTGAAAAAATTCCTTCAATTTCTTCTCGTTTATCATCACTTTGTATGGAACCTAGTTTGAGGGCTTCAGCTTCTTCAAATTCGAGATCAAACACATTTTGGATCTGTTCGGTTAATTGCCTGCTGCCAACAATTATATCCCTGGCTACCACGGATATTCCCTGGGAAAGAATATTGATGCTCATCTTTGAAGCACCAATGTCGACTAAGGCAACATTCTCGTTTTTCTGATAGTTATATTCATAGGTGTTTTCCAGCGCGAATCCGTCTACATCGACAAGCACCGGATTCAGATTGAGGCTGCGGAGCATATCAAGGTAGTCGTCAACGATCTCTTTTTTAGCAGCTACCAGCATGACGTCGGTTCTATCGGTATCCTGAAGACCTGTTTTAAGATCCTGAAAATCCAGATAAACATCTTCGATATCAAAGGGGATATACTGTTCGGCCTCAGCCAATATATGTTCTTCCAACTGGGGTTCTTCCATAACAGCTAGATTGACCTTCTTAACAATGACGGAATAGCCTGAAATAGAAAAGCCTACTTTTTTGTTTTTGATCTTTAAATTTTGAAAAAGATCAGCAATGGCTTTGCTGACGATCTCAGGGTCGTTGAGCGTCCCATCCTCCACCGCACCTTCCGGCAGAACAGCACTGCCGAGGGTCAGTATTGTGTAGCCGCCTGACGTTTGTTTCAGCTGACAAATCTTGACGGCATGAGATCCGATGTCAAGACCAACGACCAGTTCATTTTGAGATAGAAACGGCAAATTCATGGCAGAAAAATTGGCAGAAATTGATAGAAACGGCAAAAAACAACCAGCCGAGCTCACACTAAAAATACTTACTTTTCGTGTACATATGGATATTAGGTCACATAAAAAAAAAATTGTCAAGGAAAAGAACAAATGTTTATTTCGAAATAATCATATAGAGAATATGGGAAAATGAGTCTTTGGAATGAGGGATGTTTTTATTGTACAATGTGGTGCGATATTGAGGTTAAGAGAGGTTGATGAAAGAGAAGATTGTTAACAATTGAGCAATTTTAGAACAGCTCGTTTTGTTTGTCTGTGCCGACGAACTCGCTTGTAATTAGTCTGTATTTCAAGTAGTTTTGCGGGGTAATCTGTAATACGTTCATTAACAATTCAAATGAGGTTGACTTTGTCCAGAATAAGGAAAAATAAATCTGTTTTCAGGGAATATTTTGAGGCGATCTGTGTCGCAATTCTCCTGGCTCTCTTTATCCGAACTTTTGTTGTTCAAGCTTTTAAAATTCCCTCGGGATCTATGTTGCCGACCCTCCAGATCGGTGACCATTTGCTCGTCAATAAATTTATTTACGGGATTAGGATGCCTTTCACCGGTAAGGTTCTCGTCCCGATCAAGCATCCGAAATATGGTGATGTTGTGGTGTTTCGTTTTCCCAAAGATCGCTCTGTCGATTATATCAAAAGGGTCATCGGCACACCAGGCGATACGGTGGAGGTCAAAAATAAAAAGGTTTTCATAAACGATAAACCGATTGAAAACGGTCATGAACATTTCAGTTCGACCGCTGTCCTCGACTCGCAAAACAGCCCAAGAGATAATTTTGGTCCTGTACTTGTTCCCGATGATCGCCTTTTTGTCATGGGTGATAACCGGGATAATAGCTATGACAGCCGGTTCTGGGGCTTTGTGGATCAACGGGATGTTCTTGGCAAAGCGTTTATTCTCTATTGGTCGTGGGACATCGATAAACCGCTGCTCTCTATTGATCGTTTTACTTCAATCAGGTTTGGCCGATTGGGTCATTTAATTGACTGACAGAAAAAGGGTTGGAAAACAGAGAGCAGGGGAGTGCGCGCACAACTCTTATTTCTTTTGGACTTACCTCAGCCTGGTAGACAAGGACCATAACTCCGGTTGCAGCTGCTTGTCGTAAAGCATCGCCATAGACGGCATCTATGTGCGAAGCCGGACAGAAGTGATCTGCGTCTGCTCGCTGAACTAGAAAGAAAATGCAGGTTTTCTGCCCTTCCTGCGAGAGCCGTATAAGCTCATGAAGATGCTTTGTGCCCCTCGCAGTCACCGCATCAGGAAACATCGCCCATCTGTTAATCGCCAATGAACAGCTTTTTACCTCAATAAAGGTGGAGTTATCTCCATGTAGCACTTGCAGATCAAGCCGGGTATGATCAGACGTCTTGATCTCGGTCTTGATGAGATTTATATCAATAAATTCGGCAATGTGTCCTTTTGTTATAGCTTCAGCCACCAGTTTATTGGTCCGTGCAGTATTTACTCCCACCCATGTTGAATTATCCTTAACCATTTCCAGAGTGAATGGATATTTTCGTTTTGGATTATCCGATCTGGAAAGACCGACCTGGCTTTCCGGGGTCGAACATGAGAGCATGGTGCCGGTATTGGGGCAGTGCACCGTGATGATTTCGCCGTTATCTAAACGCACATCTGCCAGAAAACGTTTATATCTTTTTACGAGGGTGCCTTGCATCAGAGAGGGTGTGAATCGCATGGGAAATCACCTGGTTTATAACATCTTAAGGTTGCGTATCAGTAGCGTTAGTGCTACATAATTATTCAGAACGCTTCGTTTTAAGAAGGGGAATTTTTGTTCTAATCTACTAAGATGGAGGAGGCATAGCTATGAAATTAGGCATCAACGGTTTGGGAAGAATTGGCAAACTTTCAATATGGCACCACGTTTCACGAAAGCATTTTTCAGGAATTGTCGCCAATATAGGTCGCGAAGTCGGATGTGGGCTGGAGGATCTCGCGGCAATGCTTGAAAGAGATTCGACCTATGGCCGTTTGGGGAGCTATTTGCATGGTCATAAATGCCCTCGGGTCATCGAAGAATTAAACGAGGAAAAAGGGACAATGCTGGTCAACGGGGTGCCGGTCACTATTCTGCGCTCCACCCGTAATCCGGGCGAAATTAGCTGGCAGGAACAGGGGGTACGTCTGGTTGTCGATACCACTGGTGTCTTTACTGATCCTACTACCGATGCCGATTCGGCAACAGGCGCTCTCCGGGGACACATGCAGGCGGGAGCTGAGAAAGTTATTCTTTCTGCTCCCTTTAAAATTAAGTCCAAAGGGCTGGATATGCCGGATGATGCCATTACCACGATAATGGGCATCAATGAAGAAATGTATAACCCCGGACAGCACTCTCTGATCTCTGCTGCCTCCTGTACGACAACCTGTCTCTCCTATATGATTAAACCGCTCATGGAGAAAATCGGGGCGGATAAGATTCTCAGCGCCTCGATGGTGACCGTCCATGCCGCAACCGGAAGTCAGCAGGTGCTTGACCGACTGCCCAAAGCCGGGGCTGTTGATTTACGGAAAAACCGCTCTATTCTGAACAATATTATCCTGACCACCACCGGCGCTGCCAAGGCCCTCGCGCTGGTGATCCCGGAAATGGCATCTATCGGATTTATGGCTGAATCAGTGCGTATTCCAACTTCCTCTGGTTCGCTGATTATTTTAGTGCTTAACCTGCAGGACGATCTTGAAAGTCCGATAAAACGGTATGACATCAATAGTATATACCAAGAATATGCGGTGCATAATAAATATCTGTTGTTTTCTGAAAATCAAAACGTGTCGTCGGACATCCTCGGTTCGCCGGCGGCAGCTGCGGTGATTGAAGGAAGGGAAACGCATACCCGGACCGCTAATATCCAGGTCAATCTAGCTAAAGTCAAGGCCGAAAGCCTGGTGCCCGGCGCTGATCCTATCCTCAACGTGCCGGTAACCCAGGCCGTTGTCTATGGCTGGTACGATAACGAGTTGGGCAGTTATACCAATATGCTGGGCGATCTGACCGTACAGGTCAGCGAAGGGATGTTTTAAGGAACATTGATTACAATACGATCGATGGTCAAAGCTGACCTTGGTGGAGTTTCGGCGATTGAAGGTGAAACGCTTTCACCATGGTCGGCCGTGTCGATTGTGCAGGAGTTGGAAATACCTCAAGCAATCCAGATAGTAGCTGAGACATCAGATAGACAAATCATCGGCTGGTGTGCCTGTAGATTGATATGGCCTGAAGCCGAGCTGTTAAAAATTGCAGTTACAAAAAACAACAGGGAACGAGGTATTGGTTGTTTGCTGGTTAAGAACCTTGTGGATGCGTTACAAAAAAGAATAATTAGCAGTCTTTTTCTGGAAGTTCGATCCAACAATCGTATTGCCTTGAACTTTTATGATAAACATAATTTCTTGCAGGTTGGATCCAGACCTGGTTACTATACCGATCCACCTGACAGTGCAATGATTCTTAAAAAAAAATTGGCTTTGTAAGCGTAAGCCCGACAGATGGGTAGTGGGGGCGGGATTCTTTTTAATACTCGCTTGTCGGGTGCTCAGTTCAGTACCCCCCTTGAGGGGTGTAAGTACCTTCACGAAATGCATTTCCTTTGATAGCAGGAAAGAATTTCTAAGGTACTGATCATTTCAATCACGGAGAGAGGTGTAAAATGAAATCTGTTCGAGATCTTCATTCACAGGGAAAGCGAGTGTTGCTACGCGCTGATTTCAATGTGCCAATGGATGAGCACAAGCAGATCACCGATGACATCCGTATCCGCATGGTACTGCCCACTATCCGTCAGACAGGTTCGCCGCCGATGCGGTGACCAAGAATGTTACGTGCAGGGATGTTCCTTCTGGCTGGATGGCTCTCGATATCGGCTCGACGTCGACTCTTTTGTTAAGACAAGCTCTTGAGGATGCTAAAACGATTATCTGGAACGGCCCGATGGGGGCTTTGTATTAGATGCCTTTACCAGGGGAACGATGGCCGTGGGTCAGTGTGTGGCCTCGGCTCATCCGCTCTCCATTGTCGGTGGCGGTGACTCGAATGCTGCGGTAAAAAAATCCGGCGAAGAGAAAAATATTTCTTATATGTCCACTGGTGGGGGTGCTTTCCTAGAACCGATGGAAGGGAAAACGCTGCCGGGCGTGGCCGGGCCCTGGGCTCATGAACTCGTAATAATCTGGAGAGATAGATGGGAAAAAGAAAAGCATTAATAGCCGGTAATTGGAAAATGCATAATACCGTTATTGAAGGCTGTCATTTGGCAGCTGATATAGCGAAGCAGTGTACAGATTTCACCGACCGGGACGTGCTGGTGGCTCCTCCGGCGACTATCTTAAGCGAGGTCTGTCATATTTTAAAAGACAGCCCGATTATAGTCAGTTGCCAGAATGTCTGTTGGGAGGATAGAGGCGCATTTACTGGGGAGATTTCGCCGGTCATGGTGAAAGATGCTGGCGGCAGGGCGGCTATTGTCGGGCACTCCGAGCGACGTCAGATTTTTGGCGAAACGGATGAGCTGATCAATAAACGTCTTAAGGGAGGTCTTTTTTTTGGTCTGCTGATGATTCTCTGCATCGGGGAAACGTTAGCCGAGAGAGATGACGGGCGGACCTTTGTGGTTCTTGAAGAGCAAATAAAGAAAGGATTGGCCGGGGTGAATGCAGCCGAAATGGTTAAGGTTGTTATTGCCTATGAGCCGGTTTGGGCAATAGGTACTGGAAAAACAGCAAGTAAGGAGCAGGCGCAGGAAGCCCACGCCTTCATCAGAGGAGTACTTGGACAAATATATGAGAAAAATGTTGCCGAGCAGACACGAATATTGTATGGTGGCTCGGTTAAGCCAACCAACGTTGATGAACTGATGGCGCAAGTAGATATAGATGGCGCGTTGGTAGGTGGTGCTGCTCTTGATGCAAAATCATTCGGGCGCATAATTAATTTTACATAAACATTAACTTTGTTATTGCATGGAAACTTTACTTACAATTGTACACGTTGTTGTCTGTCTTTTTCTGGTTGGCATAGTCTTGCTCCAGCATGGCAAAGGTGCAGATATCGGTGCTACATTTGGTGGGTCAAGCCAGTCGCTTTTTGGTACGGAAGGTCCTTTGCCGCTTCTCAATAAAATAACAACTGCAGTGGCAATTATTTTTATGTTGACTTCCGTAACGTTAGCGTATATTTCATCACAGAGTAGCACCTCTTCTGTCATGAGCGACATAACTGCCGGCAAGCAGGCAGTAAAGGTAGAGGTTGCTCAGCCCTTGGCGAAAGAAGATAAAGTGATGGATAAGCCCGCAGAGCAAGAAAAAGCAACAACAGAGCCAAAGAAAAAATAATAAATGAGTGCCGGAGTGGTGGAATTGGTAGACGCGCACGCTTGAGGGGCGTGTGGGGAGACCCGTGTCGGTTCGACTCCGACCTTCGGCACCATCTTTTAGACCTGCGACCGTAAATGGTTGCGGGTTTTTTTTTGTCCTGTTTTGCCGCATTGGCAGGTAAGTGAAAGCTTGATTCAAGGTTATTGTAGACATTTTGAAATAAATGTTTGAAAATTATTGACAGAGGTGAAGCGATAAGGTATTTTTGTTCGCCTTATCCTATGGCGATGTAGCTCAGATGGTTAGAGCATACGGCTCATATCCGTAGTGTCCGGGGTTCAATTCCCTGCATCGCCACCAAGTTATTGAAAGGGGTTACAGTCAGCAGACTGTAACCCCTTTTTTTTGTCTTTGGTAAATCTGACCCAGATGCTATACATTATGGGTTTGGACATTCCCCCACAGGCGATCGCTTGCGTGTCTCAAGATGGTTTTGATGGCGGTCTCATCAAAAAAAATACGTCGAGGCCAGAAGAAGAGCGTTGATCGATTGGGAACGGATATCATTTTCGGATTGCAGGGGAATGAACAAAAGAAAGTTGCAGCCCGAAAAAGCTGGCCAGCGGAGTTATAATGAGCATTATCCCCCCCCCCCCATATTTTCGTGAGGAACTGTGCAATGAATTGTAAGCGAATGCCCTCTATAATTATATTTTCTGTGTTCCTGTTGTTATGGGGATGCTCAGAAAGTTCTCTTCTTTTTCAGGTGCGTTATGCCGAGGTCTTAGGGCTAAAGCAGAACGATCCTGTCTATTTTGGACAAAGCGAAATCGGCAAAGTAACAAGAGTTTTCTATACCGATCAGGCTGATTATCTGGTTGAAATTTCTGTTGCTCCGGAATTTGTTAATGCCGTTACTGTGGATTCAAAACTTTTTATAGATAACGACCCCAAGAAGGCACAAGGCAAGGCGCTTATTGTATTACAAGAACGGAGCGGCGGAAAGGTTTTGAAAAATAACGATATTGTAGAAGGTTCTGTTAAACCTGGCATTCTCGATGATATGATGAGTAATTTCTTTCGTAGTTCCTCAATAGCCAACCAGCAAATACAGGAGGCGATACAACAGCTGAAAGAGAACTTGAAGTCAACTTCTGAGGACATGGAAAAAGATCTGACAGATACACTTGATGACCTTTCCGAACAACTCAACACCTTCAGCAATGAAATGAATAAGATCCCGGATCGAAATGAAGTACAACAACTGGAAAAATCTTTTGAACAGTTCTCCGATGAATTGAATAAGGTGCAAAAAAATGTACGTGATCACATTCAAAACGAGATACTACCGCAACTTCGCAAAGAACTCGACCAGATCCGCGAGCAACTCCACGAAGAAGGTCGTGACAAGGAAATAGAGGGAATTGATAAAAAAATTGATGAGATGAGCAGAGCATGATCGGAACAATTTTCGATTTTTTGTAGAAAGCCCCACCTGATCAGACGATGATTGCCTGGAAACGATCTTAAGCTTTCCTGGAATGAGTGTGCCACGAGGCTGCCTAAAAGATCAAACGGGATCCTGCTGAGTCGATTCTGGTTATTTTTCAATAGAATGTTTTGGTGGTTGTTTATGTATTGATCTGTAATTGCATGGATTTTATATTGTTCTAGGTTTTTTCTGTTCGTCAACTGTGCTTATTATTTTCGATGGGTCTAGACGAACCTGTCTGCATTGCTTAGTTATTTAGAGGAGCCGAACAATTTTATTACGTTGGGCGGCATAACAAAATTGACTCTATCGACAAGGGAGCAGATAATGGCGAAGAAGACGAAGAACAAATGTTGCGGTAAAGCGAAAAAGGATGGCGGTAAACGTTGTAGTAAATGTCCGAAAGGATAATCTGATTATAAATCAGATCAGCTAGACAAGCCGGTGTTACTAGCTCTACTGCGAAGTGTGTTTTAGTTCGAAAATCCCCGGTACGCAGTGCTTCGGACCAAACGAATTTGCCGATAAAAAAGCCTTGCTGCAGATTGTACCTCGTTTCTCGTAAGGTATTGAATGTGTTCTTTTTTCGACATCTTCTGTGACGATTTACAATCCCAGGTTATGGGGAGAGACCGCTCTGGGTCGACCATGATCAATGTCTCGGTAATTTCTTGTTCTGTTTGCCAAAGCCCTTCTTGCCGGAGGGCACTTTTCAATACCCACAATGTTAGTTCCTCAATTAAACCGGTGCCTTTTTTAAACGGTATGCGTTCGTTGGGTGGCATTATGCCATGGAAGGATGGTTGCATCGGACCAGCGCTTCGACTGCATGAAGTTTTCTCGTCTTATTGGTGACCTTCTCAAAATCACCCTGTCCCTGCACCCTCGGCAGGATAATGCCAAATACATCACCACCGCTACGGGCCCGTGTGTCCGATTTCTTTGATAACCGATGACAGAGGCTAGCCAACTTGCTTCTGTAGTCTGTCGCTGCTATGGCGACCGAGAGTGTCGTTGACGCCCTTAAAACGGTCCATACCAGGTTGAAGAGGAGAAGCGTTTTTTTTGTTAGGTTGCCTGCTTGAGGGCAGTAGAGAGGATACGCTATCTGTTATACAAAAAGATTAAATATGAGGGCGGAGTGAACACCTTCTGATTGGCAAGATAATTCG
>RCMY010001687.1_pt1 | contig 20670 bp, 19 predicted proteins | sample 2041341 | NCBI WGS metagenome assembly RCMY01 (sample SAMN09708234, study PRJNA481090) | Marine sediment metagenome, whole genome shotgun sequencing project. | reverse complement strand
CGTTCCTTGACGCCACCAACAAAGACATCGACCTCCTTTTCTTTTAAGAAAGAGGAGAGCTCGAGAGTGTTTGCATCGTCGACGATGATGCACCCTTCGTCGGTTATCTCGGCGAGTTCGATATAATCTTCTTTGGTGCCGGTCTGGGAGCCAACCATGACCACGTCCATGCCAATAAGCCGGAAGGCCTTGACCAGCGAAAAGGCCTTGAATGCGCCGCCGACATAGATGGCCGCTTTTTTACCGGTAAGAGCTTCTTTATATTTGGCCAGTTCGGGCAGCAGGGTGACGAGTTCATCTTTGACAACCTGCCGGGCTTTGGCGAGCATCTCCGGTTCACCAAAATGCCGGGCGACGGAGTAGAGCGCTTCGGCCATATCTTCGATGCCGAAATAGGAGACTCGGATGGAGGGAATGCCATAGCCGTCTTTCAGCATATTGGCCAGATCCATAGTCGCTCCGGAACACTGGACCACATTAAGTGCCGCCCCATGGCAGCGCTGAATGTCGGCAACCCGGCCGTCACCGGTAATATTGGCCACCACCTCAATGCCGATACGCTGGAAATATTCGCGGATCAGCCATATTTCGCCAGCGAGATTGAAGTCGCCTAAAATGTTAATGGAATGTTTGGAGATATTACTGATATCCCCCATGCCGACCAGCCGCGACATGGCATGGCAGGCGGCTTCATAGCCGCCTCGTTTGTTGCCTTTTTTAAAACCGGCCGATTCAACTGGCAACACGGGGATGCCTTTTTCTTCAGAAGCCTTTTTGCATACGGCTTCCAGGTCGTCGCCGATAATCCCGACTATGCAGGTTGAATAGACAAAAGCAGCCTTGGGCTTATGCAGGTCGATCAGTTCCTCGAGGGCTTTGGCAAGTTTTTTCTCACCGCCAAAGATGACATCGAGTTCCTGCAGATCGGTAGAAAAAGATAATCGGTGCAGTTCAGGCCCCGACGACAGCGCGCCACGGATGTCCCAGGTGTAGACGGCACAGCCTATCGGGCCATGGACCAGATGGATCGCATCGGCGATGGGATAGAGGACTACCCGGGAACCGCAAAAGACGCAGGCTCTCTGGCTTACCGCTCCGGCAAGGCTTTCCTTGTTGCAGTCAATTTCAAACGGGGCTGAGCTTTTCCGGTGGATCTGTTTTGATCGGTCCTGTAAGAGATGTGCTGTGCTCATATTGTCATCCTTTGTTGTCAAGGTAAGGTTGATCGTTTCTTACTTCTTCTTGAGCAAAGGATGTGCCAGATGGTTTGTTGTCGTGTTAAACGAATTAAAACAATTGGTTATTAAAGAGAGTGATTTTTTTTCTGCTGGAAATAAGGGGGAACTGTTTGAGCTAAATCCTACAAAAAAGAAGAATGGCTACATGTTTTGTAGGACACTTCGTTGTCGCAAAGGCGGTGTCTCCTTACTGCAGGAGCTCTTTGAAGAACTGAAAGTTGCAGATAAGGCAGCTTCCATGGCCAGGCCGTTGTCTCCTGCGTGAAATGGAGAAGATTAGGTTTTGATCTTTTTAGTACCAGCATCCATTCCATCGATCTTTTTGGTCATAAACCAGATTATGCAGGCTGGTCGGAACTTACAAAAAAGTTGTGGATCGCTACAGGCGAGGCATTCTTCACAGAGGGCGACATTGTGTTTTAAGCAAATGTAGCTGGTTTCTCGATCAGGATGATTGACACAAGTCGGCATGGTTCTGTATCCTTCTGTATTGGGCGAAATTGCAGCCAGCTCCCTGCTCTCTTTATGCTGTATTATTATGTATAGCAGAAAGTTTTATCATTTGCATTGATGAAGAAAGGGCAGGCAATAATTTATTTATGGGTGTCCGGCAGCCCCAAATGCATCTTCACCTATGGCCGTACAAAATACAGAGATGGTGCCGTTAAAGGAACGAGCCGTTGATAATTTAAACAGATTCATCCCGGCAATCCGTGCCTCAGCGCATGCTGTCTAATGTTCTTTGTTATCAAACGATTAGGTAGGCGTAATTATAAAAGAGAGCTGACGGAGGCCCCCTCTATGTTTCTCTATCAGGCTGTGGTAACGTTACTGTCCGAAGTGAACCGTTACTTGGTAACATCTTCTCTCGCCCCGCGCTGCAAAGAAGTACAATGCGAGGCGGGTTTAATGAGCTTTCGGGGGAGTATCATGATGATAGAGCCGGTAAAAAGCACCTTCTTGCCGCATAAGTTCATCATATGTTCCGTCTTCAACAACAGCACCGTTATCCATCACGATTATACGGTCATAGAAATGCGCGAGATCAAGGCGATGAATGATGGAGATGATGGTTTTTCCCCTGAGGGATGTTGAAATATACTCCTGAAACATCGATTGCGAGATGTTATCCAAACTTGCTGTTGCTTCATCCATTATAAGAAGAGGCGTATCAGTGAGCAGGGCACGGGCGATGGCTATTTTTTGTTTCTGGCCACCAGAAAGGTGACTTCCCTGGCTGCCGACAATAAAATCGAGGCCAAGATCAATAATTTCTTCTAATAGTCCATTGCGCTTGAAGGTGTCCCAGGCCAGCTCTTTGTGTTGCAGGATATCTTCAAATGTTTTCTTGACTGAACCCATTAATATATTGGTTCTGATATTGTGATTATAGAGATAGCCTGAGTAACAGTAGGTATTGAATTCAGTTGCTTCAGTGTCATCTGAGGATGTTTGAGTGTCGAACGTATCACCGGGACTGTTCTCATGCCGATGACAATTGTCTACCTTTTGGATTTCAGCGAGAAAGTACTTTCTGGCTGAGAGAATTTTTTCGGTAAATTCCGGTTGCAGGCGAATTTGCCCATGTTTGGCAGGGATATAACGCAGAGCCAGGAGCAGCAGATGATTTTTTTCCTCCCGGGTCAAACTGACTGCATCATCAAGGTGCTTCAGAATATCAGCATATGCGTCAACTTCCATTGCTGCCATGGGACTATTGGTAAAAAAAGATTCGTCAGTTGTCGTTTGCTGTAGCATCTCCAGGGTAATACGGGCCAGAGCGAGACCAAGACCGAGCAGATCGTTTTTAAGATTGGTCTTCTTAATTAAAGCGATAAATTTCTCGTTGGTCGGCAGTTTTTCGATTTCAAATTTTCCGCTCTTGCATTCGCCGAAGATGAGATTGTCGCGCAGGGTGGCATAGTTAAGAAATATATCCCGGTCGTAAAATTCCACGACTTCCTCGAATTGGCTCTTCAGCTCGTGGTGCACGATCTGTCTCATCTTCAGGACATGTTGCTGGAGCTTGAGGGCTTTTTCAAGAGGAGGGATGGAACTCATTCCCAGCCATACCACGTCTTTTTCTAAACCGATGGTCTGAATAATACGGCGTAAGCGAGTGCGGACCTCCGAGGCTGAGCCGGAGTTGGCCGCCGAATCAAGGCCATACATGATGTTTTCCGCAATTGTTCCGGAAAAAATAAATGGACGTTGCGGGACCATGGCAATTTGGGAACTGATATATTCCGGGGTGCAATGAGTCATATCCCGGCCCTGGAGATGAATGGTACCTTCTGAAGTTTGATAGAGACGGGCAAGCACCAGGGCAAGGGTTGATTTACCACATCCTGACGCTCCTATCAGGGCGATATGTTCACCCTTGCGTACTGTCAGGCTGACATCACGAAGGAGGGTGATATTGCCGGGCAGGTTATAATAGACATGGCAAATATCCAGAAATGCAGAAGGTGTACTGACTTGTGCTGCAACAGGAGGTGACAGGGCTTCATGATGCTCAAAAAGTCTGGTAATCTGTTGATAGTTGACCAGAGCATTCTGATATTCTTGATAAAAAAGCCGGAGCTCCTGCCAGGGATCATACAGCTTTTCATGGGCAGAGAGAAATGCCACCAGGGCGCCAAGGCTGAACTGACCGTTGATTGCCAGATGACCGCCTACTAAAAATAATAAAAAAGGCCCCAGGGCCTGGAAAAAATTGCCAGAAAATTTAATGCCGAATTTGTAAAGATTGAGGGTGATTATTATGTGGTAGAGCTTGGCTATTATCCGGCTGATCCGGTTTTTCTCAAACTTATACCTGTTGTAACTCTGGATTTCCACGATACCGTTGATGGCTTCATTGACGGTATCGCTCATCTCCCGCACTGTGGTGATGCGTTTTTGATTCCAGACATTGAATTTTTTTTGCAGGAAAGGAATGATGAAAAGTTCAAACGGGTAAATAGCTATCGTAATGAGGGTAAGTGTGCGGCTCAATGAAAACATGTAGCTGAACACGACCACATAGGTGATTAATGAGGTAAGTGGAACGGCCAGGGCCTGGCCCAGAAAAGAACCGATGGCATTGAGCTCCCCGGTTATGGCCGAGATGGCCGAACCCGGCCGTAGGCCGCGGTAACGCTGGAGCGGCAAGTGCAGCACGTGCATATAGAGTTCTGTACGCAAGCCAATGAGAATTTTCTGGCCAATGATCACCTGGAGCATATTTATCAGGTATTTGCTTAATCCAGCCAGGAGGACAGCGGCCAGATAAAAGCCGCAATACCACAGCAGCAGCTGCTCGTCTCGTTGGCTAATGGCTTCATTGACAATTCTTTTCTGTAGCTCGAGCGGTACGACCTTAAAAAAAACACTTATCAGAATAATGGCCAGCAGGAATACATGCAGCCCATGGTGGCGGTTGAAAATCCAGTAATAAAGGGGTCGTTTGGTGACAGGTATGTTTTTTTTATCAGTCATGGCCGGGCGTCGTGGTGGTTTTTTTCAAATTGTTCCTCAATGTTCGTTTCCCAATATGTTACTATCAACTTTTATGCCATAATTTTTTTTTGCGATAAGATGCTGTTATGGAGAGATAAATACCTTATTGACAAATGATTGACAATAAGGAAATGTGCAGAAGGAACGGTGGTAACGTTACCACGGGACAACAGAGGAGGTCTCTTACCATGTCTTTAAAAGCACATGAAATTTGGAACCGTCGCATTCTTGGCAGGATAATTGACTCGATGGCGGACGGTGTTTTTACTATGGATAGTGAGGGTAAAATTTCCTCATGGAATCAATCCATGGAGCGGATCAGCGGCTACACGGCTGAGGAGGCATTGGGTAAGCGCTGCGATTTACTGCACTGCAGCCGTTGTTTTGGTGAAAATTGCCAGGGAGATATTGAAAAATGCCGGATTTTCGAACAGGAGCATGCCGAAGCTAAAGAGTGTCAATTGCGCCATAAAGATGGCTATGATGTCCCCGTCATAAAAAATGCCAGTGTGGTGAAAGATGAGAACGGCAACATTCTTGGGGTGGTTGAAACGGTAACCGATGTGACGGAGTTGAATCTGGCCCGCCAGAGGGCGGAGCAGGCAGCGCTGCGGCTGGGCGAAATGCACCGTCTCGATAATATTATCGGCAAGAGCCAGGCCATGCGGGATGTCTTTACGGCAATCAAAGCAGCTGCCGACAGTGATGCAACCGTCATAATCCAGGGCGAAAGTGGCACAGGTAAGGAACTGGTGGCTGGTGCCATTCACTTTAACAGTACGCGCAGAGATAAACCGTTAGTGACTGTTAATTGCAGTGCCCTTTCGGAATCATTGTTGGAAAGTGAACTTTTTGGACACACAAAAGGTGCTTATACCGGTGCTGTTCGTGACAGAATCGGCAGATTTGAAGAGACTGCCGGCGGAACAATTTTTCTCGATGAGATTGGTGAGTTGAGCTCCTTTATCCAGGTCAAACTGTTGCGAGTGTTGCAGGAACGTGAGATTGAGCGGGTAGGAGAGTCGAATAAGCGAAAAATAGATATCCGGGTGATCACCGCCACCCACCAGAATATTTATAAGCTGGTCGGCGAAGGCCGGTTTCGAGAAGATCTTTATTACCGGCTGAAAGTTTTTCCGATAACCATTCCACCTTTGCGACAACGAAAAGAAGATATTCCTCTGCTGGTCAGCCATTTTATTCGTGTCATGAATAAAAAAACGGCTAAACAGGTGGTAGATACCTCCCGAAGCGTTATGCGCTCCTTAATGGACTATTCCTGGCCGGGCAATGTCCGTGAGTTGGAAAATGCCATTGAGCATGCCTTTGTGCTCTGTAAAAGTGATAGACTTGAAGTCAAAGATTTGCCCATTGAAATTCGTCAGCCCGATAGGGGGCTTATGTCTGAAATCAATAAAAGGACAGGAAAACAAGCAAAACTGAGAGATATGAACAAGGAGAGTCTCGTGGATCTGTTGACAGTCTGTGGTTGGAATAAAGCGGAAGTGGCAAGACGGGTTGGTTTAAGCCGTACAGCCATCTGGAAGTATATGAAAAAATGGGATATTCCATTACAGTCCAATATCCACCTGGACTGAAATTTCTCAGTCTTGAGCCTGGCGAGTGTTCTTGCAAGGTCGTTGCCATTACATTCTCAACTCAGTTTTCTCTGAATGTAATGGCAACACCGCATTGTGTTACTGTCTTTACTCCGACTTTTGCTGCAAATCGTCAATTTGTTTTTTTATCATTTGCAGGTTTCTTTCCAAATTTTGCGCTTCCTGGGTGAGGTATTCCAGCTCGTCCGGCTGGGAAGCAGTGCGATTGGGTGCGGAGGCTGCACGTCCTTCTGCACCAAAACCTAGTCCAAATCCCCGGCCTGCGCCACCGGCAAAAAAACCGCCTCTGCGGCAGCCTCGTCCAAGTCCGTATCCTGCAGTTGTAGTGCCTGCACCTGCTTTGTCGGTAGTGTCGCAGAATCCTCTTCTTCCACCGGTCATTGCTCCGGTACCCATTGGTCCACTTCTGTCAAATCCTGGCATGATATTACCTCCTGTTCTAACTTTGATTACGACGGCCACCTTTTCCACCACCTCCACGGCCCTGGCCACCACCGCTGCCGTCCCGGCGCCCCTGGCCACCACCCCGGCCTAATCCTTTACCGCCGGGAGTACATCCTTTGTTGGTGTTTGTATTGTCCTGGTTGTTTTTTTCGTTATCTTTTGGGCCGGAATTATTCGGTCCACTGCCGTTTCCTTGTGGCATGATAGTGTATCTCCAGTTGAGTTTTTTCCATTGGACGTTCCAGGGAAAACCTGAAAAATCAATGGGTAATTTATTGGCGACCCCTTTGCCGCCGTCGTCGGTGTCCGCTATGCAAGGTATACGTGCCTCCACCAAAGCACATTCTTTTTCCGGTAATGAGTGCCTCGGCAACAATTTTGCGCGCCTCAGTTAGTACTCTGCCGTAGGTCTGTCTCGATATACCCATTTTCTCGGCGGCAGCTTCGTGCGATAAACCTTCAAGGTCGCTCAGGCGAATGGCTTCCATGCCTTCTACAGATAAATCGACAGTGCCAGTAGGCTGCATGTTTTCAGGCAGGTAGCCGGACACCAAAGGATATTCAGTTACGAGCCGCATTTTTTTTGGTCTTGGCATGCATTGCTCCGGTTATGGGTATTTGCTTATAACGTAATATCGGAGGGGAGGGTTGGCAAGTGTTATTTTGGTCGTACGACCAAAATAAATGGGTCTCAATGGGGTCAAATCTTTATTCTTGACACTACAGGATGTGCCAAGGATAAAGATTTGACCCCACTTACCACCGGGATGAGTAAAAAAAACCGATCGACCAAGGCAGTCGATCGGGAGATTGGATTTGTTCGTGAGCGTTCAACAGCTCCGAATTTATGCGAGATTATAAGGTTTTCCGGTGAAAGGTGGCATTTTTTATTTCAGGCTTTTTTTTGCTTCTTCAATGTTGAAACCATAGGTTTCCGTGACAAAGTTGAGGTCTTTGTCACCTCGCCCGCTCAGGTTGATCAGAATACTTCCGTGTTTCATTGCTGGAGCCAATTTCATGCAGTAGGCAACGGCGTGGGCACTTTCCAGGGCCGGAATAATCCCTTCGACGCTGCTTAATGTATAAAATGCATCGAGAGTTTCTACGTCATCGGCTATTTCGTAGCTGATACGCCCATCGTCTTTAAGAAGGCAGTGCTCAGGACCGATACCGGGGTAATCGAGTCCACTGGCGATGGAATACACCGGAGCCGGTTCACCATTTTCGTCCTGGAGCAGGTAACATTTAAAACCATGGATGATTCCGGGCTTACCGAAAGCTGCTGTGGCTGCGTGATCGCCAAGATTCAGAGAACGTCCACCTGGTTCGACGCCGATGAGTTTGACGGGATCGTTGATAAATCCTGAAAAAATGCCCATGGCATTACTGCCGCCACCGACACATGCGCAGACTACATCTGGTAACTCGCCGGTCATATCCAGGAATTGCGCCCGGGACTCGATGCCGACTATAGCCTGGAAATCACGCACCATCATGGGGAAGGGGTGGGGACCAACCACCGAACCGATACAGTAGATCGAATTGACCGGATCCTTCAGGTAAGCTTGAAAAGCGGAATCGACCGCCTCTTTCAGGGTTCTGAGCCCGAAAGAAACGGGAACCACCGTGGCGCCAAGCAGTTTCATGCGGATAACATTGGGTGCTTCTTTAATAATATCGACTTCACCCATATGGATTTCGCATTCAAGGCCGAAATAGGCGGCGGCTGTTGCCAGGGCCACACCATGTTGTCCTGCACCAGTTTCGGCGATGAGTTTCTTTTTCCCCATATATTTGGCCAGCAGACCCTCGCCCATGCAATGGTTGAGCTTATGAGCGCCGGTATGGTTGAGATCTTCGCGTTTGAGGTAGATCTGGCTGCCGCCGCACATTTTGGACAGGCGGTCAGCGTGGTATATCGGAGTTGGCCGTCCTTGATAGTGCGTCCGAATGGAGCGCAGTTCTTCAATAAATCGATGCGTTTTGCTTATGGTCAGATAGGCATCGGTAATTTTGTCCATTTCTTCCTGCAATTCCGGTGGTATATACGATCCACCGTATGCACCGAAGTGTCCGGTGGAATCGGGATGCTGGTGTGGATAGCGGGAATAATCTTTGGTCATAGTGGTTCCTTCCTGTTTGGGTTTGCATGCATTAAAGAATGAACAGGATAGTATATAAATTGAACCGTATTTACAAGAAGAAGGAGAACGGTATACCGTTCATGGTAGAAATATGACGAGAAATAGGGAGTTTTTACGACATCATTATCACTCCTGAAATAGAAGAGTAAGAGTCCCATCTGCTTCGCCTGCGGTCAATTGATAGGTCCCAGCACAGGAGATGACCAGATTATGTATTTTACCCTCGGTGGTGAACCGTTCGGCAATTGCATTACGTTTATCGACATCCGATTCGGCATTGAACAGGAGACTCACCTCTTCGCCTTTTTCTTCCATGCGTAACAAAAAGGCATTATTTTCTACAAAGACGAGGTCTTCGTAACAGTGAGTCACTTCAAAGCCAAGAGTTTCCAGCAGTGTTTTCAGGATTCCAAGTGGTCTGTATGGAACCGGTGCATTACTCGTCACGTTACACTCCTTACGAAAATGAGAGAGCCGCTTTAGCCCAAGAAAAAGTACAGCACTTTCATGCACTTTACCTTCCTCTGTTGTTAGTTTAAAACTGTTTGCTGATTGTAAAGATAGGGATGCAGGAATGCCCGCACATCTTCTCCAATGCCCAGCATCTTTATAACATCTTCCTCGCTGGGGACGTGGATGATGAAATTGTCAAGGGAGCAGATATCCTGGAACGTGTCCAGATACATGAGCTTTTCAGCCAACTCCGGGATGTCGCCAAGGTGGAGCTGTAAAGCCCTGAGGAGATCGGCCATTGTATGATTATCGGCAAGGTCGCCATTTTTCATCAAAAAAGCCATGATCAGCTTCTCGATGGCCATGCACGTTACATTGTAGAGAGTGTCCGTCGAAAAGGCCGTCTTCTTTTTATTGTGCGCTTCAGTGGCTGTATGCAGAAATTTCTCTCCGTCCCGGCGGTAATCTTGCCAGTTGTCAATCTGTACAATATTCATATCCTACCCCTTTCACTGTAAAATTTACGCAGGCAGATAAGTTGCGTTTGCTGCCAACCGCAGCGATGGTAAAAATCTATGGCCGGAGAATTTGTCTGATCGGCGAGAAGTTGCATGCGTCTGGCTCCTCTGTCGGCCCCCCAGTCACCAAGTACCTGTAGTAATCTTGAGCCGATGCCCTGCTTTTGCCAGGACGGTTTTACCACTACGTCTTCAACCAGCAGTGATGGCCCACCTTCAGCGGTGGAAATAACAAGTTGAGCTGTACCCATGGCGATCACAGAATGTTGGTCCTCTGCAATCATTACAACGGAACTTGCTGAATCAAGGAGAAGTTCCAGGCCTTTTCTTTGTCGCGAGGTATCAAAATCAAAGTCTTCTTCGATGCCAAAAAGTTGCTGCAGAAGCAGCAACATGTCGTCGAGATCTTCTTTATTAGCCGGATTGATCATCATAGGCCTTTCCGGATTGCTTTATTTTATAAGATAGTTGGCTGGCGGTTCGCCATCTTCAAGCCCGTCCAGAACCGCGTCAATTGCTTCTTCGCTGTCAATTCCTTTAAACCATAAATTATCCGGCTGGATAACCATGATGGGGCCGGATTCGCACTGCTTCAGGCAACCGGTGGCGACAACCTGCATATCCAGACTTCGATCGAGTATTTCCTCTTCGAGATACTGCAGAAAACCATCGGTCTGTTTGTGGCAAATCCCCTTGGGATCGCCTTTTGATCGAAAACTTTGGCAAAGAAGAACCTGCCTCTCAGGTAAAGCCATGTTGTACTCCTTTTCGTGATGGATTGTAGTCCGCTCTCTTTAGTGAGGTTTGTATTTGTTTCCCATGCGTCGCATGGGAAACAGCTTCATGTTGATAGGCTATTTTTTTCTTTTTCTTGCCACCACCGTAGAGCACATCGACAGTGCCTTCGATATTATCTTCGGTTATAAAAACTTTTATGCCGACTTCTGCAAGTGTTCGACGTGGTGTCTCTCCGGCGCTTGCAGCAAGCAAGATAAAACAGTCAGGGAGCACCTTTGCAAGTTCGGCCCATCTGGTACTGCCCTTGCCGGGTTCTGGCGCATTCCGCACTTCAAGCAGGCAGATGGGACCGTCGTCTTTGGGGCCGTAGATAATGAATTTTCTCGCTTGACCCAAATGGAGATCGACTTCAATGCCGTTCGAACTGGCCACGGCCACATTGGGTCGTTCTTTTGTAGGCCCAGGAAGTTCTGAAAGTTTGGCAGCAGGCGAACCACAACTATTGTCCATCGATTGAAGGAAGATTGGTTCTGTTACCTTGAGGTATTGTCCTGCCTTTGCAACTGCAGTGGCAATAATTTCAGGAGATGGGCCTTCAAGGTCAACTTCAGCTTCCAGTTCTGGAACATAAGGAACAAGAGAGATACTATCGGCACCAAGTTCCATCATTTCGCTGCTTATTTTGGCAACGTGGTCTGTGTTGTAGCCGGGGTAGAGAGTGGTGTGAACCCCGACAGTCAGGTTGTGGAATTTCAAGGCTGGTACACCGTTTCGCTGCTCCTTTATAAGGAGTTTGGCGGTTTCAGAAATCTTTAGGGTTTTCTGGCCAGGTCGTATCCAGGCATACAGCTTTTCCAATATTTCACTGTGAACCCCGTTGACTTCCATCGCCACATAGTTGGCTCCGGCCTTGGCTAAATTGCTTGCCAACCGATCGCTTCCTATGCCGAGGGTGTTGAGGCCAATCTGGACATATGGATAACGTTTACGGACTTCGCTTATGACATGTAGAGTGATATCTGGGGATGCAAGTGGGTCGCCCGGGCCTGAAATTGCCACAATCGAAACACTTTTGCCTCTCTCCTCCATGATTTGATCTAACCAGCTCAGCGCTTCAGGGACCATGAAGCACTGGCTATGGGTAGACGTAGGTGGCGAAAATCGGGTTCGGGCGACAATCTGTGGCGCAACCGGCAGATAAATGACTGAGTCGTTTGTGTTCGTTGCATTTGAACAACAGCACTCTTTATGGTCTGCAATGGATATCACGCTCATATTTTTCACCAGGAAATATTAGTGACTTACTCTGGAAAGCCTGTCGTAAAAAACAAGATATCTGGAGAGTCTTTTGTAATTGTAAACGTAAAGTGACCACCAAGGCACTAATCCCGGCTTATTTTCCGTTTACCGGGGTTAGCAAAAGGTAGCAGCAGGCAATGCTGGCCTGCTGCTGCGAAAAGAGCTATAGCACAAGCTCAAATTTCTCTTCAGGGTCGTCACGGTCCTTACGGTCGAGCAGTACTCCAAGGATCTTTTCAAGCAGTCGTAATCCACCTTTGTAGCCAACCGTTGGAAAGTGCTGATGTCCCTGGCGGTCAAGAATGGGGAATCCCCAGCGAACGAAAGGTAAGTCCTCATCGCGAGCGATGTACTTGCAGTAGGTGTTGCCGATGATGAGATCAACCGGCTCATTTTTTATCCACTGGTGCAGAAGGAACATGTCGCCTTTGGCTTTAACGTTGACTTTGCAGTCCATGTCTTTGGTTATTTCCTTAATCCGTGCCTCAAATTTTTTGCCTGGGGTTCCGGTGATGATATGCACTGGGCACATATCGATGGATACCAGGAATTCGGTCATGGCAATTACCTGATCGGGGTCACCGACCAAGGCAACCTTCTTGCCGTAGAAGTACTGGTGTGCATCGGATATCAAATCCAGAAGTTTGCCTCTTTCCACAGCGATTTCTTCGGGTACCGAGGTGCCGGCAACGGTTCTGAGGGCGTCAATAAAACGATCGGTGGCCTGCAACCCAAAAGGCATGTCGAGGATAGAGCAGGGCACCTTGCATTTGGTGTCCAGCAGTCGTGCTGCATCTGCTGAACACCATTCGCCAAGCGCAAGGGTGCCGATACTACTGCCGCTGTTTTTGATATCAGCAATATTTGCCCCGGCGTCCGGAAACATCTTGTATTCACCCGTCAGCGGTCCATTGAGTACCCCTGAGGTGTCGGGAAACATGTTGATTTTAGCCCCAACGAGTGTGGCAAGCCTCTTTATTTCCTCCATATCCGAGGGTTCAACCCAGCCCGGAATGATATTTATCTTACCGTTCTTCTTACTTGAAGGTTCCGCAAGGGCCGCCATGGCCTTGACCATGTTAGAAAAACCGGTGACATGGGAACCGACATAGCTTGGTGTGTTGGCGCCAAGAACAGTCTTGCCAGCTGGGACCTTGCCGTCTTTTTTCGCTTTGTCAAAAATCTGCGGCAGGTCGTCGCCGATAGTCTCAGACAGGCAGGTAGTGTGGACGGCAATAACATCCGGTTCGTAGACCGTGAAAATATTATCTATAGCCTGCACAAGGTTGGCCTGACCGCCAAAGACCGATGCACCTTCTGTAAAAGAACTGGTGGCTGCAGAAATCGGTTCTTTGTAGTGCCTGGTTAAAGTGGACCTGTGATAGGCACAGCAACCCTGGGAACCGTGACTGTGGGGTAGACATCCCTTTATTCCCAGGGCGGCATACATTGCGCCAATCGGCTGGCATGTCTTGGCCGGGTTTATCATCAGAGCTTTTCGCTCTGTTATTTCTTTTGGTGTATGTCTCAGTAACATTGTCTTACCTTCCTGAAATTTTTAGTAAGCTTTCACCAGCACCGAATCTGTCTTGTCATCGGCCATTAAACGTACCAATAGTACAGTTTAATGACCTCTTTCGCGCATCTCCGGCACTGGTGAATGCTTACAGTTCGGAGGTTTTCTCAAGGTTTGGTGGATTTCCGATGAACAGCTACAATTTTTATTCCCAACAGTAGGTTGCGGAAAGTTCCGGTTTTTCCTGCCATGGTGCTTTCATATAGCTCCAGATCTTGCTGTTGACCAGCCTATCTATCTCATTATAGAAGTTGACCGCACCTTTGAAGCCTGCATATGGTCCGCCTGAATCATAGCTATGCAGCTGTTTCATCGGCACACCTAACTTCTGTATAGAATACTTTTCTTTAATGCCAGCGCAGAAGAGGTCTGGTTTCATCAGTTCAACCAGTTTTTCAGCTTCATATTGATTGAGATCGTCGATGATCATGGTGTTGGTATCCATGTCAGGATTCAGTCCATCGTAAGACTTGAATTCAAGCCCGGCTTTCTCGAGAGCTGCGATCTCTTCGGGTGTCTTTCTTGGCTTGTACAACAGCGGATCAGCCTCAACTTTTATTTCCTCAATGTTTCTGCTGTCAGCATCGACTTTCAGATTCGGGATAACCGATCGTCCCTCGTAGTCATCCCGATGGCCAAATTCGTAGCCTGCAGAGATGGTTTTCATGCCCATCTCGTTAAACAGTTCCTGGTAGTGATGCGCACGGGAACCACCCACAAAGATCATGGCAGTTTTTCCTTTCGTCCTTGGGAAAACGTCCTTTAATGCAGCCTGAACAGTTGGCATTTCTTCAGCAATAACTTGTTCGACTGTGTCGATCAGTTCTTTGTCAGCAAAATATTGGGCAATTTTTCTGAGTGATTTTGCTGTCGCCTCTGCTCCGATAAAATTAACCTTAATCCATGGAATTCCATATTTGGTTTCCAGCATGTCGGCCACGTAGTTGATGGAGCGGTGGCACATGACAGCACTCAGGTCTGCCTGGTTTGAGGAAGCAAATTTGTCGTAGGTTGAGTTGCCGGAAAAAGTTGAGATATTGGTGATCCCGCACTTTTTGAAGATACGGTCAATCTCAAAGCCGTCTCCACCGATATTGTATTCTCCCAACAGGTTGATTTTAAATTTTTCAGTTTTTTCGGTTTCGCTTTTACCAACTACATGTCTAAAAACCTGGTTGTTGGCGATATGGTGACCGGCTGATTGGGAAACGCCCTTATAGCCTTCGCAACTAAAAGCAAAGACATTGCAGTCACCGAACTTCTCTTTCATTTGCTTTGCCACGTTGTGGATATCATCACCGATTAAACCGACGGGGCAGGTGGCAAAGATTGCGATTGCCTTTGGATGAAACAGGTCATAGGCTTCTTGAATGGCGGCCGCCAGTTTCTTTTCACCGCCGAAAATAATGTCTGAATCCTGCATGTCCGTGGACATACAGTAGGGTATGAAGTTGTCATTCCCTGTTTTGTTTGCATCTGTCTGGTTCCGTCTGGTGAGCCAGGCGTAAAAACTGCAGCCTATCGGACCATGAACCAGGTTGACTATATCGCTGGTTGGCCCCATTATGACGCCTTTGCAGCCGGCGTAAGTGCAACCGCGCATGGTGATGATACCGGGTATGGTCCTGACGTTGGCGACAATTTCCGGAGTAGTATTTTCCAGCGCCTCATTGATCATTATTTGCTTGGCGCGTTTTCGGGCAACTTTTGGAGGATATTTTTCCAGAAGTTTTTCCTTGATGTTGTGGGGTTCCCACTGCACCAATTTGTTTGCTTTTGCCATGGTATATCTCCTTGAAACTTATCCGATTGATTTTGTGCCCGTTTCACCTGTTCGTACCCGAACGCTATCGGCTATAGGCATAACGAATATTTTTCCGTCACCAGCTTTGCCGGTCTGATTGGTAGTGATAAGCGCTTCAATAACATCATCTATTTGATCGTCATTGACGACGATTGTGACCATCCGTTTTGGGTACAGATTTCCTTTTTCTCCGAGTAGTGCCACAGCTTCCTCGTAACCCTGCTCGGCTCCTTTGATAAGCTTGCGATTAACAAACCCAACGCCGCGTCCCTGAGCTTCATGGGCAAAAAAGGCGTTAATGCCTGCGGCAGTCAGTGCCGCTTTAGTTTTGTTCATCATGTTCATGCGAACAACGGCGATAACCTCTTTCATGCTGCCACCTCCGCAAGGCCCTCTTTTACTCCTGAGCTGATGGTGTAAACGTCTCCGACTTCGGCGACAAAAATTTTACCGTCGCCAAAGGCTCCTTTTATTCCAGAACGTGCCGCATCCATTATGGTGTTGATAACGAAATCCTTGTCTTCAGCTTTAACGACGCTCATAAGCATGGTTTTAGGAATCTCGTCATACGTTACATCGCCAATTTTTATCCCGCGCTGTTTTCCCCGGCCACTTACTGAGTATTTGGTTACTGCCGGAAATCCTGCATCCATAAGTGCAGCGAGTACGTCGTCAGCTTTTTCCGGTCGAACAATGGCTCTGATCATGATCATCATTTTGGTGTCTCCTTAGTGACTGAGAAATGAAATTTTTAGTTTTTAAAAATCATTTCGTAAAGGACCTTCTTACACTCCCTCAAGGGGGTACGGAAAAGAGTACCCTCAAGGAAAATTATACTGAATCCCGCGTTTCAGCAGAGTTGGTCTTATCTTAATTCTTAAACTGATTCCAACAGGCCAAAGTCGAGTAAGAGCTGCTCCAGTTCTTCTATCTCCAGCGGTTTAGGAATAACAAAAGTCTTGTTTGCGTCAATGGCTTGGGCTAGTCCACGGTATTCGTCTGCCTGTGGAGCCTCGGGGTTCCACTCGATCACGGTCTTTCTATTAATTTCTGCGCGCTGTACATCGTTGTCACGTGGTACGAAATAGATCATTTGGGTGCCGATTTTCTTGGCCAGTTCCTCGATCATCTCTTTTTCGTTGTCCACGTTTCTTGAGTTGCAGATAAGGCCCCCGAGACGAACACTACCGGACTGGGCGAATTTCATGATACCTTTACAGATATTGTTGGCGGCGTACATAGCCATCATCTCACCGGAGACAACGATATAAATCTCTTCTGCTTTACCATCTCTGATCGGCATGGCAAAACCACCACAGACAACATCACCGAGGACGTCATAAAAGGCGTAGTCAAGTTTCTCGCCTTCGTCATAGGCACCAAGAGATTCAAGCATGTTAATCGCGGTTATGATACCTCGTCCTGCACAACCAACACCTGGCTCCGGACCGCCTGATTCAACTGCCCAGGTTCCGCCATATGCTGCTTTTCTGATATCATCGAGCTCTACGTCTTCGCCTTCTTCTCTCAGGGTGTCGAGTACTGATTTCTGCGCCAGCCCACCGAGCAGCAGACGAGTGGAGTCAGCTTTTGGGTCACAACCGACGACCATTACTTTTCTTCCCATCTCTGCAAGTCCGGCCACTGTGTTCTGTGTTGTAGTCGATTTGCCGATTCCGCCTTTGCCGTAAATTGCTACCTTTCTCATCACGATCTCCTTATGGGTTGTTGTGATTGTTTATTGCCTTTCGGCAGTGTTCTTGTTTGTGTTGTTACTCTTATAGCAAAGGTTGTGCCATTCTTTAGAATAAGATAAATGAACAGTTAAAACAGTACGATGATGTGTTCTTGGTTCTGTTTTTATGGTTGTTAAAGGGATGAGCAGAGAGAGCCTTTTTGGTAAGAAAACTACAAAAAAGTAATGAAATGTGGAAACTGAAGGAGCGAGGGTGTCGCAGTTAAATAAAATTACACAAATGTAATATAAGGGCTCGTACCTAAACAAAAGTGTTGTGAAAAAACATTGTTAAAAGTCGAACGTAAGTCAGTTGATTGATGTAATATCTAAATATATCGGAATGATATGGATATGGAACACTGATTGCAAAACCTTCTTTTGATAAAGAAGGGGCAGCGACGGTATCAGTAGGGCTCGATGGCGCTCGCGTTGGCAAATATCACGACACTATAATAGGGCGGAAAACAGATGGAGAGAATGCACTCCATAAGGAGAGTTAACAAATAATGGACTCATTCAAGCGGGATTCGTCAACTGATTATACAGGAACTCAAGGTATAGAACTTTTGGCTTTGTACAGGATTACTGAGTTAATTGGGACGGCCGTTGATCATGATAGCACCCTGTCGCGTATCCTTGGTGTTCTGAACGATACCATGAAAATGGAGCGATCAACCCTGCTGTTTATTGACAAGACGAAACAGAAGCTCTTGATCAAGGCATCTTGTGGTTTGTCGGAAGATGAGAAAATGCGCGGCGTATATCGGCCGGACGAAGGCGTGTGCGGGCAGATATTCCAAACCTGCTCTCCCTTTGTTGTGCCGGATATCAACAGTGAGCCACTTTTTCTCAACCGCACCGGGGCACGGACCAAGGTCAGAAAAAGCAAGATCTCTTTTCTCGGGGTCCCCGTCATGGTCAAGGGTACTCCCGAGGGAGTGCTGACTGTTGACAGGTTGTTTGCCGATGATGTGTCCTTTGAGGAGGATATTCGGTTCCTCACTGTCCTGGCGACCCTCATTGCCCAGTTTGTCACCCTGCACCGGGAGATAGAGAAAAAAGAAGCCAAGCTGATGGAGGAGAATGCTACCCTGAAGGCGAAGCTGCATCATGTGCACCAGGGACACTTCATCATTGGCAATTCCAAACCGATGCAGGAGGTGTTCAGTATGATAGACAAGATTGCCAGCAGCACGGTGACAGCCCTTCTTTTAGGAGAGTCGGGGACCGGAAAAGAGCTGGTGGCCAAGGCAATCCATGAAGGTGGTCGCCGTAAGGATAATCCATTTATTAAAGTGAACTGCGCCGCCCTGCCGGAAACTCTGCTGGAAAGTGAATTGTTTGGCCATGAGCGAGGTGCCTTTACCGGAGCTCATGCCACGAGACCGGGAAGGTTTGAGTTGGCTGATGAGGGAACTATCTTTCTTGATGAAATTGGCGAAATGCCTCTGTCTCTCCAAGCGAAAATGCTGCGGGTACTCCAGGAAAAGCAGTTTGAAAGAGTAGGTGGTTCAAAGACCTTCACCGTTGACGTGCGGATTGTCGCGGCAACGAATATCAGTCTTGAGCAGGCTGTTGCCAACGGAGAATTTCGCGCCGATTTATATTATCGACTGAACGTTGTCCCCATTGTCCTGCCGCCTCTCAGAGACAGAACAGAAGATATTCCTCTGTTGTTTAGCCATTTTTTGAGTCAAAGCAACGACCGAAACGGTCGAACAATCAAAATTTCCTCGGAGTTGCTCGATTTCCTTATAGGCTACTCATGGCCGGGCAATGTCCGGGAGATGCAGAACCTGGTTGAGCGTATGGTTATTCTGACCGAAGGAGACCGGCTCGGTCTGGGCGATTTGCCGCCGAGTTTGTTTCGGGTGGAACCATTGAAGCCGGAAAAAGTGGAGGAAGTTGCCGGCAAAGAGGAGAAGCGTCAGCCACCATTTACCCGTAAGTCACTCCAGGATATGGAACGGATTGAGATTGAGGCAGCCCTTCGGCGCAACGGCTGGGTGCAGGTGCGCGCAGCCCGGGAGTTGGGCCTGACTGAACGACAGATCGGTTATCGGATTAAAAAATATGGTCTCAATCGTTATGAGTCTTTCCGTTGATTTACCAATTATCTGCAGTAACTTCGGTAAAAGCACTTCTGCTCTATTTTTAACTGAGGGTAAACACAAAATTCTGCGTTCACCCTCAGTTCTGGTGATTAAAGACAGATAACAGTCAAAAAAGTCTAAAACCGCAGGCACTGCTACCTGCGGCAACAGAAATCAGACCAAGGCAGGCATTGATTGACGATAAACAATCAAATCATTGATCGAAAGAACAGGCATGTCGTGTTGATCTGCGAACGCAACAATCCGGGGCAAGCGAGCCATGGTGCCGTCCACATTGGTCAGCTCACAAAGGACGCCTGCCGGTTGCAGGCCGGCCAAGATCATCAGATCAACAGTGCCTTCGGTGTGCCCACCTCGTTGAAGAACTCCTCCAGGTTGGGCACGCAGGGGAAAAACATGGCCTGGTCGCGAGAGATCCGAAGGGCGTACATTTTCCTTGATAGCTGTCCTAATGGTTGTCAGCCTGTCTTGGGCGGATACGCCGGTGGTCACACCTTCTCGAGCTTCGATGCTCTCAGTAAAGGCGGTTCCAAATTTGCTGGTATTGTCGCTGACCATCATCGGTAACTCGAGCCGGTTGATGTGCTCATCGGTCAGGCAGAGACAGACGATGCCACTACATTCACGGATGAGCAATGCCATCTGATCTGCGGTTAGATGTTCTGCTGAAAAGATTACATCACCTTCATTTTCTCGATTTTCGTCATCAACAAGAAGGACACCGGTGCCTCGATCAAGAGCGGTCAAGGCGTTTTCTACTCGTTGCTTGGGATTGCCAAAACGGGATAAAAGTGAACTGTGTGGGGTCTGATTCATGGTTGCCTCCTTAAGGCTCAGTGACCAGAATCAGGGCGTGCGGGAATGAACCGGCCCTCTGCCGGTTTTTTTAGGTCTAAGGTAAGACAAACTGCACGGACAGCACGAGTAAAATTGCCTTTACGACCTTGCCCATCAAGAGTAGGCGTGCAACTTTCCCATGCAGTCCAGTAGCAAAGCTTTGCCATCAACCTTTTTCTCTCCCATCCGGACTATTACCGTCGGCTCCGGTATCTCACCGGATCTGCTTGACCCTGCTGTTTTCAGCAGGCGCTCGCGGGCTTATCCTCTAAAAACAGGAAATTACCGCCGGTAGGGAATTGCACCCTGCCCTGAGAATGACCTCGAATGTACTGCAAGACTCGTTAGTTGACAAGCGTTTATCGATAGACCCGAGACCTGGGCAGCGCCCAGCCCCACATTCTTCTGATGCATGTAAAGTAAAAATTATCAAAACAGGAAACTCTTCTATTTAGAACAGGTATATACAATATGTTACCACTCTATAATTAAAACAAAGTTCATGAATACACCAAAAAACTGACCATTATGTAGCACACTTTTGAAACTCACCGCCAGCAAACGACAAAAGCCCCAGCAGAAATCTGCTGGGGCTTTTGTTTTATAAAAAACGGCGATGACCTACTCTCCCACACAGTCGCCCGTGC
>RCMY010001686.1_pt1 | contig 20674 bp, 12 predicted proteins | sample 2041341 | NCBI WGS metagenome assembly RCMY01 (sample SAMN09708234, study PRJNA481090) | Marine sediment metagenome, whole genome shotgun sequencing project. | reverse complement strand
GGTCATAATCCGAAGTTCCATAAACTTTTTAGAATGTATAATTTAAATGTCGCATGATGAATGGATATTCACTTGCGAAAGTTCAGTTACCTTTATGCTTAATAAAACTTCATAAGCACAAATATGTATTATGCAAATAGCATAATTGCGAAAAAAACGCAAAAAACAGGTAAACTTTAGGACTTAATGCCACTTTCACCCCGATAATGTCACTTAATGTCACTGGCTGAAGCCCGATAAACAAAAGGTTTGTGACATTATGACATTAGTGACATTTAAAAAACTTTTTCTGGTAGAACTAGCCCATTTATAGAATATCCTTCCATAAATTAACAAAGAACCTTATTCTTATATAACTAGAATGGCATTCCAATAGCCAAATGTAAACTTTGACTGTCTTTGAAATTTGGAAGATTGTAAAATCCGCTCTTGTACGGAAGATGCAAACCTACTCCCCAGTCTACTCTAATCACAAAAAAGTCTAAGTCATATCTCAATCCTATACCAGTACCTAGAGCCATTTCTTTCACTGCATTATTTAGCTGGAACTTTCCTCCTGGACGGTCTTGACTATCATGCATCGTCCACACATTTCCTGCATCCAAGAAAACAGCACCATAAAGATTGCCTAGAAGATGTGGACGATATTCTAAATTGGCCAGAAACTTTATATCTCCAGTCTGGTCTAGATAAGAATAAGTACTTGCTGTTGGATAATAAGATCCTGGTCCCACGCTTCTTACTGTAAATGCACGCACACTATTTGCTCCACCAACATAAAACTGTTCACTCCACGGTGCCATATCAGAATTGCCATAAGCCCATATTGCTCCAAGATCAAAATGCGCCACAAGATTTGAATGTTCTGCCAATCGCCACGTCTTTCTGAACTCTGTTTCTATTTTCACATATTGAGCATAAGGATTTTTAAACATCTTTTTATCCTTCTCACTCCATGACTTTCCTGCAATAGTATAACCTAACGACAGTATATTCGCTGCCTCGCTGATAGTTGTCTGCCACCAGATAGGACTTCGATATGCCTTATCACTGGTATAGATATAACTATATCTCATTTTTGGAATAAACTGATTCTTCATAGAAATCTGCAAGTAGGGACTTGTCTTCATCACAGAATCAAATTTAGCTGTGTGTGACGACATATACTCATATTCAAGTATAATAGGACTAAACTGATGCATTGAGTTCTTACTTGTCTGGAATGTATATGTCAATTCACCAGATGCTATATGTCGTTTAAAATATCCAGCACGATTGATGATATCCGTAGAAGCCTTCAACACGGTTGATGGTGTCGTGAAAAATCTTCGACGCTGCATAAAGGGCATAATGAGTCTTGGGAACTCTAAAGAAGCATCTCCACCATATTCATACGAATTTATTCTATCACTATTTCCACTGGCTGTATGCCCGGACTGCCACTCATAAGACCCCTTAATATTCATGTTAAATTTTTCACCCCCACGAAATGCATTTCGCTTTGTAAAGCCAACAACCATTCCTGGTCCCATTCTTCCACTAGTTCTACCAGTGTAATTTGTCTCTACATAAAAATCATAAGGCTTATCAAACACACAATTCAAAGCCAAATCAAGTGTATCACATGTAGCAGAAGTATCACGTGGTGTAAATTGAAAATCTACAATACTAAACAATCCGTTACCAGAAATTCTGTTTGAAGATTCCAAATAATTATCATAACTATATAAATTTCCTGGTCTAAGCTTTAAATCGCGCATGATAACTCTTGGACGTATTGGAGAATGGCGTCCTGTGAAATGTACTGTAAAATTACGATGCTTTAACGAGTCATTGAGCTGTTCCATAATTTGTTTTCTCAACTGTAAGTCTACTTTTCCAATAAACCATTTACGATTTGCTTTATCTGGAATTTGATCTGCAAGCTGAAATTTCATCAATACTTTACCTGGTACAGTTAGTGTATCTGCAAGATATGAGGCATAACTTGGCTGATAATAATAATATCCGTTATTACGAAATAATGAACTTACTCGTGTTCTTTCTGCATCCAATATTGTTACATCAAAAGCATCACCCTTATGGATTACGGCATCGGGCAATGTTTGTTTTAACAAACTATCAGCATCCTTCGGAAATCTTTCATAAGCCACACTGTCAATTGTGTACAAATGCCCCATGTCTATATCATAAGCTATTTTAGCTTTCTTTGGATTACTCATTGTTATCGTGTTATAACTCACTGTTCCATTAAAATATCCATGTGATTTAAGTACGGATTGAGCAACAGAAGCACGCAATGCAGGATTAACCCAACTCATTAAAACAGGTGCCTTACCAAATGATTTTACGATCCACTTGCTAAATGCTCCCCTTGATTGAGAAAAAGCATTCCAAATCCAAAGTCCATAAGGAAACGGTGTGCTATAATATGAACTACCAAACAACGCACCATTTGGAGCACATGCTAATGCTGCATCTAGTTCATCACGAGTATAATTGAAATGTGAATTATTCTCGTAGTTTGTATATTTTATCTTTGTCAATCCCACATACAGCTGATCACCTTCGGGAACTTTGTCCGTAGTAGAACAAGCTGGTAGCAGAGCTAAACAGCAAATAAACAATATGTATTTATATATTCTTGGATTCATATCTATTTTTGCTTTACTCTCTCTTTTTTCTCAATTACCATAGGTATCGAAGAAGACTGATCCTTAAAACGGAACAAGTCACTAAAATGCTGCACTTTACGACGCCATATAAAACCTGCTCCATATTGCCCAACATCTCCTTCCAACCAATCATAACTATCACGATCGTAGAATAGTTTCAGATATTGTGTTGAAGCCTCATTAAGACGATACTCAAAAGACACATTACTAAAGAACGACTGATTTTGATTTGCAACATCTGGGCCTGTAGAGAATTTACCACCTACAATAATTCTTAAACGGTTATTCCAAAATCGCTTTGCAAACTTAAATGAATAGTCTGTATGCTGATTTCCTGTTGCATCTATTGCATTATCCATACCAATGCTTAAATCCAAAGTTTTCAATGCATTTCCAGCTAGTCCATTGATTTGACTTTGCAGAAACGCACTTAATGCGGAGTTCATAGAAAATCCATTCGTATTTCCATCAGTAAGATACATACCCGTGGTAAGCATCGTAACAGCAATCTTACCTCGCTCTTCAACGCTCATAGTGTTCAATTGATTGCTAATGGCCATATCCTCTGGTGAATTTATCAGGAATTCCAATCCCATATCCTTCAATGTCTTTGTTATTTTCACACCACATTCAAAAGAAACAGTTCTACCGGTACCTCCTTCTGAAGACACTGTAGCCTTATTCGTTTCTGTAGCTGTAATATTAAGTTTTGGATTCATCGGATCGCCACTGAACTCAATGTAACTTCCATCTTGGATATTAAATGTCTTGAGTGGAATTATAGGCAATGAATACTTCATCTCACCATTATTCAAAGTATATCTACCTCGTAGTCTAAGATTATCTACTGTATTATATTGCATCCTCAAATCTCCACCTCCAATAAGGTCAACATAGTTTGTCTTTCCTGCATTGAGTGCACAGAGTATATGAGCACTTTCATTGATATTCATCGATAAGTCCATATTGAAACCTGCCAATGGAGGACGATTAACAGTCTGAGTTGCTGAATTATGAAAGTCTACAAATTTCACAAGTCCATCTAATTGGTTATCTGTTGTTATAGGTGAATCTCTCAATATATATGTCATATCAGTTGCTGCAAGCACATCGAGCTTTCCTTTCATCTGTAAATTATCTAAATGCCCAGACATATTTCCATAGAAATTAACAAATGCCTTACCAAAGACTTCTGAACGTAAGTTTTCCTTATAATCAATAATTTCAAAATTAGATGCTTTCATCTTTACATCCATAGACATTTTGCTCAGATCTGAGAAATCAAGATATCCAGCCATCATCAACGGACTATCGTTATGCGCATACATCTGGAAATTTTCAAATAGCAATTTACTTCCACTTATAGTTACGGGATCATTATCAAAACGCATCTCTACACCATATGGTTGACTGACAAGATATGCTGAATCAAGATAAACTTCTCCATTAATATTTGGCTTTGACAAGGTTCCATTCATAGAAAGAGTTCCCTCTGCATATCCCTTGAAACCGATAATTTGATTTGGAATAAAGCCATTAAAAACAGACATTGGAGTACGATCAAATCCTATATTTGCATCAATCAATCCTGTTTCACCAGACTGATATGTTCCTTTTATAGTCGCTATTTTTAATCCATTTTGCGAAAGTATACCATCAACATAATGTGAACCATCTTTCTTTGGCATATAGACAAATTCAGTTGCGATATTTCCCATTGGACAATTCTCATACACCATCTTATCTATCGTCATATTTGATGACACAGACATTTCGTCTTTAGTCTGTATTAAGTGGTAATCACCATTTAAAACTCCTGAAACATTTGGAGTATAAGGCAATACTGAAAGGATATCATGAAGCTTAAACTTGTTCAATGAGAATGTCAGGTCTTGTAGTGCTTCTTTGTTTTCATCATCTGTAAACAACTGAATTCCCATACCGTCAGCAGACTTTAACTGAAGATTGGCAGACAATCGTTTATCATCGCCTAAGAACACATAATTACCTTCATTAGCATTAAATGTCTTATAGCCAAGTATAGGATTATCACCCAATAGGCTCATTCTTATTCCATTTTGTTCCATCTTTGCCAACAGTCCAAATTGAATTCCTAATTTTTGCTTAGCATCATAAAGTTTTGCCTTCAAAAGTGAACCATGCTCATTTAATTCTCCATCTATAATAGCGCGGAACACATACTGGGGATTTCGTTTATTATTGATAACTTGAGCAGTATAGATGAATTTATCATGATCTGACTTTATGTTCAATTTAACAGTGTCAAGTCTGATACTGTCCATCACCAAAGAGTCAATACTCAAATTTCCTGTAAGACCAGCGATGTGAGAAGAGCGCATATCCACATTTGCTCTAGAAAAACAATAACCATATTTATTAAGCAGATATACCAAGAAATTATCTTTGCCGCTTGAGAAAGTAATACTTGCATCTGGCAACTTTCTGCGCAACATTACCTGATTGATGACTCGGTCTTTAAGTTGACGTTGAATCTCTTTTACGATACTTTGTCCCTGACTCAGTAATCGTTGGTAACCGCCTTTTGCATCAATATCAATATTAAAATCACCACTATTGATAAGTGCATGTGTTGTATCATTCCGCAAAAGTAGATCAACGGCAATAGCGTCTGACTTATAAAACTTCTTAGTGTCATTAATAGCTAAATCATTCACCATTCCACTCACCTGATAATATTTCTTCATGTCAGACTCTATATCCAGATGACCACATATAGATGCAAACAAAGGTGACTTTGTCAGCTTGAGATTAAATAAATCTACCTTAGCCAAATCACAGACGATAGTAGCCTTGACATTATTCTTGTGTACCAAAGCACTAATGTCAATCTTACCCTTTAACAAAGGATTCAAACTGTTTATTGCAGCAAAAGCAACACCATTCTGCAATTTTACATTTGCGTTTACACAATCAAGATTGTAGCCGCCATAATTAAATTTATTTATGTTTAATCTTGAAACTAGCATTGTGCGCGGAGAAGTGAAGTCCACTCCTCTACCCTTCAACGAAACAAAACCACTAAAAGTATGCAAACCATAATTCGGAACAAAATGTTGCAACTGTAAATTTGAAGCATTTATTGTTGCATTATAAGCCATTCGGTCAGCATTAAAATCGCCAACAGCGCTCAGACGTCCCTTACCATCCTTTGCTATCAAGTTTGCAGAATATCGATTGCCATTAAATTTTATATTTCCTTCTGTATATATTCCACTTGGTATTCTAATTTTCTTTGTTATATTTTTAGGAAGCATAGACATTGCAAAGCCCATTTTATATGCATGTGCCCTGAGATTAATGCTACCACGAAGTTTCTTTATCTTATCAAGATTAGCAACAAACCCCTTTGCTTTTATATTAAATGCTGTTGGCAAATTGACTGAAAGACTTGAGAAACAGACTGCCTGCATGTTACCAATAGCTGTCCCCGAAATAGTTAGAGAACGATTCGGCCATTGCTTGATAAATGTAGACGGCATTTTACTCATGAAATGCATCAAATCCGGCTTTCCAATCTTTCCGTTCAACGACACATTAAACTTTCCTGGATTATCTTTAGCAAAAGTTTTCAAATCTAATGATACTTTTGCACGCAGATACGAATGTGGTGTTTTAAAATAAAACCTCTGTAATAACAATTTAGTAGAGTCTAGAGCTATCTTGCCAGCCAATGCATCAACCGCGATTCCACTTTTCTCATTGAAACGGCATCCACGTAAATCCATCACCAAATTCGGGGCACGATATGATAGATTATCTATACCTATAGCTATATTGCTAAGGCTAACATGGTTATAATCTAATCCTTTACTATGTACTTTGAAATTGTTATCATAATTTAATCTTCCGTCATTCCATTCAAAGTGTTTAACTTTATAAGCACTTCTATACAAGTCGAAATATCCACCTTCAGCAACAGACTTACCAAGATAAGCCTGAACTTGAATTGTGTCACCTGGCATATGAAGAGTCAAGTCTGTCTTCTCTACATTCAACTTATGAACATTGATTTTCCAAAAAACTGTTTTTTTTGTAGTATCCTTAGGAACGGTATCACTTAAAGCCACGTCAAGGACAGCATTCTTTAGATTAGCCTTATCAATATTTACGTGTTCTGCCCCTAAATCAATACAGTGTGAAACCAAATCCATTCTCCCAATAGTTCCCTTAACGCGTGCTTCATGAATGAAATTGGTTGTATTTACTTTCATCCCGTCAAAGCTCAACTCGTCAATATCTATTTTTTTACTGAAAAGAGGAATGAGTTTTATATTGGCAACAACTTTCCTTATATCCGCAACAGTATCATTTAGCTGCGGCATTGAATCGTTTTTCTGAAGTACCTTTACACCTTCAATACCTAAATTTAATGGAAACTCTAGATTTACGTGGTTAATTGTGATCTCTGTTTTAGTCTTTTCTGAGGCGTATGCAGCTACTTGCTTTACTGCCCATTTCTGAAATGGAGGGAAATAAAACAATATTGCCAAAATAGCAAACAATATAAATGGAGTAACGATTATCCCGACACCCCATTTTACATACTTTCTCATAGGCGTCAAATATGTCAACTAAGATATTATGATCATACTCTGTTGAACTTAGTTAAATAACTAATTGCGAAAATAAAATAAAAAAACGAAATATGCAAATTATATCAACAAAACTTACACTGACTCAGCCAAAGCTTTCCATAAATTATCATCAGGAACTGGCGAATCGATAGAAATAAGTTCTTTTGATACAGGATGAGCTAATTCTACATGATGCGACAACAAAGATATACTTCCATCTGGATTGCTTCGTTTTGCTCCATATTTCAAATCTCCCTTTATCGGACATCCCATATTTGCCAATTGGCAACGTATCTGATGATGACGACCTGTCATGAGATTTATCTCCAACAAATTATAATTATCAGTATGAGCAATTACCTTATATTGCAAAATAGCCTTCTTTGAATTAGGAACCTCATGACTGTATGCATAACTTTTATTCTGCTTTTCATTTCTTACAAGCCAATCAGTTAGCATACCTTCAGATTCTTTTGGGGCATCCTTTGTTATTGCCCAATATGTTTTGTGAACTTCACCATCACGAAACATTTTATTCAAGCGCGTTAACGCTTTTGATGTCTTAGCAAAGACTACAAGTCCCGAAACAGGACGATCAAGGCGATGTACCACGCCGAGAAAAACATTTCCCGGCTTTTGGTACTTCTCCTTAATGTATTTCTTCACTGTCTCAGACAATGGCTCATCACCGGTTTTATCACCTTGTACGATTTCTCCACTGTTCTTATAGACAATGATTATATGATTATCTTCGTAAACTGGAATCAATTTTCTTCTACTTATTGATTACATGTTCATACCACCATCTACCTGGATAACCTGACCAGAAACATAGCTAGAAAGGTCTGAAGCCAAATAAACTGCAGTGTTTGCAATATCAGTAACATTACCACCACGACGAAGAGGAATTTTACTAATCCATTCCTTGCGGATATCGTCTGGCAAAGCCTGTGTCATAGCTGTGTCAATGAAACCTGGAGCAATAGCGTTTGCACGAATACCCTTAGGCCCCATCTCCTGACCAATACTCTTAGCCAAAGCAATAAGACCAGCTTTTGAAGCTGCATAATTAGCCTGACCTGCATTACCATGAACACCTACTACAGAAGCCATGTTAATGATAGAACCACCACGCTGACGCATCATTACAGGAACACATGCATGGATAAAGTTGAAGGCACTCTTCAAGTTTACTGCAATAACTGCATCCCACTGCTGTTCTGTCATACGCAACATAAGACCGTCCTTTGTGATACCGGCATTGTTTACTAAAATATCTACAGAGCCAAATTCTTCCTTAACCTTAGCAACAACATCTTCTGACTGTGTGAAATCAGCTGCATTACTTGCATATCCCTTTGCTTTTACGCCAAGAGCTGCAATTTCGCGCTCTGTTGCCAGACCACCGTGCTCTTCATCTATAAATAGATCTGTAAATGCAATGTTTGCTCCTTCTTCGGCAAACTTCATAGCAATAGCCTTGCCAATGCCGCGTGCAGCACCTGTAATAAGGGCTGTCTTACCTGTTAATAATCCCATTTTTCTAATTTGTTAAATGTTATATATTAAAAAATTATCTACCAATTGATTTTCCCAATGCACCATAAACGACCTTTGCCACTAATGGTTTACTGGTTTCCTCGGTTAATCCATGACCAAGACGACCATATATAAACGGAACTTCAAGTCCTTTTATACAATAATGAGTTATATCTGCCACTAAATCAACATCATCAATGTCAAACTCTCCGTCAGTCTTACCTTCGGCATATACCTTGCGGAATAGTTCTATTTCGTCTTCATCAAAGTTCTTCCTCACCTTCTCTACCATCCAGATATTGCGAAAGAACTCCGCACGCAAATTACCATTTCTTACAACAGTCTCGCGTATCATACTAAGATGAGTATAAATAAGTTCGATGATTTTATCCTGAGGACGCATCTTCATACTTGCCACTTCATCCAATCTATCAGAAAGACGTTCTAATTCAGATTCGATAACAGCTGAATACACGTCTTCCTTTCTACTGAAATACGTGTAAAGTGTTCGACGTCCCTTACCAGAAGCAACGGCAATGTCATTCATCGTTGTATTGGCTATACCATTTTTGGCAAATAAAAGTCTTGCAACGTCCACAAGCTTCTGCCTAGTTCTTGAGATTGACATATTTGTTATTATGCGATTTTAATTGCACATCATAATTATCATGTGCAAATGTAGGATATTTATTTTAGATAGCCAAACATAATATGTAATAATTAGACTTATTTCAAAAAAAGTCATAGAAAAATTTGGTGGTCTCAAAAATTAGTCATACCTTTGCACTCACAAAACAAGAACGAGGGATAACAAACAATTCAAGCTCTTGATTTTCAATTGGTTAATATCGCGGAGTGGAGCAGTTGGTAGCTCGCCAGGCTCATAACCTGGAGGTCGCATGTTCGAGTCTTGCCTCCGCAACTAAATTATCTCGGAACACTTTTAAACAAGGTGTTCCGAGTTTTAAGTTTTAAATAACTCGGACAAATACGGGACATGGAAAAAATTATTTCTGCACCTTTGGTTCGCCAAAGATGTAAAAAAAATGTTTTCTATTCAGAACACAAAAAAAATAATTAATTGGACTCCGCCAGTCTATCACTGCGGAAAAACATCAGCCTACATAGACTTTACAATTGTAGACCCTAATACAGGACTTCGCAAGCGCAAAAAATATATGCTTGACCGCTACCCTGCTGGCCAAGTAAGGGATATGATGGCTGCACAGATTATTGCCAATATATATAATAATGTAATGACTGGTTGGAATCCCTGGATATCTGAGCCTATCGTCCGCAAAAATGTCTCCCTATCAAAAATTATTGAGAGATATAAAATATATATAAACAACATCTATCAGAAGAATATACTCAAGAAAAAAACATTCACTGATTATTCATCTAGGCTTAAAGTGTTCGAGGAATACTTGAACGAGACTAATCGTATTAATCATTATGCTTATCAAATCAATAGGACCTTTGCAGTTGACTTTCTTGATTATATTCTACTTGACCGTGATGTTTCGGCCCGCACTCGCAATAACTATAGAACCTGGTTCTCTACATTCTGTGCATGGATGTGTGATAAACAATATATTACAGACAATCCTGTCAGCGGTATCTCTAATCTTCCTGAAAACTCAAAATTCCGTGATGCATTAACTCCTGCAGATCTACATAAATTATCAGCGTATCTCTCTACACATGATAAAAGATTCTTTCTGGCCGTGCAGATGGAATATTATACTTTCATCAGACCGACAGAGTTGTCTAACATCAAACTGTCAGATATTAGTATAGAAAACCAAACCGTCTATGTCTCTTCTCAGATATCAAAGAATAGACGCGACGGAATGGTAGCTTTAAATGATAAGATTATAAAGCTAATGATAGAGCTAGATGTATTCAAACACACGAATTCATCGTACCTTTTCGGTCGTGACTTCATCCCTTCAGAACATCAAGCAGATGCAAGAATATTTAGAGATCACTTTGTTACGGTCAGACGTGCTCTTGATTTTCCAGACACTTACCAATTTTATAGTTTAAAGGATTCTGGCATTAGGGACCTTGCTAACGCTGAAGGTATTGTTGTTGCGCGTGACCAAGCACGACATACCGATATTGCAGTGACTAACAAGTACTTATGCGGAAAAGATAAACAAGTAAATGAAGATACAAAGCACTTCGATGGAGAATTATGATAAATAGACTATATCATTTCGTAGAAGTACCCCTTTATTCTTTTATCAATTCCATTGTTATTAATCGACACCTCTAATTTATGACAGGCATACCGCTTGTTTTTAAATATAAATATATTGGTAACAGCTGGTATCGTGTCTGCGATGAAATCTATCTGTTGCTCAACATTCGTATTAATCTTAAAACTATTCCTGTGCAATTGTCCGATATAATGTTCTGCAGCACAATTTATCAATGCGAGACTCCAGGAACTATGCACATTCTTATAATTACAATCTGTCAGCGCTAATGCTTTATCGAGCCAATCCGTAAAAGCCATAGGATATCCTATTTTTTTAGTTGCATCTGCCACTCCTGGTTTGTTGACATATTGTATTGCAAAATCTTCTACCAAGAATATTTCTATCCTATCTAAAGACTTGTCTGTTTTCTTAGCTGATTCTTCACCATAAATTCCACTCCAAGCGCACGTACTATATTTAGTTGATAAATCATCCCCTACTTCGTTTTGCATGCTTGGCATTGCTGCTGGCATATCAAACGCCTTCTGATAAAAATTTTGCAGATACGGTACATAATAATCAATAGAGTTAGCCAGTGACATTGCGACAGGACATATTTTAATATCTATACCGTCGTTGTTATCTTTGCGTTTTATCCCTCCAAATTGATTAATCTGCTTCACATACCAAACTTTTGATGACGTTTCTTCTCTATCTTCGTATCCACCAAAATGTGCATCAATATCAGTACCACTTATGTCAGGTTCATCATCTGTACCATATACATATTGGCCAGATGGTGTTATAAATATATATTTGCGTTTATCCGCTTCAGTCATTGCAGCCATATCCGCTAACATGGCATCCTTATTAGTATATGTTTTATGTTCATAACCATTGAATATATCATCAGATATGACATCATAAAAATGTTCTTTTGAATCTGAGCAAGAATAATTTACATTAGATGAAGATAGTGATTTCGTTGATTCGTTATCATCCGTTGTAATTTCGCTTGAAAATTCTTCGATTGGAACAAAATTTATTTCTGCATTATTGAAGAAAGTCAAGTTACTTTTTAAGTCAACAGTTCTGTGAACTTCATCAAATACGAATGTACAGTTGAATAGATATTGTATTTGTTCAAGGAATTCTTTAATGGTCCAGTGCGGTAACACATTGGCTATATCAAATGTTTTTGCACAAGATGCTATGTATATTCGATTCCATGGCTTACTATTGAAGTCATTATTGGCAATTTTGTAACCATAATTTTCGATGATGGTGCGCAGAACATAGAATAAATTAGGTTGAACACAGTCGCAGACACTATAAGCCCTACGAGTATGATTTAACTTTTCCCGAATAATTGTTTTATTTTTTATTTCCTCGTTCGTCTCATCATATATCGGCATACATACATATACATCATCTCCTACAGCTGTTATAGCATCTGAGTCCCATTCACCAGCCATCCATTTTAGTCCCTTATCTGTATCTCCTACTGTCGGTACTGTTGCTTTAGAGCCTCCAGCAACAAAAGTACTAAACCCTGCAGGGATATTAATATTTCCATAATTAATATTATCAATATATTCCTCTCCGAACTTGGCCAAGAAATTGATATCAGAATATCCACCTAGCAGCTGAACCTTAACAGCATTATCACTTATATTGATAATAGTAGCAGAACCATTCAGTACATCAACGTTGTCCACGACCAAACGTGCTTTATATTTAACAGCATTTTTTGTAGTCTCCAACCTCCCGATATTACCAAAAAACATTTTATTTTGGAGCATGTCAAGAGGAAGCTGCACATCTAATGTGTAACTTCCTGATTGAGTAAAATAGGCATTTTCACGCGTCAATTTAATATTACCTTCAGCCATATATAGCTGAGTGTCATCAAGATATATTTGTGTCATTTGCTTATTTATTAGACATTAAATTATCATATACTTCAAGTTTCTTTTTTATTCCATCGTCGCCAGCGATAAAAACTTTTGCATGTATACCTGCAGCTAATACTGCTGTAAGCTTAGATATTACCTCATGTGATTCATTTAGCTGCTGCTGAAGTTCACGATTATTGTTCTCGACATTGACAACAGGTGCAGATACAACTGTCGTGTTTGATCCCATCGCACGAGATACATCTAATGCCGTCAGACCTCCGATAGTATTATTGCGCTGAGCCTTATCGATGTAATTTAAAAATGGTCTTACATTCGGATTGTTCACAGCTACGTGATTAGCTACGAATTCATTTTCATGCACAATGCCAGCTTTTTTATGCCAGTCACGGCCACCTGCCGTATAACCACCTTCATAATATCCGGCATCTTGTGCCTGTTGTTGTTTCTTTATTGTAGCTATCTGCAATGCTCCTGCAGCAAGTGCAATACCAGCTGCGACAGGAGCGAGCACCAGGTTAGCAGGATAAGGGACACCCGACATTGCAGAACCATACGCTGCGATTGCAGATATTGCTGTTTGTGCAATCGCTTGTGCAACCTGCATTGTCGCTTGCTTTTTTGCATATTTTGATTTTATTTTTGCGACATCTTTTTCTTTTTGTTCCTCTAGCTTTTTTGTCTTTTGAGTGTTGTTGCCAGCAGCCGATATCATCTTCTCGTATTTTTTTTCTGTTACAGCCACCTCATAATCAGATTGACTAGAATAATAACTAGATAGTGAATTTGTCAATGTTGATACGGAATCGTATGCAGTTTGCATTTTCGCTGCAACATTCTCAGCAAAGTTGCCGGTAGCTTTAGACATGGCTGCCATGGCTTGCTCATGAGACAGCACGCCATTTTTCTCCATCTCCTTAATATTTTTCCACGTTGCTGCAAAAATTTTGATGTCTGAAGTAATATAGTTGCCAATTTTTGTGCCCTTTTCGTTTTTATCTTCAACGCCTGCTTCTGCATTATTATGAGCAATCTGATAAGCTAGATCAACCTCTTTGCGATTTACAACACCCTTAGAATTCTGCAAGTTATTCTCAGAATCTTGAAGGCCATATTCAAGTTGTATTTTTTTGCGCATATCTTGATACTCGGCCTCTTTAAGCAGCCCGACTTCGTGAAGATGATCTAATCCAGCAAGAGCTATTTTTTCTTGCAGCTTAATATCCTTTTTTCCCCAATCTTCACGATACTGAGACAGCATTTCGTCATAATATTCTTCTTGCTCATATTTATGTTCAAGTTCTCGCTGTTGCATCTGTGCTGATAAATCCAACCACTCTTCTGAATTTTCCTTCATACCAGCCAACTTGTCTGCTTGATATGACATATCAGCTTCAAACAATCTCTCATTAAGGACTGTTTGATCTAGATAAACCTTACTGTCTCTATCATTATATTCTGATTTAGCCAGTGCGATTTCTTTTTGATAATTTGTTTCAATATCAGCAAGCAAAAATTTATTATGACTATTTTCATTGTCAAGCTCTTCTTTTGCTTTATCATCCTCAAGCTGTCTATAATCTTCTTTATATTTTTTGTATATATTTATTCTTTTGTCATATCCCTCAATTGCTATTTTATGCTGCTTGTCTACATATTCTCTATATGTTTCATTACCTTGTTGATATGCAAGGATATTCTGTGCCTGCAGCATATCCGTTTCATTTTTAGCGGACTTCAACTCATTATTTAATTTCTTTTTTCTTGCAGCTTCTCTCTTCCTTTCTGCGGCTTCTCTTGCTTTTTTTTCTTTTTCGGCAACCTTTGGGTCTACATATGTACCGCCAGTGACCTTAGGTTCAGGTGTGACTGTTGTTGGTTGATTACTTATTACTAACTTATTATATTGCTCTCTTACACCTTTATTGACGCGCAAATAAGTATCAATGTATTTGGATCTTGCCTGTACAACTGCTAAATCATCAGCAGCTCGTTTACTTGCATCAACCCAATGTTGTAATTCTGCATGTTTATAGTAATTATCATCTGTCGGAGTAGGATTTGCAGCAACGGCACCAACACCCTGTACACTTGGATAACGCATAGCATTATACTTATCAGGATGACGTTCCATCTCAGCCTTAACAGCCTTAGCAGAATAATTATGTCTTTTAATTTCTGTTTTTAAATCAAACTCCTTACCTTTCAATGAGACCATCCTGTTATATAGAGCCTGTGCCATTGCAGCATCGTTTAGCCTATCAACGTATTCTTTCAGTGCTATATTATTAGCTTGCGTTAACGTAGCTTCATTGTTGAGGTTTCTATGATAACCAGGAACTATCTTTTCTAATGCTATCATGGCACTTTTTCTTTCACCATAACTATATACATTAGAATTGATGATATCAGTTAATCTCTCTAAGCGTGTTCTTTCTTCTGCTGTATTAGCATTCACTTCTTTTTGAGACTCCGTCATATCTTTATTTATTGCTTGCATTTTCTTTACCGAAAGCAAATTATCATGTATTGCCTTATTATGTGCATTGATAGCTTTAATAAGATAATAGATACCTGCAGCAACGGCAAGTACAACTGCGAGTAATGCTGTCCATGGATTTGTAACAGAAGCAGCTTTCATTGCTTCCATTGCTTCTTTGGCTTTCACCGTCTGACCTGTAAGGGTATAATATGCTACTTTCAGCGCACCAAGAACTCCTATTTTTATTCTTGCAAGTAAAATTCCAGCGTTATGAACAGCCAGAAGAGCTTGTTCTTTAAGATACCAGGCATAAGCAGCTAGCGTACCAGCCTTGTACGTAACAGTCAATAATGCTATGGCAACACCAAGTTGAATTAAACCGCTTATATGCTGTTTAACAAATTGAACCAGTACAATAAGAGTCTTAACAGAGACACCAGCTGTTGATATTGCATATCTCATTACAGGTAACAATTCTTTACCTAGAAGAATGCTATATTCTTTAAACTGCTTTTTCCTCATATCAAGTCTTGCTTGTTCTGAAGACATCTGTGTATTAAACTCCTTAATTACTGATGTACCATCCTGATATGATTTATTAGCCAGTGCCTGTGCTTTTTTAACATCTGCTAATTTATCAGCCATAACAGAGAGTACGCCTGTAGCTCTAGCACCATCCATTTTCATGCTGTCAAACATAGGTGCTAACTCGGCAAAACCACCTTTCTGTTTCATTGCTGCAAAGAATTTAAGAAGGGCACTATTAGCATCAGTTTTAAGTAGATTAGTGAATTCCTTAACACTTTGTCCTGCGAGTTTAGCAAACTTAGCAGGATTTTGAAACATCTTAGTAATAAGACCTTGCATTGCGGTCGCTGCTGTTTCATCCTGCTGCATGTTCTGATCTAACACAGCTCCATATCCCATTATTTGTGTCTGTGTCAAATCCGCCTGTTTTCCAACTCCAGATAATCGAGCCGTAAAATCTACGAGATATCCAGCTGCTGCTGAAGAATTCTGAGACAACTCATTTACTGCAGAGCCAGTAGCTAGCATCGCACCCCGAAGCCCCTTTTTCTTATCTTCCCCGAACATCATAGCTAATTTGCCGATGTTCTTCACTGCATCATCACCAAGATCATCGCCTAGAGCAACATTAATTTTATCAGCACCATCAACAAATTCCTCGACCATCTTCTCCGTATTGATACCAAGTCGTCCAGCATCTCCAGCCAATTGATTCAATTTTTCACGAGGTGTTCTAGTATCCATGCTTTTAAAGCTCTCGTTCATTTTTTCAACCTGCTGCTTTGTCTGTCCTGTATATTTTTGCACATTGGTCATTTCCTGATCCATGGCTGCAAAATCTTCAATACATTTCCTTATTGTCATTGACAAGCCTGCCAATGTAGCGAACAAACTTATGGCAACTCCCTGCATCTTGTTAAACCAGTCCGCAGTACGATTTATCCATGATTGCTGTGCTGCACCTTCATACCTTACGTTTTGCAGTTCTGTTTTTAACTTTTTAGCCTGCTCTTCCATTGCAGCGAACTCCTTAGTGCCTCTATCAAGCCCTCTCATCTGATTATTTAAAATCTTGATAGAATATTCGAGATCACGTACAGAAGCAGTAGATAAGTGCGATAGAGTATTATTAACCAGCTGAGTCTCAATTTTAACATCCTCCATTTTCGCTCGAGCCTCCGCTAATTCTCTATCATACTGTGCTATAAGTGTATTATTCTGTTCTTGTTTTGACTTGATAAGATTCAATTGCTTATCAACTTCACGCAGCTGTAAAGTTTGCTGCTGGTACATATCCGAATTAGGATTAAGACCATTCATTTGTCCCTGCAGGTGAGATTTAGCATACAGCAAATCGTTTGCGCTAGCATTTGGAATATTGCTCAGTGTTGAAGATAATTTGCGAGCGATATCATGTACATCCTCGGTTTTACCTTTGAGCCTATCCATTCTCGCAGTTACAGCATCAATTTTCTCTTGAAGCTTAGTTAACTGTTCCGGGTCTGATGTTGCTTTAAACTCACGACGAAGATCCTTAGCAGCCTTTTCAAGTTGGCCAAGATTAGCCTTATCAAGATTGTCAAGGACTTCCTTTGTATTCATAGTTGCGTTAGCGAAAGCCTTCATCTCTCGCTGCGCCTTATTAAGGTCTTTAGACAAAGACTCGCCAAGAGAGGTCTTTCCATTTGAAAAGGCCTCTTCTTTTTTCTTTTTTAACTCTGATATTGTATTTTCAAGCTTTTTTAGGTTATTCTGTGCTTCCTCTGCATTTAGCTTGATGACGGTTGTATATACTTCGTTGTTCATTGTGTGACATCAATATAACTGTTATATAGAATAGTGGAATGTGGATTAAAATTGAGGACCTTGACTGTATATCCTTTTGTCCCCCACTTCATCCAGAGAAATTTATGTTTATACTGGCGTGCTACGAATGTTACTATAGAATCTGTAATTGCGTATTGCAATGAATCAGGGGGCATTAGAGTGAATTTAGTCCATTTATCTTTATAGGTATATATAGTACTATCTTTTTTTAGCTTGACGGCACCTTGCGTAGCCACGACAGTGTTGTGCTGTGCTGTAATTTGAGAAATCTTCAGTTTAAGATCCTTGAGCAATTGTTTATCTGCGATATCCTTATATTCTGACTTTTCAATCTGCACTACTGGTTGCGATATCAAACTAACGGAATCACGTATTGTGTCGCGCTGCATAGGAGAGTATGCGATTGACATAGCATGAACTTGTCGCTGCAGCTCTTTGTTCTCTTCATCCAACTTTCCGATTTTAATAGAACAAAAAAGCAGTAGTGCTATTGCCAATGCGGCCAACACTAATGCTATTATTAATTTTGCTTTATCTTTCATACGATATAATTTGTTTAATGCGACCAGCACTAATTCGATCATTGATTTGATTTTATTTTTCATAGTAGAATTTATTTTATGTTTGCATATTCTGTTTTTGCGTTGAAGCAAGGGCACTCCTTTATTCGCTCCCATGGATCCACAATACCATTGTGGTTTTTGTCTGGGCTTATGTCACGGTGTCCCATGATTATTGCTTCAGGATATTTTTGTTTTAACACCGTCAAAATGTCCTGAAGCGTTTTTTTCTGTTCAGGGGTTCTATTATCCACCGCTTTGTTTTTAGCATCAATACCGCCGATATAGGCAACATTAATACTCTCTGCATTATAGCCTTTAACACCATTACTGACCCTATCTTCCGCAACAAGTTGTGTGAGTATACCTTTTGCATCAACTATGTAGTGATAACCTGGTGTTTTCCATCCTCGCTGTGTAAACTCTCTAAGGATCTGTTGTACCGTCGCTGTCTGCTGTGATGCAGTACAGTGAACAAAAATGTATTTTATTGTTCTCATATTACTTTTTCTGGTTTAGCGCATCGTCGATGTAGTTTTTAACTTCGCCAAATTTGGTGTGTATAAACATGGCCACGCCATAAATACCACCAGAATATACCAGGCACTGTGCTACATACCATAGCACTGAATCCTTCACCTCATAGTGATTAAGGAAAAAACAGAGAAATGTGAGTACCACACCGCTCATAATCATAACTACTGCAGACCCATACTGGATCCATTCTTTTGTATTTGCTTTCATTGCGATATTTTTTAAAAATTATAATGCAAAAATATCGCTATAGAATAGATAATAAAAATACGCAACCAGGAATAAACCTAGTTGCGTATTAATGTTTTTCTGGCTGATTTCTTATAGCCCTAGCCAAGATTTGGCTAGAGTTTTAGCCTCTTCGCACCATGCGTTAAAGTCGTCAAACTCCTTTTCATACTTTTCTTTTTCGTCCTCATCAGTTATTAGACCTTTATTTATCAGCACCTGATGTCGGTAGATACTATCTTCGCGAGATTGTGAGTAGCTAGCTCTGATGAGCGCATTGACTACGTCATCATAGTTTCCTGCATCCGGGCAATCAAGTATTGTTCCACCATCTCGTTCGGTCCCAGTATATTGGAATCCGTCGAAAGGTTGTTGACTCTCCATGGCATTGTCTGGTAGATAATTAGCCATTGGTTTTTCATTCAAGTAAGCAATAATTTTCTTATCGCTATATTTGAGGAATGTTTTCCTCTGCGGATAGACCGCACTGTATGTTTCAGCCATTATTATGTAAATTTATAAAATGATTTTCCAGCTTTGGATCGGAATTCTTGGATAACTGTCGGGCAAGGCAAATCGCTCTTGCTAAAATCCGTCTCCGATTGGTTAATTAATATTCTGCTTCCGGTGAAGGCGTAGAACTCTGCATCCAATAATGTATCTCTTCCGTCTGCGTCTTTCTTTTTTTCAAACACATAAATAGTTTCGCCATTATTTTCGTTAGTATTCATAATTTTCTTAAACCTTATCGCCAATACTCTCCCTGCGACCTCTTTTTCAACAGTCTTAGGATTACCTTCGCTATCAGGAACCTGTACGGTTATTTTTTCTTTTTCAATCTTAGAATCTTCGATGTCATAATCAACCAGCAATATTTTTTTATCCCATCCTCCACTCTCATTAATTTTCTTGCATATGGCCGAAAATAGAACTTTATCCCCTGAACTCATGCCCTCAAATGGTATATTCAATCTGCGAGACTTAATAATTTTACCTAATGTTTTTTCCATTCCTATTTTTTTTAATAAATTAATTGAATTAGCATGTTTAATATATCCAAGTGAGCTGGCCATCTTCAGACGTATCTGTTCTTCATTATATCCTAGCTTCTTAAGCTTTTGAATTCTCCGGGCATTTTTCTTTTTATTAGCCTTTGACACTTCAACATGATCATGATAAAATACATATCCAACAATTCTAATACCTTTCCACGTCGGTCTGATATTATAGTCCTTATTGACCGTGAAGTGAAAATCTCGCTCAAGGATCATTATACTAATCTCTAGAACTATGTGCAAAAATGCCTTATCCTTATGCCTGACGATAATGCCGTCAACAAATCTGAGATAATGCTTCAGACCTTCTGTAGCATAAGTTTTAAAAACTTCAGCTAGATATTGAGATCCCTTTGCAAGATCATTGTAGTCTTCTTTTGATTTAGCTGTAAGAATGCGAGCTGTAATATATCTAGAAGTCCAATAATTCATTTTTTCTGTATTATTAATAATATCGAAAAATTTGACCGCCAATCTGTCAAATACTGCAAGATATATCTGTCCATA
>RCMY010001759.1_pt1 | contig 20679 bp, 16 predicted proteins | sample 2041341 | NCBI WGS metagenome assembly RCMY01 (sample SAMN09708234, study PRJNA481090) | Marine sediment metagenome, whole genome shotgun sequencing project. | reverse complement strand
CGGTCTCGATGAATTCTTTTTAATTAAAAAAATCTACCGTTTTCTTTAAAATCTGCAAAAACCACTTATAACATATCTTTATAAAAGATCTTTTTTAGAACTATTATAACGCTTTTTCTTATACGAAATTCAATTGTATAGATTGGCTCAGGAATATATGTTTTAAATTTTTTTCTATGTACTCTGGCTTTAGCATCTTTATCTAATAACAATAGCACATAAAACGTTATAAAAGTTATTCCGAAAAAGAGTACTATTAAACCAAAACCCGAAAGATACGGATTCGCCAAATAGATGAAAATAAATACTAGGAGGCTCGTTACGGTTAAGGTAATACTTGCTTTTACATGCGCTAAGCCTTTATCTATAAAAATATGATGCAAATGACGTCTATCAGCATCAAACGGGCCTTTCTTATTAATAATTCGTATTATCATTACCCGAACAACATCAATTACTGGAAAAAACAGAATACTTACCGATATAATAAACAAGTTTTTAGGCACAATATGAAGTTGCTCTAATTGCGTCGTTTCTAAAGTTAAAAACCGCAAGGTCATTATACCAATTAAAAATCCGATAATCATAGAGCCGGTATCGCCCATAAAAATTTTATTCCTTTTAGAAATGTTATAGCGTAAAAATGCAGCCAAAAATCCAATAATAATGATTGCCAATAAAAAATAAAAATACAAACCAGCCACAAAGAACATACCGGCATAAATACTTGAAATCAGCACTCCTAACATGCCTGCAAAACCATCTATTCCATCAATTAAATTATAGGCATTAATGATATATAAGATGGAAAAATAGCTGAATAGAACAGCAATCATCACCGGAACTTGACCTATACCAAAAAAGCCATGAAAATTAATCACATGAAATTCTGTATGAATTAAAATAAAAAAAATAGCCACCGTTTGCATGACCACTTTCGTTTTGGAAGCCAGAACCATCAAATCATCTTTCAATCCCATAAAAAACAAGACCGTCAAAGCCACCATTAGATTATCCTGGATCATGGAAGTATCTTGCTTTTGAATAAAAAAGAAACAAACCATTAAACTGGCATAAAAGGATACACCTGCCAAAGTTGGTGTATGATCACTGTGCGAGCTTCTGTTATTCGGATTATCCATGAGTTGTTTGTACTTCACGGTATAAATTATTCTTGGAATCATAAAATAGGTAATAATAAAGGATATACCGAAAATAAAAATACCAAGCAAGCCCATATTAGGGTCAGAAAACCAATTATTAATGCTCTGTATCATGGTATTCATAAAGTGATTGTTATTAACCTTAAATATATATATTACAATATCAATATGTAAAGATGTTCAAAATCAATTTGTTACATTTTTTAATAAAAATTTCGACTTCGTTAACGTTTGGATATAGATATTTTAAAACGCATGTATTAATTTGAATACATTATTTTCTAATAACGAGGAATTTATTAGAATCGTATAATTTATTATTTTAACAAGATGAAATTTTTAAGAAAGTTGTTTTGAAAAATTCATGAATTAGTCTAAAAAATCTCAGAATAGTATTGCCTAGATTGGTTTCAATTATCGGAACAATACTTTTTCAATTAGGTTTTTGCTTTCATTAAAGAGATGAATCAAATAGATTCCTTTTGCAAAACTTGACACATCTATTTTTTTTGTTATTCCATTTTGATTGCTGGTCATCTCATCTCGATAGACAATACTTCCATTCAAACTTATAATAACCAAATTAAGATCTTCTTTTTCTAAGGAGCTTAATTGAATGTTCAGGTTTCCTGAAGTTGGATTTGGATATACTAAAAAAATTTCAACTTGGCCTTCCTCTGCGGTTGCATTACAATTCTCAACGGTAACAACAACCGTATCTGTATCCGTTGTGCCTCCGCGTGTTGCATTTAAAGTGTAGGTTGTAGTTCGCATCGGACTAACATCGATTGTCTTATTGGTATCTCCTGAACTCCAAACATAGGAATCACCTCCCGTTGCACTCAAGGTCACACTTTCTCCCAAACAAATACTTACGTTATCTCCTGCATTTGCAGAAGCCGGTGGCGGGTTGGTAACAATATTTGGATTTACTTTAATTTGAACACTAGCTGTATCTTCACATTCTTCTTTAGTCGCTGTAACTGTATATGTTGTTGTACCGTTTGGACTTACAACAATACTTTGGGTAGTTTCTCCGGTACTCCATAAATAACTATCGCCTCCTGATGCTGTTAATGTGGTGCTTTCTCCTTCGGTAATTGCTTGATTTCCTTCAGCTCCTGCAGTTACTGTATGTACCGTTACCACAACATCATCCGTATCGGAAACACTTCCTTTGGAAACCGTTACCGAATAAGTCGTTGTTGTTGCTGGATTCACACTAATGCTTTTTGTTATCGCTCCGTTGCTCCAGCTGTAAGTTGAACCTCCGCTGGCAGTTAACGTTACACTCTCGCCTAAACAAATAACTCGATTTGATCCTGCGTTCGCCGTTACGGTTGTTGTTGAAGCTGCTTTTACCGTTACTATTACATTATCTGTATCTTCACATCCAATCTTTTTTGCAGTTACAGCATAGGTTGTTGTGCTGCTTGGACTAACAACAATACTTTGGGTAGTTTCTCCAGTACTCCATAAATAACTATCGCCTCCAGATGCTATTAACGTGGTGCTTTCCCCTTCGGTTATCGTTTGATTTCCTCCGGCTGCTGCTGTTACTGTATTTACAGTAACCACAACATCATCTGTATCGAAATTCTCTCCTTCGGAAACCGTTACCGAATAAGTCGTTGTTGTACTCGGATTAACTGTAATACTCTTGGTAGTCTTGCCTGTACTCCATTTATAACTCGTCCCACCACTTGCTGTCAAAGTAACACTTTCACCATTACAAATTGATTGATCTGAGCCGGCGTTGGCATTGACTGATCCTAATGAATTCTCCTTTGTAAATAACAATTTTGAATCAAAACTTTTTAAAAATACACTCCCCGAATAGCTCTCTCCATCTATATCTTGCCATGTTCCTGATGGTAAATTCACAGATTGCTGTCTGGACTCTTTATTATAGGCAACATGAGTTCTATCCTTAGTATCAAAAACAACTTCATCAACATAAATATTATCAATATGAATTTCATTATTACTATTTAATATGTAAAATTCAAGAAATTCTGAAGTCTCTGTTATTGTTGAGGTAAATTTGAATTCATAAGTTCTCCATTCCGTATCAGGATGAATATAATAATCCAATTCATTTGTTGAAGCATTTTTAAGAGAGAATTGTAAATCATAATCAGATGGTTCAAGATTTGTTTTGATATCAAACTTTATTAAATAAGTAACTCCCTTTGTAATAGAAAAATTATTTGATTTTAAGATACCACTAGTACCAGTCAAATTCACTTTTAAATAATTACCACTATCAATACCTTTTGTTCTCTTAGTTTGCCAACCACTCCAGTCTAAAATATCTGATTCAAACGTACTGTTTTTTATTTTTTGACTTATTGTCGATTCTACAGGAAATTGATTCCAATTTAAATCGTCTGTTGTAGTTAATCCATCTTGTGAAGATATTCTCTTCCAATCAAATAGTTTATAGTCTCTTTTTAAAGATGATGTAAAAACGGTAACATCTCTTGCATTCGATAAATTAGCATATTTATTATGATTTAATACGCCAACATCAAAGGAATCATTTACATAATTCATTATTTGTATTGCGCAATGATATAAATTTGTATTTAATATTTCATTATACTCAATAATATTGTTTTTGGGTGTATCATTAGGTCTATCTTTTTCTGTATGAGTTATTTCGATAGAACCGTTTTTTGAATTATAAATCTTATTATAAATTATCTTACTATCTCTAATAGCTCTCATGCGAATGCCCTGATTGCAATTCATTATCGTGTTATTCTCAATCGTGACACCTCTGCCTCTTCCGTCCATATAAACACCATGAACTTTCCATTTGGTATCAAAATTTTCACTACTTTCAACAATATTGGATCTGACAATTGCGCCGTTATATCCTTCTTCTAAAATATTCTCATTCCAACTGTAAATAGCCCCTGAATCATCCAAATATAAACCAAAATCATATATGTAATTCTTTTCAATCAGTGATGCCCCATTAAAATAAATTCCTGATTTCCCAATATCATAAATAATATTATTTCTTATTTTGGCAGATTTTTCGGCATAAATACCGTATGATTGCATTTTTAAGGAATTAACATTGTTCCAATTTACATTATTAATAATACCTGACTCATGAACAGTACAATTCTCTACTGAAGATACTCTATCTCCTAAATTATACCCAGCAGCATTACTACCTGTATCTTTACTATTTATAATTGTAATATTAGATCTATTTGCTACAGTTTTTATACCTACATTATAATTAAATTTGGTATTTACATTGTTAACAAGTATATTATCTGAGAAACTTATATATAAACCATTTTGTTCATACCCTAAAATTGAAATATTATCAAAATTAATATATGAACAATTTTTAAGTAAAATACCAGTATCACTTTTGTTGGTCACAAAAATATTAGTTGGAGTAGAATTACTAAATAAATACAATTTGTTATTTGAACTATCGTAACTCCAATCACCTTCCTGTGATAAGAAATTTTTATGATTATTCAAGAAAAAAATATCTTCATCACTGCTTATTGAGTTAACAGGTGCTGAACTAATAGTTATTTCACCAGTTGCTGAATTAAATGCCGTAACTTTTCTTGTTTCATAAATCCATGTAACTGTTCTAATATGAACACTTGAACCTACAATATCATTATGACCAATTAATTCCTCTGCTTTAAAAACTGTAGATGAAGATACAGATGATACTTGATAAAAATTATTATAGGTATCATACTTATTTTTTATTTCAGGTATTGATCTATTCTTTAAATGCGTATCACCGTCAAAAACTTGATAAATTGGCTCGGTTGTATTCACACTCCATATACCACCACCTTCATTGGATAAACCACTAATATAACTGGTACCATTTATGGTTGCTTGACCTAAACCATATGAAGATATAATAATTGGCAGTCCACTTTGACCATTCATATTATTAAATACAAGCTTCCCGTTAAAATTATCTCCGCCCTTAAAAGCAATAATATCGCCTGCCACAAAAGTTGATGACTCAGATTGAACTTTTTCTAATGATTTCCATGGAGTTTGTTCACTTAAACCATCATTCGTATCATTACCTGAATTTGAAACATAATACTTTGTAGCAAAAACGGCAAATGTCAAAAAACACAACAATAATGTAATGACAGCCCTACCCATAAATTCTTTTTTTAGCAATTTCAAAAGGATTCTGAATTTTTAAACGTAATAAAACTCAAGTTATTGTTTTAAAAAAATTGTTAAACCTTTCTATTTATTTCAATTTTTTTATTAAATGACAAGGAGTTCCGCCATTTAAAGTAAAATCTTCAACACTTTTTGTAACAACTGAGTTCGCTGCAATTATTGATTTAATTCCAATATTTATATTTGGTAAAATAACCGTTCCAATCCCTATAAATGAACCTTCGCCAATTGTTACTTCACCATAATTTACATCACCAAATCCAGTATAAAAATAGGCATTATCATGCTCTAATATCGTAACGCGAGCCGTAATCACTGCATTATCCTTAATCGTAATTTTATTAGGATCAACATTACCAATTATACAGAAATACCCTATTTCAACATTCTTACCTATATTTACTCCTCGTAATCTGTGAAAAAAAACTCTTATCGATTTATGAGGTGAAAACCATGCAGGTAGAAGAAATATAATGGAACGAATTCTTATCCAAAATTTACCTTTTGCCATTTCGTTATTATCTTTCATATCTATAAAGTTTATTATAGTAATCTTTCATAGTTTTTAAACTATACTTTTTCTTTACATGATCATAATTTTTATTACCAATAGATTTCATATTTAAATTACTTAAATCAATTCTTTGACAATCAATATATGTAACTTCCGGAAAATTCAACTTTTTATGTGCCTCTATATTTGATAGAACAAGATAACAATTATTCGCTGCTGCTTCTAAAACTGAAACTGGCATTCCTTCGGAAAAGGAAGGATTTATAAATACATTATAATTTTTTAACACTTCATAAACCTTATTAGACTCAACTGCGCCATTCCATTGAACATATTCTGATTTTTTGATTAAATTCATAAAAGAATCATTGAATTTTTTATCTCTTTTATCAATTGGACCATATAAATCCAATTTTAGTTTATACGTATCGGCTGCTCTTATCAGATTCAATATATTTTTCTCTGGACTAATTCTTCCTAAATAACAAATGCGTTCTAAACGTTTTTCTTCAATATTATTCTTATTTTTCTCATTGCATTCAACACCGTTTGGTATAAAATAAAATTCTCTCCAAGGCAAATATTTTTTATAATAATCTCTATCCGATTCACTTACAAACACAATTTTATTCACTAATATACAAGCAATAAAATCCATTATATAAAAAACACTTCGATAAAAATAACCCCATCGTGAAATTCTCCATGCCAAACCATGAAAAATTAAAATGGTTTTATATCCAATAATTGAAAAAAAAATCCCAAATAATGAATATGTCTCCTTATGAAAACATACAACATCAATTGAATTATTTCTTACAAAATTGTATATAAAAACCAATTTCTTAAAAACACCATTAGGTAGAGTTTTTACATTTTCTTGTTCATTAGTGTTTACCCACTCCGTTAGTATAAAAAAATCAAATTCATGGTTATCCATTGTAATATCATAAACTACCTTCTCCACACCACCATGATTAGGTGGATAATTTTTTGAACCTACATGTAATACTTTCATTTACTTTTTTCAATATTCAGTAATTCTAAATAGTTTTTCTCAAAAACCTTTTGAGAAAATTTTCTTTTGATAACATCGCTATTATTTACTCCCAATCTTTCAATTAAAGTTTTATCAATCAGTAATGATTCTAATTTTTTAGCAATACCATTAACGTCTCTTTTTTCAAGTAAAAAACCATTTAAACCTTCTTCAATTAAATAATTATTATCACCAACATTTGTTGCCACAATCGGCAAATTAGAATTCATAGCTTCTAAAATTGAATTACTTGTACCTTCAAACAAGGATGTACTTAAATAAATATCTGATTCTAGTAGATAAGGATATACATCATTTGGTCTAATAACAATTTCAACTACATCTTCAATTGCCAACTTTTGAATTAATTTTCTGATCTCAAATTCAAGTTTACCATAACCAACAATAATATATTTGAATTTATATCCTTTTTCATGTAGTAATTTAATGGCTAGTAATGAAGTTTGATAATCTTTTTCTTTCACAAACCTTCCAACAGTGATAATTGTTAAAAAAGGTTTGTTTATAGTATTTGAAAATACAGCAATTGGTGATTCTAGGCAATTTGAAATTACAATATTCTTTTCCCCCTTTAATCCAAAACGACGAGAGTTCATCTCACCTTTATAATTATTAAAAATGGTATAATCGGCTATATACCTATTCACTATACATTCAACAAACCATTTCTGCATCGGAAGATGAGCGCTTCTGACACTACTAAAGATTAACGAAACACCCAATGTTTTTGCAATAATTGATCCCAATAAATTCGGAAAAGTAAGATAGGAGAAAAAGTAGTTTATCTTTCTTTGTTTAATTTCTTTTTTCAGAGATTTTATTTTATTAAAAATTGAACCTCTAAGTTTTACAATGGATAAATTATTGTTTTCATCTAATAGATTTAATATTCTTTGATCTATCAAATCTGAAAAATAAATAAAAACTGTTACCTTATGTATTTTCGAATATGTATTTGCCAATATGACAAGTTGTTTCTCAGCTCCACCACTAAGCAAGGTATATGTAAAAAGTGCGATATTTTTATTCATGAAGTTTAATTAATACCCCGATATTATTACTCTAAATTTAAGCATACGTATGGATGCTTTTTATTAAAATTTTTAAATTATAAAGAGATTACATTTTATGGGTTTTTCAAAAAAGTTGCTTTAGCTAAAACGGAAGTTTTGTACTCACTTAATGATTTTATTTTTTTTGCAGGCACTCCTGCAGCTACAATATTATCCTCAATATTTCTTGAAACAATACTGCCCGTACCAATAACCACATTATTGCCAATGGAAGTATTTGGTAAAATAATAGAATCCGAACCAATAAAAACATTATTCCCTATGCTAATTTTACCAAATATATTAATTCTAGGATACTCATGCCTAAAGAGCCTAACGCCTCCATCATGTGTATGAAAAACAACATTACGAGCAATAGTAACATTGTCGCCTATAGAAATCAATTCTGGCTCTGTTCCAATTACAGGTAAGCCTTCAAACCTAACATTCTTACCTATTTTGCAACCATAAAAAAATCGAACTAATTTTGATCGGACTTCTCCCTTTGACAAAATAAATAAAACTACGAACAATAATCTTTTAAATATTCCCATTCTCTAAAACAAATATTTTTATTTGAACAATAATGAATATAAATCTTCTGTATAATTTGAATAATGAAATACTTCATTTACTAATTGATTTCCACCTTTTACAATGCAAGGAGAAACTGAATTATAATTATTAATAATAAAATCTAATTTTTCGGTAAGAGAATCCACATCGTCAGGTATATATGTAATTGAATTTTTCATATCAATAAAATATTTTTGAATATCACCTATTGTACTTGTGAGTATAGGAAGTTGAGCCTCTAAATACTCTGAAAGTTTTGTGCTGAACCCATAATAATTTTGCTTTGTAAAACCTCTAGGTAATATAAGAAGATGATTATCATTTCTTAGTTGGTTAATGAGTTCATTTTGTTCAATTATTCCTTTATATGCAAAAAAATCTTTTATTTTATAGTCTTCTAATAGTGAAAAAAAAAGATTTTCATCCGGAATACGTCCGTACAAATTAACCCTAATTTTTGGGTGAATAACAGATATTCTATTAATTGATTCGAAAAATGTTGTCATCTTCTCTTTATAAGGGTCAATAGTTCCGGCAAATCCAATATTAAAAGTATCTGTTATGGAGTAATCTTTTATATATTCAATCGGAGTATTTTTTGTATTACATAAAATTGGAATTATAATAGAATTCTTTTTGCCATAATAATTTGAAATAGTAGAAGAAATATAGATATGACCTTTAGATAATCCATATATAAAATCCATAAAAGAATAAATAGAATAGGAAAACAATTTTTTTATATGGTCAAATTTAGTTTTATTTGAATGCAGGTCAAACTTTCTAACTTCATTTAACTCTATATAGAAATTTTCTTTTCTAAAAAATAAATAAAGAATTAAAAGGAAATCGAATATAAAATAAGATGAGGGATAAATTATGATTTTTGATTTCGAATTCTGTTTTAAAAATTTATGAAACGAATATAAAAATTCATATAACAATTTTATATTTCTTCTTTCAACTTTTCTCTCAATACCAATATTTATATGCCCATTTGTTTTCTTAAATTGAAATGAATTATTCTCTATAACTGAAAAGAGACCAACTAAATAAATTTCATCAACTTTTGGGCTTAGAGCATAAGAATAAGACTTAATTCTTTTTGAACCTGCAGAATTGTTGTTAAAGTTCATTGCACTTAAAATAATAACTTTGTCCATCATGGAATTGGAATTTTTGATCTAGACACAAATTTATTATCATCAAGTTTAAGTAATAATTTTTTCTTTTTAGCTAAAGATAGATTTTTAGTAGATAAATTGATTTTAACTTTTTTTTTCAAATATTCATGAATATTCGAAACATATACTAACGGATTACCTGCTGCCACAACATTATTAGGCACCGATTTTGAAACAACACTCCCCGCGCCTATAATACAATTTTCCCCTATATTCGCACCTGCCAAAATAATGACACTTTCTCCAATATATGTATTATTTCCAATTTTTATTTTTCCAAAATAATCTAAATCATCCAAATTATATTTTTTCCTTAATGTCCATACACCTTCATGAGTGAAAAATGAAACTTTCTTGGCTATACGTACATTCTCTCCAATTTCAATTAGATATGGTTCACTACTAAAGTTTTTGGTAGAAATATAACAACCTTTACCCATTTTTACTCCTATGGCCTTTGCATAATTTTGACTATTCAAGACCACTTTTAATAACATATGATAAAGCATTCTTATTTCCATACGAATAATTATTTAATAATTGTTTTTTTTTTCCAAACAACCTGATTCACATAATCAGTATAAGAAAGTATAATTCTTAACACTTTATCAGAAACATTAGGCATTGAATAATCAGAAATAGGTCTCAAATTTCTTTCTTTACCTTTTTTTTGTGTTTCTAAAACTTCAAGTCCTTGCATTATACGTTCGGTATTCATACCTACCATCATTACCGATGCTTCCTCCATTGCTTCCGGACGTTCATGTGCTTCCCGTAAATTTAAAGCAGGAAAATTTAATATAGATGACTCTTCACTTATAGTGCCACTATCTGACAATACAGCTTTAGATTCTAACTGCAATTTAATATAATCGTTAAAGCCTAAGGGCTTCATTAATTTCACAAAAGAGTGAAATTCAACCCCTTTTGACTCAATCATTTTTCTTGTTCTTGGATGTGTAGAAACAATTACCGGATAACCATATTTTTCTGCAATCTCATTCAAACTCTTTACAAGATTTTTAAAGTTTCTATCGGAACTTATATTTTCTTCGCGATGAGCAGAAACAACAAAATACTTACCCTTTTGTAATACTAGTATATTTAGAATATCCGACTTTTCTATTTTTACCATTTGAGCATGGAGTACTTCATACATCGGACTTCCCGTTTTAATAACTCTGTCGGCTGGCAATCCCTCTCGTAACAGATATTCTCTGGCAATTGAGCTATAAGTTAGATTAATATCCGAAATATGGTCAACTATCTTACGATTAGTTTCTTCAGGAACTCTTTGATCAAAACAACGATTCCCCGCTTCCATATGAAAGATGGGTATCTTTCTCTTCTTTGCGGGAATAGCACACAAGCAGGAATTCGTATCCCCTAATACTAAAAAAGCATCCGGGTTTTCTCTTTCCAATATAGGATCGACATTAATTAATATATGACCTATGGTTTCTGTGGCATTTTTACCGGCAGCATTTAAAAAATAATCGGGTTTTCTAATACCAAAATCTTCAAAAAACACTTCGTTCAATTCATAATCATAATTTTGACCTGTATGAATTAATACATGCTCAATTGCTTTGGAGTTTTCAAGTTTAGCAATTACTTGAGATAATCTAATAATTTCAGGACGCGTGCCTACAACAGTTACCACTTTAAGTTTTTTCATGATTCTCGAGTGTCTTTGATTTTTCCATTGTTCATTTTCAAAACAACTTATATCTATTAATATTGCTAAACGGTTTCAAAATAGGTGTCAGGGTCTTCTTGATTATAAGGTTCATTAATCCAAAACAATGTAATCAATTCTTCATTTCCTGTATTAATAATATTATGTGTTGTCCAGATAGGCATATCCACAAATGATGGGTTTTCTCCACTAAGATCGTAATTTATTACTTCCTCTGTACCTATTTTTCTAAGTTGTATTCTTGCTTCTCCTTTAATAACAGCGAAACGTTCTACTTTTCTGGTATGATAATGATTTCCTCTTGTAACTCCTGAAACTGTCGTTGAATACGAAAATTGACCTGAACTACTAGTTCTTGCTATTTCAACAAAAGAACCTCTTTCATCCGTATTTTTTGTATAATAAAAAGGATAGTGATCTTCATCAATATAGGTTCTGTAAGTATTAAAAAGATCTTTAACAAAAGCAATACTTAGATCAGGAAATACTCCTTTTATTAAATATTCTTCTGTAAAACTTTTTAAAATTGTAAGTATTTCCGTTACCTTTGCTTTATATTGAAAAGGAACTAAATATCTTTCAATTTTCTTTTCTTCCGAATTGTACTGTTTGAAAATCTTATTAATAATTTCCTCTGCTAGTTTATGCACATAAACCAATTCTAAATTTCCATCTGTATGAATTTCAGGAATTTCATTGTGTGTTAATTTATAACAAAAAGTTGCAATAACAGAGTTGTAGTTCGGTATTCCAAAAGATCCAAATACATTTGGAATTATTAATCCTGTAAAGTTTGCATCGTTTTTCTTAGCCCATTTCTCGAGTAATTCTCTTCCTTTAAATTTTGATCTACCATATGGATTATCTCTTTCTTCTTGGGTAGAGGAAGAAAATAATATATGAGGAGTTGATCTTGTATTATTACATGCTTTAATTAATTTTTCAACAAGTTCCACGTTAGTACTAAATAATATATCATCATCTTTATGACGGTTCATTGCTGCTAAATGCACAACAGCATCACATTGACTGATAATTTTTTCTAACTTTGATTGATCCTGAAAATATTCATCCTTAAAATCAATGACTTCAAAATACTTATTTAATCTTAAAAAATTATATAAATGTGTCCCAACAAATCCTGTTTGTCCAGTTATGCTTACTGTTATTTTTTTCATATTCTTTTAGATTCTTTAAATTTCAAAATTCACTATAAAGTCAAACGATTGATTGTTAAAAAAATTTAGTGAAATCGAAAAATATTATTTGAATTTTGCATAAAAATTGGTTTCACATCATTAGCTCATTTCAAATATTTACTTTTCAAACTTAATGATTTGGATAATTCTCACCATATTTCTCCAAAACTACCTACATCCAACCTCTGATTATCTCCTTTCGATTCCACCAGTAATTTATCGGAAAATACGATCAATTCCGAATCTGGAATTAGAGCTTTAAACCCATTCCCATTTCCGGGAGGAATCCATAAAACAACTGGTTCATTTTCGAATAGTTTGAAGTTTTCTATTTCGTTTGACACTAAATTAACAACTTTAACTTTAAAACCACCCTTAATGCAATAAAACCATTTTGTTTCAAGATTATGAATCTGCCATGCTCGAATAGTATCAATTTTTGTATGCGTTACTTTATAAAAACGTTTTACATCTGACATATCGAAACTATTAACAAATTCTAATTTTCCTCTATAATCAGAATGCACTCCTCCGTTGATTTTTTTTGGTTTATTCATCTGTTATTTCAAAGCTATTCTAAAATAGTATATTAAGAGATTTTAAATTCTTTAAAGATTTATATGGTCTTTATCAAAACTAACATTTTTACAAAACCTAATGGGAATATTTAATCATTGTTTGATTAGATTAACAATGGCTTTAAAACAAACTAATTAAATTAAAAACGCATCCTAATACCTAAATCAAAATCAACCCTATATACCTTCAAAATTAACGGCTTTTTACCTTTAAATCATTTATTTCATCCAAATAGTTCAAACCTAGCACCTTTTGTTTTGTTTCTTCTACAGAAAGTCGCTTAGTGTTATGAGAATGATATTCTTCCTCTCCTGATAATTTCTTGTCTCCCTCCTCATAGAATTTACCATAGTTTAAATCTCTATTATCCGCAGGAACTCTATAATAATCTCCCATATCCTCAGCTTTATAAAACTCTTCTTTTGTTAAAAGTGTCTCATATAATTTTTCACCATGGCGAGTACCAATTATTCTAATTTCACTTTCCGATTTAAACAATTCTTTCATAGATATTGCCAAATCACCTACCGTAGATGCTGGCGATTTTTGAACAAAAAGATCTCCTTGCTTACCATGTTTAAAAGCATACAAGACCAGATCAACAGCTTCATCTAATGACATCATAAAACGAGTCATTTTTGGATCAGTTACCGTGATAGGATTCCCTTCTTTCATTTGTTTGATAAATAGTGGGATTACGGATCCACGACTTGCCATTACATTACCATAACGAGTTACGCAAATTATTGGACCATTTTTCCCAACATTTCTAGATTCAGCGATAGCGGTTTTCTCCATCAGAGCTTTGCTTATTCCCATAGCATTGATAGGATATGCTGCTTTATCAGTACTTAAACAAACCACATTTTTCACATTATTCAAAACGGCTGCTTTAATTACATTTGCGGTTCCAAAAACATTAGTCTTAGTAGCTTCCAATGGGAAAAACTCACAAGATGGTACCTGCTTTAAAGCTGCTGCATTAAAAACATAATCAACACCGCGCATAGCAACATTTATACTGTCAAAATCTCTAATATCTCCAATGTAAAATTTTAGTTTACTATTTTGATAGATGTTACGCATATCATCTTGCTTTTTTTCATCCCGACTAAAAATTCTAATTTCCTTGAGATTAGAATTAATAAATCCTTTTAATACAGCATTACCAAAAGAACCTGTTCCTCCAGTAATCAATAAAGTTTTATCTTTAAAAATCATAATTAATTATAAATATTTAATAAATTTTAAAAAATCTTTGCCAATACTCAGATGAGAATATTTTTCGACTAATTCCTTTTTCCCTCTTTTAGCAATTTCTTTTGCTTCCTTATAGTTTTCTATTACATACACCATTGTGCTTGCATACTCTTCAATTGAGTCAGGTTTCACAAAAAAAACATGTTGCATACTTTTAAAATATTTAGAATTTTCACCAACATCGCTAAAAATTGCTGGGGTTTCAGATGCAACGTACTCACCAAGTTTAGTAGGAAAACCTCCTTTTGCCCTAATGGTATTTGGTTGAGAAGAAACTAAGATATGGGCATCCCTAAGTACTTGAGGTATCTCAATACTATCAACGCGTCCTTTAAACAACACGTTGTTTTCCAAATTAAGAGACAATACTAGTTCATTTAGATACTTTTGGGTGGATGCATCAGTTCCTCCATAAAATTTTAAAACCATTGAAGGGTAGTTTTTAGCAACATACTTAAAAGCTCTTATTATTAAATCTATGTTATCCTTAGCCAATTCCATATTGCCAACATAACAAATACTTTTTGATTTTTGATTCTCTCCATTAATTGATTCTACTGCATCAAATTTAGAAATATCAGTAATGACCTGCATCATAAATGTTTTCTTTGGAGATATCTGATTAAAAAATGTTTTTAATTCGTCAGAAATAGAAACATAAGCATCAATTTTTTTTAAAACTTTTTTATATAAAAAGATTTTCCAATTAGGAATTTTTCTTTTCATCTTATGTCTAATAGGTGTTGGATATTCATCAAAAATAAAAATAGATTTAGATTTTATAATTCTCGATATTTTTGAATAAACATATAAGTCTAGAATATTATCAGTACTTATGATAAATACATCATACTTGTTGATTCTGTGCTTTTTTAAAATTTCTTTAATTGTGCAATATATTCCAGAAACTTTTCTATAGGAAGATATAATTGAAATTGCTCTAAAAATTTTGAATTTACTAGTAAACTTACCCACTGTATAGGTGTAATTAACACCTTGAAAAGTTCCGCTATTATCTATGTTTTCATTTGACGGCCTAAAACAAGGAATAGTTATGAGTATGTCAACATTAGCTCCATTTTCCACCAGACCTTTAGAATATGCTAACATTCGATTTGTTGCAGCCATGCCATTTGGGAAAGGATATATTGATATGATACAACAATTAATCTTATCCATTACAATCATCTATTAAGTATTTTTAATTTATATTTTTTATTTTTTAATAAAAAATATCCAGTGCTTTCTATTGAAGTCTTTAAGACTAATGGAATAGTAATTAAAACAAAATAAAAGTGTCTTGTTGTTATATCTTGAGAAAATGATACAAGAAGAAAAACAATAAATAAAAGTATTCCGTACTTGTTTTTTTTAGGAATAATTGAAGCCGCCAAAATACGAGCCGAATTATACAAAAGATAATAGTAAAGAATTGAAAATGGGATACCAAAGAATCTTATCACATTTGACAAACCATTAGGAGTAACTTCTATCAGTCCTAATCTTAATTCCTGATCTTTATCTATGTAAGTTCCGTAACCGATCAACGGGGAGTCCAAAATCTGATTATAATGAACTATCATCGCCCCAAATCGGCTATATGCTTTATCACTATTATCAATGTCTGAATTTATTTTATCATTAATAAAAGGCAAATTATAAACTTGAATCATAAGTAATAATAAAATTCCAAAACCAATAAGTGTATAAGAGTTTTCCTTTTTAAAATATAAATGTATTCCAATAATTATAAAAAATGCAATAAAAGTTGTAGTTGATAATGTAGATGCTCCAGCTAAAATAAATATAATATTCTTTTTGCTTTTAAACCCATACTTTAACATATTTAGAGAAAATGCAATACTCAAAAAAACTCCAAACATTCCAGGCTCCCAAAATGGTCCACTATTGCGATAAATTAATTCGTGTGGAATAGTAAATAATAATAACGTATTATTTGGATTGGAACTTAATATTTCAGTTTCAGAACTAAACCCTAAGGGAATAATATTATTGGAAACAGAGATTAAAAAACCATAGGCTGATGAAGAGATATTAATAAGAGCATAAAAAAATAAACTTATGACACCAATAAAAAAAATTATATTAACATAAACTTTGGCAAAATCTTTTATAAGGATAGATGCTATAAGAAAATAAATAAAAAATCTTATAATAGTAGTAATTACGACGCCAAATGCAATCTTAAAAAAAATTGATTGTAAGAATGTTAAAATCGTTAATACTAATAAAAAATATGTTATCCTATTAGTAAACTTAAGTTTTCTTTGAATAAAAATAAATAAGCTCAATGGTCCTAATAACAAATAAATTAAAGAACTATTGCGGAAAAAAAATTCAAACCCTGTTAATGCAATTATACTGAACATAAAGAAATATTCCCAAAATAAATTCTTCTTTTTAATTCTTATCATATAATTCATTTATTGATTCCAAAGGCCCTTTGCAGACCTATTTAACAGTTTATAATATTGTAAATGAGACCATAAAGCGTTTATAGCAGCAAATAAAATCATTGATAGGATAATACCATATAAATTATATTTTTCACTTAAAAATAAAGTAAATGGAATATAAAATACAGCAATAAATGCTGTTACAATTAGCTGTAGTTTTATCTTACCTATCCCATTTATAATATATCCATAAATTCCATATCTCATAAAAATAATAACATAAATAAACACTAAAACCAAAAGTACTCTATCAACTTTCACGCTATCTCCTAACCAAAAGAAATAAATCTGATCGGCAAAAAACAACAATACAATTCCAATAAGAATCATTCCTATCCAAATAAAATTTAATTTTAAAACGGTTTTTTTAATCCAATCAAAATCACCCTTGTAATATGCATCCGTCGTTGCAGACCAAAATGGTGTCAAAATAATTGTAAATATCATTGAAATTACACCAATGTACTTATAAGCAATATTATAATCAGTTACACTTGATTGCCCCAATTTGTGAGCAATTATTAAATTATTAGTTTGATAAATTATTATTGTAATAATTTGAAGAAAGAAAAATTTTAAACCAAGATTGAATATTATATTAATATAATTAGACCTATAATATTTCCATTTGGGTCTATATTCTTTCAACGGGTACTTAAACAAATAAATTGAAACTACGAAAAGTACAAAAACAGGTATTAAAGATATTATCCATGCCAAAAAAATAAATGAATCAATAAAAAATATTTTTACGGAAAGAAATATGATAATATATGAGACTAATTGACCAATAAAGATTATGAAAGATGATAAAGCAGGTTTTTGAAAAGCTAGTAAGATAGAGTTTATTAGTTTAAGCATAAATTGAAGGCTGAAAAAATAAAAAACAATACTTACAATTTTTTTTAGTTCAAAACTCATTTCAGAACCAACATTAAGTACTTCGCTCCAGTCAATAAAAATATTTATAATTGAAAATAATATAACTAGTAGAATCACAAAAACAATCAATAGAACATACGAAGTACTAATTAAAATATTTGACTCTAAAATGTCATCTTTGGTTAAGGCGATTGAGAGATTATTCCTTAAACCATTGCCTAAACCAATATCGAATAAATTTAACCATGCAATTATTGATGTAACGGTCAACCAAATTCCATAGTTATAAGTGTTTAATGTATTAATCAATAAAGGCACATAAAGTAAGGATATTAATATATTTCCTCCTTTAAAGAATAGCATCACCAAAATATTTTTTGAGGCTAATAAAGTTCTTTTATCTATACTTTTTATATTCAACAGTGCTTTCTATTTTTTTTTATAAGCGGCATCAAAAATAAATAAATCCTTAACTTGATGCAAATGATGGATGGACATGAATTTTTTTTGGAAATTTGGTTCAATTTTATATACATTTTCTTCAGAATACTCTTCCAAATTAAGTTTTTCAATTCGGTTAATATTTAATGCTTTACCATATATAGCATCTGAGCTGCATTGAGAAGGGCGATATAAATTGCCATCCCTCTCAAAAACTGGACCAGCACTTCTTGCAATTCTAGTGTCAATTATTACAGGATTTTGCCTATGAGGTATTAAAATATTTAGCTCTAAAGAATCTACTTTATATATAAACAATTCACTTGTAGTATCAGTATTAGGAGAAGTTTTTTTAGTTACAAATAACCATTTTTCTTCTTGTTGATCATTATAAAATGTTGCGTCTGCTACAATTTCATTATCAAAAGCAGTACTGAATAGCTCCCATTTATCTGGAAAACTTATACATTTATAAATTTCTAATCTCTTATTTTGCATAGTTTCTGGCATCATATAAATACCTCCATCTTCCTCAAAGACAAAAGGATAAGACAAATGATAAGGTAAATCTAAAACATCAACCACATTTACAAGCTTATTTCCTATTACTTTTCCACATGAAATTATACCTTTTTTTGAATTATATGGATATCTTTCAAAAAATACAAAATATTCATCTCGATACATAAATAAAAATGGATCTGCCCAAAATTCTCCTTTAGGTAAATTTACAGGTTCTATTTTGGACAAATCCGACTCCATAAAATTCCCTTTACCGATAAAAAGAGTCCAACACTCATATCTTTTCCCTAATAATTCAAAGAATTTTTGAAAAAATTTATTTATTAAAATACCATAAAAAATAAATCCATATTTTAAAATCGAAAGAATGTTTGGGGGGTCAAAGGTTGAACTAAATTCACCCTCAGATTTAGAGACTACATAATTTCTTTCCTCTAATTCTTTGATATTCTTTAGCAACAAAGAAACCGAAGATTCTAATATTAAACTATTTGTTTTTACAAAAGACCAATGGCGATGGGGATTATGATAAGATTTATCAATTACCCTTCCTTTGCCATTTTCTGAAGTTAATTGCATTAAAGTTACAGAAACCACGGACTCCTTATTAAGAACTTCCCAAAAGCCTGGAGGTCCTGTTTTTTTTAAACTATTTCCTTGAACCAAAAACCAAATTCCATATTTCGATAAACTCAATATTCCTTCACCAATCTTATAAAAACCGAGATTTAATAGTAGATCTAAATTATATTCCTTGACACACTTTAAATCTGCCTCACTAGTAATGTCAATAAAATCTTTACTTATGGATTTACCTTCTACTGTTTGAATTTTTTTTAAATATTCTACTATTAGTACTTTATTAACAGTTTTAACTATTTCATTTCTATAAATGAATTTTTCAATTGAAAACTGTAAACTATATATAAACTCTCCTAAAGGCTTTTTTTTTGATTGATTCGTTTCGTGTTCATCCCGTCCATCTTTAATCAAAACCGAAAGCTCCAAATTAGCGTCATTTTTAATACTTTCAATAACACGAAGTTCCCAGTTTTCTAAAGCCTCAAAATCTTTGATTAAAATCCCTATTTTCATATGTAAATAATGCCCTTATTTGATAAGGCTAAGTCTAATTTCAAAAATTGGAGTTGTTTTTCCATGATAAATGATTGAAAAAACAGAATATCGTTAATCAACTTAATTTAACCTCTTTAATATTGATTCTTACAATACCATTTGTATGTATCCTCAATTCCCTGAGCCAAATCAATCTTAGCTTTCCAACCCAAATTATTCAATTTAGTAACATCTAATAATTTACGCGGAGTTCCGTCTGGTTTAGAACTGTCCCAAATTATTTTACCGCGATGTCCAACTGTTTTTTGAATGGTTTCTGCTAGTTCTTTTATTGTAATATCTGTTCCAGTTCCGACATTATACAAATGTTCCGGTAATTTATTTTCAACTGCAAAAACAACAGCTTTTGCTAAATCATCTACATGTAAAAATTCTCGCATTGGTTTCCCGCTTCCCCATAAATTTACAGTGGCATTTTTATTTTGTTTTGCTTCATGGAATTTACGAAGCATCGCTGGAAGTACATGAGAAGTTTTTAAATCAAAATTATCATTGCTTCCATATAAATTTGTTGGCATCAAGCTAACAAAATCTTTTTGGTATTGTTTTCGAATAGCCTCACATAGTTTAACTCCTGAGATCTTTGCAATTGCATACCATTCATTGGTTGGCTCCAAAGAATCTGTTAACAAATATTCTTCTTTCAATGGTTGTGGTGCTAATTTTGGGTAAATGCAAGAACTACCAAGAAAAATAAATTTTTGGACTCCATTTTCATGAGCAGCTTGGATCAAATT
>RCMY010001685.1_pt1 | contig 20695 bp, 18 predicted proteins | sample 2041341 | NCBI WGS metagenome assembly RCMY01 (sample SAMN09708234, study PRJNA481090) | Marine sediment metagenome, whole genome shotgun sequencing project. | reverse complement strand
TATCCCGCAATGCTTTTTGGCGGGATTGGTGAGTTATAATTAAACATCTTGCGCTTTTCGCAAGAAAATTATTTCGTGAATGAACTTATACCCGTCAAGCGAGTACTAAAAAGAGTCCCGCAAAGCCGTTAGGCGGGATTGGTAAAGATACCATGAACCTACGTATCCACCTCAAAGGGAAGGTACTGAAATTACACCCATCAAGGAAATACAAAACAAAGTCCCGCAAATATCTCGGGCAAGACCAGTGAGACATATCACTAAAAAGCACCTACCTGTCAGCCAAGGGAAGAAGAACCGTAAAAGTAGTTCCATGTCCGACCTCGCTTGTGACACAGATCTTGCCATGGTGCGATTCGATTATACTTTTAACGATGGCCAGACCAAGCCCTGTTCCTTGAATCTGCCTGGTGTTTGCGTCTTTTACTCGATAAAAACGGGTAAAAATTTTATCCAGCTCCTCGCTGGTGATGCCATACCCTGTATCGGTTACCTCTATCTTTAGATATTCGTTCTCCTTTGCAGTTGTTATTGTGATGGTCCCACCAGCCGGCGAGTATTTAATTGCGTTGGTGATAAGATTAGAAAAAACCTCCTCAAGATTCTGCTTGTTCGCTAGAATCGAGGGTAAATCTGATGGGCAATGCAGCTGAATTGTAATCTTTTTTTCTTCTGCATAAGGGCTGTGAAAGTTTTTTTGGTCAGCAAGCAGCTGCCCCAGAGCAACCTGTTCTTTTTCGTGGGAAATAAGGCCGGATTCTATTCTGGAGAGATCGAGCAGTTCGGTCACCAGGTTATTCAGATTAAGGATTTTAGCCGATGCCCTTTGTAAAATTTCCTGCTGTTTGTCGGTTACCGGTCCAGCCAAGCCGTCGCTAATGTTTTTCAACTGCATGAGCAGTGAATTCATCGGGCTTCTGACCTCATGAGAAACCATAGATATAAAATCAGATTTCATTTGGTCCATTTTTTTTAGGGCGGTAATATCGTGCAGCACTGTAATGGTACCAAGATTTTCGTTCATTCGTCCGCGAAAGGGGGCGCACCGGGCACTGTAAAATTTTTCCTCGTTCTTGTCGATACGTTCAATTTCTTTGGTTATTTCAACAAACGTCTCGGGGGACATGCTAAGTGCCTGCTCAATAGCCTCAAGTAGAGTATCATCATGAACAATATCGCTGACGTGTCGTCCGAGGACTTCTTCGCCATGATAATCTATCATGTGCAAAAAGGCGGGGTTGATCTGTACGATGAGTTTTCGGGCATCGGTGGTCATGACGCCGTCGGTAAGGCTGTTGACCATAACCCCCAGTCTCGATTTTGAATCGGCAATGTCCTGTAGCGCGCCGGTATAGCGTAGAGATTTGTCTACCACCGCGCGCAGTTGATCAGGCGTGAAAGGTTTGGGAATAAAGTCAAAAGCACCTTTTTTCATCGCCTCGATGGAGTGCTCAAGGGTCGCATAGCCGGTAATTACGATCACTACCGTGTCGGGATGGTGGCTTCGAACCTCGGAGAGCACGTCGAAACCGGAAATAGTCGGCATCATCAGGTCAACCAGAACTATATCGTAATGCTTTTCATTGATCATCTGCAGTCCGATTTCACCATCCGGAGCGGTGGTTACCTCAAACCCTTTATCGGAGAGAACAAGTGTGCATGCCTCACGGATTCTTGGCTCATCATCAATGACGAGAATCCGTGGGTTGTGGTGGTGGAGTAGGGGCGAAGGGGGAGTCATTTAAGGATCCTCTTTAGAACATTTGTCCTGAGACTGGAATCGTTGTAACGCCAAGACAACAGTTTTTTGATTTTGCTTATAACATTCTAATAGAAAACAGAGATACTCGCAATTCGAACTTATACAGAATGCATTTGAAATGTACTTTCATGTACTAAAATTTTGACGAGTTCTCCGTTTATAAAATATACTTTCTTCCTTGTTAAACTAATCTAGCAGCAAAGTTTAACATAAGATGCGAAAAAACGGCAGGTTGCTAGATATCGAAAAGGTTGTCGGTGCTATCGAAGAAATATTTATGGAAAATATCATTTTTATATGCAAAAACTGGCAGGAGAGAAAAAAAAGCTATCATATCAGCATTAATTTATTATAATGGAAAAGATCGAATCCTTTAGCGATATAAAGTTTAACCAGAATACATGGTGCGTACCCGCTAAAAAATGCCGGAAGCAACAATGTGACCAGTGGTTTACTTATCTGGGCCAATCTTATGGAGGATCTTTTCGTGACTCGGATTACCCCCAAACAAGAGAATGCAAATAGGATAGGATCAGTTTTAGTAGTTGGTTCAGGTATAGGGGGAATGCAAGCTGCCCTCGACCTTGCCAATAGCGGCCTCATGGTTCATATGATCAATGATGAACCATCCATCGGCGGAACGATGTCCAGGTTGGATAAAACCTTCCCCACCGGTGACTGCGCCATGTGTATGATTTCTCCCCGCATGGTTGAATCGAGTCGACATCCCAATATAAAAATGTACACCATGGCAACGGTTACAGGTGTCTTGGGCGATGAGGGTGACTTTACCGCCACTGTTGTGCAGAAAGCACGATATGTCGATCCAGAACGTTGTACCGGCTGCGGGGCCTGTGAACCGGCCTGCCCGTCGAAGGTTTTCGATGTCTTTAACCTGGGACTTAACAAAAGAAAAGCCATCTATGCACTCTTCCCTCAGGCGGTCCCCAATACGAGGGCTATTGATCCCGCCCATTGTCTTTACCTGACAAAAAATGTTTGCCGTAAATGCGAAAAGGCCTGCGAGGCAAATGCTATTAATTTTGCGGACCAGGATAAAACAATCGATATTCATGTCGGCTCGATCATCCTTACCCCCGGTCTTAAGACTTACCAGCCGGACATCCGTCAGGAATTCGGCTATGGCAAACTGCAGAACGTGGTCACCTCGCTCCAGTTCGAGCGACTTCTTTCTGCGTCCGGCCCATGTAGCGGGACGGTTGCAAGGCCTTCTGATGGTGGTCATCCCAAGCGTTTAGCCTGGATCCAGTGTGTCGGTTCCAGAAACGCTCATAATGGCAATCCCTGGTGTTCCTCGGTTTGTTGCATGTACGCGGCCAAGCAATCGATTATAGCCTATGAACATGATAACGAGGTGCAGTCGACCATCTTTTATATGGAGTTGCGCGCTTTCGGCAAAGACTTCGATAAATACATCGATAAGGCTAAAAAAGACGCGGGCGTTATTTACAAACGGGCAATGATCGCTGAGATTAATGAGGATCCCGAGACCAAAAATCTCATTATTCACTCGGTAGCCGATGATGGTCGGTTAGTCAGAGAACAGTTTGATATGGTTATTCTCTCCATCGGTTTTGAGCCGCGTGACGATGCCGCAGAGTTTGCCAAGATATTTGGTATCGCCACCGACGAATATGGTTTTGCCCAGACCTCCAAACTCCGGCCGGTGGAGACCTCCCGACAAGGCGTGTACGTTGCCGGCACCTATCAGGGGCCAAAAGATATTCCGGAAACTGTTATTCAGGGCAGTGGTGCTGCGGCAGAAGCTATGGCCTTGCTGGGTGAGAGTCGAGGCACCGAGGTGAAAGAGGTAATCTTGCCCGATGAATTGGATATTACAGGGGAAGAGCCGAGAATCGGAGTTATCGTTTGTCATTGCGGAACCAATATTGCTGGAACTGTCGATGTCAAAAAAGTGGCCGAAGAGGCGGCGAAACAACCAGGTGTTGCTCATTCTGAAACGATCATCTATGCCTGTGCTCCTGATGGGCAGCAGAAGATCAGGGATCTGATCAAGGAAAAACATTTAAACAGGGTGGTGGTGGCTTCATGTACTCCGCGGACGCATGGCCCATTATTTCAGGATACCATCCGCGAAGTCGGCTTGAATAAATTCCTTTTTGAACTGGCTGATATCCGTGAACAGTGTTCCTGGTGTCATATGCACGATAATGCAAACGCTACGCATAAGGCGATAGAAATCGTCAATATGAACATTGCCAAAACCAAGCTACTGGTGCCGGTGAGTTCCGCTTCGGTCGGTGTTAATCATACAGCTCTGATAATTGGCGGAGGAATAGCCGGCATGACTGCTGCGCTGTCACTGACTGCGCAGGGGTATGGCGTGCATCTGGTGGAAAGAGCTGACGCTCTGGGTGGATTGCTGAGAAATGTTCGAGCCAATCTGGAAGGAGACGACGTGCAGTCCTTCCTGGTAGACGTAGTTGACAAGGTGGAAAAAAATGCCGCCATTAAAGTGCATCTGGGCACCACAGTTGAAAAAATTGACGGCTTTGTCGGCAATTTTGTGAGCACACTTGCCGATAAAGAGACTGTCGGCCACGGCGCACTGCTTATTGCTGCAGGCGGTGAAGAGTATAGTCCCGTTGAATATGCATATGGTCAATCTGACAAAATCATCACGCAACGCGAACTCGAGACAGTACTTGCAGACAAAGGTCCTGAAAATGATAAATGTTATGTTATGATTCAGTGCGTGGGCTCTCGGGAGGACCCGAATAACTATTGCTCACGCATCTGTTGCCAGGATGCTTTAAAAAACAGCATCGCCATCAAGGAAAAAGCACCTGACGCAGAAGTAGTGGTCATCTACCGTGATATGCGAGCTTATGGTCTCAAAGAAGATTATTATCGCCGGGCAAGAGATCTCGGTGTGTTGTTCTTTTTGTATACTCCAGACGAAAAGCCGCAGGTTGAGGTGGTAGAAGACAAGGTCAAAGTTACTCTGGCAGGCAAGGTGCTTGGCAAAGAAATGGTCATTGATGCGGATTATCTGGTGTTGTCAACAGGTTTACGACCGCAGCCAGATGGTGATGAGTTTGCCAAAAAATTAAAACTGACATGCAATATTGAAGGCTTTTTGCTGGAAGCCCATGTCAAACTTCGGCCGGTCGATTTTCCTACTGAAGGCTATTTCCTGGCAGGTCTTGTCCATGCACCAAAAAATCTCGAAGAAACAATTAGCCAGTCTCTTGCTGCAGCGGGTCGGGTCGGGGCTCTGTTGTCACAAAAGAGTCTGACCGTTTCCGGGGTAATTTCCAAGCATAACCGGGATCTCTGCATGTCTTGTCTGGCTTGTGTTAAAAAGTGTCCGTTTGGTGCCCCGTTTATTGATGAGGACGGACGTGTAAGTCATAATGAAGTAAAGTGTACCGGGTGCGGCATTTGTGCCGGCGTCTGTCCCGCCAAGGCCTATCAGGTTAATTATTTTCGTGATGACCAAATGTTAGCCATGATAGATTCGGTAACCGAAATGCACTGACAAGAAACATCCCGATAATTTTAAGATAGAGCTATCAGAGTTTGGTGCTTGCAATTATTCAGATTCTACAGAAGGAAAGAATAATGGCGATTGACACAGAAAAAATTGAAGAACCGAAAAGCCCGGAAAAAGTACAAGAGATTCCGGTAGACTGGAGGGCAAATATCATTGCTTTTGCCTGTCACTATTGTGCCTTTGCGGCAGCTGACCTGGCTGGTGTAATGCGGTTATCCTATCCCTCAAATGTTAAAGTGGTGCGACTACCCTGCACCGGAAAACTCGATCAAATTTATCTCCTGCGTGCCTTCGAAAGAGGTGTTGATGGAGTGTTTGCCGCAGGCTGACTGGAGGGACAATGTCATTTCCTGGAAGGAAATTTCAATGCTGTAAAAAGAGTCAATCAAGTCAAGAAGAAGCTGTATATGCTCGGGATAAATCCCGAGAGGGTTGAATTTTATAATCTCTCGGCTGCCCAGGGTCCGAGGTGGGCTGAGATTTGTACTGAATTCACCAAAAAAATCATTACAATGGGGCCATCACCTCTATGGTTTGCACTTCAAAAAAAAAAACAGGCTGAGAAGATTGAAAAACAAACTGCCTGACAATATTTCCAGCGGAAATACCGTTTACCGATGAAGGAGTGGAGAAGCTATGATAATAGGCGAGCAAAAACCGTTTGACGAAATATGGAATATGGTTAAAGAACACAAGCAATTGACCGTTTTTGGTTGCAATACCTGTGTTGCCGTCTGTCATCAGGGTGGCAATAAAGAGGCAGAAATATTGGCTTCGCTTCTTCGCATGAGGGCGACACAGGAAGGTCTTGAGATTGACATAAAAAACAGTGGCATCGAAAGACAATGCGAGCATCCGTTTTTTGACTCGGCCAAAGAATTACTCGATGAATCGGAAGCTGTACTCAGCCTCGCTTGTGGCATAGGGGTCCAGTTTGTTGCTGAAAAATACATCAAGACTCCTGTCTATCCAGCTTTGAATACGACATTTTTGGGCGATGTGCAAAAAGATGGTTTCTTCACTGAAAAATGCCAAGCCTGCGGCGACTGCGTTCTTGGCGTCACCGGTGGCATCTGTCCGGTCAGCCGTTGTTGCAAAAGGCTTTTCAATGGCCCTTGTGGTGGTTCGTCGAATGGCAAATGTGAAATTTCCAAAGATATTGACTGTGCCTGGCAATTGGTTGTGGATCGCTTGGAAGCCCTAGGAAGAATGGCTGATTATGAGAAATTAGTCCCTATTAAAGATTGGTCAAAAGATCGCGCAGGCGGACCTCGATCATTTAAGCTGGAGGACTTTTAATCGTGGAAATTAAAACAAACAGTAAACTCGAAAAGGTTTTAAAGAATGGCCATATGGCCGTTTCCAGCGAATGTGGGCCTCCAAGATCCAGTGACCCTTCTGGCATTATCAAGAAAGGTCATCTTATTAAAGATCATGTCGATTGTATTAATATCACTGATAATCAAACCTCAGTCACCAGGCTCTGTAGTTTGGCCGCCTGCATCCATCTGAAACACGAGGGATTGGAACCTGTTCTGCAGATGGTTGTCAGAGACAGAAACCGGATTGCCTTGCAGAGTGATATTCTCGGCGCGGCTTCTTTTGGCATCAACAGCATGTTGTGTCTGTCGGGTGACCATCAGAGTTTTGGCGACAACCCCAGTGCGCAGAACGTCTTTGATCTTGATTCTATGCAGCTTATCCAGACTGTTAGATATATGCGTGATGAAGGCAAGTTTCTTGGTGGAGATGAGATTAAAGTACCACCCAAGTTGTTTGTTGGTGCTGCTGCCAACCCGTTTGCCGATCCGTTTCACATTAGAGTGCCAAGACTTGCAAAAAAAATTGCCGCTGGTGCTGAATTCATTCAGACCCAATGCGTCTACAATCTCGAGAAGTTTGAATTGTGGATGAAGGGGGTCGTTGAACGGGGACTGCACGAGAAGGTTTTTATCATGCCAGGCATTACGCCCATGCGATCGGTTGGTATGGCAAAATATATGGCTCGAGCGGTTCCTGGGATGGACGTTCCTGCCGAGTTGATAAAGCGTCTGTCGGGTGTTCCAAAAGACAAGCAGGCCGAAGAAGGTATAACTATTGCAGTCGAAGCCATTCAGAGGTTAAAGGAATGTACTGGAGTGCACGGTTTTCATATCATGGCTATAGAATGGGAAGAGAAAGTCCCTGAGATAGTTGAGAGAGCCGGGCTTTACCCCAGACCTGTAGTAGATTAACAGGCCGTACTTAAAGTAAAATCGAGGTTTTTCAATGTGTCAGACTAGCGTGTTTATGGAGAAAAATGGTGTGGATGAATTGCTTCTTGAAAATGTGACCACGCTTGAAGTTCTTGAGAAGGGTTTGAAAATAACTACTTTGTTTGAGGGAGCTCAGGAGTTTATGGGCGTTGCTATCCGCCGTATCGATTTTTCCGGCGGGAAGGTTTTTTTGCATCAACTTGACTAGTATTGTATTTTCTTGTTATGAGGAAATAGGAGAGTCAAGCGAGAAGCACTACCAACTGGAGAGAGAATGGATAATGTTGAGAAGTTGCGCGTAATGCTGCAACATTGGATAGAGCACAATAAGGGGCATGTGGAAGAATTCGAAAAATGGCAACAGACTATGAACGATGAAGGTCAGGTTGCATTGGCAGACCAGATTGCCGAGGCGGTGCAGACTATGGCAACCGTCAATGCCCAGTTGAGCAAAGCGCTGGATGCAGCTGGAGGTGCCAAAGCGGATAAGGAGGAAGATCACCATCACCACCATGGCCATCACCACCATTGATATAGAGTAATCAGCGTTTTTGTACTATAAATGAAAACGGAGGAAACGACATGTTCGTTTCCTCCGCTTTCTTGTTTACAGCTTTTAACCTGGTTGTTCTGGCTATGTAGTTATATTCCCAGACTCTTTTTGGCAGAGGTGAGGGTGTTCTTCATCAACATGGCAATGGTCATCGGCCCAACACCACCTGGAACGGGGGTGATTTTGCCGGCGATTTCTTTGGCTTTCTCGAAGTCGACATCGCCTTTCAAGATGGCTTTGCCGGTTTTTTCGTTCATGCCGACACGGTTAACCCCAACATCAATAACGGTGGCACCGGGTTTGATCCATTCCGGTTTTACCAGATCCGGCACACCAGCAGCAACAATGAGGATATCCGCACGTTTACAATGGCTAGCGAGGTCTTTTGTGCGGGTATGAACGATGGTTACTGTCGAGTTGGCCCCAACACCTTTCTGGGCCATCATCATGGCAATCGGTTTGCCAACAATATTAGAACGTCCGACAACAACCACTTCCGCGCCCGATGTTTCGGTCCCGGAACGGACAATCATTTCCTGGATACCAGCCGGAGTGCAAGGCAAAAAGCGGACAGCGTCTCCACCAATCATCAGTCGTCCGACATTGACAGGGTGAAAGGCATCGACATCTTTATCCGGATCGATGGCATTGAGAACTTTTTTGTCGTCAATGTGCTTTGGTAAAGGCAATTGAACCAAAATACCGTGAATATTCGGGTCCTTATTATATTTATCGATCAACCCTAAAAGATCGGCCTCGGAGATATCCACTGACTGGTCATCCTGAATCTCGTGAAAACCACAGCTTATGGCAGTTTTTACCTTCAACGTTACATAGCTGATTGATGCGGGGCTGCTGCCAACAAGGATGGTGACAAGACCAGGCACTATACCGTGCTTGGCTTTCATGTCAGCCACTTCCTGTGTAACTTCTGCGAGAATTGCTTTGCGTATTTCAGTACCACTAATAATTTCAGCAGTCATTTTTATGTAAGCTCCTATAATAAATGTCGAGTTGTAGTATCGAGAGTAATGCTCCGCCCGTTTGGGAGAATGCATTCTCCCAAACGGGCTTTCTCAAAAAGGGGTATTTTAGAATACGCCCTCAACCTTACCTGTTTCGACATCAACATCGACTCGCTTGAAGGCAGGATTTGAGCTGGTTCCAGGCATGAGGCTGATCGCACCTGCGACAGGCACGATAAAACCAGCACCACCATAGGTGAGAACTTCCCTGATGGTCAGACGCCAGCCAGTAGGTACACCTTTGAGTGCAGGGTTATCAGATAATGAAAGATGTGTTTTCACCATACATATACCCATCCCTGCGAGCTTGGGATCAGCTTGGATTCTGGCAAGGGCTGTATTGGCAGCCGCAGAATAGTCTACACCGTCAGCACCATATACTTCTTTGGCGATGAGCTCGATTCTCTCTTTGACTGGCATATCAAGTTCATAAAGAAATTTAAATTCGCTTTTGTCCTCACACGCTTCAACGACGGTTTTAGCGAACTCGATGGCGCCATCACCACCTTTCTCCCAATGTCGAGAGAGCGCAACACGGGCACCTTCGGCCTCACACAGTTCACGAACCTTGGCAATTTCTGCATCGGTATCGGTATAAAAAGCGTTGATACAAACAACAGGAGCAATTCCTGCCTTACGGACGTTTCGGATGTGGTGAATCAGGTTTCCACATCCTGCTGCAACCCAATCAACGTTTTCTGTACTATACTCAACTGGCATTGCTTTACCTGGAACAGGAACAGGTGCACCGCCGTGGCATTTAAGTGCTCTGATAGTTGCAACGACAACAGCACAATCCGGTTTAAGGCCAGAAAAACGGCATTTGAGATTCCAGAACTTCTCAAAACCGATATCGGCACCAAAACCAGATTCGGTGACGTGGTAATCAGCGAGTTTCAGACCAATTCTGTCAGCGATAATGGAACTCTGCCCAATAGCAATATTGGCAAAAGGTCCGGCGTGAACGATAACCGGCTGGCCTTCAAGGGTTTGTATAAGTGAAGGATTGAGGGCATCGACCATCCATGCAGTCATTGCACCGGCGACCTGGAGGTCTTCGGTGGTAACTGGTTTTCCTTTCTTATTATAGGCGACAACAATCTTGCCCATTCTTTCACGCATATCTTTAAGATCTGTGGCAATAGAAAGAATAGCCATAACTTCTGACGACACAGCAATACCAAATTTAGATTTCATCATGAAACCATCAGATTTGCCGTTCACACCGTCAATACCAATGATGATGTTTCGGAGTGACTGGCAACAGAAATCCATAATCCAACCCATCTCAACGTTGGTCGGATCAATATCAAGGCGTTTCATGCCAGACAATCTTTCAAGCTGCTCGTCGGTGTAATTTCTTTCATGCTGCAGACGGGAAGTAAGAGCTACCATGGCGAGGTTATGGGCATTCATGATGGCATTGATATCACCGGTGAAGCCCAGAGAAAAAGGAGTAAGCGGAATACACTGGGCAAGTCCACCACCAGCTGCAGAACCTTTAATGTTCATGGTAGGGCCACCGGACGGTTGGCGAATAGCGGCACAAACACTTTTTCCTATCTTGCCGAGACCCTGAACGAGGCCCATGGAAGAAGTTGATTTTCCCTCACCTAGGGGGGTTGGAGAAATCGCCGTGACATCGATGTATTTCCCATCTGGTTTGTCTTTCAAGCGATCAAGAACTTTACGGAAATCAATTTTTGCAATGTAATGCCCCTGGGGAAGTAATTCTTCCTTCGTCAATCCAAGTTTCTCGCCGATCTCATAGATCGTCAACATCGTTTTTTCAGCGTCCTGCGCAATCTCCCAATCTGCATGTTTCGTAGGATCTAAAACCATGATTAACTCCTTTGTTAGATTGAGGCTCGGTTTGAGCCAAGTTTAAAAAACGGAATTCATTTTTTTTGGTGGAACAACAAAAAAAATATACTTCGAGAAACCAACAACCGGAATCGGATATAAGTGCGATGAGAGGAAGAACAACATGCTGAATGAATCATAGACAATTCTCCAGTAGACCAAGTTGATACGATATGGGCTCGCCACACCCATGACCATTTGAACTGAATCAGCAACAGCAAATTGGTACCATGAAAATCTATGTTTATCAATTGCTTTTAATCTACAAGACGCTGCATTGATTTACTGGTACTTCTTGCGTATCCGTATGTGGATCTTGCGATATTATCGGATTTTAAAAAGATTGGCAATGATTCAATTTTTCAGATAGTTTCAATGTGTGCCGGTAAACGAATTCTGTTGAAAATCGTGACAGCACCTTGAAAGGGATAATGTACCGGTATGGCAGCTCTGTTTAAGAGACAGGGCTGGTCAGTAGCCAAATTCGGTTGTTTCGGAAAGTTTTTCAGCGACAGCTGCTGGTGGAAATTGCTTTATTTCCCCCTCTATAGTTATGATCGTCCAGGTACCGTCATGGTCACAGGCCTTGATCAGACACTCCACCCTGTCACCATTTTGTAGGGCTAGGGAACACTCTTCATCGACATTTCGGTTGATAACTGCTTGGAAAGGAGTGTCTTGGGCTATATTTTTGAATTCGGCTACCGCCTTTTCAAAGATAACTATTCGAGCAAATTCTTCAGGATCGTGTTTTCGCAGTTCTTGCCGCAGCACCTCAATCTCCTCTTTCCTGGCGGCGATCAGAGTAATGGTAACTTTCATTTCTTCTTTTTGATTCGAGGGAATAGAGAAGAGAATCTGTTTCTGTATTTCCACATCGGCTTCAATGTAGTTAATTTTCTTCAACAGAGCTTCGGTTTTTGACTGTGTCATGGTATGTCCGATGGTAAGGAATAAAATTTATAACATGTGGGTAATCGTTTACAGTTATACGATTCTGCCGAATTGTTCTCCGGCAAGCGGTTTTGAAGAAAGGATAGTGCTATGATTTTTGGGATTGTGCAAGGAGTTAATCTTTGATGATGTTCCAACGACAACATTGCCAACGACATTCAAGGTAAAATTGAATAGTGGTGCAAGATCATGAATTCAGAAATATTTCTTATTGTTTTACCAGTTTTTCTGGTAATCGGGCTTGGCTTCAGCTTAAAAAGGACCGGGCTCGTGAACGGTGATTTTTTATTCAGTCTCAACCGATTGATCTATTATATCGCTCTGCCAGCCTTGCTCTTTTATAAAATTGCCACGGCTGATTTTCTGATGAGTTTCAACGGACCACTGCTTGCAGGTCTCGTTATAAGCACCCTGGTTATTTTTGTTATGAGCTATGGCTACGGTAGCTTTCGTGACTATCATCCTTCAGTACACGGAACATTTTGCCAGGGCGCGTTTCGAGGCAATCTGGCCTATATTGGTCTGGCTATTGTCTATAATGCCTATGGTGAGGAGGGATTTGCCGTTGCCGGCATTTTACTTGGTTTCATGGTACCCTTGTTCAATTTTCTTTCGGTGGTGGCATTACTTCTGCCGAATCGTCGAGATGCTTCTAGCATCGGCAAATTTTTCTGGGTAAAACAGATCTGCTCCAATCCACTCATTCTGGCTTCTTTTTGTGGGATCGTCTGGAGTTATCTGGCGCTGCCTTTGCCGCAGATAGTCGATAGAGCATTAGGAATCGTCACCGGAATGTCGCTCCCTTTAGCTCTTATTTCCATTGGTGCGTCATTTTCATTTCGCAAATTGCAAGGAGATCTTGGGGTTGCAGCCCTGTCAACTTGTTTTAAGGTCGTTCTTTCGCCCGTGCTTGCCGGCATTATCCTCGTTCTGTTCGGGGTTCGTGGTCAGGATCTGGCTATCGGAGTCCTGCTGGCTGGTACACCGACTGCAACGGCGGCTTATATCATGGCGCAGCAGCTTAAAGGCGATGCTGAACTTTCCGGGGCCATCATCATGCTCTCAACCCTTTGCTCGCTGGCCACATATACCTTGGCTCTCTATCTGCTTCATTTCCTCAATGCCTAAGAACTTGATATGCTATCTGGTAACCCTGCTTTGATTTTTGCCTGAGTTTTAGTGTATTATCTCTAGATGTCCAGCTGAAGAGAGCCTTGCAATGGTCCGATCTCAGGCGTAACTCCTGGAAAGAAAGTTGTAGTGTCTATCAATAAGCAGTAATCTAAAGAAGAGAGGTGGTTAAATCCGAATATTTACCATTTGCCACAATTCACCCGAAACCCCAAAAACCCGGTCTTGTTCTCATTCGTTATGTGTTCATGTCATCAGCAATCAGATGGAAGTTCTGGTGCCGAAGATGCACACGAGATGCCCATGAGTTATGCCGGTGGTAAGTTGACGAACTGATCACAAACTCGATTCGGTTCTGCTGCATGATTATTAAAAATTATTTCGGATTGCTGGATGAATAAAGCTGAATCCCCCCAAAATAGTGTTCCTTTATTTTCCGAAAAGAAACTTGTCTCATTTATCGAAGCTTTGTACCGGATATTCAAGGTAGGGATATATTATCCGACAGGTCATGTTGTACTGGACCAGTCGGCAGAGAAATGTATTCGGCATCTGCGCGAAATATCTCCGACTTTGGGGAGTGTGACAATTTCGGTTGGCCGTAATTGTCTCCTGATTGAAAAAATAACGTTACCAGAAAATTCGACGTCAGTAAAAGATTTATACCTGTTGTTTGAGAAGATAGGCATCCGCTCCATTGAGCTGCAAATATCCATAACGGTCAAGCATCTGCTGTTTTTTATCAAGAAATTGTTGGCCTGGCGTATGCAGCTCGAGAGTACGAAATCGTTTATCACATTTGATGTTGCGGATCTACCGGATGGTATCCGTCTGGAGCAACAGGAGTTTTTGGTCTATGAGAAATCTATTGTCAATGAGAGCCTGGATAAGGATTTTGCGGACAACCTCAATGAAATCTGTCTTGCCCTTGGCGAGCAGGGATTGAATAGGCCACAGGTCGAACAATGTCGAGCCTTTCTTGAAAAATTATCACAACCGCAAGAAGGGAAGAAAACGAACGTGATTGAAGGTTCTCCCAATGCTACATGGAGTGATGTGCAAGCACTCTTGTACAAGATAGTCACTGGTTCGTATTCAATGGATAAAAAGCAGTATGAGGCAATTGCCAACAGTGACATCAATGTTATCGGGTCTATCTTTAATAACCTGGAATTGAGTCTTACCGACAAAAAATCCAAGGAAACAATTAAATTTTTATTGTCTCATTTGACGGGCAGAAACACTGATAATAAAGAAGCGGAGAGCGAGAAGGTGATTCCGCAGAAAAAGCTGCGTCAATTACTCGAAGATGACCAAAAAATGACTGTTTCTGATCTGGAAAAATTTATTTATGAGAATAAAATCCCTGTCAGAGTCTTGGAAAAGATTACTTCGGTGGATAATAGTGAAGAATTGTCTATTGTTCTTCAATTGATTTCGCCTAACGTTAATGAGCAGCTTAATGAAAATCTTGAACAGAAACTGAAAACGATTTTGGCTGGCAATCTGAACGAGAGGGGAAAAGAAGTGCTGACCGCCGGCATTATACATTTTGCCGATGCAGAAGATATAAAATATTTTCGATATTTGCTCACTCTGGTGCTGCATAGCTTGCGAAATTCTGAACATCTCGACTCTGTGGCGTTTATTGTCGGGCTCTGGAGTCAAATTCCTGCGACAGTGCAGGTACCGCTCTGGTCCTTTCTGGTCAATGAGTTGCTTGTGGTTGGCAGGACAGGGAACGGAGAAGATTTTCTTAAAGCAACTCAAATTGTATCGCGAGTGCATATTGACAGTATGAGGAAGATTTGTTCTCAATTGGAAGAGATGGATGCCTTCCAGGAAAAAAAAGTGGCCTTAAGTGTCTTCAAGCCGAAGTATATTTTTTCCTATAAGCTCTTTGCGTTTCTTTTTGAAACCTCCCTTAAGGATATTGTCGTCGAAATTGTCTATTCCAGCCTTCGGGATAAACCGCAAGACTTTCTTTTTGAAGCAATAGGTCCTCTGTTAGATCTCACCAGGTCAGTCCACCTTGATTTCTTCCGATCTTATTTGGCTCAAGCACATCTAAAGGAACCGCCACTTGCTTTGAAGATGGCAGCTGGCCAGATTATTGTGGAGTTTTTGCAAAATATTTCCGAAGAAGAAAAGGAACAGCCTTGGCTCCTGAAAACTATTGCGGCAACAGCTGATTTGTATGTCGAAGGTGTGCAGGATATGCTCCGAAAAATAGTAAAAGAAAGGAAAATGGGTTTATTGCCGACGTGGCCGAGAAACTGTCGAATCGCAGCCGAGACGACCTTGAAATCGCTTAAACGACCATCTTTGTCGGAATTGCTCTAGAGTATGGATGGCTATGATAGATAATGTTAACAATATTATAATGCTGCTATGTAAAGGGATGGCGAATAGAAAGCTCTATTTTTCTGACCATCCCCGGGTAAATTCCTATGGATCTGAAATTATTGATCTGGCAAACGAGCATTTCCGATCGACCGGCGCCGATGAGCTTTTTATTGGTATTGTAGACGGATTCTTTATTTTTGAAGGAAAACGTGTTTTCGGGCCCTCTGTAACCGGTAAACAGTTAATTCAATTTGCCGAGATACTCTTTTGCGGAGGCTTTGCCCTCCGTAGAGGAATCGGTATTGGCGATCTGCAGAAATTTTTCGATATCACCGCTCTTCGTGGAATACCTGTTAAAACAATCGGTGATGCACGCTTACTTTTCACCAATAGCGGCATCAAAAATATCAGAATTGCAGAGGCGTTTTCAGATCAGGTCGGCGATATAAAGCGCGACACAAGCAAGGCTTGGGAGGGAGAGGCCGTCGGTAAAGGGATGGCGTCACCAACCTTTCTATATCAAGAGTTGTACGATGTTGTCTCAAACGCCTATGGAGACGCCGCATTCGACCGGGCCATAGATATAAGTAAAGCCCGTTCTGTGAGCGAATTTATGCTGCGCTATATCCATTCGAGTTTTGCCGATGTGATGCAGCATGTTCATTATGCCGACTACGATAGTTATACGGTAGGCCACTCCGTCCGTGTAGCCTCTCTTGCCGTCTATTTAGGATCAGCAATGCAATGGTCCGAAAAGGATCTGCTGGCAATAGGCTCTGCCGCCCTTTTGCATGATATTGGAAAAAGTAGAATCCCTGATGAAATTCTTCTCAAAAAAGGCAAACTGACCGCGGAGGAGTTTGCAGTTATTCGTGAGCACCCAAAGACAGGGGCTGAGATTCTCTCCGAGCAAAAGGACATTTCTGCACTTGATCTGGCCGCATGTTGGGGGCATCACATTCGCCATGATGGTGGTGGTTATCCAAAGCAACCGATCTGGGCAGTTCGGCATCCAGTGACATCGTTACTGCAGATCTGTGATGTCTTCGAGGCTCTGACCGCAGTCCGACCGTATAAGGAGGCCTTAGATCCGCAAGGTGCATATACTATAATGCTTGCCGACAAGGGTGGTTTTCATCCGGGGTTGATGGCTGCTTTTATCTCAATGGTGGGGCTCTATCCTCCTGGTACCTACGTTAGGCTCTCTGATAGAAGGGAAGGGATGGTGACTGAGGTGGGCGAGCATATCGACAGGCCAAAAATAAAAATTACTACGTCAAGGATTGGTAAAACCCTGGATAAAAACGATCAATATATGGTCGACCTGAGTAATACACAACAGCACAATATCAGCGTGGAGCGTCTGTTGCTGAATTTTATTGGCTAGCGCGGGTGGAAGAGAATACAAAAACGGGTCTTTTCGAGCTGAAAAAGACTCGTTTTATTGTTTAATTATTGTACGCCATTCTTATTGCAAATATTCGTAACTATTCAGGTAGGTGCTGAAAACCTGATAATATTACGGACTCTAACTGTTCAGCAGTGTTCCAAGTGTGCACAAGCAGGTCGATCAGCTATACACTTGTATGCTGGGCGGACTGATCGTGCACAGATGGGGTGCTGCTGAATAGTTACAAATATTCAAGTACTATTTTCAGCATACGTCGAACCGGTTCGGCAGCGCCCCAGAGTAACTGATCGCCAACAGTGAAAGCAGTCAAATATTCTTCGCCGATATTCATTTTATGAATTCGGCCGATCGGAACGGTAAGAGTCCCGGATACTTTTACCGGAGTGAGGTCTTCGGAACTGCTTTGTCGGTTGTTGGGAATGACCTTGACCCATTCATTGTGGCCGGCAATGATCTGCTCGATTTCTTCTATGCTGATATTTTTCCTCAGTTTGATAGTAAGTGCCTGAGAATGGCAGCGCATTGCGCCGATGCGAACACAGAGCCCATCTATCGGGATTATTCGGTCAGCACTGTTGCCCAGAATTTTATTGGTTTCAGAGAAGCCTTTCCACTCTTCCTTGGATTGGCCGCCGGCAACCGGCACATCAATCCATGGGATAAGACTGGCTGCCAAGGGGACTCCCCAATTGGCCATAGTGAGTGAACCGTCGTTGAGTTTTTCGGTAACTTTTTTGTCAATATCGAGAATAGCAGAAGAAGGATCGGCAAGAAGATCCTTGACGCCGGTATGAAGTTCACCCATCTGGCTGATCAGCTCACGCATGTTTTGTGCGCCGGCGCCACTTGCAGCCTGATAGGTCATAGAGCTGATCCACTCGATTAACTGGTGCTGAAAAAGACCGCCCAGCGCCATCATCATCAGCGAGACCGTGCAGTTCCCACCGATATAATTTTTGATCCCCTTAGTGAGTGCATTGTCGATCACCGATCGGTTCACAGGATCAAGAACAATAATGGCATCGTTGTTCATTCTGAGAGTCGACGCTGCGTCTATCCAATAACCGTTCCATTTGCTGCGGAGCGGCTCATATATTTTCGATGTGTATCCTCCGCCTTGGCAGGAGACGATGATATCCATTTCTGCCAGTCGGTTCATATCCATGGCATCTTCAAGAGGTGCTGAGCCGGAACCGACATCGGGGCTGTCCTGTCCCACTTGAGAAGTTGTGAAAAAGATCGATTCAAATCCTTGGAAATCCTTTTCAGTCTGCATTCTTTCCATGAGAACAGAACCTACCATTCCTCGCCAACCTATAAAGCCTACCTTCAACATTTTAGAACTCCGTGAATAAAATTGTACGTATTAGTGACCTAGAAATAATGTTCTTGTGCTTTTTACAAGAACATTATTTCGTTAAGGAACTTATCCCGCAAAGCTTTTTGGCGGGGTTAGTGACTTGCTCCGTAACTTCTTAATAAAAAACAAGAAAATGAAGAGTACTTTTAACACTAATAATGTGAATATACCACCAAGGCACTTACACTCCTCAAGGAACACTGCACAGAATCCCGGCTTGTTTCCCATCAACCGGGGTTAAAAATTTGAGGCAGGGCCTCCAAGGGTAAAGCAAACGACTATACGTTGGTATTTATACATAAAACGTTTAAGAAAAGCGCGAGAAAAATATTATGGGGTTGTTCTGGGCAGTTGTTTTTGAACGGAGGAAGAAGAAAAAAATGTGTACCCGAGGATAAACGATCCGATAAGAATAGAGATATCAGCGAGGTTGAAAATACCTGTTCGGAAATTGCCCACTCCAAGACTTACAAAGTCAGTGACTCCTCCATTGTGCAGCAGTCGATCTAGAAGATTACCAGCACCACCGCCGGTCACAAAGGCTAGAGGCATATCATAGCGATATGTTTTTCTGTTGAAACTGAAAAGATACAGCAAACAACCAAGAAGAAGCACAGAGACGCAGATAGTAAGAAGGAAAAATCGACTGCTTTCGGAAAAATTATTGACTACCCCTAGAAAACCACCATAATTTTGGATGAAGGTAAATTTAAAAAAACTGTTTAAATATGTCACTTCACCAGTTGTTACGAGGATCTTTCCTGCCAGAAATTTTGTATATTGGTCAGTAATTATCACGATCAGAAGGAAGATAAGAGGACGTAACCCTCCATTTTTCCTAATCTGGTTTGTTTTTCGGTTAAGCCACATTTAAAAATCCATCTAATAAAATTGCGAATATCACGCCAAAATATTGCCAAAAATTGCGGAATGTCAATAAATACAGGAGATGCTGTACGTTGTCTAGTTTATAAAAAAGTTGCACCTGTATAGGGAGTTCGATAGAGTAGACTGGTTTAAAAAATGGGAATAAAGTGCAATGCATGCGTATGCATTATATGCTTCATACGTGTTATAGGGGAGAGATATGGTGAAAATTGGTATTATTGGTGGGTCCGGGCTTGATGATCCGGATATTTTGCTTGAACCGCAAGCGATGCGAGTAGATACCGAGTATGGCAAACCTTCGTCATCATTGATGACCGGTAAGATTGGCGGGGTTGAAACTGTACTTTTGGCTCGACATGGTCGAAAACACCAGTACAGCCCTGCAGAGGTGAATAATAGAGCTAATATTATGGCTCTTAAACAGGTGGGTGTCACCCATATAATAGCCACAACGGCCTGTGGGAGCCTCAAGGCGGAAATTGATCGTGGGCATTTAGTTATTCTTGATCAGTTTATAGATTTCACCCGATTCAGAAAAAACACCTTCTTTGATTCTTTTGCTGATGGTGTCCACCATACCGCTATGGCCACGCCTTTTGATGCAGGATTGCGTGGCGCATTATATGATACTGGCCAGACACTTGGTTTGAATATCCATAGAAAGGGATGTGTGGTCACTATAGAAGGTCCGCGTTTCTCTACCATTGCGGAATCGCACATGTTTCGGCTGTGGGGTGCAGATGTTATAAATATGTCGACGGCACCTGAGGTGATGCTCGCCAATGAGGCTGAAATCCCTTACGCAGCAGTCGCTATGTCTACAGATTATGATTGCTGGAAGATCGATGAACAACCAGTTACCTGGGATGAAATCCTCGCCGTGTTTCAGCAAAACGCAGACAATGTCAAACGGCTTCTGGTGAAAGTGATAGAACAATTTCAATAAAGAAGGCAAACAGAGGAAAGTGATGGATTTAAAAAAATGTGTACGGAGTATTGTCGACTGGCCGATACCCGGGGTTATTTTTCGGGATTTAACAACGTTAATGAGTGACAGTTCTGCTTTTAGAGAAACCTGCGATATTTTTTATGAACGGTATCGGAATAAAAATATTGAAAAGATTGTCGGTATTGATGCCAGAGGCTTTGTCTTTGGGGCAGTGTTAGCCTATAAATTGGGCATAGGTTTTGTTCCGGTGCGAAAAAAAGGTAAATTACCCCATGAAACTATTGAAGAGATCTATACTCTGGAATATGGCTCGGGGACAATGGAAATTCACAAAGACGCAATAATTGAAGGTGAAAAAGTGGTCATCATTGACGATCTTATTGCTACTGGCGGGACTATCGGGGCAACGGTCAAGCTCGTTAAAAAACTAGGCGGTGACATTGTTGAGTGCGCATTTATCATTGAACTGCCGGACCTGAAGGGGAGGGCGCAGATAGCGGATTGTGCATTTTTTGCTTTAATGGAGTTTGCCGGCGAATATGAAAACGAGATCGACACAACCATAGAGTATTAAAACGACAAAAGCCCCAGCAGAAATCTGCTGGGGCTTTTGTTTTATAAAAAACGGCGATGACCTACTCTCCCACACAGTCGCCCGTG
>RCMY010001684.1_pt1 | contig 20696 bp, 21 predicted proteins | sample 2041341 | NCBI WGS metagenome assembly RCMY01 (sample SAMN09708234, study PRJNA481090) | Marine sediment metagenome, whole genome shotgun sequencing project. | reverse complement strand
TCTCGGCCACGTCGGCCGGCGGCGTGAACGACGGCGAGCAGATCACCTTTGCTGGACTCATCACGCGCGTGGACAGGCGCATCGCGAGGTCAGGCAACGCGTACGCGCTCGTGGTGCTCGAGGACATGTCGGGCGAGGTTGAGGTCTCGTTCTTTGCGAAGACCTACGACACATATGCGCGTGACCTTGTCGACGACGCGGTGGTGTCCATCAAGGTGCGTGCGCGCGAGCGAGGCGACGGCGGTTTTCAGTTCTCCGCGGTCGAGCTGCGCATGCCGAACATCACGGCTCAGGACAACACCCCTGTGGCAATCACAGTGCCCGCCGCGCGCGTGACCCCACCGCTCGTGAACGAGGTCAAGGCGATCCTGCGCTCACACCCCGGACCGGTCGAGGTGCGGATGGTGCTCACGGGGGGCGAAAAGCCACTCTCTGCCTTGCTCGACAAAGGTATAGAGTATGTTGAGGTGCGCTGTCTGGACACCAACCCCTACCTGCCGCTGGGGATCGATGCAGACCAGATACGCTTTATCGATGCGTTCATGTTGTTCTGCCTACTGGAAGACAGCGCACCGATGGACGTAAAAGAATCTGAAGACATCATCGCTACCAGCAAAAACGTAGTGAACAATGGTCGTGCAGATGATGCTCAGGTTACGCTGGACGGTGAGGCCATGCCGCTGGGCAAGGCTGCACGCGCGCTGCTCGTCAAAGTCAAACAATGCGCCGAAATTCTCGACGGTGCCCAGGACACGAACAAGTTCTCAAGCGCGTGGGAGCTGCAGCAGAGCAAACTCAACAATCCGCAAAGCCTGCCATCAGCGCGGATATTGCAGGATATGCGCGACCAAAACCTGACGTATTACCACTTTGCGATGCAGCAAACGCAGGCGCACAAACAAATTTTTACCGCGCATGAACTTGACCCCGAACGCACCGCTTATTTTGCGCAACAGGCGCGCGCATCCATAGCCGAACGCGAACGCATTGAGCAGCAGGACGATATTTCGTTTGAAGAGTTTTTGGCGCGCTACGACGCTCAATAAGGCATGTGAACTATCTCGCTCACTTCCATCTTGCCCAGTCCGAGCCGGCCTTGGTTGCCGGCGCATTGCTCGGCGATTACATCAAAGGCCCGCTGCACGGCGCCCTGCCGGCCAACGTTGAGCGTGGCATCAGGTTGCATCGAAAAATTGATGGGTTTACCGACGATTATGCGATTACGCAGCGGCTATACAGCTTATTCCCTAACGAATATCGCCGCTGTAGCGGCATCATGCTGGACGTTTATTTCGATCATCTGCTGGCGCGCAATTGGCTCACGTATGAGCAAGATTCGTTATCAGATTTTTCCCGCCGAGTGCAGGTGAATCTGGACACCTACGAGGAGCTGCTCACACCCGCTGCCAAGCGCTTTAAGCAACGTTTAGCGCAACACGATTTGCTGTCACGCTATGCGCACAAGGTCACCATCGACAAAACGCTGCAGCATATTGCCGGCAAACTGCGCGCGCCGAACCCGCTGGCACACGCCATGCCACACCTCAGCGCCCGCGATGCAGAACTGGAAGCCGTATTTGAGGATTTTTATCCGCTGTTACAGCAATTCAGCTCTGCACAATAAAGTTGTTAAACAGCAGGTCTGAGACTACCGTCTTGCCCTCTTCGTACTTCAGCACTTTATGTACTTCCTCCAGCGCGACTGCACGTAAACGCTGCCGACCTTCAACCGATGTGACGTCGGCCTCGGTTTGCCGGCTTAACAGCAGCACCAGATTGTTACGTAAATAAGGCAGGTGGCGTTCAACCAACGCGACATCTTCCAGCGTTTCAACCCGCACCGAGATCTCAACCTTGAGATAGTGCAGCTTGGCATCAGCACCGTAGTTGGTCACAAATGCCGGCTGCAGGTTGATATACTGTGCCTGGCTGCCTGCGGCCTGGCTCAGGCTGTGAATAGTCGCTAACAGAACAAATAGCACGTAGCCGCGCAAACTTAAGCACATCAAAAACTTCTCCCTAGTCGTGTTGCTTTCACCTAAGCGTAGCTGATTCATCGGGTTCTAGTTGATGCAGCGAGTTGTAGCTGATTGATGGTGTTGGACTTGTTTCGCTAACGGGTTTCGCCTAATGTAATGCGTTATTTCAATGGAGCGTGATTCTACTATGCCGGCACCCCGTCCCCTCTTCCTGCTGTTGTTTTTGTTTTGCTGTGGCCTGATGGCTTACGGGTTTTATCTCGAATATGTGAAGGGGCTGCAGCCCTGCCCCTTATGTATGACGCAGCGACTATTTATTGTACTGTGCGGCTTATTTGGCCTGCTGGCATTCCTGCATAACCCCGCCGTGCTAGGGGTCAGAATATATGCGTTTTTCATATCCCTCAGCGGCCTGCTTGGTGCCGGCTTTGCTGGCCGTCAATTATGGCTGCAAAGTCTGCCTGCCGATCAAGCGCCAGCCTGCGGACCAAGTCTTGAATATATGTTCGACGTGCTGCCGTTTACTGACGCGTTGCAAACCTTAATGATGGGTGACGGCAACTGCGCCGAAGTGGTATGGACTTTTCTTGGCCTGAGCATGCCGGGCTGGACCTTTATCTGCTTTTCAGGTTTCGCCCTGTTTGGCCTATGGCATATGTTGCGCGAATCAAACAGCTGAAAGCGCGCGCTAAATAAAAGGTGACGGCATCTACCAGCGTTTACTTGCCCATGCCGGCAAGCTGACCTATGCTGGATAGTACTATAAATACCAAAAGTGCTAACTAGATTGCATAAGGGTTGGTCGAAAAGCCACATCCACAACCAATAGACTAGGGACGAACATCACACCATGATTGACGAATGGCTACAACAGAGGCAACATCTTATCGTGCAGTACTGTTCGATCTGTGGCGTACACGAGCAAATCAACGACTCGCCAACCAAAATTCAGCGCTTGAAATCATTTTGCCAAACGCTGGTCGACTATGCGTCGGCCGGCCACTTTGAAATCTACAAACAACTGGTGCAAGAGGCCGAACAGTCCAACCCGTCTGCGTCGGCAGCTGCTGAACAAACCCTGCCGCTGATACAGGAAACCACCGAGATTTTGCTGGACTTCAACGACCGCTACGAAACTGAGGAATTGACCGAGGCAATGCAGATCACGCTGGCCAAGCATCTCTCGAAGTTAGGCGAAGCCATGGTGACACGCTTCGATCTTGAAGACCAACTGGTGGGCCTCGCACATCACTCGGAAGCAACCACACAAGCTTAACAACGGTCACGCACTAAGCGCGTCAGGTTTAACCTGTACAGCGCGGTAAAACGCCGACGCTGAGCTACACTTTAGCAAGGATTGCTATTTTATCGTAACAAGGTTGTTACCATGCGAACGGGTCTACTTAGCCATTTTCAACCACTCATTATTGTTGCCAGCTTGCTGCTGTGCGCCTGCCGTGCCGACGTCGAACCCGGCAATAGCCTCGAACTCGCCAGCCAGGGCCTTTACAGTGCGGCGCTTTCCAGAGACGGCCAACGCACCGTAATTGGCGCTATTAACCAGGGCGGCAGCTTGTGGGATCTCAGCAGCAACGCGCGAAAATTTGACTGGAATCACACAAGCGGTGAATTCTCAAACATCAGTGCGGCCGCTTTTTCGCCAACAGCCAACTTTGCCTTAAGTGCGGACGCACAAACACTGGTGCTGTGGGACGCAAACAGCGGCGCAGATCTGCGCTACTGGGCCACGCCAGACCGCGTGCTCGACGTCGATCTCGGGCCCGGCGGCAACTTTGCCCTGCTTGGACTGGAGAATTTCACGGCGGTACTGTTTGATGTACGCCGTGGCGGGATTAAACGGGTGTTCACGCATGCCAACCGAGTACACAGCGTCGCCCTCAGCGACGACGCCACGCTGGCCCTGTCAGGCTCGGCCGATAAAACCGCGAAACTGTGGGATGTGAACACAGGCAAGTTGCTGCACAGCATGCAGCATGAAGACGATGTGCGCCTGACGGCTTTGGCACCACGAGCCGACCTGGCATTCAGCGTTAGTAAATACGACAAGGCCGTAATCTGGAAAACCATCGACGGGGTAGCTGTGGGCGAATTGCCGTTGCGCAAGTTCGCGCTGCAGCGCGGGCTAACCTTTACCGCCGCCACATTCTCCAGCGACTCCAGTCAATTGCTGACCGGCACGTCGGATCGGGTCGTGCAACTGTGGGATACCCGCTCGCTGCAAGAATTGCAGCACTGGACAATTCCGAAGCGCAAGGCCTGGAAGCCAACCAGCGCCGCCATTCTGGCCTTGGCTTTCGGTGCAAAGCCGAATGAATACCACGTGGTGGCATCAAACGGCTTTGCGCACACGTTACAGCGTTAGCGACGCTTATTTAGCCTCTTCAGCTTCGCCTGCCTGCGCACCCGCTTCTGCACCTGCCGCTTCTGCCGCCGCTTCAGCTTCGGCTGCGGCCGCTTCCTTGTCCTTGATTTCCAACAGTTCTACTTCGAATTGCAGCGTGGAATTAGGGCCAATATCGCCGCCTGCGCCGCCTGGACCATAAGCCAGGTCAGCCGGAATAACCAGCTCCCACTTCGAACCCACTGGCATCAATTGCAGCGCTTCGGTCCAGCCGGGAATGACCTGGTTTACGCCAAACTCGGCAGGCTCACCGCGCTTGTAAGAGCTATCGAACTCTTTACCGTCCAGTAAGGTGCCTTTGTAATGTACCGACACAAGATCATCGGCTTTGGGCTTGGGGCCATCGCCTTCGGTCACGACTTTATACTGTAGACCGCTGTCGGTCGTTACCACGTCGTCTTTTTTGCCATTTTCTGCTAGAAATGCTTCGCCGGCTTCTGCATTTTTAGCGCCAGCCGCTGCCTGCTCTTCCTGCATTTTAGCCATTTGTTGCTGCTGGAAAGCCTGCATGGTTTCGGCAATTTCTTCTGCTGTCATCAAGCGCTCGCCATCGTCGCTGCCGGCTGTCAGACCTTCGGTGAAGGTAGGAATATCGAGCTTGATCGCGTCGGTGCGAAAGCGGTCGCCCAGACTCAGGCCCATAGCGTAGCTGACCTTTTTCTCTTGCGTATCCAGCTTGGAGTTAGCTGCACTCGCATCACTGGACTTTTCGGTGGCCTCTTCAGGTGCTGCTTCTTTATTCTGATCACAAGCAGACAACGCCAACACGCCCATCAACGCGACGGGCAGGTAAATAAGTTTCATAAAGCTTCCTTAAAACGGTTAGATAATAAGCGGGATGCGACAACATCGACTGTTGTCGATCACAACGGGCGCATATATACCATGAAGCAATGCAGAAAGTCTGTTAAATATTATCGAGCGCAGCCTTGCGAAGGTCGGCAGTTTTTTGCAGATTTTTGGCGTCGTCAATTAGCTTGGGAATATCTTTCACAGGCACAGTAGCTGGAAAAGGGAAATTAAAACCGGGGCCACGATTACCGCTGTTTGTGTCTTGCCGTTCGCGCATTTCCACAGGCTGCATCACATTGGCCATCTGTGGCATATCCTGCACGAAAACCTCGCCCGCGTCGGCCGGAGGCGGCTCATTGGAGAATTGCCACCGGCCTTGTGCGTCTTTCCATTTATACAGTTTTGCAGTGGGCATCGACAGGTCGATCCCCGTGCCCTGTTGCAGTTTACCGCTAGCCTTGTTCCAGGTATTGACCAGCTTGTTGCCCGCACCCGCAAGCGACATATTGCCAGGCATCCAATCACTCAATGACATCAGTGGCTTGCCGCCTGGCCCCAGCATAAACATGGGCAAAACCAACAACCCAAGTAGGGATAGCAACATCATTTTATGGCGAATTTTCATAACTAAGCCGGCCTTATTATCTGAACTCGTCTATAAAGACTAGCTCAAAAATTGCGCTGCGGCCTATATTGCGATCGCTTAGCGCGCCACTTTTTGGCTTTACTGCGGAGTGTAATTGCTTTTAATTTCGGCGCCGCGACACAATGCGGCGGCCAGCTGGCGCATTAAAGGCTGTGCCGCCGCAGACCGCAGCGACCAGCTTGCCTGATACGCGAGCAAATTTTGCAGTACTTCATTAGCAACCGCGCTTTGTTGCTGTGGCACTCGGCTAGCGTACGCCAGAGTGATAATTTGCTGCTCTAGCCGTTCGGCTTGCAGTTCCAGCGCTTTTAGCTGCTGGTAGCAGGTGCTCACAGCTAGCGGCTGCACGCGTTGGCGCAGCTTACGAATGCGTTGCGTATAACGCTGATTAAAGGGCGCTATATCTTCGACAATTCCTGCCCAGTCTTGCGCGTCAAGTATCAGCCCTGCGTGGCCGACAAACCCGCCGAGCAGCAGCAGATTAACGTTCGCCGCATACTCGTCTTGCAGACGCAAACACAGTGCTTGTACAGCGTCAGTAGCATATGCCGTTAGCGAATAGCGCCAGTAGCGATCCGCAAATTGCTTACTCTCAGCCATTAACACGATGGTGCAAATGTAGCATCAGCTGCGCCGCCAGGTGTGAAATTTTTCCACCCAGCGCAACAAACCCTGTGGGGCATGCTTCTTCTGCCATTCGCTGGCGGCAAACTTGTTCGCCTCTGCCAGCGTGGGGTAGATATGAATGGTGCCCATGATTTTTTTCAAGCTGAGGCCATGCTTCATCGCCAACACAAACTCGCTGATCAGCTCGCTGGCGTGATAGCCAACAATGGTCACGCCCAGAATTTTGCCAGAGCCGCCCGGCCGCGTTAACACTTTGACGAAACCATGCGCTTCGCCGTCGGCAATAGCGCGATCAAGATCGTCGATAGCATAGCGGGTCACTTCATAGGCGATGTTTTTTTCCTGCGCGTCCATTTCATTCAAGCCTACCCGCGCAACCTGGGGATCGGTAAACGTGGCCCACGGAATCACCGAATAGTCGACTTTGAATTTTTTCACCACGCCGAATAGCGCGTTCACTGTGGCAAACCACGCCTGGTAAGAGGCGACATGGGTAAACTGATACGGGCCGGCGACGTCACCGCAGGCGTAAATATTGGGGATGCGGGTGCGTAAATACTCGTCGACCATCACCGTGCCGTTACGATTGAGCTCCAAACCCAACGCCTCCAGACCCAGGCCTTCGGTGTTGGCGCGGCGTCCAACGGCAACCAGAATTTTCTCAAAGGTGATGCGTTGCTCCGCAGCGTTTTGCTGCACCACCAACACCCCCTCCTCGGCTGTCTGCGCTTTCGCATTGAGAATAATATTAACTCCGTCGGCCTCAAGCTGCTGCGCCACCTGTGCGGCGGCGTCTTCATCCTCGCGCGGCAGAATGCGTGGCTCCATATCCAGCAGCGTCACGTTAGACCCCAGCCGCACAAATGCCTGGGCTAACTCGCAGCCAATGGGGCCGGCACCCAGTATTAAAAGATTCTCAGGCAAGGCCTCCAGCTGCCATACGTTATCCGAGGTCAAATACGGGATCTGTTCTATACCTTTAATAGGCGGTACGAAGGGGCGCGCGCCGCTGGCGATAATAATATTGCCAGTAGTTATTACCCGGTCGCCGACCTCGACCTCGTAGGGCGACACAATGCGCGCCTGTCCCTGCACACACTCAACCCCCAGCGACTCAAAGCGTTCAACCGAGTCGTGCGGCTCGATACGGGCAATAATTTTTTGCACGCGGCGCATCACTGCCGGAAAGTCAGTTTTAATATCGCCACTGTGCTGCAAGCCATAATCGGTCGCGCGCTCAAAATAGTGGCGCATTTTTGCCGAACGTAGCAGCGCCTTGCTCGGCACGCAGCCGGTGTTAAGGCAGTCACCGCCCATTTTTTCGCGCTCAATCAACACAGCTTTAGCTTTTACGGTCGTGCCGATCAGTGCCGCAACCAGACCGGCCGAGCCAGCGCCTATCACCACCACATTGGCGTCTAACTTAGCGGGTTTTTTGTAGTCAGCCATCGCTCTTCGCCGTTTAATAAAGTCCATTACTGTTCTCACTATAAAAGGAAACACTGCCAGCAGCAGAAAAGACGCCAACAATGCCGGCGACAACACCCCACCGACACTGTCGACTTCGGCCAGCTGCTTGCCAGCATTAACGAAAACCATAGTGCCCGCTAACATGCCCAGCTGGCTGACGAAGAAAAACGTCAACAGCTTGATGGGCGTCAGGCCCATGAGCAGGTTGACCAGAAAGAACGGAAAAGCCGGCACTAAGCGAATGCTAAACAAATAAAACGCGCCGTCTTTCTCGACGCCGCGATTGATAGCGCCAAGCCGATCACCGAAACGATTCTGTACCCAGTCGCGCAGCAGCACGCGTGCAACCAGGAAGGCAATGGTAGCGCCGATTGTGCTAGCGAACGAAACCAGCAATAGTCCGGTCCAGAAACCGAAGATCGCACCGCCCGCCAGCGTCATTATTGTGGCACCGGGCAACGAAAGCCCGGTTACTACGACATAAACACCAAAATACACCAGTGCCGTTTGCGCCGGGTGTTGTTGGTAATAGTCAAACAGGCGGTGTTTTTGCTGATTGAAATATTCCAGTGTAAGGTAGCTATCGATGTCGAAGGCAAAGAATGCGACGATAAGAACAAGCAGTATCGCGAGCAGCGGCCACTTATTTTTTGTCATTATTGACTCTCAAGTACGCTGCGATATTGCAGCCGATTATATTTATGCACGCTCGATAGACTGTAGCGTAATAACTTCGTTCCGGCACCTTGCTGTAGCGCGAATCCCGGGGATATACATTCTAGCGATAGGCATATAACGAGCTGTTATATAGCACACGGCTTGAATATTCATATACCTGCCCATATTATTCCTGACAACATGAAATACCTAATTCTGGAGATCGAAAATGAGTGACACCATTGTTCACGTAACCGACGCCACCTTCGAAGAAGAGGTGCTTAAATCTGACGTTCCCGTATTGGTGGATTACTGGGCGGAATGGTGTGGGCCGTGCAAAATGATCGCCCCCGTATTGGAAGAAATCGCCAAAGACTACGATGGCAAGGTCAAAATTTGCAAAATGGATGTAGACGCTAACCAGGACACGCCGCAAAAGTTTGGCATTCGCGGCATTCCAACCCTTATGATGTTCAAAGGGGGTAATGCAGAGGCGACCAAGGTGGGCGCACTGTCGAAAAATCAACTCAGCGAATTTATTAACGCCAGCGTGTAGTCGACGCCCAGTCAGCGTTAACACTCTAACAAGTGAATTAGTTACGGCTGCCGCCCCGGCAGCCGCGCTAAACTTGCAAATTGGCTGGACTTCTGCCTAAAATCTAACTATATTATTTTTAACCACTAAATTCCTCCAAATTCTCTCGCTCTTTCAACGGCCCTTAGTTTCAACACAGCGAAAAAAATCAAAAATCTGCGCGCATGCTCTGCCGCACTCCTGTTGTATTCTCCTTACAAGCCACAGACCTCTATGAACTTAACCGATCTGAAGACCAAACCTATTTCCGAACTTGTCGAAATTGCCAAAGACATCGGTCTCGACAACCTCGCTCGATCACGCAAGCAAGACATTATTTTTTCGATTCTCAAGCGCCACGCCAAAAGTGGCGAGGACATCTACGGCGATGGTGTATTGGAGATATTGCAAGACGGCTTTGGTTTCCTGCGCTCGGCCGATTGCTCCTACCTGGCCGGTCCCGATGACATCTATGTATCACCGAGCCAGATAAGACGCTTCAACTTACGCACCGGCGACTCTATCTCGGGCAAAATTCGTCCACCTAAAGACAGCGAGCGTTATTTCGCACTGCTGAAAGTCAGCGAAATTAACTTCACCAAACCGGATAATTCGCGTCAAAAAATTCTGTTTGAAAACCTCACACCGCTGTTTCCCACTGAGCGTTTGGTATTGGAAACAGGTAACGGCAGCACCGAGGATTTGTCTGGCCGCATTATCGATTTGGTGGCACCCATCGGCAAGGGTCAGCGCGGCCTGATCGTATCACCGCCAAAGGCCGGTAAAACGATACTGATGCAGCATATTGCGCAATCGATTGTGCGCAACGACCCGGACTGTTACATCATCGTGCTGCTAATCGATGAACGGCCGGAGGAAGTTACCGAAATGCAGCGCTCGGTGCGCGCTGAGGTAGTCGCCAGCACCTTCGACGAACCCCCCTCGCGCCACGTGCAGGTTGCTGAAATGGTGATTGAAAAAGCCAAGCGACTGGTTGAACACAAGAAAGACGTGATTATTTTGCTAGACTCCATCACTCGTCTTGCACGTGCCTACAACACCATTGTGCCTTCCTCCGGCAAAGTATTGACCGGTGGCGTCGATGCGCATGCACTGGAACGGCCAAAACGCTTCTTTGGCGCGGCGCGCAACATCGAAGAGGGCGGCAGCCTGACGATCATGGCCACCGCTCTGGTCGACACCGGCTCGAAAATGGACGAAGTTATCTACGAAGAGTTTAAAGGCACCGGCAACCAGGAAATACACCTGGATCGCAAAATCGCCGAAAAGAGAGTCTATCCGGCCATCAATATTCGTCGCTCAGGTACACGCCGCGAAGAGTTACTGACCACCGAAGACGAACTGCAAAAAATGTGGATTCTGCGCAAATTACTGCACTCCATGGAAGACTCCCCCGCCGTTGAATTTCTGCTCGACAAGCTCAAAGACACCAAGACCAACGACGAATTCTTCGCTTCAATGAAGCGTAAGTAACTCGCGTTAGCGTGGACAATGTAAAGTACAAAGATCTGCGCGAATTCATAGATTTCCTGGAAGCTCGAGGCGAGCTAAAGCGTATTAAAGCAGCGGTTGACCCATGCCTGGAAATGACCGAAATCTGCGACCGCACCTTACGTAGCGGCGGCCCCGCACTATTATTCGAAAACCCCACCAGCTTTTCCACGCCGGTGCTGGCCAACCTGTTTGGCACAACGCAGCGCGTGGCGCTGGGCATGGGCCAGGCCGACCCCACTCATTTGCGCGAAGTCGGTAAGCTGCTGGCAGCGCTGAAGGAGCCCGACCCGCCGAAGGGCTTCAAGGATACCTGGGAGAAACTGCCGTTGCTAAAACAGGTGCTGAATATGGCACCGAAAGTGATTAAGAACGCACCTGCACAAACGCAGCGCTTCGAGCACGACGATGTTGATTTGCATACGCTACCAATTCAAACCTGCTGGCCGGAAGATGCCGCGCCCCTTATCACCTGGCCTTTAGTGATCACACGTGGGCCACATAAAGAGCGGCATAATCTCGGTATTTATCGCATGCAGCTGCTGGGCAAAAACAAGCTCATCATGCGCTGGCTGTCGCACCGCGGTGGCGCTCTCGACTTCAAGGAATGGCAAGACGCTCATCCCGGCGAACCGTTCCCCGTTGCCGTAGCGTTGGGGGCCGATCCAGCAACCACTTTAGGTGCAGTCACACCTGTGCCCGACACCTTATCGGAATACGGCTTCGCGGGTTTACTGCGCGGCGCTAAAACCGAGCTGGTGAAGTGCTTAAGCTGCGATCTGCATGTACCGGCCACCGCTGAATATATTCTGGAGGGGCATATACAGGCGGGAGAGATGGCCGAGGAGGGTCCGTTTGGCGATCATACCGGCTACTATAATGAAGTTGAACATTTCCCGGTTTTTACGGTTACACACCTCACACATCGGCCCTCACCTATTTACCACAGCACCTATACCGGCCGGCCACCCGATGAACCGGCGATTCTCGGCCTTGCTCTGAACGAGGTATTCGTGCCCTTGCTGCAAAAGCAGTTTCCGGAGATAAGCGATTTCTATCTACCGCCGGAGGGCTGCTCCTATCGGCTCGCCGTCGTTACCATCAAAAAACAATACCCCGGTCACGCCAAGCGCGTCATGATGGGCGCTTGGTCTTTTCTACGCCAGTTTATGTACACCAAGTTCGTCATCGTCACCGACGACGACGTTGACGCGCGCAACTGGCACGATGTGATCTGGGCGCTCACCACCCGCATGGACCCGGTGCGCGACACGATAACGATGGAGAACACCCCCATCGACTATCTCGACTTCGCCTCGCCGGTCGCCGGACTCGGTTCAAAAATCGGCTTCGATGCAACCAACAAATGGCCTGGCGAAACGCAGCGCGAGTGGGGCAAGCCGATTACCATGAACGCCGCTGTCAAACAGCGCGTTGACGCTATGTGGGATAGCTTGGGAATAGGCTAGCATTTTGGCTAACCGCGCTGAGCTCTCTGTGCGGCTGCGGCAAATTCGGCAGGCCATTGGTACTCAACATAAGGCCTTGATGAAAGCTGTCATAGCTTTGCTGGGCTTCGCCCAGGTTCGCTAGCAGACGGCCCAGTTCGGCATAGCTTTCAGCGTCAGGGCTAATGCGGATGCTTGCGGCAAAATATTCACGCGCCTTGCCCCACAACTCATTCATTAGGCTCAGACGCCCCAGGGTCAGCAGTAAGCTGGCATCTTCAGGTTGCTGCTGTAACCAGCGCTCAGCGGTGAGCAGCTGCTTATTTACGTCTTCTCCTGCTACCGTTCCGTAAAGGCGTGCCAGACCGGAATCCCAGCTTTTCTGCAGCTGGCTACGCAGTACGGACTCTGCCTGCGTATTTGCTTCCGCAGCAGCTAAGGCTCGAACGTAAATAGCTACTAAACGAGGGTCTTTCCTGAGCGCTTTGGGCGTGACCTCCCACTGCGTCTTGATGGCCGCAAGCCGCGCTGAATCTTTTTTACCCGCCTCAGCCAGCGCGCCTTCGTAAGCGACAAACTCAACTAATTCAAGCTCATCCACAGCCAGCACTTTGTGTTTGCGTAGTTGCGGTAATAGCGCTTGTACAGCTTTCCAATCGCCCAGCTGTTCATTGACGGCTACCGCCATGCGCAGCGCCTGAGGGTGCTCGGGCGCTAACGCGCGCAGCTGGGCTAGCGTTGTCAGGCAGTTCTCAAGCTGATTATTCTTCAGCTGAATTTCAGCCTGCGTTAAGGCAATGGCCACATTGGCGCCGGGCGTGGTTTCTTCTGCTTTTTTTAAATACTGCGCGCACTGCTCGTCTTCGCCCAGCGCTTCACTGGCGCGCGCTGCCATCAAGTAGTTAAGCAGAGGAGTCGGTGAATTCTCAGCCCCTTCAGAAAAGGTGTTTAACGAGCGCCTCCACCGACCTTCAATGTATTCAATCAACCCCTCCGTAAGCTGCGCTTCGCTGCGACGCGCGTCACGCCCCTGCAGCCAATGTTGCAGGCTACGGCCCGAGTAGCGTATTTGTAACAGTGAGCGCAGCAAAAACCATCCCAACGCCAGCACCAGCACTAAGGCTGCAAGCGCGGCCCACAAGTTTGCTTCCAGGCTGACCTGATCATAGGAAATAAGCACATAACCCGGACTGCGGACTACCAGTATCGATAGACCAATGGCGAGTACTAACGAAACCAGACAAATGACAAAGAGTCGTAACACCGTCAAACCTCCCGAGCCACGGTGGCCCCTTCGTCATCAACGCTGGCCTCAGGCTCCTGCGTTGCAGGTTTATCGTCCGGCTCTGCCGTTACCGGCTTCTTCCCTGTCTCAGTTTGCGGTTCCGGAGCCGACTTCTGAGCAGGCTTTTCCGTGGGCTCGGCTTTCTGGTCAGATGCCTCTGCCGGTTGTTCAGGTTTGGCTTCGCCTTGCGGCTTCTTGACTGTGACCGACGCTGGCTTAGGCTCTGCCTCACTTTCTGTTTCTGGATTGGGCTGTTGTTGCGCTGCAGGTTCTTTATTTAATTCCGGCGCTTGCGCAGCGTCTGGCTGCGGCGCTTTGCTTTTCTGCATTTGCTGCGCCGCTTCGGCTTTTATTTTTCTGCTGTACTCGCTGTCGGTGTAATCTTTTAACGCGCGGTAGGAACCACTGATATCGGGCAAGGGTGGATCAATATTAACCGAGCGAGCGCCTTCCAATGTTTCCAGCGCTGCCTGGGTAGCCGCATCTTCACTGATGAAGTAGCGGGCAATCCACTGCTGCGCTTTGTCGAGACTTTGCTGATAGATGTCAGGCTTTTGTGCCAACAGCGCAAGCTGGGCCTGCTCCAGCATCAGCCGCAAATTTTGCCGCAGGTACAGCTCCTGTTGCGGCGGCAGCATGGCTTCGACTGGCTGGTCGCGCTGACGCACTACAAACACTTTGCCAAGCGTCTGCTTAATTGCACCACCGACCCGCGCAGCGCTGTCGCGCCAGGTTGGCTGTTCGGGCATACTCGCCTCTTCAGGCTCCTGTTGTGCGTCGTTGCTAAATTCGGGAATATCGTACAGTTTAAGCTCGTCGATGCCGCCGGCTAAACTGGCTAAACTCAAATATTCGCCGTCTACGTCAACCGATTCAGTGCGGCTCAGCGCGGCAATATCGTCAGCAATCGCCCGCCGCACGGGAACAAGGCTAATGTCGTCGATTTCGCGTAGAATTTTGTCGGCCGATTGCAGCATGGCTAGCGGGCCGCTGATCTCTTTACTCATGAGAATACGCTGATTTGCCAGCCGCAACAGATATTCGGTTTCGGCCAGCAGCCATTCATCACGGTTGGTTTGGGTAAGCGCCTCCATCTGCCGGTTTTGCCTGCCGACGGTTTTCTCTAACAGTTTTAGCGTGTTTTGCGTCGCCGTCAATTCTTCCTCGCGAACTGTGGACTCCTCGCCAAGCTCAGTTTGCAGCGCATTAAAGTCGTCGCGCAGATCGCTGCGTACGTCATCACGCACGTTAGCAATGGCGCTTTGCGTCTCCTGCAGCTCGCCCTCAAGCGCCAGCGTGTTGCTTTGCTCCACCTGCCACTGCTGCCAAAGATAATAGACGCCATATCCTGCAGCACCACTAAGCCCCAGCGTGCACAGCAGAAAAAACCAGAGCAGGCCGGTACGCGGTCGTTTTTGCGCTGTGCCTGCGTCGCTATAGTCTGCCTGGTCGGATTTTTTTTGATCTTCTTTCTGGGCGCTGACAAATGCCTTCGCCTTGGCGGCCCTTTCAGCACTGCTGACGTTTTGCTTTTGTGATTTATCTTCAGGTTTTGACGCGGCGTCTTTAGACTTATCGCCGGGCTTTTTGCTGTCTACCATCGCTTGGCCTTTTTCAACTAGTTAGGTGCGGCACTGGTACGTGCGACACGCCACCAGTTGCAAAGCGCGTATGATACATCAGTCAATCGCATACTCCGAGCGGTCAGCACTCTGCCGAAGCCTTGCGCTTGCGCCGCTTCTGCTACCCTAGCGCCCGGTGCCAGCAACGGCGTAGCCTGCAGCTGGGCAAATACGTCGACTGCCTGTGCCATGCGGGTTAAATTATGCACACCGGCAACGCTGGTAGCCGCAACGGCATGCGGCTGCCATTGTTTCACGTTACTAGCCAGCTCGGATTCGTTATCAAGAGGATAGCCGCGCCGGTAAAGCTCAGCGTGAGCCACCTCAGCGCCGCGCGCTCGCAGCGTTTGCGTGATCAGCTCGCGCCCGCCCTGCCCTCTGAATATCAGCACACGTTTGCCCGGCAGTGATTGCAGCTCTGGCAGCGACAACAACGTTTCACTATCAACCGCGTCGCTGGCCCGCATAGTAAAACCTGCCTCCGCCGCCGCATTTGTCGTTTTGTCGCCAACGGCATAACAGGTCAGCTCAGAGGGGATGGCTAATTGCTGTTGTATCAGAAAGGTATGGGCATATTGCACGGCATTGGTACTGACAAAGATGCCAATATCATAGTGCTGCAGGCGCTTAAACGCCGCATCAGTTTGCGCGTCAGTAGCAACGGGTTCAATGGCCAGCACCGGCACATGACGCAACGAGGCACCCAGCTGCTGTAGCTCGTGCTGCCATTCGGCGGCCTGGCCTGCAGGACGCGTCAACAGCAGCCTAAGCCCAGCCAGCGTCGGCTCGCTTACAGACATCTAACTCGCTGCCCGCACGGCGGCGAGAATTTTATCGCCACCGGCGGCCAGTATTTCTGCCGCCAACCCCGCCCCCAACGCATCGGCTTCAGCAGCGGCACCGCGTCGCTGCCTGATAATCATTTGCCTGCCATCGAGCGACGCCACCCGCGCCTCCAGGTCTAGCATGTCACCATGCAACTGAGCGTACGCAGCGATGGGCACCTGGCAGCCGCCGTCGAGCCCGCGATTCAATGCCCGTTCGGCAGAGACACAATAGCTGGTGTGCAGATCATTTAACTCTGCTATGAGGTCATTCGTAAGCTCGTCATCGGCGCGGGTTTCAATACCTATCGCGCCCTGCCCTGGTGCCGGCAAACAGATTTTCGGATCGATAATTTCAGCAATTTGAGCGTCCATTTGCAGGCGCTTCATGCCCGCCTCGGCGAGGATAATTGCGTCGTATACGCCGTCATGCAGTTTTTGCAAGCGGGTGTTTACATTACCGCGCAGATCGACAACATCAAGATCGCTGCGCGCGGCAAGCATTTGGCTACGGCGTCGCAAACTGGACGTGCCAAGCCGTGCACCTATCGGTAATTCGGCAAAGCTACCGAAGTTGGGCGCAATAAACGCATCAAACGGACTATCGCGCTCGCATATCGCCGCCAGGCGTAAACCCGGGGGAAAATGCATCGGCACATCTTTCATTGAGTGAACGGCAATATCGGCCTTGCCTTCCAGCATGGCGACTTCCAGCTCCTTAATAAAAAGCCCTTTGCCACCAATTTTTGACAGCGGCGAGTCAAGCATCTGGTCGCCACGGGTGGTCATACGGACCAGCTCAACCTGCAATTCAGGATGACGCTGAATAAGCGCGTTTTTGACGTATTCTGCCTGCCATACAGCTAACTGGCTTTTACGCGTGGCAATGCGCAGCGGACGATCCATAACCATAAACTATCGTTCCCACAACGGAAAAGACGGATTATGCCATGAGACTATGCAGTGCAGAATTTATGTTCGATAAAAACCGCCCGCGGAGACAGCGGGCGGCTGCAGCAAAATAACTGCAGGGGGAATTTACAGGTTTTGCAGTAATTTTCTAACGTGTGGCAGATGACGACGGCTCACCTGTGGCAAAGCTTCCGTTTCGGTCAAACGCACACAGTATGAGCCCTCTGCGTCACGCTCCATGCCCTGCACGTGTTTTAGGGCAACCAGCGCATTGCGATGAATACGCAGCAGCCTGTCGGCATATTCAACTTCGAGCTCTTTCAACGTGTCATCGATCAATAGTTCGCCACCCGAATGGTAAGCGGTGACGTATTTGTGATCAGCCTGAAAAACTCTGATTTCTTCCACCGGCACCATCTGGATGCCGCGCCGCGATTTGGCGGTAATGTGCGTGCGCTGCTTCAGTGAGCAGTCACTATCGTTTGCAGCTTCTAAAGACATAAGCTGCAGCTTGTTGATCTGACGCGCCTTCTCAAGTGCGATCAGCAGGTTTTCCTGCCGCACCGGTTTTAACAGGTAGCCTGCAGCCTGTGCGTCTATCGCTTCAACGCCGTAATCATCGTAAGCCGTACAAAAGATAATCGCTGGCGCATTTTTCGTTAAAGCGATTTGTTTTGCCGCTGCAACGCCATCCATTTGCGGCATGCGTACATCCATCAAAATGACGTCGGGCTGGGTACGGTCACTGAGCGCCACGGCTTCCTCACCGTTGGCAGCTTCGGCAATGACGTGCCACGTTTGGGTATCATTGACCATGCGCTTCAAGCGGTCCCTGGCCAGCGGTTCGTCATCCACGATAAGCACATTCATCTTGATCTTATTCCTGTTTGTTTAATCCGTTAATGCTCTAACACGAGCTGAGCAAGCTCTGCACATGCCGGCGACCTGGCAGAGATTCCTTAATTAAAAGAGTAGCTTATTATTGCGAGAAAGCGATTTTCGTTAATCAGGGTCTGCAGTTCTGCGTCGCTACCGAAATGCGCCTGCAAGCGCTCACGCGTGTTGACCAGGGCCATGCTGTTGCCTTTGTGCTTAACCACCTCTTGAACAGCGCTGTCGGGCAGCGGATTGGCAACGCTAATCTCACAGCGCTGGCGTTTATCTGCTAATTGTGTGATCGCTACTTTAATAACCACCGTACCGCCGGCTGCACGCGGCTGAATGCCGTGGTAAACCGCGTTTTCCAACAACGGTTGAATAGCCAGCGATGGTATTTTCACCGCAGCGCTCAGTGCCGGCACCTGCCAGTCAATGCGCAGCCGGTCGCCCATGCGCAGCTGTTCGATGGCGAGGTATTTTTCACATAACGCAAATTCCTGCGTTATCGGCACCAGCTCGGTCGCGGCCTTAAGGCTGGCACGAAACAGTTCGGCAAGGTCTTCAACAGCTTTTTCCGCCTTGCTGGGATCGCTGCCAATAAGGCTGGCGACACTATTCAAACTGTTAAACAAAAAATGTGGTCGAATACGCGACTGCAAGGCCTGAATGTGCGACTGCAGTTGCGCCTGCTGCTGCACCAATAATTGCTGCTGGAGATATAAGTAGCGCAGGGCGATACCGCCGATCACGGCGACAATCGCAAGGTTTGCCAGAATACGCTGCCAATCGAACACCGTGACCGTAGCGCTGGCCACATAAGTGAGCAGCAACCATTGCGTAACTATGCTGAACAACAAGCTGACTAATAGAATAAGCGCGTAACAGAGCAGGGCACCGCTAACACGCGGCAGGCGGGCAATACAGGCACGCACTTTACACAAAGCGGCGGCACACAGCAGCGCATTCCATTGCACATAAAAAGTCAGGTTGGCAAAGTACAGCCAGTCGAAGGGTAACAGGCGGCCGCTGCTGAGTGTCTCAACCAGCACCAGCAGCTGCGCTGTCAGAATCAAAAACAGCAGGGGCTGAACCTTACACAGGTCCGGTAGTTGAAAATGCTCCATTGCGGGCGCTTGAGGATCTTTTGCTGCCATGATCTCAGTGTCGTAGTAAATTCGGGTTTGCGCCAATGACGCATGCCGCCGACGGCTGATGCAGCGGGTGAAACCCGCTATACTGCCGCGTTTTTACGCCATTCTTCCCACCATTGTTTTCACCATTATTTTCACTGCGCTGCATTCGCGCTTATTAGTTGAATCAAGGACTCATGACTAAACAAGATCAAAGCGATACCAACACCAGCTGGGGCGGCCGCTTCAGCGAAGCTACCGATGCCTTCGTGCAGCGTTTTACCGCCTCAGTTGATTTTGACCAACGCCTGTTTGAGCAGGATATAGACGGCTCGCTGGCGCACGCGGCAATGCTGGCCCAACAAGACATATTAACGACCGCTGAATTGCAGTCTATTCAGCAAGGCCTGGAGGAGATTCGCGGCGAAATCAAAGCAGGGCAGTTCGACTGGTCGATAGCTCTGGAAGATGTGCATATGAACATTGAAGCCGCGTTGACCGCCAAAATTGGCGTCACCGGCAAAAAACTTCACACCGGCCGCTCGCGTAATGATCAGGTGGCTACCGATATTCGCCTCTACCTGCGTGCTGCCATCGATAATATTGAAATTGAGCTGACGCGCCTGCAAACCGGGCTGACGACTATTGCCGCGCGCGAAGCGGCGACCATCATGCCCGGTTTCACCCATTTACAGACCGCGCAGCCCGTCACCTTCGGCCATCATATGCTGGCCTGGTTCGAAATGCTGGAACGTGACCACGGCCGCCTGCAGGATTGCCGTCGGCGGCTTAACTATTGCCCACTGGGTGCCGCCGCACTGGCTGGCACTACCTATCCAATTGACCGCGAGTTCACTGCCACACAGCTGGGTTTTACTGCGCCAACCAACAACTCGCTGGACTCGGTCAGCGATCGTGACTTTGCCATCGAATTTTGCGCGGCGGCCAGCATTGTGATGACCCATCTTTCCCGCTGCGCGGAAGAGCTGGTGCTGTGGACCTCGGCTCAGTTTGACTTCATTCGCCTGCCGGATCGTTTTTGCACCGGCTCGTCGATTATGCCGCAGAAAAAAAATCCGGATGTGCCGGAATTGGTGCGCGGCAAAACCGGCCGCGTTAACGGCCACTTGATCAGCCTGTTGACGCTGATGAAGGGCCAACCACTGGCCTATAACAAGGACAATCAGGAAGACAAGGAACCGCTGTTCGATACGGTCGATACCTTGCACGATTGTCTGCGAGCCTTTGCCGACATGCTGCCAGCACTGGAAACCAACCCCGAAGTGATGCGTCAGGCGGCGCAGCGTGGCTATGCCACCGCCACCGATCTGGCTGACTACCTGGTCAAAAAAGGCCTGCCGTTTCGCGACGCGCATGAAGTGGTTGGCCAGACTGTGGCCTACGGCGTGACTAACGATAAGGATCTGGCGCAAATCGAACTCGGCGAATTGCAAAAATTTTCCGCGTTGATTGGCGACGATGTGTATGCAGTGTTAAGCCTCGACGGTTCTGTTGCCGCACGCAGTCATTTAGGCGGCACCGCGCCTGAGCAGGTGCGCCAGGCAGCTGCGACTGCACGGCAGAATTTGCTGCAGCGAACCAGCGCGTAGCGAGCGCTACCCCATTTTTTTCGCTAGCGGCGTTTTTAACCTATCGCTCACGTATAATCCTAGGTCGGAATTTTGTAGGCGAGGGCTGTTATGCGGCAACTGACATTAGTACTTCTTATCGTGTTGCTGGCAGCCTGTGGTCAAAAAGGGCTGCTGTACATTCCCGATGACAGCTCTGCCGACTCTGCGCAGAAAAGTGAAGACCAAGGCTCCTCGGCGCGCAACGACACCGACACCGACACCGACACCGACACCGACACCGACACCGACACCGACACCGACACCGACACCGACAAATAAAAGTATG
>RCMY010001683.1_pt1 | contig 20699 bp, 25 predicted proteins | sample 2041341 | NCBI WGS metagenome assembly RCMY01 (sample SAMN09708234, study PRJNA481090) | Marine sediment metagenome, whole genome shotgun sequencing project. | reverse complement strand
CGCGACACCTGACGAACCCGCCGGTGGGACCGTCCCGGACGAGCCCGTCACCCCCGAAGACGAGCAATCCGAGCCTGCTGCGTCAGGCGTGCCCGTGGTGCAACCAACGATCGTCGCGCGCTACCCGCACGATGGGGCTGCCTTCACACAAGGTCTCGAGTTCGCCGATGGCGTCCTCATCGAGAGCCTGGGCCTGGCCGGCGAGTCGGCGAGACGTCGGGTCGAGCCGACCACTGGCGAGGTCACGGCATCAGCACGATTGAGCAGCGACCATTTCGGCGCCGGGCTCACCGTTGTCAACAACCAGGTCATCCAACTCACATGGCGAGCAGGTGTCGCGATCGTTGCCGACCTCACCACGCTGATCGAACTCGCGCGCTTCTCATACGAAGGCGAAGGTTGGGGCATCTGCGGGCTCGATGACGGCCGCCTGGCCATGAGCAACGGTTCGGGGTTCCTCACGTTCCGCGACGGGACCACATTCGACCCAGTCGGCGAACTCGAAGTCACCCTCGACGGCGAGGCAGTCACGAATCTCAACGAGCTCGAATGCGTCGGCCCGAGCATCTACGCCAATGTGTGGCTGGAGAACAACATCCTCGAGATCGATGCCGCCACCGGCGCAGTCACCCGAGTCATCGACGCCACAGCACTCGTTCCTGGCGATCTCACCGCCGATGATGTCCTGAACGGCATTGCGTATCGAGCCGAAACGGACACGTTCTTCGTGACCGGCAAGCGATGGACAGTCGCATACGAAGTCACTCTCGGCTGAGCGTGAGCGCCGCCGCTCGGGTGCCCCGCTCCCGCACAACAATCCAGCTCGTCGCCTCCTGCGCAGTGCTGCTCGCAGCGTGTTCGAGCGCCGCCGAGCTGACCGAATCCCCGTTGACCACCATCGCTGCCCAGGCAGACGCCGACGCGCCAGCGGACTCCACGGCTCGAGACAACGACGACCCTGAGACCACGGCGGCGCCAACCGTCACGGTCCCCGCCGTCGCGCCGCTGAGCGGGTCGCTCTCTGTCACCGTCGTCGACACTCACCCCCACGACAGTGGAGCGTTCACCCAGGGCCTCGAGGTCTTCGACGGACGCTTTGTCGAGAGCACCGGTCTCTATGGCGAGTCCGGTCGACGCATGGTCGACATCGCAAGCGGTGAACCTGTGTCGGTTGCTCCCATCGACGCGAACCTGTTCGGCGAGGGCATCACGGTCGTCGGCGACGAGCTGTTGCAACTCACTTGGAAGTCGGGGGTTCTGATCCGTTCGAATGTCAACAGCCTCGAGGAGACCGGCAGGGACACCTATGAAGGCGAGGGTTGGGGCCTGTGCTTTGACGGCGAAACGGTTGCGATGAGCGATGGTTCATCGACACTGACCTTCCGAGACGCCGAGACCTTCGACGTTCTTCGCACGATCGATGTAACACTCGCCGGCGCTGCAATCGAGCGCCTCAATGAGCTCGAATGTGTCAACGACCAGATCATCGCCAACGTCTGGCTCACTGACTGGATCATCGTGATCGACCCGGCGACCGGAAACGTCGTGGCCGAGTTCGACGCCGCCGGGCTTCGACCAGCCAACGCTCCATTTGCCGACTCGAATTTCGCTCTGAACGGCATCGCCCACGATCCGACGACTGGCCATTTCTACCTCACCGGAAAGCTGTGGCCCGTGGTCTACGAGGTCGAGCTGTCCTGATCATTGAGCACACGAGGAAGGTGCTCGATCAATCGATCGAAAATCAATCCCCCGGCAGGCGCCAGCAGGTGATCAGCTCCATCGAGCAGAGCAACTTCGCCAGTGCCAGCGAGCATCCGCACCATCTCGCTGGCCTGCGCCGGAAGAATCTGGTCGTTGGTGCCGTGGAAGAACAGCAAGTCTCGGTCGCCGAGGACGGCGGCGTTCTCGCACCCCGCCGATTGCGTGGCGAACGTGACGACGCCCGGCACCGATGCGCGATCGAGGTGCATCGCTGCTCGTAGTGCGACGGCGCCGCCGAATGAGTGCCCCATGGGGACGAAGCGCATGGCGCCGTGTCGACCGGCCAACTCCATCGAGGCAATGGTGTCCAGCTCGCACATCGCCAGGTCGTTGGGACGGCGATAGTCGACCCTCATGACCCCGATCCCGAGCTCGGGAAGCGCCCGACCGAGACGCTGATAGAGGCCCTGGTCCGGTCCGAGGAGCCCGCCCATCGCTCCACCAACGCACACGACGACCGTCTCTGCGTCGGCCGGCCCGTGCCAGAGGATGGTGAGCAGCCCGCGTGAGCAGTACAGCTCCAGGTGGTCGAGGTGGTCATCGACTGGCACGGACTGCATTGCCATCACCCCGAGCGAATCGAGCGGTGACATTCCATCGGGATCAGGGCTCTCAGTCATGGCCCCAGATCGTAGGCTCAGCTGCTGTGAAGGTGCTGGTGGTGCATGCCCATCCCGACCCCGATTCGTTCGGGGCAGCCGTTCGAGATGCTGTTCTTCGAGGCTTGACGAGCGCAGGCCACCAAGTGACACTGCTCGATCTCGAGGCCGAGGACTACCAGCCATGCCTCACAAGATCTGACTACGAGCGTTACGACAGCAGCGGCGCCGACCATCACGATGCAACGGTGGCGGCGCACGTCGCTGCGCTGCAAGAAGCCGAGGCGCTTGTCTTCACGTTCCCGACGTTCTGGTCAGGACTGCCCGCCGTGCTGAAGGGTTGGATCGACCGGACCCTGCTGCCAGGTGTCGGATTCTCGGTGCGACCGAACGGCCGGTTACGAGGCGAGCTCCGGCAGGTGCGCCATGTGATCGGCGTGACCACGTATGGCTCGCCGCGGGCCTACCGCTGGATCGTTGGCGACGGCGGACGACGGACGATCCGAGCGGTCAGGGCGAACTGCGGCGTTCGTTGCCGCATGCGTTGGCTCTCCCTGGACAGCCTCGACGGGAGACCACACAGCGACCGCCGTGGGTTCCTCGAGCAAGTCGAACAGAAGATGGCTGACCTCGCATGACACGCACGTTGGTCGTCGTGACCCACCCGCACCCCGACGGACTCGCTCGATGCGCGTTCACCCGTGTGATCGCAGGGCTCGGAACGGGCGGGCACGAAGTACGTGTGATCGACCTCGATGCCGAGGACTTCGACCCACGGCTCACCACAGACGAGAAGCGGCGACACCTGGACGATCCGGCGACCAAGCCATGGGTCGCCGACCACACCGATGCGCTTCGGTGGGCAGAGCGGCTCGTGCTCGTCTACCCGACCTGGTGGGGTGGCTACCCGGCCCGCCTCAAGGGGTGGTTCGACCGGACCTGGATCACCGGCGTGGCATACACACTGCCGGAGGACTCGAGCCGTATCCATGCAGGGCTCAAGAACATCAAGCAACTCGACATCGTCACCACCCACGGCGGTTCTCGTTGGTCGAACGTGCTCAGTGGCCAGCCGGGAAGGCTGATCGCTTTCCGAACACTTCGGCTGTTGTGCCACCCGTTGTGCCGCCGCCGCTTCCGAGCGTTCTACTCAGCGGCCACCGCGCCAGACGCCGATGTCGACGCCTGGCTCGACGAGCTCGAGGCAACGTACGCCAGCTGAGCGTTGCGAGTGGACGGCACCTCACTCCGAGGCATCTCCTCGCGTTCGGCTGCGATTGGTGCTCTCGCTATGCGCTGGCTTCCTGGGGGGCTTTGGCTTGGCGACGAGCCTTCATTCGAGTGGCGACTCGGCCAATTTTTTCGATGTGCTTGATCGTGCGCTCGCGTGCTGCGTCGGCCTCACCGTCGAGGCCTTCGAGGTCGGCGATCTTCCAGAAGCCCAGCACGACAGGCTCGAGGATCTGCTCGTAGTGGTTGATGAGGTCGTAGATGCCAGCGCTGGCGATGAGCTTCGAGTGCGCTGCGAAATCGGGAATGCCAGTGCCCGGCATGGCGAAGTCGATGACCTGACGTTCGAGCGCCATCATCATCTCGGACGGGTTGCGTTCGAACCCGGCTTGGGCGATGTCTCGGTAGAAGAGGAAGTGATGGTTCTCATCAATGGCGACTCGGCGCATGATGTCGTAGCCGACGCGGTCCTGCGCTTCGATCATCTTGCCGGTGTTGCGATGTGAGATACGGGTGGCGAGTTCCTGGAGCGTCACGTAGCACATGCCATCGGCGGCGCTCGCTGGCTCAGGCACCTCGCCCCTGCTCATCTGGATCATGCGGCCACGCTCGAGCGCGACGGGATCGATGGCACGGGTCACCGTCAGATAGTCGCGAATCGCAACCGCATGGCGGCCTTCCTCGGCGGTCCAGCGGCGGACCCATTCACCCCAGGCGCCGTCCTTGCCGAACATTCGCTCGATGTCTCGGAAGTAGTACGGCAGGTTGTCCTCGGTGAGAAGGTTGACGAAGAGTGCGCTACGGATCTCAGGGCTCAGGTTGCTCTCGGACGGATCCCACTCGTAGTCGGGCTCGAAGTCGCGGCCACGGCTCCACGGAACAACCGCATGCGGGTGCCATTCCTTGACCGAAGCGAGGTGGCGTTCGAGAAGTTCTTCCGCAACCGACTCGAGTTCACCAAGAAAGTCGACGTCTGCATCAATCACCATGCCATCAGCCTACCGACCGGTAGGTAGGCGCGCAGCCTCACTGAAGAAGAGTTGCTCCGGAGCGATCCAAGCGGGCGTTGTCACCTGTCTGGCATCGAGATTTGCCGGGAACATGCGATAGTGGAGCGGTGCCGGCCAAGGACGACGACGCAACGGTGACCTTCCCGGCCACCGAGACCTTCGCCCGGCTTGGCCGCGTCACGGCATCCGGGCTCACTCTTCGCCTCGGGCTCGACGTCGCCAAGCTCGAAAAGCTTCGCACGGCGGTCGACCTTTCGATCGCTGCGATGCTCGGCGACGGACAGATCACCCTTCGGGCTCACTGGCATGAGGACTTCATCGAGATCGCCATCAGCAACCCTGACTCGGCGGCAGACAATGCTGGCGGCACCTTGACCGTGCAGCTCTCGGAACTGGTCGACCACGCCGTCGTGGCACCCCAAGAGATCACGCTCGTATTGCAATAGAGCACTCGCCAGAGAGCCCGGGAGGCCCTACTCCTCGGCGAGGTAGGGGCGGTTCTCATCACTGACGGCATCACCGCTGAAGCGCACGGCCTCGGCTTCGCCGATCACCTGGAACGTGGCAGTCGAGGTGACACAGACAAGACCCTTCGGTGTTTCGATTCGCCCGGTGGTCGTGACGCGATTGCCGTCGCGCTGGTCGACTTCGCCGATGGCCCGATAGTCGGTGTCGAGCCGAATCGGGCGAAGGAAGGCAGCGGAGGTCTCGACCGTTACGGCCCATGAGCCGGCAAGAGCGATGACCGCCCACGCTTGGACTTCATCGAGAACCGCCAAGCTGATGCCACCGTGGACGAGTGTGGGTGCTCCGCTGAACTCAGCGCCGAGATGCAAATCAGCCCAAACCCTCCCGAGCTCATCGTCAGCCCACAGCTCGAGCTGGAGACCGGCATCGTTCCTCGCTTCACAGACGAAGCACGACGAGTCGAGCCCCCAGTCGTCGTTCGTGAGCCGCCGGGCGCTCACGCCCCGGAACTCCCAAATCCCGCTGCACCACGTTCGTCTGGCGCTTCCGGCAGCTCATCGACGGGCACGAGTGAGAAGGGAGGGACCTCGACAACCATGAGCTGGGCAATGCGCTGACCCCTGATGATCTCGACCGGCTCGGCACCGTGATTGACAAGGATCACCCCAACCTGTCCGCGGTAGCCGGAGTCAATGAGGCCGGGAGCGTTGAGCACCGCGAGTCCATCGTGAAGCGCCAGCCCAGACCGGGAGAGCACAAGACCGGCTGACCCCAGTGGGATCGCGACGGCAAACCCTGTCGGAACGAGAAGTCGTTCGCCCGGTTGGATCGTGCAATCAATGGCCGACGGCAGGTCAGCGGCGGCGTCGCCAGCTCGCATCCTGGCGGGGACGGGGAGATCGCCGTCCAACGCCTGGATGGGTATCTCGAAGGGTTCGGTCGACATGGCGCCGGAGACTAGCGCACACCACCAACGACCCAGGTCGGCCGAAGACAGCAGAACAGCTGCCCCGGTAGGGTCTGTCGGTGCTCGCCTGGATGGATCTCGAAATGACCGGCCTCGACCCGAAGCAACACGTGATCGTCGAGATTGCCACGCTGATCACCGATGACGATCTCAACATCGTCGCCGAGGGGCCCGAGTTGGTCATCCACGCCACTGAAGAAGAGCTGGCGAAGATGGATCAAGTCGTCGTGGACATGCACACCAAGTCAGGTTTGCTCGACCAGATCCGGGCGTCGACGGTCACGCTCGATGATGCCGGCGCTCAGACCCTCGCCTTCCTGACCGAGCATCTCAAAGCCGGGAAGGTGCCGTTGTGCGGCAACAGCATCGGAATGGATCGCCGCTTCCTTGCCGAGTACCTCCCCGACATCGAGCACTACCTGCACTACCGGTCGGTCGATGTGTCGACGATCAAGGAACTATCTCGACGGTGGTTCCCCGAGGCGCTCCGCGGCGCACCTCGCAAAGGCGCAGCTCACCGGGCCCTCGACGACATCAAGGAGAGCATCAACGAGCTCACCCACTATCGATCAGCGGTGTTCATCAATCCGCCGACTCAGGTGACAGCGAGCGGCGAGACCGCCGCCGACGCCGCCGGCCGACCTTCGACTTCCCACCACAGGTAGCGCTCGGGTCCCGCATCCGCCGTCACGATCGTGACCTCATCTGCCGGACCGATACCGGCGCCGTATTCGATGGTCGTCCGACTCGGCAACGGCGGGACACGCACCTGGAGGTCTTGCTCGATCACCGCCCAGTAGGCCGCATTGTTCATGTGATCGAACGTGTCGAAGTCGACCGCTCGCAGCGGCCACGGGGTGCGCGTCTTGTCACTTGGCAACGCCCCTGGCTTGGGGACGGTTTGCTTGGCGCTGACGGTTCGGCCCATCGACGCCACGCCGTAGTGGCGGATGAAGTCTTCTGAAAGAGCAAGCGGGCGGCCAGAGTCAGTGTCGATGTGGACCCACAGGGTGGCGACCTCGTAGCGCGCGCCCTGTGCCCCAGCGACCATCAATCGGCGTTCCGCCCACCGCTTGCCGAGCCGTCCACAGAAGGTGCTGATCGTGAGGTCCTCACCAAATACCCCCGGCTGGTGAACGTCGACGGTGGTGGTCCGCACGACGAAGGCCAGGTCGTCGGCGAGCCCTGCGTCACGGGTGTCATCGTTGGAGACATCTTGGGTGTAGCGAGTCAATGCGTCGAAGCGAAGCCGCCCTGAGGGGTCGACATCGCCCAGCCGGACCCGACGCTCCCCGGTGAAAATTCGGCCAACCGTCGGAGCGGGGACCATCTCGAACTTTGGTCGCTCGACCGCTCCAACAGTGGCCGCAGCGGGGGTTTGCGCACTCGACGTCGACTCAGATTCTGGCACCTCGACAAACTAGTGCAGCTAATTCGGTTGACATGACCGTGGGATCGCACTTCCCTATCACCACTGCCCAATGGTCGGGACGGCGAAAACGCCTGCCCACCAACCACCGCACGCAACCCTGAGGTCATGACCATGATCAACTCGATGCACAACACGCAGGTCGCCACGGCGCCCTCCTGTTCGCGCCTCGATCGTGGCGTGGAACTGGGTTATGCGATGCGCCTCGGCGGCCGCAATAACGCGATTTCCGGTGCAGCCACCGGTGGATTCTGGGCATTTGACCCGAAGACCACCAAGCACCACCACTCCCAGCGGGAGCGAACGACCTGAATTGTTCAGGACGTGTCCTCGAAGCCGCTGGGAGCCCTGCTCCCCGCGGCTTTTCTGCTTTTCGGGTCGAGACACCCGAATTGCCACCACGAGGAATCCAGGACATGACACGAGCACCCCAAGACCACACCACGCCAGACCAGACCATCGAGCAACCAACCCACGACCATCCCAAGCACGAACACGAACCAGCGAGCAGTCCCATGACCATCTTGGAAATTGACCCACGTCCACCCAGTACCACCGCCAGCGTCGAGACGCAGGTGGCCTTCGGTACAACCGATTCGGCTTCTGTCAACGACGACTGGCAGACCAGCGCCCGGTGCGCCACCGTGAGCAACGCAGGCGATCTGTTCTTCTCCGAGGAGTTGGGCGAGATCGCCTCGGCCAAGCGGATCTGCGCCGAGTGCCATGTGATCGCACCCTGCCTCGAAGCAGCCATCCGTCGCGGGGAGCCGTGGGGCGTCTGGGGCGGCCAGCTCTTCTACAACGGCCGCATCTTGGCGAACAAGCGTCGTCGGGGCCGTCCGCCGAAGAACCCTCGCCCCGAGGATCAGTTGCCGGAGATCCCGATCCCCGAGCACCTGCAACGGCTGATCGCCTGAGACGGCAACCCGCCAGGCCACGGTCCACAACGACCGGCGAAGCAGACAGGACGAGCAACGACCCACGCGTCGACCTCGTCCCCGCCTCTTCGCCGGTCGTTGTCGCGTCCGGGGATGCATGCGGGCCAGGAATACGGCACCGTGGACTTCGGTTTACGACCGCAATAGGGGGACTTCGTCCCCTATGTCCTGAACCTGTCGTGAACAAGGGTTCCAAACCACCGCTTCCACTCGCGACGAGACGATGATGATGACGCCATGACGAACCACCCGACATCCAACGAAACCGCCTCGGAGGCCGACGACTCGACCGAGTCGGTTCGTGTCGAGCCCGTGGCCGGCGGCCTGCCCCGCTGGGTGCCTCTCGCCGTCGGTTTTGTCGCCGTCGTGGCGTTCCTCGGTTTCATTGGCGCCAGTTCTGGCGATAGCTCCGACGGGCCGACCGATCTCGACGAGTTCACCTTCCAGACTGTCGACGGCGACACCGTCACCCTCGCCGACTTCGAGGGCCCGATGGTCGTCAACTACTTCGCTGCCTGGTGCGCCCCGTGCCGAGCCGAATTGCCCGAGTTCGAGCAAGTGTCACTCGAGACCGCTGGCGAGGTTCTCTTCATCGGAGTCAGTCGTGACAACGTCACCGACTCGTGGCGTTCCCTGATCGAGGAGACCGGCGTGACCTATCCCACCGTGTTCGAGGGGAACGTCCAAGGCTCATTCGCTTTCCTCGAGGCCAATTCCATGCCAACCACTGCATTCATCGCCGCCGACGGCACCGTCGAACGCATCTGGAGCGGCGCTTTGACCGACGAAAAGCTCCGCGAGCTCATCGCTGAGCACCTGACCTGATCCCTTCGGGCGAGTGCCCGGCAAATTTCTGGAGACCCTTTCATGGGAGAACTGTTCGAAGCCCGATCCTTTGCCCTCGGCATGGTCGCGCTGATCAACCCGTGCGGGTTTGCCTTGCTGCCCGCCTACCTGGGCTTCTTCCTCGGCCTGGACGACGACGACGCCGGGGAGAGCCGCATCGTGGCCCTGAATCGGGCCCAAATCGTCGGCCTGTCGCTCTCGCTCGGTTTCCTGGCGGTGTTCGGCATCCTCGGTCTCGCCTTCGCCGGCGCACTTACGGCGATCGCCCCCGTACTGCGGTACATCACCCTGGGCATGGGTGTCCTGCTCGTGATCCTCGGAATCGCCATGCTGCGAGGCTTCCAGCCAGTGCTGAAGCTGCCGAAGCTCGAAAAGGGAACCGGAAGCAAGTCAACAGCGTCGATGTTCGTGTTCGGTGTCTCCTACGCGATCGCATCACTCTCGTGCACCATCGGCCTGTTCGTCAGCGCCATCCCAACCGACGGTGCCAGCTTCGCCCAGCGCTTCGGCGCCTTCCTCAGCTACGGACTCGGCATGGGCCTGCTCGCCACCGTATTGACCCTTGCTGTTGCATTCGGCAAGAAGGGCATCGTCGGCCAAATGCGTTCGATCCTGCCGAAAATCAATCTCATCTCTGCGGTCGTCCTGGTCGTCGTCGGCACATACGTCGCCCTCTACGGCTTCTGGCAAATCCAAGTCTTCAATCCCGACATCACGCCGACCGGCTGGATCGACACGATCGTGCTCGAGGTCGAGAGCTGGCAAGCATGGTTGTCGACCAAGATCGGCGACGCCGCCCCGACGCTCGGCATCGTCTTCCTCGGCGTCAATCTCGCCCTGGCTGCGGCCGGCTACTTGGTGAAGACCCAGAGCAGCAAGCCGTCGACCCCGGCAAAGCCTTCGGTCAACGCCTGATCCGGCGCTGCGACGTCGAGGCCCAATCAGGGTTCGGGCGTCCCGATCTGGCAAACTCGTTCGGTGCAAAATGTCGATCGAACGCCCATCACGTTCACTGAGCTCCTCGATCTGCCCGGAGTCGAGGAGGAAGTGACCCTCAGATCCACTTTCGGTTTCTGCGCATTCCACGGCGGCAATCTCGAACGGCGGACCGAAATCATCGCCAGGGAAGCGGCCGAACGTTCCGGTGCGTCGTACTACGGCGTCGTGCAGCCTCGAGGCACACGACGTCACCTCCCCTCGAAGCTCGTCTCGCCCGAAGAGTCAGAACGACTTTCCTCATTCATCGATCATTGCGATGTTGTGGTGGCAATGCACGGCTACGGGCTGCGGGGGCGATGGATCGACTTGTTGTTCGGCGGCCAGAACCGGGAACTGGCTGCGCATATGGCGCACCATGTCCGCCGCACGGCACCGCAATACCGCTGCATCGATGACATGGAGGACATTCCTGCGCGGCTCCGAGGCATCCATCCGGACAACCCCGCGAACCTCCCCCGCCTGGGTGGCGTGCAGATCGAACTGCCGCCACGCATTCGAGGACTCACCCCGATGGCGATGTTCTGGCCGTCGCACGACTACAAGACTGACCGCTTTCCGCACATCGAGTGGCTCATCGAGGGTCTCGCCGAGGGTGCTCTCGCTTGGTCAGCTGCAGGCTGAGGCGACCCGTCCATTAGGTTGCGTCAGTGGACTACCGAATCTTCACCGAACCCCAGCAGGGTGCCAGTTATGACACGCTGCTGGCCGTCGCGAAAGCCACCGAGGACCATGGCTTCGACGGTTTCTTCCGATCAGATCACTACCTCAAGATGGGTGACGTCAGCGGACTGCCCGGCCCGACGCACGCGTGGTTGACCCTTGCCGGTCTGGCCAGGGAGACCCAGCGCATCCGCCTGGGCACGCTCGTCAGCCCCATCACGTTCTACGACCCGGGGTCCTTCGCCATCATGGTTGCTCAGGTTGACGCCATGAGTGGTGGGCGAGTGGAGCTTGGCATCGGCGCAGGCTGGTACGAGGCCGAACACACCGCCTATGGCCTCCCGTTCCCTGACCTCGGCGAGCGTATGAGCCGCCTCGAAGAGGGGCTCGAACAGATGGTCGGCCTGTGGACCACACCCGATGGCGAAACCTTTGATCACGCGGGCACCTTCCACCAGTTCGTCGGCTCGCCTGCGTTGCCGAAACCTCAGCAACGGCCCTATCCCCCCGTCGTGATCGGTGGGCAGGGCAAGAAGCGAACACCTGCCTTGGTCGCCAAGTACGCAACCGAGTTCAACATGCCATTCGTCCCGTTCGAGGACGCAGCGAAAGTGATGGACAACGTCCGTCGAGCCTGCGTCGACATCGACCGTGATCCCGCGTCGGTGGTGATGTCGGCTGCGCTCGTGTCGTGTGCTGGGGCCTCTGAGGCAGACATCGAGCGACGAGCTTCTGCGATCGGGCGAGAGCCGGCCGAGCTGCGGGAGAACGGCATTGCTGGTTCACCCGAAGAGCTTGCCGACAAGATCGGGCGCTACAAGGAGATCGGTCTCGACCGGCTCTACTTCCAGATTCTCGACCTCGACGATCTCGACCACATCGCCCACCTCGGTGCCACCCTGCCCAAGTAGCCCACGGGATGTTGAGAGCGAAGCGAGCAACTCCAGGAACGTCAAAGGCGCACAGCGCCGACGCGTTCACGGGGAGCGGCGATGCTTGTTCCATGTCCCGTCGTTCTGGTCGAGAACGTACGCAATGCGATCGTGAAGACGACTTGGCTGGCCCTGCCAGAACTCGATCTCGACAGGGAGGACTCGGTAGCCGCCCCAGTGCGGCGGCCTCGGCACGACGTCGGGGAACTGCTCTTCCAACTCCTGCTCACGTGCGGACAACACTCGCCGGTCTGCAATTTCGGTGCTCTGCTCGGAAACCCATGCCCCGAGTTGGGAACCACGCGGCCTGACGTCGAAGTACTCGTCTGACTCGGCTTCGGTCAGCCGCTCAGCCACACCCCGCATCGTGATCTGACGGTGGAGCTGCAACCAAGGAAACACGAGCGCAACCCGGGGCTCTGTCGTCATCTCCACCCCTTTGCGGCTGAGATAGTTGGTGTAGAACTCGAAGCCGCCCAGCGACCTTCCCTTCAACAGAACGTGACGGACCGACGGTGCGCCATCAGCATCGACGGTGGCCAACGCCATCGCATTGGGTTCAGCGACCTCCGCCGCTACCGCCTCCGCCAGCCACTGGTCGAAGAACTCAAGCGGGTCTGCCGGACACTCCCGTTCATCGAGACCGGCGGATTCGTACTCATGACGCATTCGGGCGAGATCCACGGCCCCAGTCAAGCCGATCCTCCCCGCTAACGTGACGCCGTGCCCGCACCGGACTCCTCCACGGCTGACCAGCCAGACCCGATCGTCGAGCTCTCTGGCGTCACGATCCAACGAGGCGACACCACTGCCCTCGCCGATGTCGACGTGAGCATTCGCCGAGGCGACATCGTCGGGATTCTCGGGCCGAACGGAGCAGGCAAGACCACCATGCTCGAGTCGATTCAGGGCTATCTCACCCCGGATGAGGGTTCGGTTCGTGTGTTCGGCGCCGACCCCACGGTCGATACGCACACCCTGGCCAGTCGGTGGGGCGTCATGCCCCAGACCTCGGGTCTTCCGATGGGGCTGACAGTCAAGGAGTCCATCCAGCTCTTCAGAGACCTCCAGGGGTCGCCAGCGTCGATCGCTGACGTGATGGAGATGACCGGCATGACCGCTCTTGCGAATCGGCGATGGAGATCGCTCAGCGGTGGCGAACAGCAGCGGTTGAGTCTGGCGATAGCTCTGTGTGGCGGTACTGACCTTCTCATGCTCGACGAGCCGACCGCTGCGGTTGACGTCGAAGGACGCGATCGGATCCTCGAACTCATCGCCGAGTTGGGCCGAAACGGATCCACCATCCTTCTCACGACGCACCGCTTCGAAGACGTCGACCACCTGGCTTCCCGAGTCATCATGATCGACCGCGGCCGCATCGTGGCCGACGCACCCATCGATGAACTCACCAGCGACCGGGAGCACGTGCGTTTCCGTGCCGAACCGGGGCTCGACCTCACGTCGCTCGCCGCGACGTTGGGAGCCACCGAGGAGATCACGCCAGGCAACTATCGAGTCCATGCCGCCGCGGGGGCAGCCAGCGTGGCGACGCTGGCTGCATGGCTCGCCGAGCATGAGGTCGAAGCCACGGCCATCGAGTCAGGGAAAGCGTCGCTCGAAGACCGCTACCGAGCTCTCACCGGAGGCGATCAATGAACCGCCGACTCCTCGCACTGCTCCGCGTCGACCTTCGGGCCGCCGTGCGCGACAACGAACAGCTGCTGCTCACCGTTGGCATCCCTGCAGCGCTCCTCATCTTCTTCAGCTCGGTTGACGTCCTTCCCACCGGCAAGGGTGAGGCCGTTGACTTCCTCGCTCCCGGCATCCTGGCTCTCGCTGTGCTCTCGATGTCGTTCGTACGGCTCGCGATCGCTCTCGGATTCGATCGCGGGTTGGGCGCCATTCGTCGGTTTGCGGCCACCCCACTCCGAGTCAGCGAGTTCTGGCTGGCCAAGCTGTTGGCGACGATCATTCTGGTCATCGGGCAATGCCTCGTGCTCGGCGTCATCGCGCTCGCTCTCGGGTGGTCACCGTCGATCCACATCGCCGTGCTCGCTGCGCTCGCCCTCGGGGTGATCGCCTTCGTTGGCTTGGCCTTCGTCATCGCCGGGCTGACCGATGGGCTCAAGGCTCTGGCGTTCGCCAACGGTCTCTACATCGTGCTGCTCCTCGTCAGCGGCATCGTGTTCGAGCTGGATCAGCTGCCTGGCTGGCTGGAGACGGGGGTCAAGTGGTTGCCCTCGACTGCGCTTGCTGAGCTCTTTAGGCAGAGCCTCGACGGAGCAAGTGGGCCCTCGTGGGCCTGGATCACGCTTGTTCTCTGGGCCGTTGCCAGCCCCTTGCTTGCTGTGCGCGTCTTCCGGTACAGCTGACGTGAACTGATCCGCCGTTCGGGTGCACCAAATTCGAGATTCGCACAGCGCACGGCATCCTCTGGACGACAGCGGGGCTGCAGCTATCGAAACTGAGGGCTACAAACCCGGGGTTTGGAGGAGGACTACTTTTCGACGGGGGCGGGGGTGGTTTCGAAGACGTCGTTGACCGATTCGAAGGTCAAGTTCGATGCAGTCTTCGTCGAACGCTCGACGCGAGCGAGACGATCGGTCTCCTGTTGACCGCCAGCCCAACGAGCGAAGATCACCAGGATGACGCCCCACAGGAAGAACCCGCCAACCAGCTTCATGACCGCTCCAGCAGCCTGCTGGTCGGTCAACACGTCGATGCCCCACAGACGGTCCGGTGTGTCGTAGTGGCGATAGACCACGCCCTCAGCAAAGATCAGCCAGCCGCTGGGAATCGTGGGAACAATCGACATGATGAACAGGTAGATGCACTGTCCAAGCGGCGAGAGGCGCCACTCGGTGATCGGGCCGATCACCGGCAGCCACATCACGATGCCGGCGCTGAAGACCAGCAGGTGGAAACCGAAGTGCACAGGGCCGCTGTCGGCCGACCACTGCACCACCGCTGACCAGTGCAGTACCAGCGTGAGAGCATTGAACAGCCCGCCAGCCACGAGCGGCTTCGAACCGGTCTTGAACCAGCGCCAGACCCGGCCGTTGGGGTCGATGACCAGCTCGAGAAGCCAACGAGGTGTGGCCATGACAAATGCTGCCGGCAGCAACATGGACAGTCCCAGGTGTTGGAACATGTGCACGAAGTAGAGGTGGTCCTCGGCAACGTCGTGAATGGGCCAATCCGACACGAGCCAGATGCCAGCAACACCGATGATGAACCAGATCTTCTGGCTGCGGGAGATCGGTGGGTAACCTGCCTCGATCGCCTTCGGTTGGACCACTTTGCTAGCAAACCAACCAAGCGCCACGGCCGAGACGACCAGGAGCCAGACCTCCGGGTGGGCTTGCCACGGCACCAAAGAAGAGAACTCTTCGGCTGCAGCGGCGCCGCCCGAGTCGGCGGCAGCTGCGAGCTCTCTCACTTCGTCCACCTCATCTTGTGGAGAAAGTGAGGAGAACAGAGGTGTAGACGAGGAGGGCCACGATGAGTCCGAAGCCGAAAACAAGAGCGAACAGTCTGCCGTTACGAATCGAAAGGTCGAACTTCAGGTGCATGAAGATCCCGGCGACGAGGATGAACTTGGTGACCATCATCACGACCAGGGGAACGACGAGCGCCGCCCCGTCGAGCCCGAAGTAGGACCATGCCACCTCGAGGGCGGTGAAACCTGCAAGTACCGCAAAGATGATCCAATACATCTTCTCGGTGGGGTGATCTCCATGATCCGCATGGTCGGCGTGGTCGACGGAGACCGCTGCATCAAAAGTGGTGTCAGACATTCAAGGCCCTTTACGGAATGAGATAGACGATCGTGAAGATCAACACCCAGACGATGTCGACGAAGTGCCAGTAGAGGCCAACGAGCTCGACCGTCTCTGAGCGATCTGACTTGAGCTTGCCCCGGAACGACAGCACGAGCAGCGACACCAGCATCAAGATGCCGCCGGTGACGTGGACGCCGTGGAACCCGGTGAGCGTGAAGAACGCCGAGCCGAACAAGCTTCCACCAAACGTGAGACCCTCACGGTAGAAAGCCGTGAACTCGTAGATTTGGCCGCCGATGAAGACCGAGCCGAGAAGGGCGGTCGTGGCGAGCCAAACCCGCTGATTCTTGTAGTCCTGTTCCTCGGTGGCTTTGTGGGCCAGCACCATGCAGAGCGAGCTCATCAGCAGCACGAACGAGCTGAACGAGGTGAACGGAATGTCGAAGATCGGCTCGACGGTCTTCTCGATCACCATCTCGTTGAAGATCACCGGCAGATCGGCGAAGGAGCCGCGTACGCCTGCGTCGGCCAAAGCCTGCGCTTGCTCGGCAGGCAACAGCCCTTCGATCACGTTGGGGTTGCCAGCGGTGAGCTCGGCGATGAACCGAGCCTTCGAAAGCAAGTACGTGCTGATCAAGGCGCCGAACAACAAACACTCGGACCCGAGGAACAGCCACATCGCCAATTTCATGTTCGACAACCCGAGCGAAGTCGGGACGTGGTCCTCGTGGCTGTCGTGCACGAGGTCGTCGGCGGAAGCGCCGTCGTCAACCGGTGTGGCCAGATCGGTCATGCGTTTGCTCCTGCGAGCTCGTCGTGGGACGGACCGTGATGGTCGTCGATGTCGAGGTCATCAGCGGGCTCGAGCGCCCAACCGTAGAGACCAGAGAAGAGAAGCAGCATGCCGGGAATCAGCAGCCATAGCGTGAAGATGATCGCGTAACCCATGACCGGCATGGCAAGAGCAAGAACCAGCGGCCAATACGACGGTGCGGGAAGGTGAACGCCTTCGCCATTGCCTGGCTGAGCGAGCTCTTCGCCAGTAGCAACACGACGGAGCTTGCCATCCTCGACCTCGGCGTACTTGCGGTGCCAGAAATCGTCGAGAGACGTGATCGTGGGGGTGTGGTCGAAGTTGTGCTCAGGAGTAGGCGACTGGATCGACCACTCGATGGTACGAGCGTCCCACGGATCGGGGCCTGGATTCGGACGGCCTGCCTTGGCCCACGCCCGGTACGAGATGAGTGCGTTGACGAGGAGCCAGAGGGTGCCGACGGCAAGGATGAACGCACCGATGGTTGCAACCATGTTCCAGAGGTTGAAGCCCATGGCATCATCGTAAGTGTGCATCCGGCGAGGCATGCCCTGCAGACCAAGAATGTGCATGGGACCGAACGTGAGGTTGAACCCAACGACCATGGCCCAGAAGTTGAACTTGCCGTGTGCTTCATTGAGCTTGTAGCCGAACACCTTCGGCCACCAGAAATAGAAGCCAGACATGAAGCCGAACAGGGCACCGCCGAAGAGCACGTAGTGGAAGTGAGCGACGATGTAGTAGGTGTCCGTCTGCTGGGTATCCCACGGAGCAACGGCGTGCGAGACGCCGGAGAGCCCGCCAATGGTGAACTGTGTGACCAGTCCAATCGAGAACAACATCGCCGTGTTCAGGGTGATCTTGGCTCCCCACATGGTGGCGAGCCAGTTGAGAACCTTCACACCGGTCGGCACGGCGATGAACATCGTGGCAAAGGCGAACGCTGCGACCGACAGCGGGCCGAGGCCGGACACGAACATGTGGTGAGCCCACACGCCGAAGCCCATGAAGCCGATGGCGACTCCGGAGAAGACCATGAACGGATAGCCGAAGATGGGCTTGCGGGAGAAGGCGGGAATGACCTCGGACACGATGCCGAACGCGGGGAGGATCATCAGGTACACCTCGGGGTGCCCAAAGATCCAGAAGAGGTGCTGCCAAAGCAAGGGATCGGCGCCGAGATCGACGGCGAAGAAGCTGGCGCCGAAGTTGCGGTCCATGATCAGCAAGATCTGAGCGACCGTGAGCACGGGAACAGCGAAGAGCAGCAGGAACTGGGTGACGAGGGTCATCCACACGAAGATCGGCATACGCATCAGGGTCATGCCCGGTGCACGCATGTTGAGAACGGTGGTGATCAAGTTGACCGCACCGGCGAGCGAGCCCATGCCGGCGATCAAGAGGCCGATGTTCCAGAAGTCGATACCGGTCGATGGCGAGTACGCCACGCCATTGTTGGGGGCGTAGTTGAACCATCCGCCGTTGGCGCCGCCGCCAAGGAACCAACTCGTGTTGAGCAGCAAACCGCCGAAGAGGAACACCCAGAAACTGAAGGCGTTGATGCGGGGGAAGGCCACGTCCCTGGCGCCGACCTGGAGGGGCATGAGGTAGTTGGCGAACGCAGCACCGATCGGCATGACAACCAAGAAGACCATCACGGTGCCGTGCATTGTGAAGATCTGGTTGTAGGCGTCAGCTGACAGGAAACTGGAGTTCGGCGTTGCGAGCTGGATGCGAATCAGCAGGGCGGCCAGGCCGCCGATGAGCAGGAAGAACATCGCGGCACCGCCGTACATGATGCCGATTTTCTTGTGGTCGACCGTGGTCAACCAGTTCTTCAGGCCCGAGTACTCACGGGGCCGTTTGAAGACGCCGAGCGGATTGTCGACAGCCGGTTGGGCACCGGAGGGAAGTGCGAGTGGTTCGTTCTCGATGATTGCCATGGGGTTCAGCTCCTGCTCAATCGAGCGTCGCCATGTAGGCGACCAATGCTTCGAGATCGTCTTCGGTCAACTGCGGGAACGCGGGCATGCCGAGTCCATTCTCCGGATCCATTGCCTTCTGGGAAGGCGCATTGCTGATCCACCGCTTGAGTTGAGCTTCATTCAGGCGGAGTGCGTCGGAAAGCTCGAGATAGGGAGTGTCGCCAAGCACGACGAGCAAGTCGTCGTCATCTGCATCAACTTCGACGTACTGGCTGTAGATCGCTCCGGCAAAGACCGTGCGAGTAGCGAAGTGCGTCAGATCCGGAGCCACTCGTGACACCAGCGCTGCTTCGAAGTCCCGCCCATATTCATAAGCAGTGCCGTCGGCATCGCTTTCATCTTCACGAACGACGTGGCACGAGGTGCAGACCGCCTGGAAGAGGGCACGACCCTCCGAAGCGAGGTATTGCTCTTCTTGTTCGAAGAACGCTTCGAGGGCTTCACCTTCGAAGTCGCTGGCCTGCGGGCGCACTTCACCTTCCGCCAGTGCGGGGCGTGACTCGGGAATGTCGGCAGCCAGGATCTGATTCTCGACCCAAGCATCGAACTCGGCGGGCGGGAGAGCGACCGAACTCATGCGCATTCGGGCGTGGGACAGTCCGCAGTACTCGGTGCACCAGCCGTTGTATTCGCCTGGCTCATTTGCTTCGATCGACCAAGTATGAATACGGCCAGGCACGGCGTCGCGCTTGCCATTGAGGCGGGGAAGCCAGAAGGAATGGATCACGTCACGGGACGTGATGATGAGATCGATCTGTTCACCAGCCGGCATCACCAGCTGGTTGGCGATCACGAGGTCATCGTCGTCGAGGGCGATCTCGAGCGGCCACTCGCGATCGATGTCATCAACGACACCGTCGTCGTTGACGTCTTCAAAGAAGCCATCACAGTCGATGTCGTAGCGGTACTCCCACCACCACTGCTGGCCGATGACCATCACGTCGAGCTCGCCGGAACGGGAACCATCTTGGTTGAGCCGGCACTCGCTCGCTGCCACAGGTGCTTCGTTCTTCTCTTCGAGCTCGAAGATCATGAGCATCGTTGGCACCGACACGATGGCAAGGATGACAGCCGGTGCGGCGGTCCAGCCCCACTCGAGCTTGGCGTTACCGTGCACCTGCTCGGGCAGATCGTCGTAGTCAAAGTCTTCGGGCTTCACCCGGTTCTTCACAGCAAGCCAGATACCGCCACCCACGACGAGCAAGAAGACCACGCCCATCATCGCCCAGATGTAGTACGAGAAATCTTGGATCATCTGCGCTTTGGGGCCGCGCGGCGCATTGGTGTTGAGCGGCTTGCCGTCAGCGCACGCAGCGGCGAAGAGCGCCACACCCAACAACATGGGCACCGAGCGAAGAATGGATCTTGTCTTGTTCATGAGAGTCTCAAGCGTGGTGGAGTTGGCGTCGGCACGCAAAGCCGAGCGAGGTGTGTTCTTCATCACAGGGCCGCAGCATCGGATCCGAAAAGGCGACCCATCAGCCTTCTTCTTCCGAGTGATCTTCGCCATGGTCATCGAAACTGCGCTCGCCGACGGCAGCGCCAACGATGCCGCCAGCCAAGATCGCCAGGGCTCCGAGCGCAACAATGCCGTTCATGACGTTGCGCTTGAGGTCGATCTTCGACATCAGCACCGCTGCGCCGAACACGAAGACAGTGAAGGTCGCGCCGGCGATAGTGGCGCCGGTCTTGGAAGCAGCGAGGAACACGCGGCTGACGCCGATTGCCACAGCGGCGATGGCCAACATGCTGAGCATTGGGAGCTCGATGGGGCCGAGCACCCGACCACGAACGATCCGGTTGGCTACGGGGTCACCGGTTGCTCGATCGGCCCACGCCTGCACCGACCACATGAGTGCGGTGACGGCAAGCACGGCGATACCGAGTGCGTAGAAGATGGGACTGACGGCCAGACCAATGATGAGTGCACCTACGCCGAAGGCGGCGATGGGTCCCCAGTACGAGGGGTCGGCGGGCTGCTGGACCGGCGGGACGACGGCAACGCCGGCTCGGGCCGCAACGACGTCTGCGTCGCCGTCACGCACCAGCACGGTGATGAAGGCCAACAGCGCCAGCGCGCATGCCGCCATCAACAAAATGGCGTAGCCGACATGATCGCCCACGCCGCCTTTGTAGCCAGTGCTGACAACGCCAACCGGACCGCCACCGGTGACCAGGCCATAGGCGATGGCGCCAGCGATGGCTCCGGTCATGAGACCGATGAAGAATTTGGAACCCCAGGTGAACATCAGTGACCTACTTGGTGATGTAGATGG
>RCMY010004937.1_pt1 | contig 20702 bp, 16 predicted proteins | sample 2041341 | NCBI WGS metagenome assembly RCMY01 (sample SAMN09708234, study PRJNA481090) | Marine sediment metagenome, whole genome shotgun sequencing project. | reverse complement strand
ACGACTGGCCATTTCTATGGGGGCAAAATGAGGGCACGATAGGTGGTAATACCAATTATTTAATTTTTGGATCAGCTTTTAAGAATTTACTAAGATAGTTGCTACTATAATTTTAAAATAAATAAGATATGATAAAAAATATTATGATAATTTCAATGGCCTTTTTTTGTGCTATTGGATATAGTCAAACTAAACAAAATGCAAAATATGTATTTCTATTTATTGGAGATGGTATGGGTGTAAATCAAATTTACGCTACGGAGATGTATGTAGATGCAAAACCTGGTGAAATTAAAGTAGACCGGCTTTTAATGACTGATTTTCCTGTATCGTCAAATATGACAACTTATTCCGCTAATACTTTTGTTACAGGATCGGCATCAGCAGGAACAGCAATGTCAACGGGTTTTAAAACCAATAATGGAATTTTAGGAAAATCACCCGATAAATCAATAGCTTTTGAGAGCATATCGGTAAAACTAAAACGCGCTGGTTTTAAAGTAGGAATACTTTCTAGTGTAATGATCGATCATGCAACACCTGCATCGTTTTATGCTCATCAGGATTCGCGTAATATGTACTATGAAATTAGTATGGAACTACCCACTTATGATATTGACTATTTTGGAGGCGGAGGCTTCCATCATCCTAAAGGAAAAAAAGGAGATCAACCGGATTCATTTGAAAATGCTATTAAAAAGGGCTATACCATTGCCGACACCCATGAAGAAATTAATAAATTAAAAAATGGAGATGAAAAAATAATTGCCATAAATCCTGAAATGTATCCTTCAGGAGAATTTTATTGGGCTATTGATAAAAAAGAAGGCGCGCTTTCTCTTGCTGATTTTACAAAAAAAGGGATTGAAGTGATTGATAATGATAAAGGTTTTTTTATGATGGTAGAAGGAGGTAAAATTGATTGGGCATGTCATGGAAACGATGGTATATCAATGGTTCATGAAGTGCTCGCTTTTAATGATGCTATTAAAGAAGCCTATGAGTTTTATAAAGAACGACCAGATGAAACATTAATAATAGTTACTGCAGACCATGAAACAGGCGCCTTATCTACTGGGATAAATTATGCCACACATCCTGAATTGTTGAAATACCAAATAATTTCAGTTCAAGAGTTTAAAAGAAAAATGACAGAACTTAAAAATACGGATCCAAAAGTCTCTTTCAATACTATTTTAGATTTAGTACAGGCAGATTTTGGTTTAGGAAACAATGATATAGGTTTGTCTTTAGATGATAAAGAATTAGCCCTATTAAAATCAGCCTACAATAAGCAGTTTAAAGGAAATAAGAAAGTAAACGCGGATGCCGATTATTTAAGTAAAACCACGGTAAAATCCATTGGAGAAACAGCAACCTATATTTTGAATAAAAAGGCAGGAATAAGTTGGGGTTCTGGTGATCATTCTGGTACACCGGTTCCTGTTAGAGTTATAGGAAAGGGGCAAGAAGAGTTCTCAGAATATTTCGATAATACCGATTTACCAAAAAAAATTCTGAAACTTATGGGTATATAAATGAATCATTTTAGATGAAATTCTTTTAAAAATATCCTCAGTTAATAGGTTAAAAAAAGGAATAATATTCCATTGTCGAAGTTCCACTATACTTTTTATCCGCTAACATAACAAGAAGCAATAACTTAATAAAAACACAATAGATCTAAAATTTATAAAATATGAAATACTCATTATTTTACGCATTATTCTTATTCCAAATCATTGGCTATTCGCAATCGGCTGATGTAAAAACCGGTTCTGAAAAAGGTGATGACAAATTGTTATTAACAATTTTTCTTAAACATGATCAAAGTATGAATTTAAATGAGATTGAAAAGATAAGAACCGATCAAGGGTTTTATGAAAATTTCCCGCCAGAAGGTGTTTTTGTAGTTAATTGGTTTGTAGTTATGGGAATTGGCCAAATGGTCGTGTTGGAACTCCCTGCTTCAAAATTATCAGCCGTGAATTTAGCGATTGAAAGAACAGCATGGAAAGCTTTTAAATCAGAGATGTATCCAACCTATGATCTATACCCTATTATGGAAAAAAAGTTAAAGAATAAGTCGAAGGTTACTTACTAGCATTTTAGTTGTTGAATTGCGTAATCTGAATAATCTTTTTTAATGCGAAAAAAATAAAATAAACCATTAATAATGTATCACTAAAAGTAAATATATGAAACGCAAAATAATATTATTAGCTATAAGTTTAATTTGTTTTCTTGCTGTAGATGCGCAAAACATTGTTTATGTATATGGAGATGTTGCTGCTGATGGTACGGTACCATCCGGAATTGAAAAACCATTTCACCAAATGCGTTTGAATGATGAAGGTGATTTAGGGATGAGTGGTTTCAAAAAAGCATTGGAAGCTGTTGGGTTTACTGTAAGCGAAGTTTACGATCAAGAAATTGTAATTAATGCCGAATTTCTAAAGTCGATTGATGTTTTAATTTTAGGCTCAAATCAGCGAGTTTTTATCGAAGCAGAAGCTAAATCCTTAAAGCGTTGGGTGAAAAAAGGTGGCGGAGTAATTACTTGGTCGGATAGTGGATTTGGTGGAGAGTATAGCATTGTAGGTGTGGATAATGAAGTGGGGCGAATTTCTGACAATGTTTTAATGGAGCAATTCGGTATGTATTTTTTGACTGACAATGGTGCTGGAAACTATTTGGTGAACGAGTATACACAAGATCATTTTATTAATAAAAACAATAAACATAAAGGCGTTGCTTTTAGGGGAGAAGGAGTAAGTTTTGTTCGTGTTTCGAAACCGGCAGTAATTTTAGCTAAAGCGCAAGAAGGCGGATTAGGCGGTAGGTTAGTTGTAAATTCAAATGATGGTAAATTTAATGAAAATACCGATGTAGCTTTAGCAATAGCTGAAATAGGTAAAGGTAGAGTAATAGGTGTTTTTGATCGTAATTTGTTTTGGAATGCCGGGGCTGGTACCCGTTTAAGTCATTCCGATAATAGGGTATTTGCACAACGTATTGCACTTTGGGCAGCAGGTATCGAGGATGAGCAACGCTTTGCAAATGACACCAATGCTTTAGTTTCTGCAATAAATACACCTCCAACTATTACTATTGATTATACTTACTCAAAAACTGATAACAGTCTTGCAATTACGGCTGTGATTACTGACGAGGATAAAGATGCCATTAGCCCGGAAATAGTATGGAAGCAAGTAAAAGGCCCTGCCGATTGTGAGTTCGAAAATAATAATCCCAATACTACAACACCACGTATTTTTATTCCCAAAGCAGGTAAATATGTTTTTAAAGCAAGTGTTTTAGATGGGGAGTTTGAAATTAATAAATTCTTAAACTATGTAAGGGAGTAAATTTATTAAAATGAAAATAAAAGAAAAATTATTTAAAACCTTTTAGGTTTTAAAAACATCATTTTGTTTATAGTATTATGTACTTCATGTAATGCTCAAAACAAAAAGAGTAATCAAATTATAGGCAATGGTGCAGAATTAGTTTTGGTTTCTGATGTCTATGAATTTACAGAAGGGCAGCGACAGATAAAAAAGGAATGTTTTTTTTACCAACCAACCGAATAACAGAATTTTAAAATGGGATGCAAAAACCAATTTAGTATCTGAATATATGAAACCTTTTGGTCTTTCAAATGGGCTTTATTTTGATAACCAAGGTAATTTATTATCTGCAGCAGACGAAAATAACCAACTCTGGAAAATTGACTCTAATAAAAATGTTACTGTTCTTGTAGAGAATTTTGAAGAGAATAAACTAAATGGTCCCAATGATCTTTGGGTAGATAATAAAGGAGGTATTTATTTTACAGACCCTTATTATCAGCGTTCTTGGTGGTCTCACAACGCGCCTCAACAAAAGGATAATTGTGTCTATTATTTAGCACCAAACACACAGAAACCGAGAGTATTCGCTGCTAATAGTTTTAATCAACCCAACGGTATTATTGGCACACCAGACGGACAAACACTTTACATTGCAGACCAAGCCGAAGAAAAGACCTTTGTTTACCATATACAAGAGGATGGTAGTCTTTCTAATAAAAAAATATTTGTAGCTAAGAGCTCTGATGGTATGACTTTAGACAATCGTGGCAATGTTTATCTTACTGGTGATGGTGTTACTGTATTTAATTCTAAAGGTGAACAAATTCATCATATTGATGTCCCACAAGACTGGACAGCTAATGTTACTTTTGGTGGAAAAGATCAAAATATACTATTTATCACAGCATTAAATGCAGTATATACTTTAGAAATGGCTGTAAAGGGTGTGCGGTATTAAAAATTTAATTTAATAGATATGAAACGTTTAATTTTACTTTGTCTTTGGATGTTTATTTACTTTGGTTGTAAAGATGAAAGCAAAGCAAAACGTACAGATTCTAAAACTGTACAATCCCAAGAAAGCATAGTATTAAAAGATGCCTTTAAAAACTACTTTTTTATTGGAAGTGCGGTAAATGAAGGCATCGTTTCTTCGGCAGATAGTTTATCTTATAATATTGTAAAAAGAGAGTTCAATACTATTACTGCTGAAAATTGTATGAAAGCAGAAGCTATAAACCCAACACCTAATGAAAATAATTATGAAGCTGCTGATGCTTTCGTAAAATTTGGTCAAGACAACGATATGTTTATTATAGGTCATACACTTATCTGGCATAACCAAACACCGCCTTGGTTTTTTACAAATGGCAAAGGTGAACCCAATAATCCTAATGAACAAAAAGAGCGTATGCGTTCGCATATTGAGGCTGTTGCTTCACGCTATGTTGGGAAAGTTGATGCTTGGGATGTTGTAAATGAAGTAATAGATAATGATGGTTCGTATAGACCAACCACTTGGGTAAATGCAATTGGTAGTGGTGATGAAATGGTTAAGTTAGCTTTTAAATATGCAAGTGAATATGCACCCAATACAGAGTTATATTATAATGATTTTAATGCGTGGCGACCAGAAAAGAGAGATGGCATTGTAGGTATGGTTAAAATGCTTCAAAAGGAAGGTATTCGTATTGATGGTATTGGGATTCAAGGACATTGGGGACTTAATTTTCCAAAGAACGAATATATCCAACAAGCCATAGATGCTTATGCTGCGTTAGGTGTTAAAGTAATGATTACTGAGTTAGACGTTGATGTATTACCACTTTCAAGGGAAGGACAAATTATTGGTCGAAGTATGATGGAATTGCAATTTCAATTAGAAGAATTTAAGACCTTTCTAGACCCGTATAGTGATGGATTACCCGAATCTTTAGAGCAAGAGTTGGCTAATCGTTATAAAGAGTTATTTGAAATCTTCACAAAGAATAAAGATAAAATAGATAGAGTGACGTTTTGGGGAGTACATGATGGTATGTCTTGGAAAAATGGATATCCTATACCAAACAGAACCAATTACCCGCTTTTGTACGATAGAAATATGAACCCTAAGCTTTCTAGACAGGCTATTTTAGAAACAGTAAAGTAAGTTAGATGAATTATTGACATCTTCATCTTTATAGATACCAATAAGATAAGACCTCACCTTAACATTATTTGGCAACCTATTTTTATGTATAGTTACAAACATGCCTTTTGATGCTGTTAAGGTATATGACAAATTATGTAATTATTATCTGAGATTGCACTTATCTTTTAAATTTACAAATTCAAAAAAGTGATCGTTAATTAATATTTACTTCATATATTTTTCCTGCCATCATATCAGGCACTAATAGTCTGCCTTTATCTTCTTCTAAATAAAAATCTGCAGCAGATATTAAACCCTCAATTAATACGGTAGATGCTTCGGTTTTACCATCAATTTTCCAAACCTTTCCTTCAGCCCAACTGCTTACATAATAATTTCCTTTGCTGTCTTGCTCAACAGCATCTGCACCTCTAAATACACCTTTTAGAGGTGTAAGTTCGCCATTTCTTTTTACTAAAAAGTTTCCAAGAAAAAAGGACCCAACCATAATGTCGCCATTATTATCTACACCAACACCATTAGGATTCAGCATCAATGGTGACGTATCTTGTGTAATAGTTATTTTTCCATTTAAATCAACATGGTAAATACGACCTAGTGCCGGAACTTTTTTTGCTTCATCACTATCAAGAGGCCATAGATTATTATCTGAATCTCGCATATATTGCGTTGCACCCATATCTACAACATAAATTCCTTTTCCTTTTGCATCTACTGCAACATCGTTTAAATATAGAACGTCTTTAGGGAAATCGTCTTTACTTACAAAAACCGAAGCTTTACCATTTTTGTCAACTTTCCAAACACGATTCAAATCTGAAAAATAGAGATGATTGTCTAAAAACACAATACCCTTAGGTTCATCAAATCCTTTAGAAAATACAGACACACCACTTTCAGAAATTTGAACCACTTCACCATCGCCTGTCTCTTTACCATTCATAACAGTAACATAATAATTACCGTTAAAACCTTTTGTAATACTTTCAGGTTTTGTGCCAACTTCAACAGGAAATTCAATATTAGGTTCTGAATTACAACTGAAACATAACACGATAACAATTAACGATAGTAAAGCTTTCATAATATTTTATGTATAAGGATTTAAAGTTTCAATAGAGCCATCTGCTAGATGCGTAATTTCGGCAACTTTAACAGAACGTAGATGCGTAATACCTTTTGATAAACTAGAGTCATGATAAAATAAATACCATTTGCCTTCAACTTCACAAACAGAATGATGAGACGTCCAACCTACAACAGGATTTAAAATACGTCCACCATAAGTAAACGGTCCATAAGGACTATCACCAGTTGCATAACAAATAAAATGTGTATCGCCTGTTGAGTATGAGAAGTAGTATTTTCCATTATATTTATGTAACCAAGCGGCTTCAAAGAAACGACGGTCGGTATCACCAGATAGTAACAGATTTCCGTTTTCATCAAGGATTTCTATTTCTTTTGGTTTTTCAGCAAATTCTAATAAATCATCTGTCATTTTTGCTACTAAAGGCAGTAATGCAGGTTCATTATCTTCTGGAATAAACGCAGTTGGACTATCGGGTTGCTCTGCATTAAAACTTCCAGATCTCCAACGCTGTAATTGTCCTCCCCAAAGACCACCAAAATACATGTAGTAATTACCATCATCATCTTTAAATACTGCAGGATCGATTGAAAAACTATCTTTAATAGCTTCCGGCTGAGCTGTAAAAGGACCAGTAGGCGAATCGCTGATTGCGACACCTATTCTAAAAATACCATCATGTGCTTTTGCAGGAAAAAACAAATAATACTTACCATCTTTCTCATTAGCATCTGGTGCCCACATTTGCTGTTTTGCCCAAGCAACATCATCAACATGTAGTGCAACACCATGGTCTATGGCTTCGCTAGTGATACTATCCATAGAAATTACATGGTAATCTTCCATAGCAAAATGACTACCTAAATCATCAAATGCCTCGCCTGCATCAACATCGTGAGACGGATAAATATAGATTTTACCATTGAAATAATGTGCTGAAGGATCAGCTGTATAAATGTGATTTACTAAAGGTTGTGAAATAGCTCGCTTATTTAAATCATCAAAATCGATATGTTCAATATTATCTTCTGGCATAATATTATGTTTAATTAGTTATTTTAATTTGCTCTTCTTTCTTTTAAATCAGATTCTAATTGAACTTCCATCTTCTTATCAATTTCATAGAAAAATAGTAGTCCTACTGCTATTAAAAATGGAATTGCTGGATAGATACTCACTAACATTTTTGTGCCTAAAATGGCACTATCGGATTGAATTGAGTCACTTTTTGGTATATAGTTGTAAAGTCCTAAAATCCAAGTTAGTAATGCACTACCAATACTTAAACCACCCTTTAAACCAACCATCATAGCAGAAAAAATAATCGCAGTTGCCCTACGGTTTGTTTTCCATTCAGAAAAATCGGCAACATCAGCAATCATTGCCCAAAGTAATGGTATTGTAATTCCGTAGAAAAAACCATGTAGTATTTGTGATGCAAATATGAGTTCAACGGATTTTGGCGAGAAGAAATAAAAGAAAATAATGAATAATGTTGATACGAATAAGAATAATTTAAAAACATCTCTTTTCCCATATTTATCAGCTAGTCTTTTAGATAAACCAATGCCAACAATCATAAAAATAATGCCGCCTGCATTAAATAATCCAAATCCAGCAGACACAGGGTCTTCACCAAAGAAATTAACTCCTATGCTAGATAAAAAATCTAAAAAGGGACTTATAAAGCTTGTCAATCTATCTTCATCTACATAGTTCTTGAAATAATATACATACGAACCACCTTTCATAGCAAGTGTTACAAAAACTAATGTCGTTACTGTTAAAATGATTACCCATGGTTTGTTCTTAAATAAATCTGCTAAATCTTCTTTAACACTTGATTTTTGTTCTGGTTTTGGCACAATACGTTCTCGCGTAGTAAAAAATGTTATGAGTAACATGATAGTGCCAATAATAGCTAACCAAGTCATTACAATTTCAATTCCAACAGCTTTATCTCCACCACCAGCAGTTTCAATAATAGGTAACATAAATACTTGTACAAAGAACTGTGCAAACATTACTGCCACAAAACGATAAGCAGAAATACTATTACGTTCTCCCATATCGCCAGTAATGACACCACTTAATGCAGAATATGGTAAATTGTTTGCAGCATACAACAATAATAATAACGTATAAGTTACTACTGCATAAATTACTTTTCCTTTATATTCAAAATCTGGTGTGCTAAATGCTAAAAGCGCAACAACACCAAGTGGCACTGCTGTCCATAAAATCCAAGGTCTAAACTTACCCCATTTAGAATTTGTTCTATCTGCAAGCACACCTATAATAGGATTAAACCCAAAGGCAGCCACAAGACCTACAGTTAACATAATAGCTGAAGCATGGTTTGGTTCTAGTCCATAGATGTCAGTATAAAAGAATGCTAAATATGTTACTAGTGTTTGAAAAACTAAATTTGCAGCCAAGTCTCCAAGCGCATAACCAACCTTTTCTTTTACAGATAATTTTTGTGAATTTTCAGTCATAATTAGTTGAGAAGTTAGTAGCTAGTTAGTTTTTAAGGTTTAATACTGTCTTGTAAACATCTTTTGGTTGATTATTTCTATCAAACAATAACGGATAATTTGTTCTGCCTTTTATTGGCCAATTATTTAACCAAGAATTACCATCATTTACACCCCAAAAAGTGACTCTTTCAATTTTATCTTTATGTTTTAAAAACAAGTTGAAAATGTCTTCATATCGATTCGCTAGTTTGTTTTGTATTGAATCAGGTAATGTATTCGGATAAGGATTCATTTTAGGATCTCCTTCAAATTGCTCATAACTCTGTTCCACTGCCGCTCCGTTTAAATCCCATGGATTAGGTAATACGGTTACATCTAATTCAGTGAACATCACCTTAACACCTAAATCTGAATAGGCAATAATGCTATTTTCAATATCTTCTATAGATGGTCCTTCTAAGCTCCAATGTGCTTGCATGCCAACGCCATCTATCTTTGTTCCTTTTGATTGTAAGTCTTTTACTAATCTCACTACGCCAGCTCTTTTATCGGGTTTCCATAAGTTATAATCGTTATATACTAATTGAGCTTCAGGATCGGCTTCAGCAGCAAGTTGAAAAGCATAATTAATATAATCATTACCCATCACTTTTAAGAAAATAGATTCTCGTAAAGTACCATCTTCATTTAAGGCTTCATTTACAACATCCCAACTTTGTATTCTTCCTTTGTATTTACCAACAATAGTATTGATATGGTCTTTGATATGGTTTGCCATAATAGTACTGTCTTTTACCTCGTTCATAAAAGGTGCTAATTGGCTATGCCACACTAAGGTATGACCAACAATAAACATATCGTATTTTTCACCTAAGCTGACATATTTATCGGACATTGAAAAATCAAATGAATCTATTTCTGGTTGTATGTACATCCATTTCATAATATTTTCTGGAGTGATTGTATTCATTTCTTGACTCAATATTTTTAAGGCAAGCGTGTCTGTTCCATTAATTTGGGCATCATTAATAGCGGCTCCGATATAAAAGTCATTTTTAAACTTAGTTTTTAGTGAGGAAATTTCAACTTCCGTCTGTTCTATATTTCCTGCAACTTTTTTTGTACAACTGGCAACAATTAAAATAGTCACAAAAAGAAGGATTATACTTTTGATAAAATTTTTCATTAGGAATAAATTTAATTATAAAATAGCATTCTAGCAGTAAAATTAACTCAATACAAAATGACCTAATATAAATGATGAAGCGTGTAATAAAACAATTGTTGTAATAATGCAAATTTTTAATTTTTTTTTAGATAAAACATGTATGATTTTCCTAAAATGTTAAATATATTTACAGTGAGCCATACATATTTTATTGAAAAAGACACCTTATATATTTACTATAGTAGGTATATTATTTAATTTCTATTTATTAATTACTCCAATTTAAATAAACCAAAAATGAAATACTATTTATCATTGCTTTTTACAATTAGTTTTTTGACAATTTTTAGTCAAAGTAAAACTGAAACAACTCAAGAATTTACAATTAATAATCAGGAGTACTTAGAAATGCAAGGAGCTAATGTTATGTTAGCTCATGATTTTTATCCCGAAAGTCATCAAGGTGGTGTCGGACTTATACAAAATGGAATTCGTGTTGCCACTAATGGAGATTTGCGATTAGAACCTACACCAGGGCAATGGCAACCTGTACCCAAAGTAGGCAAGAGACAGATTGATAGAAACACACAAGAAATTAGTGTTAAAATGACATATCCTGATGAAACTAAAAATAGAACCGGATTTAATCCAATTATTTATCCTGACCTTGATTTAAGCTATACTTTAAAAGTTGTAGCACAAGGAAAATCATTTAAAATAATTGTTGATTTAGACAAACCGCTACCTGAATCTTGGGTTGGAAAAGTGGGAATGAATATAGAACTATTTCCAGGGGATCTTTTTGGGAAGTCTTATTATATGGATGACACTTTTGGAATTTTTAATCGTCAAGCGAATGGTCCGGGTTATATGGATGATGACAAAGAATTTCAATTAACGCCAATGGCAACAGGTTCTGAGCTTGTAATTGTTCCTGAACATGAAAACCAGACTTTACGAATTAAGAATGTTGGAGAAAATCAATTACAATTAATCGATGGTAGAGCCAAACATAGCAATGGATGGTTTGTCGTGAGGTCTTTGGTGCCAGCTGGTAAAACAAAAAATGCTATAGAATGGTTGGTAACGCCTAATGTAGTTGAAAATTTCATGTATAAGCCTGTTGTTCAAGTCTCTCAAGTTGGATATCATCCAAATCAAGAAAAAATTGCTGTTATTGAAACAGATAAAATTGACAATAATGTGGAAGACGTCAAACTATTGAAAATAAACAATAAAGGAGGTTTTACTGAAATTGTATCAAAAAAGCCAAGTATATGGGGCGATTTTTTAAGATATAAGTATTATCATTTTGATTTTTCTGAAGTCATAGAACCCGGTATGTATGTGGTTAAATATGGAGATGTCATCACACATGCATTTCAAATAAGTAAGGATGTTTTTAAAAGAAATGTTTGGCAACCAACATTAGAGTACTTTTTACCTGTACAGATGTGCCATATGAGAATTAACGATAGATATAAAGTATGGCATGGACGGTGTCATTTGGATGATGCAAGAATGGCTCCAATAAATACAAATCATTTTGACGGATATTTTCAAGGACCAGAGACGTTAACTTCATTTAAGTCAGGTGACCATGTTCCGGGTATTAACGTTGGTGGTTGGCATGATGCTGGCGATTACGATTTAAGAGTAGAATCTCAAGCAAGTACTGTTCAAGGATTAGCTCATATTTATGAATTATTCAAAGTTGATTATGATAACACCAGTATTGATCAGACTACCAAAACGGTTGAAATGCTTCAGCCTGATGGAAAGTCGGATGTATTACAGCAAATTGAGCACGGAGTTTTATCAATAGTTGGAGGGTATAATTCACTAGGTAGATTTTACAGAGGTATTATAGTGCCACATAAACGTCAATATATTTTGTTAGGAGATGCTGTTAATCATAGTGATAATATGATTTTTTCAGATACTACTGATGTTTCAAATATTGATGTATCTGCCATTGAAATGGGAAAAGAGGGTGCCCCAGATGATAGATGGGTATTTACAGAAGATAATCTTGGTCGTACTATTGAAACAGCAGCAGCTTTAGCTGCAACATCTGGCGTATTGGTTGGTTTTAATGATGGTTTAGCCGAAAATTGTTTAATGATAGCCGAGAATGTTTGGCAAGCATCAGGGGAAGAAAACCAACTAAAAAAGGTCGAATTGGCTGTGGAATTGCTTAAAACTACTAAGAAAGAGGTTTACGCTAAGTTTTTAATTGACAACACATCATTAATAACAGAAAATATTGATCAAACTGGTTGGTTAGTTGGTCCCGTTTTAAAATTGATCGATAATAAAAAGTTTCAAAAGAAAATAAGATCAGCAGTACAAGTTTATCGTGCCAACGTAGCTGAGTTAGAGAAACAAACACCTTATGGTTTGGTATACAAACCCAATATTTGGGGAGCAGGATGGGGCATTCAAAATTTTGGAATGAGGCAATATTATTTGCACACCAGCTATCCCGATATTTTCCCTAGTAAATATATGTTAAATGCAATGAATTTTATTTTAGGTGTACATCCCGGAGTAAATACATCTTCATTTGCTTCTGGTGTTGGGTCAAGATCACTAACTCAAGCATACGGAATTAATAGAGGCGAATTTTCCTTTATTCCCGGAGGTATTGGTTCAGGAACCGCATTAATTCGTCCAGATTTTCCTGAACTGTTAGAATGGCCTTTTCTTTGGCAACAAACTGAATATGTACTGGGAGGAGGTACAACAGATTATATGTTTTTAATTTTGGCGGCAGACCAATTACTAAATAAAAATTAAATGAGAATTTTACTTGCATGTTTAATGGTCTTTTACAACGTTTTTGGTTATAGCCAGCAAGGCCCTGTAAATAAAAATGCCACAAAAGAAGCTAAAGAATTACTTTTCTATATAAGTACATTAGACGGAAAAATTTTATCGGGCCAACATTGTTATAGTCATGAAACAAATAGGTTTTATGATAGTGTAAAAAAAATGACAGGAAAATATCCTGCAATTTTTGGGGCTGACTTTTATTGGAGTAATGGTGAGATAGACCCGGGTTATAACCTTGTTAAAGAAGCGATAAAAAAGTATGAAGAAGGATCAATTATTACTTTAATGTGGCATGTAGGTAAACCGACGGATACTGCTCCTTTTGGATGGAAAGAAAGTGTTCAAGATAAGATTACTAATCAAGAATGGGATGATTTAGTTACACCTGGCACCAATATACATCAGAGATGGTTGAAACAAGTAGATGCATTGGCAGTACATTTAAAAGTTTTACAAGAAAATAATATACCAGTTTTGTGGAGGCCTTATCATGAAATGAATGGTGTTTGGTTTTGGTGGGGAAATAAAAAAGGTGAAGATGGATTTGTAAAGTTGTGGAAGCTATTTTATGATAGATTGGTAAATCACCATCAACTCAATAATCTCATTTGGGTTTGGAATTCCAATGCACCGAGAGATATTCCTCAAGATGAAGCTTATGATTATGCTGCCTTTTATCCTGGTCATGATTATGTAGATGTTTTGGCCACGGATGTGTATCATTTTGATTATGAACAAAAAGATTATGAGCAATTATTAAATTTAGCTGATGGAAAACCAATAGCTTTGGGAGAAGTTGGGCAATTACCGAATACAATTATTTTGGAGGCACAACCCAAATGGTCATGGTTTATGGTTTGGTCTGGTTGGTTATTAACCGCCAACTCTGAAGACGGGGTAAAAGAGGTATATAATTACTCTCATACTGTAACTAGGGATGAAGTTGAACTGACCAAATAATGAGTGAATTGAATAAAATTATATCTTTTTTTTTATTATCAGTATTATTTTCTTGTTCTATAAAGAAACAAGATAAATTCAATCTTGGAAGCACTACTACTTTAAGATTTGAAGTTTCCGATATGGTATGGCCAGTCTCAATTGGAGAAGCGAATGTTTGTTTATGGAATGATGATAAACTTAGTGCAGTTTCTATTACTATCGATGATAATATTGAGGAAGACATTCCATTTTGGAAAGCGATGCAACAAAAGTATGGATTTACTTTTACATGGTTTGTTATAACGGAGGCGGAAGAAAAATACAATGTCAAATGCTGGGAATGCTTTAAAGAGTTATCTCAACTAGGTAATTCTGTTCAAGCCCATGATGATAGAAATTGGTTTGAAAATCCAAAAGAAAATCTAAAAAACACCAGCATTGATGCTTATGTAGATAGGTTAAAAACTACTCAATATAAAATCAACATTAATATTAAGAATCAAAGATGCTTGACCTATGCCTATCCTTGGGGAGAAGGAAATGAACAAGAGGTTAGTAAATTATTTATAGCCTCTAGAGGGGTGATAGGTTTGTTAAATCAAGTAAATAAAATCAATTATAATAGGGTAAATAGCATTTCAAATCCACACATTTATGGTGATGATACCTCAAGAAATAAGTATATTCTTCCTTTAATAACAAAGACTGCAACCTTAGAGAATATCAATTATTATAGAGGATGGCTAAGTACTCATTTTCATGGAGTTAGCACTGAAGAGAAACAATTTAAAACAAAAGGTTTTTTAAATTACCTTAAAGAGAAAGATAGTACTTTATGGATTGCTAACTTTATAGATGTTGTTAAATATTCTCAAGAATATGCCACACACACTTTAAAAATAGACAAAGTACTTGATAATAAAATTTTACTTACTTTAACAGATAAAATGATGGATTCCATTTATAATATGCCATTGACAATTAAAGTGAGAGTGCCGAATAATTGGAAAAGTATTAACGTAACACAACATGATAAAGTAATTGAGAGTAAAGTCGTTGTTTTTCAAAAAAATAACTATGCCTTCATAAAAGCAGTTCCTGATAAAGGGAAGGTGGTCATTAAAAATATTAACAATTAAAATAATGAAATTTATTAAATATTTCCTCCTATTATTGCTAATAATAGGGTGTAAGAATCAAACTAAAAAAGTGATAAATACCGAGGGTGATACGGAACAAAAATTAGAAGAAAATTTTATTTTTCATTTAGATTTTGAGAATGATACTGTTGGAAATTATAGCCAAGAAAACATAAGTAACGATGTTGGTGAAACACGTTGGATGTCTCTTGATGAAAGAGCTTCAATCGAAGCAGATTCTGCTCATGGTAAAGTATTAAAAGTATTTTATCCTATAGGTTCGGTTGGTCCAAAACAAGGAGGAATTCAATTTGATAAACCTTTGCCAAATGCTGATGAATATTATCTAGATTATTATATGAAGTTTAAGGAAGGTTTTGATTTTGCATTAGGTGGTAAATTACCTGGCTTAACTAGTGGGGGAGAAAAATTTACGGGTGGAATCCATCCTGATAATGGTGAAGGTTGGAGTGCAAGATATATGTGGACTAAAGGTGGTGAAATGATTGTGTATTTTTATCATATGGATATGGAACACAAGTGGGGAGACGCTGTTAAAATGAATGTGTTTTTTACATCTGGAGAATGGTATAGAATTACACAACATATCAAACTAAATAGTTCAGATAAATTTGATGGTATCATGGAAGTTTGGGTTGATGGCAATAAAGTTATTAATGATGATAAAGTACGTTATCGATTAGCGCCATTGGGGCAGATAGATTCATTTTATTTTTCTACATTTCACGGCGGAAATACAGATGATTGGGCTCCAAAAAATGATTCTTATGCTTATTTTGATGATTTTAAAGTAACGACATTAGCACCAAAAAATTTAAACTAATATTATAAAAATTGAGTATGAATAGGTACAGACTACGAAGCGTTAGGCATAAAGATCATTATTCCAAAATATTGTGGGCTTTTATATACATGTTCCTTTTCACTTCAAACCTTGTTTTTTCACAAGAGTCTGATGTAAAAGTAAATTATGAAGGCAAAGAATTTACAAAATTAAAACACGCATGGACTTCTCAATGGATTACACACCCAACCGAATCTACACTAGATGATAGAAAATTTTTATTCAGAAGAACATTTTATCTAGATGAGAAGCCTGATAAGTTTATAATTTATGTCTCAGCAGATAACCGCTACAGGTTTTATGTAAATGGAGCCTATATACTTTCTGGCCCTTCAATAGGAGATATCAATCACTATCGTTATGAAACCCTTGACATTGCTCAACACCTTATTAAAGGTAAAAATAGTATAGCTGTAGAAGTTGTCAATTTTGGTGAATATAGAAAAGCTGCCACTATGACTTTTCAAACAGCTTTTATTTTGCAAGGAGAAAATTCAAATCCTGTCAACATCAATACTGGTAAAGCTTCAAATTGGAAGGTGATTAATGATGAAGGATTTAAAACGATTCCCTTTGTTAGCGATTCTTTACGCGGTTATTATGCAGCCGGACCCGGAGAGAAACTAATTTCAAAAAAACATCCTTGGGGTTGGAAAGAAGCCAATTTTGATGATACAGATTGGTTCACTCCTAAACTAGCAACGGTTGAGTTTGCGGTAGGTAGAGGTTTTCTTTTTGGAAGTACTTGGTATTTAGTGCCTAGAACAATTCCCTTTTTAGAAGAATCAGAACAAAGATTTTTAAAAATTGCAAGAAGTCATGGATTGGATGTTTCTGATAATTTTATCAAAGGAAAAGGAGGTTTAACAATACCCGCTAATAAAAAAGTAAGTATTCTTATCGATCAAACTCATCATACTATCGGGCATCCTGTATTAAAATATTCAAATGGAAATGATAGCCAAATTAAGATAACGTATGCTGAGGCTTTATTTGATAAAGATTGGAAAAAAGGAAATAGAAACGAAGTTAAGGACAAACAAATAATGGGCTACTATGATATTGTAATAGCTGACGGAGGTGTCAATAGAAGTTTTAAACCATTAGGGCAAAAAACCTATCGATTTGTCCAATTGGATATTGATACAAAAGATGAACCATTAGTTATTGATGATTTTTATGGTGTATTTACAGCGTATCCATTTAAGGAAAATGCAAAATTTATAACAGAAGATGAAACTTTAACTAAAATTTGGAATGCCTCTTGGCTGACCTTACGTAACTCAGCTGTTGAGGCATTTATAGATCCATATTATGAGCAATTACAATATATTGGAGACACACGTATTGAAGCTCTTGTCTCTTTGAGTGTAGACGGAGATGATAGGCTGATGAAAAAAGCAATTGAGATGTTTGATAACTCACGTTTGCCTATGGGCTTAACCGCCAGTAGGTATCCATCTTATATTGTACAAATTATCCCTACTTATTCGTTGCTTTGGATCAATATGGTTCATGATCATTATATGTATAAAGATGATGAAGCGTTTACCCGTCAATATATACCAGGAATGAAAGCTGTTTTAGATTGGTGGATTGGTAAAATAGATGAAACAGGTATGCCAACAAATATGGAATGGTGGAATTTCACAGATTGGGCTAAAGGATTTCAGAATGGAATTCCAGATGGTGCAGATGATGGCTATTCGGCATCGATAGCACTTCAATTGGTAAACACCTTACAAGTTGCTTCTAAAATGTTTTATGATTTAGGTTATGAAGAAGAGGCTGGAAAATATAGTGAGTTAGAAAAAAACATTCGTAAAAGTGTACTTAAAAATTGTTTTGTTCAGGAGAAAGCAATGTTTGCCGAAACCCCAAAGAAAGAAAAATTCTCTCAACATACCAATATCATGGCGATTTTAACAGATGCTATTCCTGAAAATGATCAAAAAGCATTGATGCAAAAAATTCTGGATGAAAAAAGTTTAATCCAAACTACAATATATTATAAATTCTATCTATTTGAGGCTTTACATAAAGTAGGACTAGGCGATTTATATACAAGTTTACTTGAAAACTGGACCAATCAGCTTGATCAAGGCTTAACAACTTTTGCAGAGACAGATATAGAACCCAGATCAGAATGTCATGCTTGGTCTGCTTCACCAAACTATCATTTTTTGAAAATTACTGCAGGAATTTATCCAAAAAGCAAACATTTTAATGAGATTATTATTGCACCTAATTTAGGGGATTTAAAAACACTTCAAGCTGTTATACCACATCCTAAAGGGGAAATAAAAGTAAACTATAGTCGAAGAGGAAATAAGATAAAAGGAGAAGTAATGTTACCAGAAGAAACTACAGGTGTTTTTATTTGGAAAGGAAAAGAAACAATATTAAAAGCAGGAAAACAAAAAATAGATTTAGATGAATAAATTGAAATTAGTATGCGTACTTTTAGTTATAGCATGTATTTCTTCATGCCAAAATGAAAAGAAACAAACAGAAAAATCAGTTGAGACAAAACAAGAATTAATGAATAGGGTTTTTGCTTTTTCTTCAAAACAATATGATAGTTTAATTCATAGAATTGAACATAATAAACCTTTACTTCAACCTAGAGGCATTACCGAAGATGGTAATTTACGCTTAAGACCTTATCAGGATTGGACCAGTGGTTTTTTTCCTGGTTCACTTTGGTATATTTATGAAAATAATAAACAGGATAAATGGAAAGAATATGCGACTAAATTTACAGAAGCTTTAGATTCAGCCCAGTATATAACTAACTCTCATGACTTGGGTTTTATGTTGAATAATAGCTATGGTCATGCATATTTAGTCACCCAAATACCCTCATACAAAGATGTAGTAATTCAATCAGCAAAATCATTAATTACTAGATATAGACCAAAAATTAAGATTATCCAATCTTGGGATACTACTCCAGATATGGGATGGATTTCTGAACGTGGATGGGATGTGCCCGTTATTATTGATAATATGATGAACCTTGATTTATTATATAAAGCTTTTGAATACACTAATGATTCTACCTTTTATAAAATTGCTACCAATCATGCCTTAACTACGATGAAGAATCATTTTAGAAATGATAATAGTAGTTTTCATGTTGTTGATTATGATAGTAAAACTGGAAAAGTTAGGAGTAGACAAACGGCACAAGGTTATATTGATTCCTCTTCATGGGCTCGTGGTCAAGCATGGGGATTGTATGGTTTTATACAAACTTATGAGAATACCAAGGACAGTATATTTTTAAATCAAGCTAAAAAAATTGCTGATTACATAATGACAAATGATAAAATTCCTGACGACCATATTCCTTATTGGGATTATGGTGCTCCTAAAATTCCTAATGAGCCGAGAGATGCATCTGCGGCAGCGATTACAGCTTCGGCGTTACTAATACTACAAGAATATTTTCCCGAAAAACGTATCGCAATGATTGCTTATGCAGAAAGTATTTTAAAGAGACTTTCCTCAGAGGATTATTTGGCGAAATATGGTGAAAATCAAGGTTTTATTTTAAAACATTCTGTTGGCAATATCCATACAGGAGAAGAAAATGATAAACCCTTAAATTACGCGGATTATTATTTTTTAGAAGCTTTATCGAAATGGAGTGCCATAAAAAATTAATTTTTTTTAAAACATTATATTTGTTACCATTATTATCAAAAAGATAATTTATAAAAACTATGAAATTTATTGTTAGCGTACTTTTTTTAATTGGAATTTTTTCCATGAATGCACAAGATATTACGAAGTCTTTGTACCTAAAGGATATTCCAAATTCTATTCACAATTCAATTAAGGAAGTAATTCAAATGGAAGACACTATCATAAGGCGAATTTCTAAAATTAACGTTCCAACAATTAGCGTGTATCTAGCAAAATCTGATTCAAAAAAGTCGACACCGGCAGTTTTAATTTGCCCAGGTGGTGGATATTCCATTTTATCCTTTACTTATGAAGGTATTAATTTGGCTAAATGGCTCAATTCCATTGGTATTACTGGTGTTGTTTTAAAAAATAGATTACCCGATGATAACTTAATGATACATAAAGAAGATGTCCCACTGAGTGATGCGCAAAAAGCAATTGAATTGATTAGAGAAAATTCTTTGGTATGGAATATTAATCCCGAAAAGGTTGGAATTATGGGCTTTTCTGCCGGAGGTCATTTGGCAGCTTCTGCTTCTACACATTTCACAAAACAACAAAGACCCGATTTCTCAGTTTTAGTGTATCCAGTCATTACAATGGACACCAATTTTACGCATTTGGGTTCAAGAAAGGCATTGCTGGGAGAGCATCCGTCCGATCATCTCATTCAAAAATATTCGAATGAATTACAAATAAATTCCAATACGCCACCAGCTTTTTTGGTGCATTCTTCCGATGATAGCGTTGTGCCATTTACGAATAGTGTAAGATATTATGAAAATTTAATAAAAAATGGCGTTACAAATTCTGAGTTGCATGTTTTTCAAAATGGTGGTCATGGTTACGATATGGCCTTAAAATTAGATGGTAATGTTTCGCAATGGACACTATTATTGAAAAATTGGTTGCTGCAAAATAATTGGTTGGAGAAATAGATTGGTTCTCGAAGATTTTGCAACTTTTAAATAAATAATTAAAATTT
>RCMY010001682.1_pt1 | contig 20703 bp, 13 predicted proteins | sample 2041341 | NCBI WGS metagenome assembly RCMY01 (sample SAMN09708234, study PRJNA481090) | Marine sediment metagenome, whole genome shotgun sequencing project. | reverse complement strand
GACCTCAAGGGCGACCTGTCCGGCCTCGCCGTGCCGTCGCCGGGCCACCCCAAGATCGACGAGCGCATGACCGGCATGGATCTGCCGTGGAACCCGACCGCCTACCCGGTGGAGCTGCTCTCGCTCTCGGGCCACGTCGGTCTGCCGCTGCGGGTGCCGATCATGGAGTTCGGTCCGTTGCTGCTCGCGAAGGTCATCGACGCGTCACCCACCCAGGAGGGCGTGCTGCAGGTGATCTTCCGCTGGGCGGACGAGAACGACCTGGCGCTGCTCGACCTCGAGGACCTCACCGCGCTGCTCAAGTGGCTGGTTTCGAAGGAGGGCAAGGCTGTCCAGCAGGAGATCGGTGGGCTCTCCACGCAGAGCCTCAACGTGCTGCTGCGCAAGATGATCGAGCTCGAAGGCCAGGGTGCCGAGCAGTTCTTCGGGGAACCTGCGTTCGACGTCGACGACCTGCTGCGCACCCGCGACGGCAAGGGCGTCATCTCGGTGATGAACCTCACCGACGTCCAGGACAAGCCCAAGCTGTTCTCGACGTTCATGATGTGGCTGCTGGCCGAGGTCTACGAGAACTCTCCCGAGGTCGGCGACAAGGACAAGCCGCGGCTCGTGTTCTTCTTCGATGAGGCGCACCTGCTGTTCGACGGCGCATCGAAGTCGCTCCTCGAAGCGGTCGAGCTGACCGTCCGGATGATCCGGTCCAAGGGCGTGGGGGTGTTCTTCGTCACCCAGCAGCCCAAGGACGTCCCGGACGACGTCCTCGCGCAGCTCGGCAACCGGGTGCAGCACGCGCTGCGCGCCTTCACGCCCCAGGACCAGAAGGCGCTCAAGGCCACGGCGCAGACCTTCCCGATCTCGGAGCACTACGACGTGCGCGAGGTGCTGACGAACCTCGGTGTCGGCGAGGCGCTCGTCACCGTCCTCGGGCCGAAGGGCTCGCCGACCCCGACCGCAGCAACCCGTCTGATGGCGCCGACCTCGATGATGGACCCCGCTCCCGAGGACGTCGTCACCGGGATCATCGGCAGCTCGGATCTCGCGTCGAAGTACGGCGACGAGGTCAACCGCGAGTCGGCCGCGGAGATCCTCGGCAAGCGTCTTGCCAAGCGGGCGAAGGCTGCCGCGCCGCTCGACCTCGTGCTCGACGTCGAGGGCGGGATCGTCGAGGAGGTCACGGACCCGGAGTACGTCCCGCGTGCGAGCGCTGCGGTGGGGCCCGGCGCCGGGTTCCGGTTCACCGACAAAGGCGGCAAGGGCCGCAAGGTCAACGTCTACGGCAACACGGTGCTGCAGACGATGGAGGCCGGGCAGATCCACTTCGAGGGCGACACGATCAGCTTCCTCGGCTCTGCGAAGACGGTCTCGTTCGAGCGCAAGAAGCTCATCACCGTGACGGTGGCGTCGAACCTCATGCAGTTCCACGTGAAGGGTCGCCAGTCCGCCCCGATCCTGTGGACCCGGACCGACAAGATCCAGCGCGCTGTGCTCGAGCACTGGCTCGGCGTCGATCCTTCGGTCATCACGGAACGGCTCATGGCCTCGTGCACGATCCCGTCGATGCCGACGCCCGACGAGACCGTCGCTGACGACGTGAAGTACGCGCGCGAGCAGGCCAAGGAGGCCGAGCGCGCCCGTCGCGAGCACGACAAGGCGATGCGGTCACGATCCTCGGGGCGCGGCCAGAGCCGTGGTCGTCGCAGCGCTTCGGGCAGCGTCGGGGCGTCCGTCGCCGAAGACGTCGGCGCGTCGGTCCTCAAGTCCGTCGGCATCAACAAGCGCACGGGGCGCAAGCTGCTCCGCGGGATCCTCGGCAACTTCCGGCGCTGAGCTCGAGGATCGCGGCGTGCGGGTAGGCCATGAGCAGCGGCGATCTGCTGTTGGAGCTGACGTAGGTCCACCCGGCCGCGATCAGGTTTCCGCAATCAGCCGCACGAGCCGCAAGAACTCGTCGACGGGGAAGTCGTCGACGGTCCCAAAGAGGCTGTTTTGCGGAAACCGAACAACGGACGCGCCCAGACGAGCGTTTGGGTCAGATGGTTTGACACTAGTCGGTCCCGCTGGAACGACAAGCAGGTCAGATCCTGCGATCGCGCCGAAGTAGGAATCTTCCGGGATGTCGTGCAGCAAGACCGCGTAGGTGGCGCCGCGGGTGAGTTGCTCGGTGGCGCTGTCCACCACGACACTCATCGTCTGTTCTGATCCGATCTCCAGCGATCGTGACGACGGTCGGCGGTGGTCTACTCGAATGATGGCTCGATAGGTGTCAACCGTGGCGACGAGCACCTCATCGCCGCCGATCACGGTGGCTTCGAGTTCGTTCTGAACAGGCCTGTGGCGCGGCACTCGACCGTCGAACGCAACGATCTCCACCTCGATGAAGCCAGGCACGAGCGGGTCTTCGCGAAGCTGTCGCAGCCATTCAGCCGGATCACCGCCGTACTCGCCGATCCTGACCATGAATTGATCCGCTCCGGCGACGACCGTGTCTGGCCGAGGCTGCGCGTTCGCAGGCATGGAGTCGGCGCCGCAGCCCGCCGCGAGTAGGGCTATCGCAGTGCCGGCGACGGTCACGAAAGTGGTTCTCTGGAATCGCATCGGTGCCTCGCGAAGGGGTCTTGATGTCGACGAGCAGTTCGTGGCGGATGCAGGCCCAGTCGGCTGGAAGCCATAGAGGAACTCGAAGCCATCGACGTCCCCGGCTGTGAACATCGAGTCTCGATTGCGCGGCAGTGCGCACGCGTACATCACTTCAGGTGTCAGGTTGGAAGTCGGCGTTCGGATGGTTGTTGATGAACACCGCGGCATGACTGATCTTTGCGAACACTCCCTCCGCTAGCCCGTTGTGTTGGGGCACTCCGCCGAGGACACATGAGGCGAGAGAACAGGGAAGGAGTCGAGCAGGGCGCACAGCAATCGATCCGAGCGCCGGTCGACAGGCCGGACAGTTGCCGGCGAATCGAAGGTGGAAGAGTGGCCCCGTAGAGGGGACGAAGTTCGCGCCGCCGGATTGCGTTCCTACAGCAGAGGCATTGAAGCCGGACACAGCAGTATTGAATGAGGGCAGCAAATCTTCCGGAAAGGTGTCCGTCGGGTCATTCAAGTTTTCCGGGAAGGTCACGACTGTGGTCGTGCACACTGTGTACGTCGTCGGGTAGTTGGGCGTTCTCTTACCGCAGGGGAGAGAGGCAGCTGGTCCGGTTTCGCCAACATCGGCTTCGAACCAGCGAAAGTGGCGACCTTGCCCATCTGTGATAGTCGTCCAGCGAGCTTCTGCGATGTCGATCGTGGAGGCGGTAATCATCACTGCGAACATGGCGACGACGCGGCGAAGCTTTCGTCTCATGGCTTCCTCAGGGCGACAGGCACGTAGCTGCTGTGAGGCCACACGTACACGAAGGGGATGTGAGCGAAGATCGTTCGGATCGCCAACCAGAAGGGCCGGGTCGGCAAGACCACCTCGGCGGCGTCGGCGCCTCGGTGGCTGAGGAAATCGGGGCGTCGGTGCTCAAGTCCATGGGCATCAGCAAGCGCACCGGCGCAAATTGCTGCGCGGCATCCTCGGCAACCTCCGCCGCTGAGCGACGCACTGACAGACGTGTCAGTCGGCGAGCAGGTGGCGGAGGTAGGCGTCCGGGTTGGCGGTGAAGTCGGCGAACAGGCGGAACGTCTCGGTCTCGGCGTACGGGACCGGGCGGATGCCGCGGTCGTCGAGTTCGAGGACCAGAGCGTCCGGGTAGGCCATGAGCAGCGGCGAGTGCGTCGCGACGACGAGCTGGCAGCCCTGCCCGACGAGCTCGTGCATCCGTCGCAGGAACGCGAGCGCGCCCTGTGGGGACAGCGCCGCCTCCGGCTCGTCGAGGACGTACAGCCCGTCCGGCCCGAACCGGTGGAGCGCCAGCGCGAGGAACGACTCGCCGTGCGACTGCTCGTGCAGGCCCCGGTCGCCGTAGCCCCGGCCGACGCCGAGCTCGGACACGCGCGATGCGACGTTGAAGAAGCTCTCCGCCCGCAGGAAGAAGTCGGTGCGCGGCCGCGTGGCGCCGCGGACGAGCGTCACCGCGTCGGCCAGCGTCGACGTCGCTGCGTGGGTGGTGAACCGGAAGTTGCGGCCGCCACCCTCGGCGTTGAGGCCCGCCGAGACGGCGATCGCCTCGACCAGGGTCGACTTGCCGCTGCCGTTGCCGCCGACGAGGAACGTCACCGACGGGTGCAGGTCGAGGCCGTCCTCGACGATGTCGGCGATCGCGCGAACGTCGTACGGGTGGTGGCGCGCCGCGTCGCCAGCCGGCGGCGCGATCCGCACCGACCGGATGAAGCCCGCCATGTCGCCCTCGTCCCGTCCGCGAGCGACGATCATGCCGCGTCGACGCACCTCGGGTCCGATGCAACGCGTTCCTGCGCACGGTTTGACCGGTCGGATGTCGTCAGCCCACGGACGCCGACCTACCCTCGGCTCACGACGGCCAGAAAGGGATCAACAGCGTGACGGCAACGATCTACGCGTTCGCGAACCAGAAGGGTGGGGTCGGCAAGACGACCTCCGCCGCTTCGGTGGCCGCGGCAATGGCCGAGCTGGGGGAGCGGGTCCTGCTCGTCGACCTCGACCCGCAGGCGTGCCTCACGTTCTCGCTCGGGTTCGACCCGGACGTGACGGAGCCGTCGCTGCACGACGTCGTCGTGGGCCGCGTGTCGCTCAAGGACACGATCCTCACGACCGCTGAGGTCCACGTCGCCCCGTCGAACATCGACCTCGCCGGTGCTGAGGTGACCCTGCTGTCGCGTACGGGGCGTGAGTACCTGCTCCGCGGTGAGCTCCACGACCTCCTCGAGGACTACGACCGGATCGTGCTCGACTGCGCCCCGTCGCTGGGCGTGCTCACGATCAACGGCCTCACCGCCGCCGACGAGGTCATCATCCCCGTGCAGTGCGAGACCTTGTCGCACCGCGGCGTCGCCCAGCTGCTCGAGACCGTCCACGACGTCCGCCGACTCACGAACCGCGGCCTCAAGGTTCGCGGGGTCATCGCGACGCTCTTCGACGGTCGGACCAACCATGCGAAGGAGGTCCTCCGCGACCTCATCGCGCGCTACGACCTTGATCTCATCGGGGCGCCCGTCCGCAAGTCGATTCGCTTCGCCGAGGCACCGACCCAGGGCCAGACGATCATCGGCGCGGGTACGGACGTCCCCGGTGCGGCGTCGTACCGGATCATCGCCCGCGAGCTCTGCGGACACGAGATCCCCGACGAGCTGCTCGAGCAGGCCCGATGGTCCGAGCGCGCCCGTCGCGAGCTCCTCGGTCTGGAACCGGAGCCGGAGCCCGAGGTCGAGCCAGCCGTCGAGGCCGAGCCAGCCGTCGAGCCAGCCGACGAGGCCGAGCCAGCCGTCGAGCCAGCCGTCGAGGCCGAGGACGAGCTCGAGGCGGAGTCCGTGGTCGTCCTCCCTGAGCACACGGAGGCTGCTGCCGGTTCCGACGCGACGTCGGAGTCCGAGCCTTCAGAGCCCGACCAGGTCGGTGCAGCAGAACGCGCCGAGCAGCCCGTCTTCCCCGGGGAGACCGTCCCTGCAGCCATGGCGTCCATCGATCTCGTCCACGGGCAAGGAATGTTCAACCCGCCGCCGCCGGCCGCGCCCACCACGCCGGGTGATCGCGATGAGGGCTGGCGGCCGGTCCGCGTCGAAGGCGTGCACCGTGGCTGACGGCACCCCGCGCCCCAATCCGTCGTCGCGGTTCGACCGCGTCGTCGCGCCGGACCCGCGCAAGCCCCGCAACCGGGATTCGCTCGGCAAGGAGGCGATCTACTCGACCGCCCCGCAGGCCCCGGCCTCCACGCTCGGCCTCGTCATCTGCGAGCGCTGCGACATCGAGTCCGGCATCGGGCCCGTCGCCGCCGCGAAGCTCCTCTGGCCGCCGCCGGTCCTCTTCAACCCGATCACCCGCAAGTTCTGGGCCCACTGCCCGGCCTGCGAGCGTCGCTCGTGGCTCCGGATCCGGCAGGGGCAGGCCCTCCGCGCGCTCATCCACCGCGACGGCATGATGGGCTGACTCGTCTCGGTGACGAGCCGGGCGACAGCCGGGTTCGGCGACAACTGCGTTGACGAGAGCCGGGTTCGACGACAACGCGGGGCGTGAGCCGGGTTCGACGACAACGCGGGGCGGTTGTCGTGCAACCCGGTTGTGCGTGTGGATTGTCGTGTTTTCGGTGTCATGCATGGTTTGGGCGACAACCCGGGGCTTGAGCTGGGTTCGGCGACAACTGCGGTCGCGGGGCGGTTGTCGTGCAACCCGGTTGTGCGTGTGGATTGTCGTGTTCTCGGTGTCATACAGGGTTTGGGCGACAACCCGGGGCGTGAGCTGGGTTCGGCGACAACTGCGGTCGCGGGGCGGTTGTCGTGCAACCCCGGCCGCGGGGCGTGTGCCGGGGCCGCGTCGGCCGGGAACGGCGACGGCCGCCCCGGAGGGCGGCCGTCGTGACGTGGATTCCCAGGTCAGGGGAGGTGCTCGATCTCGACCGCGCGGACGAAGCCGGGCGAGCCGTCACCGCGGGCGTCGTCGCCGCGAGCGCGGCGGCGGGTGGCCTCGGTCTGACGCTGACCGTCGTTGTCCGACGAGCTCGAGCGGTTGCTGCGGCTGTTGCTGCCGCTGCCGCTCTTGGAACGGCCGTTGCGGCCGTTGCCGCGGTCGTCGTCTCGCTTGGACTTGGAGCGGCCGCTGCTGGAGCGGCTGTTGCCGGATCCACCGCGGCTGTTGCCGGAGCGGCCCTCGCTGCTCCGGCCGCTGCGCTCGCCACGCTCGGAGTCCCGCGACGACGAACCGTCGCGGCCCGAACGGCTGCGGTTGCTGGAACGCTCGCTGGTGTCCGTGTCCTGGCCCTTGTCCGTCGAGCCGGCGTCGGCGCGACGAGCGCGGGTGCGCGGACGGCTCTCGGTCGACGACTTCTCGTCAGACGAGCTGCGCGAGGACGTGCGCTCGGACGACGAGGAGCCGGACGAGCTGCGGCTGGATGCTGCCGAACCCGACGACGTGGAGCGAGTCCGCGTGCGGGTCCGTGTGGTCGTGCTGTCCGACGACGTGCTGCTCGTGCTGGAGCCACGGCTCGTGGACTTCTCGGCCTTGGGCGCTTCGTCGTCACGGGAACGGGTCGACGTGGAGCGACCGCTGTCGCGGGATGACGTGTCGCGGGAGGACTCGTCGCGCGTCGAGCGGGCCTTCGGGGCGTCCTCGTCGCGAGAGCGGCTCTCGGAGCGGGAACGGCCGCTGTCGCGGGAGGACTCGCTGTCGCGGGAGGAGCTGCGGGACGAGCCGGAGTCGCGTGAGGAGCTGCCACGCTTTGAGCCACCGTCACGCGACGAGCCGCCACGGGAGGAGCCACCGTCACGCGAGGAGCCACCGTCACGCGAGGAGCCACCGCGGACGGAGGCCTTGCGCTTGGAGCCCTTCTTGGAGAGGTGGGCCCACGGCGTCTCGTCCGGGAGGTCGAAGAGCTCCTGGAGACGCGGCGAGGTGGAGAAGATCTCCTCGACCTCGTGGTCCTTGGCGTCGACGGCCTTGCGGATCACGCCGAGGCGGGTGACCTCATCGTGCGTGGCGAACGTCATCGCCACGCCCTTGGCGCCGGCGCGCGCGGTGCGGCCGATGCGGTGCAGGTACATCTTGTCGTCGTTCGGGCAGTCGTAGTTGATGACGTGCGAGACGTTGTCGACGTCGATGCCGCGAGCGGCGACCTCGGTCGCGACGAGCACGTTGCACGAGCCGTCGCGGAACTTGTCGAGGTTCTTCTCGCGCTTGGCCTGCGTCAGGTCACCGTGGATGGTGATCGAGTCGACGCCGAGGCCGTCGAGCTCCTCGACGAGACGGTCGCACATGCGCTTGGTGCGGCAGAAGACGTAGACGCCTTCACGGCCGGGCGTCTGCAGGATGCGCGCGAGGATGCGGGGCTTGTCCATCCCGTGGACGAGGAAGAAGTACTGGTCGACCGTGGGGGCGACGTCGGACTGCTCCATCTCGGCGCGCATGAACGTCGGCTGCTTCATGTACTTGCGGCCGAGGCTGACGATCACCGCCGGCATCGTGGCCGAGAACAGCATCGTGTGGCGGTCCTCGGGGCAGGCGTTGATGAGACGCTCGACGTCCGGCAGGAAGCCGAGGTCCAGCATCTCGTCGGCCTCGTCGAGGATCAGCGCCTCGACGTTGTCCAGCCGGAGGTCACCGCGGTTGAGCAGGTCGATCAGGCGACCGGGCGTGCCACACACGATGTGCGTGCCGGCCTGGAGGCCCTCGATCTGCGGCTCGTACGGCATGCCGCCGTAGATGGTCATCACGGAGACGCCGCGAGCGTTCGCGATGGCCTCGAGGTCGTTGGCGACCTGCTGGCAGAGCTCACGCGTCGGCGTGACGATGAGGACCTGGGTGGTGTTGCTGGAGGCGTCCACGCGGTGGATGGCCGGCAGGCCGAACCCGAAGGTCTTGCCGGTGCCGGTGCGGGCCTGGCCGATGATGTCGGCGCCGGAGAGCGCCATCGGCAGGGTCAGCGCCTGGATGGGGAAGGGCTCGATGATGCCCTGGTTGGCGAGCTCGGCGACCATGCGGTCGTCGAGGCCGAAGTCGCCGAAGGTCTTGGCGACGGGGGCGTCGGCAGCTTCGAGGACAGGTTCGGGAAGGGACTCGGACGTGTCGGAGTCAAGGGCTGGCTGTTCGGTTGTCACGGTTGCTCTCAGGATCAGTGCGCCCCCGGCAACCGTGCTGTCGAACAGCCGCGTCTGTGCGGCCAGTTCACACGGGGCGACCGGTGGTCGCGCGCTCAGCGCCGGCGTGTTCCGTGGTGGTCGGCCCGGAAGTGGGGCGACGATCCGTCGGTTGCGGCGCGTTCAGACCGTTGCAGCGTACCGCCTACGATCCCACGCACGTCCAGCCGACCGAGGAAACCCCGCGCATGGCATTCAGCCTCTCCCTGACCGAAGAGCAGATCGCCTCGCGAGACTGGGCGCGTGAGTTCGCGCGCAAGGAGATCCTCGAGGCGCAGGTCGACGGGATGCCCGCCTACCGCTACTACGACGAGCACGAGACCTTCCCGTGGCCGATCGTGAAGAAGGCGGCCGAGATCGGTCTCTACGGGTTCGACTACTACACCCAGACCGGGCAGGACGCGACCGGGATCACCACCGCGCTGATCATCGAGGAGCTGTTCGCGGGCTGCGCGGGGATCGGGTTGTCGATCTTCGGCTCCGGCCTCGCGCTGGCCGGCATCGCCTCCGCCGGGACGCTCGAGCAGCTCGGTGAGTGGGCGCCGAGGATCTTCGGCACGCCGGATGACCTGAAGGTCGGCGCGTACGCCGTCTCTGAGCCCGGAGCCGGGTCGGATGTGTCGAAGATCCGTACGAAGGCGGTCAAGGTCGAGGGGGGCTGGCTGCTCAACGGCGAGAAGATCTGGATCACCAACGGCGGGATCGCCGACGTCCACGTCGTCGTCGCCACCGTCGAGCCGGGGATGGGCCACCGCGGGCAGGCGTCGTTCATCGTCCGCAGCGGCACCGAGGGCTTCACGCAGACCGCGAAGACGAAGAAGCTCGGGATCCGCGCCTCGCACACCGCGGAGCTCGCCTTCCAGGACGTGTTCGTTCCGTCCGAGCAGCTGCTCGGCGGCGAGGACAAGCTGTTCGACAAGATCGAGCGGGCGAAGAACCCCGGCGCCGCTCGCAAGAAGACGAAGTCCGGCGCGCTCTCCACCTTCGAGGCGACGCGGCCGATCGTCGGGATCCAGGCCGTCGGCGTGGCGCGCTCGGCCTTCGAGATCGCGCGGGACTACGCGATGCAGCGCGAGACGTTCGGCGTCCCGATCATCCGCCACCAGGCCATCAGCTTCAAGCTGGCCGACATGGCGACCAAGATCGACGCGGCCCGCATGCTGTGCTGGCGCGGGATCAACATGGGCGCCACGCAGACGCCGTTCCGCCACGCGGAGGGCTCGATGGCGAAGCTCTACGCCGGCCGGACCGCGGTCGAGGTCACCGACGAGGCGATCCAGGTGCTCGGCGGGTTCGGCTACAGCCGCGAGTTCCCCGTCGAGAAGCTGCACCGTGACGCCAAGATCTACGAGATCTTCGAGGGGACGGCGGAGATCCAGCGCCTCGTCATCGGTCGCGCGATCGCCCGAGACGCCGGCGGCACCGCGGCCTGATCAGCCGACGCCGGCTGGGGCTCGGACGGACAGGATGAGGGCCCGGCGTGCCTCGTCGGTCGTGTTCGGGCCGGCTCGGTGCAGCAGATAGCCGTCGTGGATCGACGCCCCGCCCGCCGGGAGCTCGACGGCGACGGGATCCATGATGACCTGCGCGCGCACCTCCGCGACGACCTCCTGCGCGTGGATGTCGGGATCGTCGTCGACGTGACGGTGCGCGACGACGCCGCCGAGATGCGAGCCGGCGACGAACTCGAGGCAGCCGTTGGCGCGCGCTGCTGGCTGGAGGGGGATCCAGATCGATGCGGCACGGTGGCGGAGCGGTCGGCCGTCGGTGTCGGCGCGATCCCAGTAGGCGGCGTCCTGATGCCATGGTGTCTCCGCCCCGACGAGGGCCGGCTTGACGATGCACATGGCGATCGTGGTGACGGCGTCGTCTCCGAGAAGCGCTCGTCCGAGCTCGGCCGCCCGGCTGAGGAACCGGGCACCCAGGAGCTCCGGGGCGAGCGTGTGCGGCGCCATGATCTGGGGCAGAGAAGCGGCACCCACGGTCGTCCCGTTCCCGACGAGGTCCTGCTGGAGCCCCTCCGCCAGGCCGGCTCGGGTGGCGACCAGGCGGTCGACGATGTCGCGGAGCCAGATGACCTCGTCCGGGTCGACGAGGTCGAGGACACCCGTGAAGCCGTCCGCGGCGAACCCGGCCACGTCCGGAGCGGCATGACGTGGCCAGCGTGCGGTCATCACAGGAGCCCCTTGTCGCGACGGGTCGGGAACGTGTTGCAGCAACGGCGGGTGATCGGCAACCCTGAACGCCGGGCGGCGATGCGTTCCGTGCGCCACGATGGCGGTGGCGAGCGGGTCGCACCCTCAGGATCTCCAGTCCTGAACCGAACCCAACTTGTTATGATGACCGTACAGGTTGGACGACTGCGGGAGAGGCAACGTCTCAGCGACCGAGGTGATCCAAGCGCGCCCCGAACCGACGGGCGACGCCTCCGAACCGGTGCAGCGGCCGCGTCCGGCGCGCGCGCCTGCGATCGTCAACCTCGCCATCACGACCGCGCTCGCGGTCGCCGTGTCCGCGCTTGCCTACGCCGGTCGTCAGGGCTCACCGCCACCGATCGCGGAGTTCGCCCCGCGGGCCATCGAGCAGGTCCAGGACACGCCCGAGGAGCAGGACGAGGCGCCGGAGGGCGGTGACCCCGGGGCTGCGGCCCCCGTCGGTGCGCCGGCCGAGACCGAGACGTCCGAGGACGAGGCTCCCGAGCCGACCGAGTCCGCCACCGAGGAGCCGACCGACGAGCCGACCAAACTCACCGAGGAGCAGAAGGCGCGGGTCCGTCGCTGCGTCGGGACGCCGCCGCGCCAGACCGAGGACCCACAGTCGCCGCCGTGCGTCGCGTTCTTCGACGGTGACGACAACGGGGGAGCGACGTCGCTCGGCGTGACCGCCGACGAGATCGTCATCGCGCTGCCGAAGTTCACGTTCTTCGGCGAGGACGAGCCGCAGTTCATGGACCCGATGCTGGAGCACTTCAACCAGCGCTACGAGTTCTACGGGCGCAAGCTGACGCTGGCCTACTTCGATCCGACCGGCGGCAACTTCGCGAGCCCCGTCCCCGCCGACATGCAGGCCGACGCGGTCAAGGTTGCCTCAGAGCTCGGGGCGTTCGCGTCGCTCGCCTACACGGACCGCAAGGCCGCCGAGCACCACTACTACGACGAGCTCGCCCGCAACGGCGTCATCTCGATCCTCGACCGCATGACGAACGTCGGCACGGAGGCGCGGTTCCAGCAGTTCGACCCGTACCAGTGGACCTACGGCAACACCGTCGACACGCAGCTGCGGACATGGGGCTCGTTCGTCTGCGAGAGCCTCAACGGCAAGGACATCCAGGCCGGGGGCGCCGGCGGTCTCCTCGGCGCCGACCCCATGCGTCGGTTCGGCCTCGTCCTGAACCGCTCCGCGGACGGCTCGATCCCGCCGGTCGCCGCGTTCACCGACGTGCTCGACGCGTGCGGGGCGGAGATCCTCATCACGGTCGAGGACGCGACCGTCGGCGGCGACCACACCAGCGTGGTCCTCCAGCTCGCGGACGCGGGCGTCAACTCCGTGCTCTGCCTGTGCAGCCCGAACTCGCTGCGTCAGGGCTACATGGCGGCGGCGACCCAGCAGGCCTACTTCCCGGAGTGGGTCGTCTCGGACTTCATCAACAACGACCTCGACAACTCCTTCGACGGCGCGACCCCGGAGCAGGCCGAGGCGATCATCGGGTTGACGACGTGGAACGTCCGGCGGCCCAGGCAGGAGATGTTCTGGTACCGGGTCATCAAGGAGCACGCCGCTCCCGGCACGCCCGATCCGGACGGCACCATCTACTACTCCTACGCATCCCGCTACGCCCAGCTGCTGCTGCTCGCCTCCGGGATCCAGGCAGCCGGCCCGGACCTGACACCTGAGAGCTTCGCGGCCGGCCTGCGCTCGCTGACCTTCGCGAACCCCGGGGCCGGGGCGCCGCCGTTCTTCCAGGGCGCCGTCGGGTTCCGCAACAGCCACGCGATGCTCAACGGTGACGCGTACCTCTTCTGGTACAGCGCGAGCACGACCGGAACGATCAACACCGGCGCCAACGGGGCGATCTGTCCCGTCGCCCTCGGCGCGCGCCACGAGCGGGGCAGCTTCCCCGACGTCGTGCCGTTCTACCAGGGGTCGTGCAAGTGAGCTCGACCAGCTGGCAGGACCGCCTCGACCTCGCTCCCTTCGCGGCGATCGTCCTGGCGATCCTCGGTCTCGTCGCGCTCAGCGGGAAGGGGGTGCCGGTCGGCATCCTCGCGCTCGGCCTCGTCGGCGGCTCGCTCCTGGCGGTCAACGCGGTCGGCATCGTCGTGACGTCGCGTGCGTCGGGCTTCCTGAACCTGGCGCAGCTCGCGATCGGCGCCGTCGGCGGGACGCTCTTCGCGGCGCTGCTGCAGGCCGAGGCGGCGGACCGTCTCCTCGGCGGGCTCTGCGCCACCTGTGACGTCGACGTCCCGTATGGCGTCGAGTTCAGCGTCGCGGCCGTCCTGGCGATCCTCGTCAGCGCCGGCGTCGGCTGGCTGATGCACGTCGCGGTCGTCCGTCCGCTCCGCGATGCCTCCCCGACGGTCCTCGTCGTCGCCAGCGTCTTCGTCATCCAGCTCATCGGTGGGCTGCGCGACGCGGTCCCGGACTGGATCCAGACCCAGGACCAGGCGCTCCAGGCCGTCATCGGCGGCCCGGTCGCGACGCCGTTCCAGGTCGACGTGCAGATCGCGCCCGCGCGCTTCGGTGTCGGCGACGTCGGTGCGGTCGTGCTCGCGCTCGCGCTGAGCGTGCTGCTCGCGATCGTGCTGGGTCGCTCAGCGGCGGGGCGTCGCCTCCGCGCGGCGAGCGTCAACGCTGACCGAGCGAGCACGCTCGGCATCGACGTCGGCGCGGTCCAGGGTCAGGCGTGGATGATCGCGGGTGCGCTCAGCGGGATGGTGAGCGTGCTCACGGCCGTCCGGCTCGGCGAGTCCGCGATCGGGGTCGGTCTGCAGGCGCCGACGTTGATCCGGCTCTTGGCGATCGTCGTGCTCGCCCGTCGCGTCTCGGTCCCGCGCGCGGTCGTCGGTGGCCTGCTCATCGGCGTGCTCGACCAGTCGCTGTCGTGGGTGCAGGGCAACACCGGAACACTCGACGCGTTGCTCGTCGTGATCATCGCGGTGACGTTGCTGTCCCAGCGCGCTGACGGCCTGCGCGCCGACGACGAGCGCCTCGGCATGCAGCACGCGACCCGCGAGTACGCCGCCATCCCGCGCCGGCTCGCCGCCCTGCCGGAGGTCGTCCGCGCACGTGCGATCACGATCGGTGTCGTGGCCGTTGTCCTCCTCGGCATCCCGTGGGTCATGTCCGCCGGTCAGACCGCGCTGGTGACGTCGGCCGTCACGACGTCGCTCATCGGGTTGTCCGTTTTGGTCCTGACGGGCTGGACCGGTCAGGTCAGCCTTGGGCAGTTCGCCCTCGCCGCCGTCGGCGGGTACGTCACGATCTGGTCCGGCCTGCCGCTGCCGATCGCGATCGTGCTCGCGATGGTCGCCGGTGCGCTGGTGGCCGGCCTCGTCGGCCTTCCGGCGCTGCGCCTCCCGGGCAGCTACCTCGCCGCGACGACGCTCGCGCTCACCCTGTCGGTCACGGCGTTCCTGCTCAGCCCGCGTGGGCTCGGACGCCACCTGCCGACGGGCGTCGATCGTCCGGTCGTGCTCGGGTTCGACCTCGACGACCAGCGCGTCTCGTACTACCTGGCGGTGATCGTCGTCAGCATCTTCGTGGTCGGCCTGGTCGGGATGCGACGGAGCCGCGCCGGCCGTGCGTTCGTCGCGGTGCGCGACAACGAGGCTGCCGCCGCGTCGATGGGCGTCGACCTCACCCGGACGCGGATCGCCGCGTTCATGGTGAGCGGAGCAGTCGCCGGTGCCGGCGGGTCGCTGCTCGCCGTCCAGCAGGGCGGCGTCTCCCCGGAGGCGTTCGGCGCCGAGGCATCCGTCACGGTCTTCCTGTTCGCGATCATCGGCGGGATGGGCGGGGTCATGGGACCGCTGCTGGGTGCGGCGCTCGCAGCCGTCCTCGCGCTCGTCGCTGGCTCGGACGTCACGGTCGCGCTGCTGACCGGCATCGCGGGGCTCGTCCTGCTGCGGACCGCCCCGGGTGGGCTCCTCGAGACCGTCCAGCGTTCCCGCAACGTCTTCCTCGCCCGTGTCGCGCTCCGTCGACGGATGCGCGTGCCGGGCCTGATCGAGTTCGACGACTCCGACCCCGTCCCGATCGAGCCGCTCCGCGGACCGGGCGGCGTCGACCAGTGGGTCCCGCCGCGCTACCGGCTCGGCGAGCAGTGGGCCATCGACCCGAAGGCCGACGAGCAGCACCAGAAGACGGGGGCGCGCTCATGAGCAGCTCCCTCCGCCATCTCGTGCGCAGCCCCCGTCAGGTCGAGGTCGGCGACCTCGACGGCTCCACCATGGCGCCCGACGGGATCGATGAGCTCGGGATCGGCGAGCAGCCCGAGGTCGGCGAGGAGCGAAGCGGCTTCCGGGGAGTCCTGCGCGACCTCGACCCCCGGTCCGTCGGAGCGACGCGGCCGATCATCGTGTTCGCGATCCTCGGCACGATCGGCCAGATCGACGACCAGGTCATCGGCCTCGTCGGACCCGAGATCCAGGCGGAGTTCGGCGTCACGATCGGGTTCATCTCGGCGCTGGCCACGCTGCTCGCCGTCACCCAACGCTTCGCCGCGCTGCCCTTCGGGTACGCGGTCGACCGCACGTCGAGGCGGATCTGGATCCTGCGGTTCGGGGCGATCCTCGCGAACCTCGGCTCGTTGCTCCAAGGCCTCACCCCGAACGTTCTGGGGCTGGCATCGGGGCGGTTCCTCACCGGTGGCGGCGCGGCGGCGACGGAGGTCGTCTCGTTCCCGCTGATGGCGGACTACTTCCGTGCGTCGGTGCGTGCGCGGGTGTTCTCCTTCTTCTACGCCGGCGCGCAGCTGTCCGGCATCGTCGTGCCGGTCATCGGTGCGCTCGTCGTCGAGGAGCTCGGTTGGCGGGGAGCGGTCATCACGTTCTCCGCGATCGGTCTGCTCGCGTCGGTCGGGACGTTCCTCCTGCACGAACCCAAGCGCGGACAGCACGAGCTCGAGGAGCTCGGCATCGACCCCGACGACGTCGTCGCCACGGAGCCCGTCACCTTCGGCGAGGCGTACCGCGCGATGTCGAACGTCGTGACGCTGCGTCGTCTCTGGTACGTGACGCCGATGACCACGATCGTTCAGGGCGGCGGGCTCATCGTGCTGGCGTTCACCCTCGCGAACGTCTACGGGCTCACGATCGTCCAGCGCGGCTTGGTGAGCGCGGCGACGGCGGCGCTCGGGCTCGTCGGCCTGATCTTCGCGGGCGCCATCGCCGACCGTCTGCTCGTGCGCAACCCCGGCGCGATCATGACGCTCGCCGGTCTGAGCTACCTGCTCCAGGCGATCGGCTACGTCCTGATCGTCGTCTTCAAGCAGCCGGCCGTCGGCATCGCGATCGCGATCCCCGTGAACCTCGGCTCGATCGTCCTCGGGCCGGCGTTCCTGTCGCTGATCTCCCAGGTCGTGCCACCGCGGATGCGCGCGATGGGGCTGCAGACGCAGGCGCCGTGGCAGCTGCTCGGGCTGCTGCTCGTCCCGATCTACGTCCAGCGTTCGGTCGACGCCCTCGGCCTCGGTCAGGCGTTTCTCGCCTTCGTCCCGCTCCAGCTGATCGCCGCCGGGATCCTCGCGAGCGCGGCGGGCCATGTGCGCGCCGACATCGACCGGGCGTTGCAGGCGAGCGTCGTCGGCATCGAGCTCGCCGAGTCAGGGCGTGACGGGCGCGTCCGTCCGCTGCTCGCGTGCCGCTCGGTCGAGGTCAGCTACGACGGGGTGCAGGTCCTGTTCGGCGTCGACCTCGACGTCGCCGAGGGCGAGGTCGTCGCGTTGCTCGGGACGAACGGCGCGGGCAAGTCGACCGTGCTCCGCGCCATCGCCGGACTGCATGGTGCCTCGAGCGGGGCGATCCTCTTCGACGACCTCGAGATCACCCACCGTCCGCCGCACGAGCTTGCGCGACGTGGCATCGGCTACCTCCCCGGGGGCAACGCCGTCCTCGCCGACCTCAGCGTCCGTGAGAACCTTGCGCTCGCGACCGACGACGGTGACATCTCCGCCGCGCTCGAGGTCTTCACCGAGATCGCCGAGGCGCTCGACCGCCCCGCCGGTGCCCTGTCCGGCGGCGAGCAGCAGATGGTCGCGCTCGGCCAGGCGCTCATCACGAAGCCGCGGCTGCTCCTGATCGACGAGCTCTCGATCGGGCTCGCCCCGATCGTCGTCTCACGCCTGCTCGCGGCCCTCGAGGTCCTGCGCGCCGACGGCACCACGATCGTGGTCGTCGAGCAGTCGCTCAACGTCGCCGCCCGCGTCGCGGACCGTGCCATCTTCCTCGACCGTGGCCGAGTCATGTTCGACGGACCCGTCGAGCAGCTGATGGCGCGCCCGGACCTCGTCCGCTCGGTCTTCCTCGGTGGCGCCGGCGGTCAGGCCACGGCCAAGAAGCCGCGGGTCGTCGTCGACCCGGTCGATGACCTCCCGGTCCTCGAGGTCTCGGGTGCATCGATCGCGTTCGGCGGGAAGCAGGCTCTCGACGACGCCAGCCTCCTCCTGAGGCGCAACGAGGTCGTCGGGATCATCGGGCCGAACGGCGCCGGCAAGACCACGCTCTTCGACGTCGTCAGCGGGTTCGTCATGCCGGACTCCGGCACGGTCGCGGTTGACGGCGTCGACGTCACCGGGACCCGCCCGGCCGAGCGCGCCGCAGCCGGCCTCGGCCGCTCGTTCCAGCGTGCGCGGCTGTTCCCGAACATGACGGTCTCGGAGGCGATCGCGGCGTTCGGCCACGGCCGCGTCGTCGGCAACCCGATCTCCGCCGCGCTGCGCCTCCCGGAGATCCGTCGCGCGGAGCGGCTGCTCGGCACCCGGGTTGAGGACCTCATCGACCTCGTCGGGCTCGGCGACGTCGCCGAGCGCCGCGTCGGCGAGCTCTCGACCGGACAGCGCCGCATCGTGGACGTCGCGTGTGTCCTGTCACAGAAGCCGATCGCGTTGCTGCTCGACGAGCCGACCACCGGGCTCGCCCAGGCCGAGACCGAGGCCCTCGGTCCGCTCGTCCTGCGCCTGGTCCGCGAGCTCGGATGCGGGGTCGCGATCATCGAGCACGACGTCGGTCTGGTCGCGTCGCTGTCGGACCGCATGATCGCGATGGAGACCGGCCGGATCATCGCCGAGGGCACGCCTGACGAGGTGCTCGCGCACCCCGAGGTGATGCGGTCCTACCTCGAGGCGACCGAAGGCACGTGGCAGCGGTCTGCACGGGGCGCCGACCTCGTCGGCGGCCTGCTGACCGGGACGGACGAAGCATGAATGCGATGCACATGAACGCGATGCACATGAACGCGATGCACATGAACGCGATGCACATGAATGAACTGCACATCAGGGAGCTGAGCCGTGGCTGACAACAAGGTCGTCAAGAAGAAGTCGACCACGAGGCGTGCGTCGGCCAAGAAGGCCACGGCGAAGCGTGGCTCCGCTGCGGGCCGCGTCACCACCTCGAAGGAGTTCCAGACGCTCTTCGACGAGATGGTCGACAACATCGGCAACGTCATCAAGGGCAAGGACGACGTCATCCGACGGGCGCTCGTCTGCATGCTGGCTGGCGGGCACCTGCTGTTCGAGGACGTCCCGGGGACGGGCAAGACCATGATGGCCCGGGCGATCGCGCAGACGATCGACGCGTCGACCAGCCGCGTCCAGTGCACGCCGGACCTCCTGCCCGCGGACATCTCCGGATCGCCGGTCCTGGACCGCAAGACCGGCGACTTCATCTTCCGCCCGGGACCGGTCTTCGCGAACGTGCTGCTCGCCGACGAGATCAACCGCGCCACGCCCAAGACGCAGTCTGCGTTGCTCGAGGCCATGGCGGAGGGCCGCGTCACCGTCGACCGGACCACCCACGACCTGCCGAACCCGTTCTTCGTCCTCGCGACGCAGAACCCGCTGGAGCTCGCGGGCACGTTCCCCCTCCCGGAGGCCCAGCTCGACCGGTTCATGTTCAAGCTGAGCGTCGGCTACGCGCCCCGCGAGGCCGAGGCCGAGATGGTCCGCGCGCACTCACAGGGCCACGCGATCAGCACCGTGAAGACCGTCCTCAACACCGCAGACGTCGTTCAGATGATCGAGTGGGCGCAGCAGGTCGGCGTGTCGGACGCGGTGACGTACTACGTGATCGACCTGGTGAACGCGACCCGCGAGGATCCGTCGCTCCAGCTGGGCGCCTCGTCGCGTGCGGTGCTCTCGCTCATCGCTGCCGCCCGCGTCCTCGCCGCGTCGCAGGGTCGTGACGACGTCCTGCCGGACGACGTCAAGGTGCTCGTCCCGTCCGTCCTCGCGCATCGGTTGATCCTGACGCCGGACGCCATGCTGCGCGACGAGACGGTCAACGACGTCGTCGCCCGCGTCCTCGACAAGGTGCGCATCCCGACCGGGGTGGGTGCCTGACCGATGCTGAAGACCGCACTCGACGCGATCCGTCGCACGACCCGCCTGACCTCCGTCGGGCTCGGGGTCGTCGTCGGCGTCGTCGCGGGCTTCTGGGCCGCGCGGGAGATCGGGTCGCGGGCTGCGTCACTGCTCGCGATGTCGCTCGCGCTGTCCGTCGGGATCGCGTTCGTGCTCGGTCGTCGTCGGGTGCAGCTCTCCGCGACCCGCTCGACGCTCTCTCCACGTCTGCGTGAAGGCCAGGTGGTCGGGGTCACCGCGACCGTCACCGCCGAGGCTCGTGCCACCGCTCTCGTGCTGGTCGAGGAGCTCCCCGCGGCGCTGGGGGGCCCGCGCCGCGTCGCCGTGCCGGGCTTCAGCTCCGGGCAGGAGGTCGAACACACCTACCGGCTCGTGCCACAGCGTCGTGGTCGGTACCGCATCGGTCCGCTCCACGCGGAGTGGCAGGACCCGTTCGGGTTCACCCTCCGGCGGCTCGAGATCCTCGGCGCCGAGGACGTGATCGTGCACCCGCGCGTCGAGCGTGCCGCGGACCGCGTCAGCACCCGCGCCTGGGAGGACCCGCCGGTGCGTCCGCCGGTGAGCCGCCCGTGGCCGACGGGCTTCGAGTTCTACGGGCTGCGGGACTATGCCCACGGCGATGACCCTCGTCGCATCGTGTGGCGCGCCACCGCCAAGACGCTCGACTTCGACACCGGCGCCGGTCGCTACCTCGTCTCCGAGGCCGAGCAGGGCATCACGGACCGCATCGTGATCCTGCTGGACACCGACCGTGCCCACCTCGGTGGAGCCGACGGTGACGAGCGCTTCGAGCACGCGATCCGCGCCGTCGCGAGCATCGGTGTCCACCACCTCGAAGACGGCAACTCCGTCGAGATGCTCGCCAACGACGGTCCAATCGCGCCGACGCTGCGCGGTCGGGCCAAGCAGGTGCACCTCCTCGACCAGCTCGCGGGCGTCGAGATGCAGACGTCGACGCTGGCCGACGGCGTCGGCCTGATCCTGCTTGCGCAGGGAAGCGCCGGAGCGCACCACGTGATCGTGACGAGCCATCTCGACAAGGACTCGACCTCGCGGATCCGTCTGCTCATGGATCAGGGCGTGGTCGTCCTGCTGTGCCTGGTCGTCGACGACACGACGGAGCCGTCGATCCTGCACCGCGCCGCCACGCTCGGCTGCGGCGTCGTCGAGCTTCCGGTCAACAAGCCCATGGCCGCGCGGTTCCGTCAGATCGTCACGGCGGCGCGCGTATGAGCGCCGTCATCACGCCCCCGCCTCCCGTCGACGGTCCCGCGCCGGCGGAGGAGCCGACGCCGGCGGCGGTCGCGACCGACGAGGTCGTCGCTGCGGTGACGCCGCACATCTCTCCTGCGGCGGTCGCGCTCGCCGGTGCCCTCGCC
>RCMY010001681.1_pt1 | contig 20710 bp, 20 predicted proteins | sample 2041341 | NCBI WGS metagenome assembly RCMY01 (sample SAMN09708234, study PRJNA481090) | Marine sediment metagenome, whole genome shotgun sequencing project. | reverse complement strand
GCCCTTTTTTATTCTGAAATTACTTTGCGAAGTGCATATACTGTAGGAGTTACAATCAACACCACAATGACACTTTTTATGACCGTTGACACTGACATTGCTGAGATAATATAAGTAAGTGCAGAAACACCTGTTTTCTCAAAGATATCTTGAGCATAAATTAAGTACAACATTGTATAAACACCAAATGTATTCGTTAAATTTCCAACTAAACTTGCCACTACAATACGAACTTTACTGTCTTTATCGAAAAGTTTGGCGACGTAGTAAGTTGTGATGGGAATAAGCAGTCGTGGTAATATCGATATTAATGGATTAACGAAGAATGGATCGAGCACTGTATTCGGAGCTGTTAAAGCTATGAATAGAGAAACAAGTCCGAACGTTAAGGAAATAACGAGTCCTGAACGAAGTCCTAAAGTTAGTGTAGCCACTAACATTGGTATGTGGGCAATCGTCACACTCACAAAAGGCAAGCGTAAAGTTCCAAGCGGAGTAAAGAGCATTACAATCGTTAGTGCAATAAAGAATGCATTAAGTGTTAAATTTTTAGTTTTGCTTTGATTCATAATTGTTTACCTCTTTTAGTGTTTTTTACATTCATAGTATAAAGGAAAGAAAAACCATTGTCATCTTTGGCAATGGTTTCTATGAGTTCAATATAGATATTGATTCTACTTCTTTGTTATTACAGTTTATGGAATTGTTCAACGTCAATTACAAAGACTGTAGCACCACCCACTTGAACTTCAACTGGGAATGACGCATAACGTCCGATATCATAGGATGCTGTTGAAGGAACAACTTCTGTACGTTTTTTACCTTCACGACCAATGATTTCTAAGCATTTTTCAACTAATTCTTCCTCACAACCAATAATAAGAGTTGTATTACCTGCACGTAAAAATCCACCTGTTGTAGCTAAACGTGTCACTTGGAAGTTTTCTTTGTTTAATGCTGATGAAACGGATGAGCTGTCATCATTTGATACAATCGCTAATATAAGTTTCATAAGTAGGCCTCCTTATATATACCCATTATAACACATCCGTAGAGATGTGTTTGTAATTAATACTACAATTTTACATTGTAAATTGTTAAGGAATAATAAGACTAATTGTTAAATCTAAAGTGGACAATGTCTCCATCTTTCATAACATATTCTTTACCTTCTGAACGAAGTTTACCTGCATCCTTTACTGCGTTTTCTGATCCATATTCCATAAGATCATCAACGTTATAAACTTCTGCACGGATAAATCCTTTTTCAAAGTCAGTATGGATAACTCCAGCACATTGCGGTGCTTTCATTCCTTCTGTAAATGTCCAAGCATGAATTTCTTTAGGACCTGCAGTAAAGAATGTTCTTAGACTTAAAATATCATAAGCATTACGAACCAATACATCCAAACCACTTTCTTCAACTCCAAGTTCTTGTAAGAAAGCATCACGCTCTTCATCTTCTAAGCTTGATAAGTCTTCTTCAACTTTTGCACATACTGTAACAACACGGCTTCCTCGTTCATCAGCATACGCTTTAACTTTTTGATACATGTCATTGTTCTCAACATCAAGAAGACTGTCTTCATCAACGTTTGCTACGTAGATAACTGGTTTGATAGTTAAGAAGTGGAATGTACGAATTAATTTGTACTCTTCATCTGTAAGTTTTAGCTCAGATAAAGGTCTATTGTTATCTAATAGAGCTTTACACTTCGTTAAAACGTTAAGTTCTCCAAGTGCTTCTTTATCATTTGATTTTGCTTTTCTACCAACACGATTCAAACGGTTTTCGACGGATTGTAAATCCGCAAGCATCAATTCAATTTCAATAATTTCGATATCTGATATAGGATCCCCTACAATACCATGCTCATGCACGATATCAGGATTCGCAAAACAACGCACAACGTGCGCAATTGCATCCACTTCTCTAATATTTGCTAAGAATTGGTTACCGAGACCTTCACCTTTAGAAGCTCCTTTTACAAGTCCTGCAATATCAGTAAATTCAAAAGTAGTTGGGATAATCTTTTGAGATTCAATTTTTGAGCGAATCTCATCAAGTCTTGGGTCATTGACCTTTACTACTCCCACGTTTGGTTCAATTGTCGCAAAAGGATAGTTTGCTGCTTCTACTTGCGATTTTGTAATTGCGTTAAATAATGTTGATTTACCAACGTTTGGTAAGCCAACGATTCCAGCTGTTAATGCCATTTCTTATGCCTCATTTCTTTCAATAATCTTTTTAAGTTTTCGTTCAAAGTCATGACGTGGCATCATAATTACTGCACCACAGCCTTCACATTTAATCTTAATATCTGCTCCCATACGAACAATTTTAAAATACTTAGACTTCTTACAAGGGTGATCTTTTTTCATTTGTACGATGTCACCCAAATCATACTCAAATTTCTTCACGTTCTATCCTCCTCAAGTACGTTTCAAAGGTATTCTCTAATAAGGATACAACAGTCATAGGACCAACACCTTTTGGAACCGGTGTTGCATATGCTGCCTTTTCGTAACTTTCGTGTTCTGCATCTCCTACAATTTTCCCATCTACTCGATTAATTCCAACGTCAATTAATACATGATGTGGAAGTATTGAAGAAGCCTTCACAAAACCAGGAATTCCAACAGCAACTACAATAATATCATGTTCTGCAATAAGTTGCTCTAAATTCTTTGTACGTGAGTGTGCAATTGTTACTGTAGCGTTTTTATGCAGTAGTAATGAAGCGATAGGTTGTCCAACTAGACGGCTTCTACCAATGACTAATGCATTCTTTCCTTCAAGTTCAATATCATACTCATTAAGGATCGTCATGATTCCTTTTGGTGTACAAGGTTTTGTACCACCCTTATTTAATGTCACAAGTCCCACATTCAATGGATGTAAACCATCCACATCCTTTTCAGGACTGATTGCTAGAATAATAGTATCTTCATTAATATGTTTTGGAAGTGGCAACTGTACCAAGATTCCATCGACATTGTTATCATTATTTAATCGTGTAACTGTATCCAACACTTCCAGTTCTGAAGCATCTTTATCAAGTATAAGTATTTCTGATGTAAATCCTACTTCTTCTGCTTGTTTTTTCTTAGATTTTACATAAGACTGTGATGCTGGATTATCGCCCACCAACACAACCGTTAATGAAGGCGCTCTATTTCCTTTATTCAATTGTTCATCAACTTTATCTTTAAGTTCAATACGTCGTTTCTTCGCTAATTCAAATCCTTTTAAAAGTGTTCCCATACTATCGCCTCCACCTTTCAAAATAATACCACAGCTTAGACTACCTTACCATCTTTGATATCAAGGATTATCGTCACAGGGCCATCATTATCTAATATAACGTTCATATGAGTTTGAAATACACCCGTCTCAACATGAAGTTCCTCTTCACGCATCATCTCTACAAACGATGAAAACATGTCTCGTGCTACATCAGCTGATAAGGCCTTACTAAAGCTTGGCCTATTTCCTTTGCGTGAGTCTGCTGCTAGTGTAAACTGTGAAATCGCAAGTATCTCTCCATTAACATCATGAATACTCCGATTAATCTTACCATCTTCATCCTCAAATAAACGAATATTAGCAATCTTACTTGCTGCACGTTCACAATCTTTAAGTGTGTCTCCTTCTTCTAAACCAACAAGGAGCATATAACCATTATTAATCGCACCAACTGTCTTTTCTTCTACGACTACTTTTGCATTTAATACCTTCTGAATTACGATACGCATTTCCTTCACCTCTGTAATATATTCTACACGATTCATGGTACAATAAATAGAGGTGATATTATGGAAAAACCACTAGCGCACAAGGTGCGTCCTCATGATTTAAAGAACATTGTCGGTCAACACCATCTTCTTGGAGAAGATAGTGTTCTTTCTAGCTTAATTGCTAATGAAACCATTCCTTCAATGATTTTTTTCGGCCCTCCTGGAACAGGGAAAACAACGACTGCTATCGCTATAGCAGAAGCTCTCGGAAGACCATATAGACTATTTAATGCTGTAACTGATAATAAGAAAAAACTTGACCAACTTTTTGTCGAAGCTGAAATGAGTCGTGGTCTAGTCGTAATCGTTGATGAGGTACACCGTCTTAATAAAGATAAACAAGATATCTTACTACCTCATATCGAAAGTGGTTTAATCACAATGATAGGAGCAACTACTGCTAACCCTTACTTCTCAATTAATCCCGCAATTCGATCACGAGTTCATTTGTTTGAGTTCTTACCTCTAACCCAAGATGATCTCATTGACATTCTAAACCGTGCTAGCGAGTCAATTAAACCTAAGACAGTTGAGGATGAGGTCATTCGTTCCATTGCCTTATCAGCTAACGGAGACGCTCGTTATGCGCTGAATGCGCTTGATATTCTCGCCAAATCAACACAAGATAATCAACTTAATATGAACCATCTAAGCCGACTTTCTTTATCTATGAATATAACAATGGATAAAGACGGTGATAATTACTACGATGCATTAAGTGCTTTCCAGAAATCGATTCGTGGTAGTGATGTGAATGCTGCATTATACTACCTTGCTAAACTTGTACAAGTTGGTGACTTTGATTCAATTGAACGACGTCTGATTACAATTGCTTATGAAGACATTGGCCTTGCTAATCCTGCCCTGTGTGCTCGTGTAGTGAGCGCAATTGAAGGAGCTCGAAAGATTGGTTTCCCAGAAGCACGCATTCCACTGAGTGCGGTTGTGATTGAATGTGCGCTCTCTCCGAAGTCTAAAAGTGCTGAAGCAGGCATTGATGCTGCTTTGCAAGTAGTTAAGAATACCGCTCATCAAGTACCAAAATACTTACGTCTTAATGCTGTTGGGGTAGATGATGAAGATATGTATGACTACAGTCGCAGTGACTTATGGCATAAAATTCAGTACTTGCCTGATGAGATTCGAAACGATGTCTATTATGTTCCACAGAATATGAACTCTGCTGAGAAAACATATGCTAGTAACGACGAAGCATTAAAAAAATATCGCCGTTCCAATAACTTAAGAGCTTTGAAAGCACAAAAAAAATAGGACCGAGGTCCTATTTTTTGTCGAATATAGGTTAAATTAGATTCCTACAGCACGTTCAGCAGCAGCTTTAACACCATTAACTAATCCTGTTGGAGTAATTGTTACTGATGAAACTACGTCTGCATCTTTTAAGTCAGCTGGTTTTTTACCAATTGCCCACTCGTCAAATGCTTTAGCTTGTTCGTACCATTCTAATGTAGCTTTACCGAATTCTTTCATTCCATACTCTTCTTTTAATTCAAGTTTTGTAAGTGGTTTTGTTGTGAATTCAGCTTTTCCTGCTTCAATTTTACCTTTGCTTTGTGCTGCATCTGTGAATGAATAAACAACTTTACCTTCTGTATCTAATGCTACAGCTGTAACATTTGTTGTTAATTCTAATCCTTCTTTACCAGTAACTGCTGTTGATGAGTTACCTACTTTAGCAACATTTTTAACTTCAACTAAGTTTCCTACAGCTTTTTCAACAACTGCGATATAGTTTTCTACCGAAATTGTTACTGATGAAGTTAAGTTTGCTTCTGTTGGAACTGCTGGGTGAGCATCATCTTTAGCTTCTGTTTTGATTCCTTTAACTTCTGCTAATGTTTTGCCTTCCATCCATTTTTCTAAAGCTGCGATTTGTTCAAACCATTCGCCAACTGCTTTAGCTTTTTCTTTCATTCCGTAATCCTTGCCTTGAACTTTCTTTGAGCCTTTAATATCAGCTGCATTGATTGTTCCATCAGCTTTGAATGTTTGTTTGTTTTGGTTAACATCAATTTGTACATTTACAAATTTGTCATCCTTCATAACTACAGTAGCATAGTAGATGTTTGTTTCAAATGAACCATCTTTTTCTCCTGCTTCTGTTGTTTTTCCAGTAGAGATTACTGCAGATCCGATCTTCACATCTTGACCTGTTGTTGCTGCTGGTTCTTTATCTTTGTCTTTTGAGCCACAGCCTGTTAAAACAAGAAGACCAACTAAAAGTACTGCTAGAATTTTCTTCATAACTTTTCCTCCTCATTATGCTCTTTTATTTTACTTTGTTTTGTGATACAAGGTCAATCTATTTCACAACTATTAAAGAAGTGCTTGTGCATTTTTCACAAACAAAAACGGAATCTCACAGTTGTTTGTGAAATTCCGAACATTTTTTACGAGTGTAATGCTTATATTTGCTTAACTCTATTTTGCTTGTCTTTTTCTTGAGCTTCTACGAGCTTCTTGATCACGACTTACGCGTTCATTTCCTCTACGATCACGACGGGAACGATCGCCTCGTTCGCCACCACGACGGTTATCACGGTCACGACGTGGTCGGTCATTTCGTGAGTCTTTGTTTCGGTCAGAACGTTTACGTGGTTGTTGAACAATATTCTCTTCCACAATTTCTACATTTACAGCTTGTCCCTTAATTGTAGTCTTACCTACTGCTTTAAGTGCTGTTTGTGCATGTTCTTGAGGAACATCAACTAAAGTCATAATATCGCCAACTTCAATTTTTCCAATTTCTTTTCCGCGAATTCCTGATGCTTTTGCAACTGCACTTACGATATGAGCCGCTTTAATACCTTGACGTGAACCTAAAGAAATTGATAAACGTGCAAATACGTTTGGATTCTTTGTTTTACGTTCTGGTGCATCAGTTTCCATCGCTTCAAAATTGTTTTCTGCAATAGCCTTATTAATGAATGCTAAGATGAAGTCTTCTTGTGTGAATTCTTCGTTTCTTAAACCTTCATATGCTATATTAAATAATTTACCTGGTTCTACATTTGACCATTTACGGATATCATCTGCCAACATTTTGATAAGAACTTCGTTTAGTTGTTCTTTAGTTGGTAATGGTAACTCTTCAATGGTTGAGTTTGCAAGACGTTCGATTTGCTTAATAGCATAACGTTGGCGACGGTTAACTAATGTAATAGCCAATCCTTCTTTACCAGCACGTCCTGTACGTCCAATACGGTGAATATAGTATTCAAGTTCTTGAGGAACATCATAGTTAATAACTACGTCCATACTATCAACGTCAATACCACGAGCAGCAACGTCAGTAGCGATAAGAACTTGTACAAGGCCACGTTTGAATCGACCCATTACCATAGAACGCATTTCTTGTTTCATGTCACCATGAAGACCTAATGCAGGGAATCCTGCTTTATTTAATTCTGTTGCTAATTCATCAACCATTTTCTTAGTATTACAGAAGATCATTGTACCTTTAGCATCATGAATTTGTAGTAGTTGAGTTACTAAGTTTATTTTCTTAGCATGATCAACTGTATAGTAAACTTGTTTAATACGTGAAACTGTTAAATTATTATTTGATAAGCGAATATGTTCTGGTTCGTTTAAGAAGTCATCACTAAGTTTCACAATTTCCTTAGGCATTGTAGCAGAAAAGAAAACCATTTGACGTTGTTCTGGAAGATATGTAAATATCTCACGAATATCATCGACAAATCCCATGTTTAACATTTCGTCTGCTTCATCCAATACAATATGATTACAGTGATTGAAACGAAGTGTTTTACGACGAATGTGGTCCATTAAACGTCCTGGAGTTGCGACAACGATGTCTGCTCCACGTTTGATATCACGAATTTGTCTTTCGATTGACTCGCCACCATAAACACTTATGATTCTTAAATCATCCTTATACTTTGCAAAACTACGCATTTCATCGGCCACTTGAATACATAATTCACGTGTAGGACAAAGCACTAAGCCTTGTGTATATTTTCTATCAACACGATCAATTAAGCTAATAAGTGGTAAACCAAATGCAGCTGTTTTTCCCGTACCTGTTTGTGATTGAGCCAATACGTCATGGCCCTCTAAAATTCTTGGGATTGCTTGTTCTTGGATGTCTGTTGGATTCTCATATCCTTTTTCATTGACAGCCTTAACAATTTCCGAAGAAAGTCCTAATTCTTTAAATGTCATTCTTTTTCCTGCTTCTTTTCTAGTACACACGGGTTAAAGTATAGCATACACTTTATGTATAAAACTAGTATTATCATTCTAATTGACTTAGTTTTTTTTCATTCAATCGATGTATGCGCTTCAAGAAATCAAAAACACTGCCAAATACGACAGTGTTGCTAGTTATTATACGTTTAATTGCAAATAGACAGGACAGTGATCACTACCTAATATGCTGTCATAGATATCTGCACCTTGAATTTTATCTTTTAATTTATCCGATACCACAAAGTAGTCAATACGCCAGCCCACATTTCTCGTTCTAGCGGCTGCACGATAACTCCACCATGAGTAACGTTCTTCTACGTCACCATGAATATATCTAAAGGAATCAATAAATCCTGCATCAAGTAAGTTTGTAAACTGTTGACGTTCTTCATCACTAAAACCTGGATTGAATCTATTGGTCTTAGGATTCTTAAGGTCAATCTCTTTATGTGCTACGTTCATATCTCCACAAACGACAACAGGTTTCTCTAAATCTAAAGTTACTAGAAAATCTCTAAATGCATCTTCCCATAACATTCTATAATCAAGACGTTTCAATTCTTGTTGTGCATTCGGAGTATAAACACATACAAGATAAAAATCATCATACTCACAAGTAATAACACGACCTTCTTGGTCATGCTCTTCCATTCCGATACCATAATGAACACTCAAGGGTTCTTGCTTTGTAAAGATAGCAGTACCAGAATATCCTTTTTTTACTGCATAATTAAAATACCCATGATATCCTTCGGGCACATAATCCAGTTGTCCTTCTTGCATCTTTATTTCTTGAAGACAAATTACGTCTGCATTTAACTCTTTTACGATATCATCAAAGCCTTTATTCATTACAGCTCTTAAGCCGTTTACATTCCATGATACTAATTCCATAATACCCTCCACTCTTACACTTCTTATAGTGTGCCACAGTTTCAGATTTATTCAAAGTCTCACACTTTTCAATCGATAGATAGTCTATAATAAGAGATATGGAGGAATCTATGAGACATACACTAATTTTAGCCAATCACGCAATAAAAGAATACGAAAATTACCTACTACAATCCAAAGATTTCTTATTTGGCGTCAATGTACGTCCTTTTGATTTTGCTGTTAACGAAAAGAATCTAGATAAGAAGGCTTTAGAGATTGCTTGTTACGAAACATTAAAGACACAAACTTTTAAGACAATTCAAAACATCATACTCTTTCCAAAAACTATTCAGTCATTGTTGTCACTTCTTAAAGAACTTCAATGTTATGACATTAGTTTATCAGACTTACCAAAAGAGACCGATCTACACAAAGATATTTACCAAGCTTTGAAGAGTATCCTGCCCTTATACCATGATTTTTCTATGGCAGATAATGTTCAATACACTGTTTATCCTCAAGGCCTCTCACATGCTGAGACTTACTACTTAAAATCACACGGAGCTCAGTTTGAAGCATCACCAATACAGAATCCAGAGTCACTTTCATTTAAAGTCGCCCTCAATATTCGCCATGAAATTGAAGCAGTAATCCAAGAAATTCTTAATTTAGATTTAAAAGATGTCGTAATTGCAGTACCTAACTTAAACAATCATGTTCCCCTTGTGGAATCTAGTTTTAAGCGTTATGGATTAGATTTAAGTTTATCAAATCGTTCTTTTGATTACGCTAAGAAGCAATTCATTGCAACAATGAACTTAAATCATACACAATCTCTTAAGGCTTTAATTGAGTTTCTCGAAGCCAATACCCTTAATTTAAAGACCTCTGATGATCTTGTATATTACATAAGTCATTTTGAACTCACAATCCAAGACGTCTTAGAATCCTTTAATTATGTTGATGAAACCACGAGCGACAAAGATATGATCTTTCTTCAACAGCGAATACAAGAAGATAGTGTTAAGGTGCAGAGCGCACTAAAAGAGCTCTTCGCATGTGACTTTAAAGAAGCGCTCCACTTTTCCTATAAAATTATTCAAAACAACTCGTTTATCAATCTTAAACCTTTGCTTAACTTTATCGAGACAAACCATCATCTCTATTCAGAAGAGACGTATAATTTTTTCATGAATCATCTCGATTCGCTCTCTCTAAGCGATAAGAACTCTGAAAATATACGAGTTGTTGATATTAATGAATTACCTCATTTCACCTGTGAGAATCTCTATGTACTGAATCTTGGAGCATCAGCATATCCAAGCATCGCAAAGCGAACCGGAATCATCGATGAACAGTACTTAAGCAGTATTCAAGGCTATCCGAGCTTGGAAGAAAGAACAGAGTATCAATTACAAGATCAAAAGCGATTCTTTAAAATGAGCAAGCAACTTACACTTAGTTATTCCTCTTCAACATACGAAGGAAAAGGAATTGAAGTTTCTTACCCAATAGAGTCCTTCTGTGCTGCACACAATGTTCCATTAGAAGCTTGGAAAGTAGACCAAATAATTAATACCAAAAAGAAATCTCCATCCCTTTCACGAATACTTGCAAATGAACTCTATTTAAAAGAAGGTAAGATTGTTGGATCGATATCCGCTTTCCAAAAATACCTCGATGACCCCTACGAGTTCTTTATTGAACGTGCTCTACAAACACGTAAACCCGAAAGGCTCTCTTTCGACCCTCGCATTATTGGTACATTGAACCATAGTATTGTCGAGCATTCATTATTTGGACTGGATGATACCTCATGGAATGACTTAATGAAGGTCTTCCCTGAATCCTCTCCTCGTATCCAAATGATTAAGGTGCGAAACGATATTATGATGCGTTATGTAGTTAAACATTTAAAAGATGCGATTGCCGATACAGACCTCGTACCTTTGAAAAGAGAATCATGGTTTGATGTTTCAGATATGTTTAAGAACATTCGTTTACGAGGTATTATCGATCGTATCGATGCCAATAATAATCAACTAATCGTCATTGATTACAAGTCCTCAAAACAATCCTTGTCTCCTGCATCAGTTACAGCGGGTAGTCAATTACAGCTTTTAAGCTATGCTTTAATTGCAAGACGTCAATATGAACGAGATGTACTGGGTGTGTTTTACTATGGATTTAGATTCAGAAATATAAACACCAGTCTTTATTCGTATTCCTTTTCAAAAGGCTTACAGATGAGTGAGGACAACTCTGATACGTTATGGTTAAATGATCAAAAGTTCTCAGGATGGTTTTTCGAAGCTCCTGAGACAACGTTCAACTCTACTGATTACTTTGGTGGATTACGTGAAACTAAAGCGGGTATGACAAGCTATGCAATGTATGACATCGAAAAAGTTGAAGAAGTCCTAAGAATAATCTATAACGATTTACAAGAAAACATCCTTAACGGTGTCTTAGATAAAAACCTAATCAAGATGACTCTCGAAGAAGCAAACTATAGAAAGGATCGTAGCGATACATGACACAATTCAATCATGAACAACTCAAAGCAATCAATGGCTTGGGTAATAATATTGTAGTTTCTGCTTCTGCAGGGGCAGGAAAGACGACAGTACTGATTGCACGTCTTATGAAACGTATTATCGAAGATAATGTTCGCCTTGACGCAATTTGTGCAATGACCTTTACTGAAGCAGCAGCAAGTGAAATGAAAACACGACTTCTCGCAGCATTAAATAATGCTTACACAGAAAACGAAGATGCATTCATTGCACAACAAATTTCTTTAGTTGAAACTGCACAAATTTCTACAATCCATTCATTCTGTCTCACAATTATTAAGAACTACGGTTATGTCCTTGGTATTGATCCTGACCGTGCAAATTCCATTTTAGATGATTCTCAAGTACAGCTTCTGCAAAGCGAAGCCATGGACACGACGTTTAGATATTGGCTAGTTCAAGAACCCGATACGATGCAACACTTGCTCGATACGTTCTCCAATAATCCTATAGACTTTGATGGACTAAAAAAAGCGATTCAGAATATTGCTACTTGGATATTAAGCAAGAAAGATCCTGAATCAGCAAAGATAGAGGTTCTTAATCTCTATCAAGCACAATCTCTCCAAGATTTTCCAAAAGACATTCAAGATTTATTCTTTACAATGTACATCAATAATCTTGAGTCCATAAAAAAAGAAATGATGAATCTTATTTCGATTAGCGATGCAATTCATGACGCTAACGATAAGAAGCAAGAAAAATTCTTCACTCAAACACATGCTTTCCTTGATCTTATCGAGAGTATTAATTCCATACAGAAGCAATGCTTAGAGCATGATGATAGTTTCTATAGTATGTTGCCTAATTTGTTTGATTTTAAAATCGTACCAGACTCAAAAGATGATAACTACTCCAAAACACGTGGTAATCTTCAAAAAGAGATTAACAATCTCTTTGGTAGTTATATTCCTTTTGAAGAAGCGTTTGAAGATTTAAACAATCAAGCAAGCGATATTCACAAACTCTTAGAAATCACTGACATGTATCTCGAAAACTACAATCAATTAAAAGTTGAAAAGAATGCTTTTGATTTTAGTGACTTTGAATCATTAGCTCTTGAAATATTAAGTTTTAATGATGGGGTTATTGCAGCACAAGTTCGAAATATCTATCAAGAAATAATGGTCGATGAGTTTCAAGATACGAATGAGACTCAAGACGAGATAATCCGTTTAATATCAAATGGTAAGAACATCTTCCGAGTTGGTGACATTAAACAATCGATTTATCGTTTCCGAGGTGCTAAACCTAAGATAATGCAATCTTTAATGCGTGATGAATCCATTACTAACCTATCACTCTCGTATAACTACCGTTCAAAGAAAGATATTGTTGATTACAATAACATCGTTTTTAATAATCTTATGAACTTAAGCTATGGTATTAGCTATAGTGAAAGTGACAATGTGAATGTTGGTCTATCAAGTCAAGCTGAAGATTCTTATCCTGTTGAGTTTCATATCATTGAACGTGGTAGCGATAAGTTCAAAGAAACCTCTGCCCAACAACAAGCTCAGTATATTTCCCAGGAAATGATTAGATATCATAAAATGGGATACAAGTTTAAAGACATGGTTGTGCTTGTTCGATCTCATACAGCAAAAGCTCCTTTGAAAGAAGCTCTAGAGTTAGCCAACATCCCTCATTACATTGATGACCGCAGTGGCTTCTATCAATCTCCAATTATTCAGGACATACTGAATTTACTTAATCTTGTAATTAATCCTCATGATTATTACTACATTAAAGTCTTAGGTTCAACATTCTTTAACTACACTCCTGATATGTTAGGAAATTTATACTTACATGAATCAGGTTCTTTACGCCGTGCATTAGAAGACCTTGACCCTAACACCTATACAATCCTAAGAAACGCTATTTATTCTTGGCAACGTATCGATATCGTTTCTATCTTGCAAGAAATCTATCTCATCAATGACACCTACCAACGAATTTCTCTACAAGAGAAAACTAATTTAGATTTCTTACTTGAAAAAGCTACACAGTACCAACAGAACTCAATTCCAAGTTTACTAGGATTCATACGCTTTATTCGCACCTTTGAGAATGACATTAGTTCTGAAGCGTCTCCACTAAGTCAGGATGCAGATGTAGTCACTGCAATGACTATTCACCAGTCTAAAGGTTTACAGTTCCCTATTGTCTTTCTTTGGGGAATGGGAGCACACAAAGTATTTGATCATGATGCAACACTTTTAGTTGATGATTCAATGGGACTTGCACTTAATAAAATAGACTTACCAAAACGTATTGCTTCCAAGAATATCCTCCGTCATATTATGGAGACAAAACAGAATCATGAAGAGATGGAAGAAAATCTACGATTGCTTTATGTTGCCTTGACTCGTCCGCAAAAACATCTTGTTATTGTGGATAGCGTTAGGGAGTTTCAAGTTGAAGAATTATCTTTCTCAACACTGTTCAATCATAAACGTAAAGCCGAATTATTGTATGCAGCGAGTCCTACATCAACAATACTTAAACGAATTGATGCAAATGATATCGAGACTGAGGCTCTTGAAACTCTAGAACATGTTGAAGAACAACGTTTCACACAACTCTTCGATGAAGAAATTCGTGCAATCCCAAGTGTTCAAAATAGAGATTTAGATTTCAACCGTTATTCTCAAGAAGGATTAAGTTTTGGTACAACACTTCACAACGCAATTGAATCACTCCCAAATAGAACATGGACCACCGATGATCTAGATACTTTTGAAGATCGTTATCGAGATCCATTACGCCGTTACAATACTCATCCATTCACTCAAGAACTTTATACGTTTGATACTATTGAGCATGAGATGCCATTTATCGATAGTAACGGAGAGGGCATTATTGACTTCTTTGCATATAATAAGACTCAACTCGTACTCGTAGACTTTAAGAGTGATAATCTCAGTCACGAGGAACTTATTAACACGTATAAGAGTCAAATCTCTCATTATGCTGATATTCTTAAACAAGAATTTCCGAATCATCAGATTAATGCCTACATTTATTCGTTCAAATCAAACGAGTATATTCAGATATAAACGACAAAACACACCTTTCGCAAGGTGTGTTATTTTATTATAATCCTTCTCTTTGCTTCGATTCCTGAATAATCTCAATCATGTGCTTAATATTTCCTTGACCTGCAAATTTTGATTCATCTGCAAAGTCAGTTCCTTTGATTGGTATCCAATGCAATGGATGCTTTTCACTTTTGAGCTCAACTTCTGATTCCAAAGAACCAAAATATACAAAGAGAGAAATTTCATCAAGATGATAATCTGTTGTAAAAAGATGGGTTAATTTAATGTCTTGGGAGGATATCCCTGTTTCTTCAAATAATTCACGATATGCTGCTTCGTCATCACTTTCATTGGCTTCCTTCTTACCACCAACAAAATTATACAAGCCAAGATAAGGATTTTTTGTACGATGACACATCAGTACCTTTTCCCCATCAGGATGAAAGACAATCACAACATTCACAGATCTGTAAGTCTTAGTCATTGAATAGTTCAAAGAGTGAGCTAACAGGTGTGTGATCTTGAATCGCTTCAATACATTTCGCTAGCATATAGCCAACAGAAATTTGTTTAAGTTTCTTAATTTCTCGTGCTTCTGGAACAAGAGGAATTGTATTTGTAATCAATACTTCTTCAATGTGTGATTCATTAATACGATCCAATGCTGGTCCTGATAAGATTCCATGAGTACATGCTGCATAAACTGCTTTAGCACCTTTCTCATATAACATATCAACGCCACCCATTAATGAACCTGCAGTATCAATCATATCATCGATAATAATGGCTACTTTACCATCAACATCCCCAATTAAGTTCATAGCTTCTGCTACGTTTGGTTTTGTACGACGTTTATCAATGATTGCGATTGTTGAATTTGGAATTGTATCTGATAGTTTACGAGCACGAGTAGCTCCACCATGGTCTGGTGATACAACAACAATTTCGTCAGTAAAGTTTTTATTACGGTAATATTGACCAATCATCGCTACAGCTGTAAGGTCGTCTGTAGGAATATCAAAGAAACCTTGAATCTGAGGTGCATGAAGATCAATAGTAACTACACGATCTGCACCAGCAGTAGTTAATAAGTTTGCCATTAACTTCGATGAGATAGGTTGACGAGCACGTGCTTTACGGTCTTGTCGAGCATAACCGTAGTACGGCATAATCAATGTGATCTCAGAAGCTGATGCACGATGACATGCATCAATAGCAATTAATACTTCCATATATGTCTCACTTACAGGACGACATGTCGATTGAATAATATAAACGTGCTTACCACGTACTGATTCTAAAGGTTCGATAAGAATTTCGCCATCCGCAAAGTGACGAACATCAATCTTACCTAAGTCTGTGTCCAAATGTTGACAAATTTCTTGTGCCAGTTCAACATTTGATGATAACGCAAAGATTACTGTGTTCCCTTTATTCATTGTTTTCTTCCTTCTTTATCCTTAAATTTGATTCCATATCCTTCTTTATTAGTTTGTCTTGAACGAGCAATCGCCATTGCACCGTCTTCAACATCTTCTGTCACAACAGACCCTGCAGCTGTTAGAGCATTGTTACCAATGCTTACAGGAGCAATAAGAGCTGTATGACTACCAATAAACACGCCATCTCCAATTACTGTCTTGTGTTTGTTAACGCCATCATAGTTAGCCGTTACAACACCACAACCAATATTCACATCTTTGCCAACAACTGCGTTGCCAAGATATGTTAAATGCGCACTTCGTGATAAATCACCAAATTCTACTGTTTTAAACTCTACGAAGTTACCAATACGAGTGTTATCTCCAACTTTACAATGTAATCGTAAATGAGAATGTGGTCCTACTGAAGCATTGTTACCAACACTACTATCGGTAATACGCGAACTATCAATGTGGGTATTGTCGCCAATCACCGCATTTTCTAGCCATGAGTCTGGAAGAATTTCACTACCTTTACCAATTACGGTCTTTCCATAGATATGGTTATTAGGGTAGATTGTTACATCTTTACCTATAATAACATCCGGTCCGATAAATGTATTCTCTGGATTAATAATAGTAACACCATTCTCCATCCATTTTCTATTTATCTTCTCTTGAAGCCATTGACTTGCTTCATAGAGCTGAACACGATCATTGATTCCTAAGAATTGGCTGATTTCCGAATTACGCAATCCTTGTATACTATGACCGTTTTGCTTCATAATTTCAACTAGTCTTACAACATTCATTTCATTTTCATAGTGTTCATCAACTAACTCTGGTAGATATTTATGTAATAGTGATGTTTTTACACAGAATACACCCAAGCTAATTTCTCGAGATTCGACTGTATTCATGTCTGCACTACGGTGATCTACAACACGATCGATAGCTCCTTGATTATCGCGAACGACGCGACGATAATCTGCTGCGTTATCAACGATTGAAGTTACAAGAGTTAGATCATAACCTTCATGTTTTCTATAAATTGATTCTATAGTATCTGCTTGTAGTAATGCGATATCTCCAAATAGAATTAATGTTGAGCTATCCTCGGTGCCCAAATCAATATTCATTAGAGACGTAATCGCAGTCTGTTTATCATTGACTATCGCATATGTAACACGATCTCCAAGATAATCCATAATCTGTTCTCTTTGGTGCCCTACAACTGTGATAATAGAGTCCACATGATTTGCATCTAAATTATCGACTAACATTTCTATCATCGGTTTCTTTAGAATCTCATGAAGTACTTTATTGGTCTCAGACTGCATGCGTGTTCCCTTACCTGAAGCAAGGATAATTGCATTCTTCATAAAATAACCTCCGTCGTTATTATTCTACCACAACTCACATTATAATTTCGGCTTAATCTCGCCATATTTCACAAATGAAAATTTTGTTGCAATTCGTTTGTATGCTTCACGAACCTCATCGATATCTTGTGACAATCCAAAGACACTTGTTCCTGTGCCACTCATACTAACACCATCCAAACCTTGTTCGCGTAGAGTACGCATTATTTTTCTCATTCTACTATTGTGACGAACAACACTTTTTTGGAAGTCATTATGCATGTTGTCGCTTAATTTTTTATAATTTTTTTCTTCTAATGCTTCGATACACGCTACAACTTTGTCTTCTGTTTGGAAATGATCAAACTTCTTCATGAATCCTTTTGTACTTACACCAAAGCTTGGTTTAACACATATATAATAAAGTGGTTCTATAATATCTATTGGAGTTAAGATATCTCCAATACCTTCAACAATGCTTGCTTCATTAAAGAGGCAGAACGGTGTATCCTCATCAATCTCTCGCGCTATGTTGATGAGTTCTTCTCGACTAAGGTCTAATGCATACATTTCATTAATCATTCGTATGACCGCTGCTGCATCAGCACTCCCGCCTCCCAATCCAGATTGAGTAGGTATATTCTTAACGATTCTTACTTTAAAGTTATCTTTAATAGCGTATGTTTCTTTAAGTAAGATTAATGCTTTGTAGACCGTATTTCTTTTGTCATTGGGAAGATACTTCTTATCTGTCTCGATATGCATTGTATCGCTTTTCTCAAGATAGACCATATCAAAAAGGTCAATGGGTACCGTTACATTACGAAAATGTAAAGATCCATTGACTCTATCTTTCACATGCAAACACAAGGTAAGTTTTGCATATGCTTTAGTTTGCATATAGGACTCCATAGAGTCTCACGTAATCATTAAATGTAAGGCTCTCTGCTCTTACATTTGTATTAATATCAAGACTCTCTAAGACTTCTTGGTAATTACAATCAAGTTCTAAAGTTTTGAGATTATTTACCAGTGTCTTGCGACGGAACTGGAAGCATTTCTTCACAAATACAAAAAAGTCTTTTTCATTAAAAGGTAAACTCTGATTTTTAGGAATAAATTGAATGACACTTGACTCTACATTAGGACGTGGATGAAAACTCTCTTTTGAGACTTTCAACACAGTCTTAATATCAAAGTAATATTGCATTTGAATACTTAAAGCTGCGTAATCTTTGGTATTTGGTTTTGCAGTGAGACGGTCTGAGATTTCTTTTTGAACCATTACTGTCATTTTCGCAATATCATATTCCATTAATTTGAATAAGATAGGCGTTGTAATGTAATACGGTAAGTTAGCACAAACAGTTAAAGGTTGTGGATATTTCGATAAATCAGCTTTGAGGAAGTCCTCATGAATGATTTCAATATTATCATAGTCTTCTAATGTTTCACTTAGTATTTCAACCATATGCTCATCGATTTCGTAAGCCACAACCTGTTTATAGTTGTGAGCCAGTTGTTGTGTTAATGCTCCCAGTCCAGGACCAATTTCTAAGACAAAGTCACCTTCACCGCTGTGATTTGCGATATTACGAACGACTGATGGATCAATAATAAAGTTTTGACCATAGTGTTTCTTTGCACGACGTTCGTATCGTTTAAGAATTTCCATACTTACTGAGTAATTAGCAATTGTTTTCATAATGAGCTCTCTTTCAAAATTTCCAAGCATTCTTCATAGCTTATTCCAATCATATTTAAATATTTAAAACTTGTCTTTGCATTTGATTTCGGATAGTGGAATGCTTCTGATAATATATCCCGGCGTTCTTGACTATCACTTTTTCCACTTAAACCTAAAGCAATAAAATCTGACCATTCAATACTAGCGCGAACAATATCATAAGTCGCACTATGCTTTAAGGCTTCTAGAATGTCTTCACAGTCTGCATGTTCAATGCCTACTTTTTGCTTCTTCTTGGTTTGAAGAATGTGTAAGGAAGCATGTTTAGTAGTTCCTACTTCTTCAATGATTTTACGGCGAATCTGTTCTCCAGGTCCATCAGGATCTGTAAAGACTATAATTCCACGTCGTTCGTTAAGATCTTTACACAAGGCTAAGAATTCATTTGATACGTGTGTTCCATTGCTTACTATTACATCAGCTTCTACACACTTCGCTAGCTTTTCAGCATCATGTTTTCCTTCAACGACAATAACTTCTTTAATAATTGGCTTTTTCATAAAAATATTATACCATGCTTCTTTATCTGATTAAAACACTCACAACACATTCCGTAATTCGAGACACTAATCCCACAAGTGTTTCTTCACATCTACATGGCCGGATTGTTTAAATGTAATACCTTCATCTTCTAATAGTTTCCTTTGTTCATGCCAAGAAGGTACTAATCTTCCTGTTGCATTCACAACCCTGTGGCAAGGGTAGTTTCCATAAAGTGAAGCACTCGACAAAACCTTGCCTACCAAGCGAGAGTTCTTAGGATAACCCGCTTTTTTCGCAAGCGTTCCATATGTAAGAATCTTTCCCCTTGGTATCTCTGAGACAATTGCAAGCACCATATATGCGAATTCATCATAGTTTTCCATTGCACTACCCCCTCTACTAAAACGTTCAAATACGATCCTTAGGAGCGTAATGAACATAGACGATATCATTCTTTCGATACGTATTAATGAGTCTTAATGCTTGGGGGTTCTCAATTGATTGAAACAAAGGGATTCCGTTTCCCAACAGTATCGGAACAATCCCAATCATATACTCATCAATAAGATTATGATTGATAAGAGGGCTAATTATACGACTTCCCCCTACGATCCATATATCTTCAGGACTTTCTTCTTTAAGTTTTCGAACGAGTGTCTCCACTGGCATATTAACAGAGGTAACCAAATCATCATCTCTACTTATTTTAGAACTGAGTACATAGGTTTTAACGCCAGGATAAGGCCAAGTCACTGAAAGTTCTTCTACTACCTGTAGATAGGTTTTACTCCCCATAACAAGCACTCCAACGGATTGATAGAACTCATCGTAGCTTGAATCTTCTTCAAACTGAGGCAAGTCATTTAACCATGACACAGATCCGTCTTCTGTAGCAATATACCCATCTAAGGAACAAGCAATAAACAATTTAACTTTTGACATAGAGTGTTTCTCCATTCATTCTATCTACTATTCTACAATATCTTTAGCATCTTGGGGACATACATCATCTATTTAGACATAGAAAAACATCAACAATTACTGTTGATGTTTGATTTTATATGCCACATCCCCATGTACCATTAGTACGTGTTCTACTGTTTAAGCTAAGAAATTCGACTTTAACGCCTCTCGTGCTTCCAATAGACATTTGCGGATTGTTTTCATGACCTAC
>RCMY010001680.1_pt1 | contig 20719 bp, 17 predicted proteins | sample 2041341 | NCBI WGS metagenome assembly RCMY01 (sample SAMN09708234, study PRJNA481090) | Marine sediment metagenome, whole genome shotgun sequencing project. | reverse complement strand
GATGTCGCTGACGTAGGCGATGAGTCCTGGCGGCCCGACGGGTCCCTCGAGGACTCCGCCGATCCGAGCGACGCCGCAAAGGTCAGCCCGCCTCCGCCTCCGACGAACGCGCCTGACAGCGAGCTGCGCTCGGCAAGGACCGAAGGGGCTCGTGGCGGTGATGGCGTGCCGTTCAAGTCGGTGGCCGATTCGGTGACGCCACGGCAGCGTGATCGTGCTGTCGATATCGGTGAGGCAGCAGGCGGTGAGCCTGACCTGCCGTGGAAGGGTCTGGCCGATTCAGTGACGGCGCAGCCTCGTGATGGTGGAGTCGATGCAGGTGATGCAGCGGATGGTGAGCCCGGGTTGCCGTTGAAGCATCTGGCCGATTCAGTGACGGCAAGGCCTCGCAATCGTGGCGTTGATGACAACCAGAGCGACTCGGGTCTCGACACCGACATTCCGGCCGACGACATCACCACGATGGTCACCGGCGAGGGTGCCGGCGGCGGATCCGACGGACTGGAGGTCGGCCGGGCGCCTGTTCGGATCGACCCCTCGCTCGGAGACCGCGTCGATCAGCCGGTCGGGGCGGAGGGCGACGTCGACGTCGACGTCGACGTCGACATCGACGTCGGCATCGACGCAGTGGCGCAGGTCGAGACGGCGATCCCGGCGGTGTCCGAACCGGATGACGACATCGATGCGACGCCGGCGGCAGTTGCGTCGCCAGAGCCGGACCCGGCACCCGAGCCGGACCCGGGGGCGCCGCCGCTGCCCGAATCTGACCCGGCGCCGCTGCCCGAGCCGATGCCCGAACCCCAGCCGATGCCCGAGCCCGAGCCGATCGTCTTTGAACCAGAGCCAGAGCCCGAGCCCGTGGACGATGCTTTCGACGATGGCCTGCTCGACGACGACCTCGACGACTGAGATGCAACCGGTCACGTTGTGCCAGGCACAACGTGACCGGTCACCGTTGCCGCGGAGAGATCGGGAATCTTCCCGATGTCACAGCTCTGCCGTTTCGTCACGATGGACACATCAACCAATCACGTACACCAACCGAAGCGGAGCATCCATCATGAACAAGCACCTCACTCTCTCGATCGCCGCCACACTCGCACTCGGTCTGAGCATCTCGGCGTGCGGCGGCAGCGATTCCGGTGGCGGGTCCAGCAGTGAACCCGGTGGCTCAGACGCCAGCGCTGAGGCGGGCGAGGACGAACTCGGCGGCGTCGGCCCGTGGACTGGCAGTCAGCTCTGCGCGCTGAGCTCGGTTGACGAAGTGTCGCAGCAGTTCGACAACTCGCAGATCGAGGAGCGAGCCGGTGTTGACGATCCCCTGTACTCAACGTGCCGTTGGGGTGACCTGTCGGATGTGTATGCACCGTCGCAAATGAGCATCGAGCAGACCTTCAACTTCACATCGGACAGGCTGGGTGCCGACGTCGACATCGACCTCGTCGGCGCAGACATGGCTGGCTTCTACAACAGCGTCGGCGGCGCGGCACTGCTGACCGCAGTGGTCGGCAAGCAAGCTCTGAACATCTCATTCCCAGTCGACACCGCAGGCGCAGAGGAATTCGGCACCGCGATCGCCTCGATCTGGGTTGCCGCACAGCAGGGATGAGCGAGATGACCGACGCATTCAACGATCCGGCCTCGCGCCTCGCCAATGGAGCAGCAGCAGCCGCAGAACGAGTCCCGATCGACCAAGACCCTCGATTCCAGATCCCGCTGTACCTCGCTCTCGGCGTGTTCCTCGGCTTGCTCCTCGGTCTCCTCGGGTTCAATGCCGCGAACAGCTTCGGGCCGACCACGACCGAGGCGGGCACGATTCGCTCGACGGATCTCGTGAGCAACCAGGACAACCCCTCCGATCCGCTGACGTACTACGTGGTCGGTGACACGGAGTCGGGTCGAACGTGGAGATTCCCGTCCGATGCCGCCTACGACCTGGCCGTCGAGCGAGGGTCTTCCGTGCCGGTGCAGGTGACCTTCTCCGACGTCACCGGCAGTGCCGTCGGCCTGCAGGTCGGAGACATCGACGAGCGGATCAACGGCATGGACAGCCGCATCTTCTTCACGGCGTCGACCCTGATCACCTTGCTCGGCATCGCCATCGGAGCCTGGGTGCTGCGCAAGCAGGGTGTCGCGGCGGTCGTTCCGTTCATCATCGGCGTCATCCCGATCGGCACGTACCTCGGCTACATCGCAATGCGCGCTTGGCGAGGCGGGTGAGTGTGATGCGAATGCTCAGTGCAGCAGCAGCAGCTGTCGTCCTGATCGTCGGCGCTGCGTGTTCGACCAACGAGTCGGTCGCTCCCGATCCGGTCGACGCGCCGGTTGATTCGGCGGTCCCTGATCTGATCGACGACAGCGTTGTGGTGCCTCGAGGTCCAGTCATCGACATCGAGACGTTCACTGCCGGCTCAGCCCGGGATCGGCGCGACGTCCACGAGCTGACCTATGCCGATGTGACCGGTGCCGAGCGGACGATTGTGATCGAGGTGCGCCGACCGGCGAGCAATCGGACAACGAGTCCGGTGGTCGTCTGGTCACACGGTGGTTCGACTGGCAAGAAGTCGCCCGGACGGGTCGGCCAACGGTGGGGTGCGGCCTTGAATCAGGCTGACTTCGTCTTCGTCGCCATCGCCCACCCCGGACGTTCGGGCGAATCGCGTCGAGCCCTGTGCACTGCGCTCGACGTCGAATCGTGCGGCGAGTTCAAGTACCTCCTGTGGGACCGGTTGCGTGACGCGCAGGTCGTGTTCGACTGGCTCGAGGAGGCAGTGACGGCCGGAGATCTCTTCGTCGACCTCGACCGGCTGGTCTACGGCGGGCACTCCGCTGGGGCGCTCGCCGTGATGGTGATGGCGGGCCTGGAATCGCCCTACCGCTCCGGCGTGCCGATGCCCACGGATGCCCGGCCTGCAGCGTTCCTCGTGGCCTCGCCGCCGGGGGCCGAGGTCGGCGGCTTCGATGCATCGTCGATGGCCGGGCTCGATCGGCCGATGCTGCTGCTCACCGGTGATGGCGACACCACCGGCGGCACGCAGGGCGCCGACCGGCTGGCACTGTTCGACCTGATCGACGCCGACGACGTGATGCTGATCTCGACCGAATCCAAGCAGGTCGGCCACACGACGTTCGACCTGAACGTCCAGCCATGCATCCGTGCCGGCGGGTCGAAGACGCAGTGTCGTGAGACCGTCCGAGCGCTCGCCAAGACCGCTGAACTGTTTCTCCGTGCCGCCCTCGGCGCAGGCGGCCTCGATGCCGAACTGCTCACGGATCGGGTTGCAGGTCGGCTGCCCAGCCACATGGACTTGCTCAGCGCCGCTCGTTGAGGCCGAGCCCGACAAGACCGACCGGAGATCAGGAATCCTCCCGAGGTCCGGCATCAACAATTTCTCGATGATGAAACACAGCAACCAACACACACCCCGCCAACCCGGAGGAAACACCATGAACATCCGCCGCACCAAGCGTCAGATCGAGGTCGACGAGACGATCATCGAGTGAGAGCCGATCGACTCGCGGGAGATCGCTGGGATCGTCGTCAATCACGAAGAGCAAACGGTTCTCGACAAGTCGTCCCCGAAGGCCATCCTCGATGCCTTCGACGCGCTGCCCGAAGCTGACGCCGAGCTGGACAAGTCGTCGCCCAAGTTCGATGGGATCGTGGCGATGGTCTGTTGGACACGTCGTCGCCGAAATTCGACTGTGAACGCGCCGACCGACTGCTGGACAAATCCTCGACTCAAGGATTTCAGCCCGCTGACGACGACGCAGTCGCCTTCGATCCGGCACGGCCCGATGCGCTCAGCTTCGAGGAGATCAAGGATCATCAGTCGAGAGCGTTCTCGTCGGTGACGAAGTCCTCATCGGACCTGATGGTTTGGGTGACGAGTTTCAAGACGACGGACTGGCCGAGTGACGTGCGCAGTCAGTCCGTGCCAGGCACAGACTGACCGGTCAGGCCGGGGCGCCGAACTGGCGATCACCGGCGTCGCCGAGGCCCGGCACGATGTAGGCGTTGTCGTTCAGTCGTTCGTCGACGACAGCGGTGAACAGCGTGACGTCGATGCCGCAGGCCTCGACGGCAGCGATCCCCTCGGGCGCGGCGAGTGCCACGATCACGGTCAACGGTTGTTGGGCACCCCGCTCGACGAGGAGGCGCAGTGTGTGGATCAGCGAGCCTCCGGTGGCGAGCATCGGGTCGACCACGATCACCGGCCGCTCGCCGATGTTCTCCGGGAGTTTGTTGACATACGGCTCAGGCTCGTGAGTTTCCTCGTTGCGAGCAATACCGATGAACCCGATGTCGGCATCGGGCAGGAGATCCTGGGCAGGGCGAAGAAAGCCGAGGCCGGCGCGCAGGATCGGCACGATCACGGGCTGTACCGCAATGCGATCGGCGGGGGCCGTGGTGAGCGGCGTTTCGACCGTCCCTGGCTGGGTCGGCAGTGTCTGCGTCGCTTCGGCGATCAGCAGCAGTCCGATCCGTTCCAGGTTCTGACGGAACAGGGCGTTGGGTGTCTCGACGTCACGAATTCGTGCGAGTGAATCAAGCACCAGCGGATGATCGACGACGACGGTTTCGACGGCCATGGTGTTCTCCTCAGTTCCCGAGTTCCGACTCGGACTTCAGGACCGAGTAGCGCGGTTTGATCGTCCCGTTGATGATCTTGAGTCGCTCGGGGAACGGGGCGAATGCGGACTTCATCGCGTTGACGGTCAGCCACTGCATGTCGTCGAGGCCCCAGCCGAATGCCTTGTGGAGTTCGACCATCTCGTTGGTCATCGTCGTGTCGCTCATCAACCGATTGTCGGTGTTGACGGTCACGCGGAACTGGAGCCGCCGCAGGAGACCGATCGGGTGATCGGCAATGGTCGGAGCGACTCCGGTGTTGACGTTCGACGTCGGGCAGACCTCCAGGCAGATGCGACGGTCCCGGATATAGCTGGCCAAGCGGCCGAGCGACGCGTTGCCCGTCGTGTCGACGGTGATGTCGTCGATCAATCGAACGCCGTGGCCGAGTCGCTCGGCTCCGCAGAACTGCACGGCCTCCCAGATCGAGGGCAGCCCGAACGCTTCGCCGGCATGGATGGTCGAGTGGAAGTTCTCCCGGTTGATCAGCTGGAACGCATCGAGGTGACGGGTGGGCGGGAAGCCCGCTTCGGGGCCCGCGATGTCGAACCCGACGACGCCGGCATCGCGATGCCGGATCGCGAGTTCGGCGATCTCTGCGCTGCGTGCCGCCTGTCGCATGGCATCGAGGATCGCGTAGATCGTCAGGTCGGTCCCGGCTGATCCGCGACGGAATCCGTCGAGGACCGCCTCGACGACTTCGTCGAGTGTGAGGCCCTGTTCGAGGTGGAGTTCTGGAGCGAACCGGACCTCGGCGTACACGACGTTGTCGGCAGCGAGATCCTGGGCGCACTCGTACGCGACCCGCTCGATCGCATCACGCTGTTGCATCACTGCACCGGTGTGGGCGAAGGTCTCGAGGTAGAGCACGAGGTCGTTGCGCTTGGCGCCCTTGTTGAACCACTCGCCGAGCTCAGCGACGTCGGTGGTCGGCAATCCGTCGTAGCCGTACTCCGCAGCCAGCTCGATCACGGTCGCGGGCCGCAACCCGCCATCGAGGTGGTCGTGCAGCAGCACCTTTGGAGCTCGTGCGATCAGGTCAGCCATCGTCATGCGCCCACGCTACCCACCGTTCACGTTGTGCCAGGCACAACGTGAACGCCAACTCCATGACAGTGCAGGTGGATGATGAGCCCATGGGCCGCGCACACAGAATCGATGTCGCCGGCGGCTTCCACCACGTCATGAATCGTGGCGCGAACCGTCAGATCGTCTTCTTCTGTGACGCTGATCGAGTGGACTTCGGTCGCCTGCTGAGCGTCGTGAGTGAGCGGCTCGGCATCGAGGTGCTCGCGTATTGCCTCTTGGACAATCACTACCACCTGCTCATTCATTGCCCGGATGGAGGGTTGTCGGAGGCGATGCATTTGATCGGGTCCGTCTTCACCCGACATGCGAACGAACGGGCCGGCCGGGACGGGCCGCTGTTCCGTGGCCGGTTTCACGCCGTGCCGGTGCTCGACGATGATCAACTCGTGGTGACGACGCGGTACATCCATCGCAACGCACTCGACGTTGCAGGCGTCTCTGTGGTCGACGGCTACCGGTGGAGTAGTCATCGCGCCTACCTCGGCCTTCGCCGCCAACCCGACTTCTTGGACACTGGCCGGGTGATGGAAATGTTCAACAACGACGTGGGTGCGTTCCATGACTTCGTGCGGTCAGATCTCGTCGGCACTCCAGTGCTCCCGCCAGATGCTCGGATGGTGTCGATTCTCAACATGAGTATCGACATGGTGTTCCAGACCGAGGCTGCTGCGCCGAATGTCGCTCGGACAGTTGCGATTCTGCTGAGCAAGCGCTTCAACGCGGCGGACCGAGCGGGCTTGTGTGAACAGCTTGGGTTCTCGAGCTCGGATGCCGTAGCGCAAGCATTTCGGCGGGCAACACGACGAGCGGTGAGCGAACCGCGACTCGATACAGCAGTCGAGGTAGCGCTGTCGATGCTCGCCGTTCACGTTGTGCCTGGCACAACGTGAACGGCGGTCGGTCAGGGCAGGGGGCGGAGGGGGAAGTCGGCGGGGCGTTGGAGCCAGTTCCAGTCGGGGTAGTCGGCGGCGCCGTCGATGCAGTGCAGGCTGTAGGCGTGGCGGCTGATGCCGGACCGATTGACGCCGGACCAGTGGGGGAGCACGCCGTTCAAGACGATCATCGTCCCGGCCGGCACCTCGAGGGCCACGGCGCCCGGAGTGTCGGGACCAGGGTTGACCTCGGTACTCAGGATCTCCATCACCGTGCCATCAGCTGCGACAGGGTCGTCCAGTCGGTTCCGCTTGAACACCTCGCGCAGTGGACCGCGATGCGTGCCGGGCACCGCCCACAGGCACCCGTTCTCGATCGTCGCGTCCTCGATGGCGAACCAGAAGCCCGTCACCGTGATCGGATCGGTGTAGAGGAATGTCGCATCCTGATGAACGCCGACCTCTCCGCCGATGCGAGGCTGCTTGAAGATGTACATCGACTGCAGCGCCAGCGGATCGGACATGCCGACATCGCGGGCGACTTCGCCCAGCTTCGGGTTGTAGGCGAACGCTGCGAACTCGTCGTCGGTGTCGTGCTGCGCGTGTCCGATCTTGTTGATCGACAACTCCTTCGGCTGCGTCAGTTCGCCATCGGGGCCGAACGCCTCCTCTTCGAAGAAACACCACGTCGACGCACCGCTCGCGAGGAACTCGCCGTTCGAGACCCGTTCCTGCTGATTCGTGGTGAAGACGGAACGCTCCTCGGAGGGCTCCCACGCGTCGACGATCTCGTTCGCCCGAGCCCGCAGACGGCCGCACGCGTCGAGGGTCACGAAGTCGGGGACGACCAGAAAGCCGTCGGTCTCGTACTGGTCGAGTTGTTCAGCAGTCAACACGGACATCACGCTAGTGCTGGGCCGCAGACGAGATGGTGCCTGGCACCAAGTCGTCGTACTGTTCGGGGATGGCGACGTGGACCTGCCCCGATTGCAGCCGATCCTTCGGTGCCGTCGGCCGCAACCACATGTGTCTGCCCGGACTGACTGCTGAGGAGTTCCTCGCCGGGGCACCCGACTTCACCGAGCCGGTCTTCCGGGCAGTGAACGACCACCTGCGCAGCATCGACGACGAGCTCGGTGGCGATCTGATCGTCGATCCGCTGGCGAACAAGGTCCTGTTCAAGAACGGACCGACCTTCTGCATCTTCGAACCCAAGACCAAGTGGGTGGCGATCGGTTTCTCGCTGCGTCGATCGCTTCGGACCGGGCGGCTCTCCCGTAAGACGTCGGACTACGGCGACAAATTCCACCACGTCATCAACGTCGACGACGCCGCGCTGATCGACGACGAGTTCCGCTACTGGCTCACCGAGGCGTACGGGGTCGGATCGGCGTCGAAGCCCAGCAGCGCAGACCCGATGGTGCCCGACGACATCGACTTCGACATAGCGCCACCACCCTGAGCTCGTTCGGTTCACGTTGTGCCAGGCACAACGTGAACGTCTGGCACAACGTGAACTTCTCACTCGGCGACGGTGACCTGGGCGACCATGTCTGGGTGCAACGTGCAGAAGAGGCTGTAGATGCCGGGCTCGTCGAAGCTGACCTGATAGTTGCTGCCGGGGGTGAGGAGTCCTGAGTCGAAGTCCGACAGCGCCGGAGCGTCGGGCGTCCCGGCGGTGACGGTGTGCGGCACGGCGTCGACGTTGTTGAAGAACAGCGGTTGGCCGGGCTGCACCCTGAGTTCACCGCTGTAGAGGAAGTCGGCGATCAGCGACTGTTCGGCGCCCTCGGGAAAGTCGGAGCCCTTGACCTCACGGGCATCACGGATCGCAGCAGCGTCGGCGACCGGGGCGATGGTGGGGTTCCACATGCCGAACACACCGAGCTGATTGTCGAAGTCGTCCGCGACCCAGGCGTGGAGCATCCAACCGAGTGCCGCCGAGAAGTTGCCGCCTTGTGCCTCACATTCACTCTTCGGAAGGAAGGTGTCGCGGCCCTGCGCATTGCCACGACAGAGGTTGTAGTGGATGTGCCAGTTGTCGAGCGGCCCGGCAAACGTCTCGGGGTGGTCGTTGCCGATGATCTGCGGCGGGATGATGAACGCCGTGCCCACCAGACTCATCGGCTCGCCCGTCCAGACGCCGTTCTCACACTGGTCGAGCGGGCCGTCCGCCATCGTTCCGTCGGCCTTGGCATACAGCAGGATCTCGGGGCGAGCGGGGTCGAAGCCATCGGCGATCCAACTGATGTTGTAGAAGTGCGAGCCCATGTTGGCGGTCTGGATGCGGTCGCTGACGAAGCCGTCGGCACATGCCGAATCGACGTCACGGTGGGCTTCGGCGAACTCGTTGAGCGCCTTCAGTTGCTCGACCAGCTCAGCGAGCTCGCCCCCGGACATCTGCAAGGCGGCGGGAATCTCGTCGCCGGACTCGTGGAGCTCGCGCAGGTCGCGCAACGAACACGGCAAGACCTCGTCCTGGCATCGGACGGTGCCGACGAGCGGCCCTTCGACGAGCGTCGGGACCACACCTTCTGAGTGCTCACGGAACACGTAGCGCGAGTAGCCGGGTGCCCCGCCGGCCTGGAAGGTCAGACCCTGCGGGAACTGGACGTCGGCACCGGCCTGGTCGAACGCAGCGGCCTGCGCGATGTACTCGTTGACCTGGGCGATCGTCGCTGCTTCTGCGGGATCGACGGTCGTGCTCGTCTCGATCGGCTCGGCCGTCGACGGCGTTGCGGGTTCTGTCGTCGCTGGCTCGGTGTCGGCGGTCGTCGTCTCAGCAGCACTCGACGGAGTGCGCTCGCTGGCATCGTCGGCGCTCGAACTGCATGCAGCCACACCGATCGACATCGTGATCGCCATGCACGCGGCCGCTGTTCCTCGTCGCTTCATGTGACCCCCAGGCCATCCGCTGAATTGCCTCCCGACAGTAGCCTCGCTGCATGGAACTGACCGTGCTCGGCAACACCGTTCGTCATGCGATCGATCACGTCGAGGTCTTCCCGGCGCCCGAGAACATCTCGACGGTCACCTTCACCAACGACGAACTGAACTCGATGTGCCCTGTCACGGAGCAGCCCGACCTGTCGACGGTCGTCATCGAGTACGTGCCCGGTGAATGGTGCGTCGAGTCGAAGAGCCTGAAGCTCTACCTCTGGGGATTCCGCGACCGTGCGGTGTTCGCCGAGGCCCTGGCCGCGGAGATCGCCGGTGAGATCATGCTCACTGCGAAGCCAGAGCGGGTGACGGTCACGTTGACCCAGCGCCCCCGCGGTGGCATCGAGGTCAAGGCCGTCAGCGAACTCACTGCGGGCTGATCCGTCGTCCCTGCGGTGAGGGTCTCCCACCGGTGGCGTGGGTCTCGCTCACCGCCGCACGTGCTGGACGGCAGCTGGTGAGGGGATCCCACTGGTGGCGTGGGTTGCGCTCACCGGTGTACAGCGAGGTGCGATCTACTGCTCTTCGTAGGGTTGGCCGAGGGCTGCGGGGACGTGGGCGCCACGGCCGACACTGGCGACGACCAGCAGGGTGACCAGGAACGGTGCCATCTGGAGAAACTCGCTCGGGATACCCGTGTTGAGGAAGGCGAACTTGAGCGCCAGTGCGTCCGAGAAGCCGAACACGAGCGCTGCCATGAGCGCCCCGACCGGGTGGTGACGACCGACGAGCACGACCGCCAGCGCGATGAAGCCGCGGCCGTTGGTGATGTTCTCGTTGAAGCGTCCGACGTCGGCAGTCCACCAGGAGCCGCCGAACCCGGCGATCGCGCCGGCGATCGTGACATTGATGTAGCGGCGGCGCAGGACGTTGACACCGAGGGTGCCCGCAGCTTTCGGGTGTTCACCGACTGCACGGGTGCGCAGACCCCACTTGGTCTTGAACAGTGCCCACGCCGTGACTGCGACGAGGGCGAGCGCCATGTAGACGTAGAAGGTCTGCTCGAACAGGATCGGGCCGAGGATCGGAATGTCGCTGAGGATCGGGATCTTCCATTCCGCGATGGTGCCGGTGCCGTTGAGCTGGGGATTCCGCGTGAGGACACGCGAGTCCAGGAATGACGTCAGTCCGAGGACGAAGAAGTTGATCGCGAAGCCGACGATGACCTGGTCGACGAGGAAGCGGATCGCCAACCATGCGAGCAGCAACCCGAGCAGTGCGCTGACGGCCATGGCGGCCAGGATGCCGATCCAGATGTTCGTGGCTGATCCGACGAGCGCTGAGGTGAAGGCGCCTGCGAGCAGCAAGCCCTCGATGGCGATGTTGATGATGCCGGACCGTTCGCACAGGATGCCGCCGAGGGCGCCGAGCACCAGCGGCGTCGAGGCCTTGAGCGCGTCGTGCAGCGTTCCGGTGAGTGAGAACTGCCGTCCGGCAGCGGCCCAGGCCATCAGCGTCACGATGAACAAGATGGTCGCCGCGGCGAGCAATGCGTTCTGCAGCTTGGCGGTGCCACGCGAGATCTGGACGCCGCCGAGCGCGGCGAGGATCACCGCACAGATCCATGCCAGCGGAATGCCGGGCAGGCCGATCGACGAGTCGCCGCCGAGGGTGAAGGTGGAGGTTCCACCGTCGCCGCGGGCGAAGACGACGATCGCCACCGCGGCAGCGACGAAGTAACCGACGCCGAGGTTGCGGGCACGGGCCTTCTGTTCAGGTGTGCGGCTCAAGGAATCGAGCATGCCGAGGTACGCCGCATCTCCAGGACGGGTACCCGGAGAACCGGGGGAGGAAGCCGGGTTGGTCACGCTCATGCTCCCCAGCCTCCGAAGCTCGGACCGGCGGCGGCACCTTCGGCCTTGATCCGGAAGATCGCCTTCATCAGCAACGGTGCGGCGATGAAGAGCACGATCAGACCTCGCAAGATCAGGACGAGGTCGACCGGCACGCCGGTGTCCACCTGCATCTTCTGCCCGCCGGCCTGCAGCGCACCGAAGAGGAACGCAGCGAGGACGGTGCCGGTCGGTGTCGATCTCCCGAGCAGCGCGACGGCGATGGCGTCGAAGCCGATGTCACCGGCGAAGCCCTGGGTGGCTCGACCTTGCGTGCCGAGCACTTCACTCGCACCGGCCAGGCCAGCGAATCCACCGGCGATCACGAACGACAGGACCATCAGTGTTTCGGGTTTCATGCCGGCGTAGCGGGCCGCCGAGGAGTTGGCTCCCTGGGCTCGAATCTCGAAGCCGAGCGTCGTCCGTTCGAGGAGCCACCAGAAGAAGATCGCCGCACCGATGGCGATGAAGAACCCCATGTGTGCTCGGAGTTCGGGCCGGTCGAGGAAGCCGAACAACCGGGGGATCCGACCCTCGTCCGAGACGAGTTCCGAAATCGGGTCGTTTCGCCCGGCGCGACCGAAGGTGTCGGTCTTGAGCAGCCACAGCACCAGGGATCCGGCAATGAGGTTCAACATGATGGTCGCGATGACCTCATGGACTCCGGCCCGTGCCTTGAGGAGGCCGGGGATGATGCCCCACGCCATGCCCATGACCATGCCGGCGAGGACGCCGAGCGGCACCTGGATGATGCTGGGCCCGTTCATCGAGACCCCGACGTAGACGGCTCCCATACCGCCGATCAACATCTGGCCGGTGCCGCCGATGTTGAACAGGCCGGCTCGGAAGGTGACAGCGACGGCCAACCCGGCGAGCAGGAGCGGCGTGGTCGAGACGATGGTCTCGTTGATCGGGCGCCAGCCGTTGAACGCACCCTGCGGGAGCGCCAGGTACGCGTCCTTGATCGTGGTCAGGATGCCGCCGAAGTCGCCGTCGCGCAGCTTGTCGATGTCGGACAATGCGATGACGAAGACGCCGATCACCAGTGCGCTGACGAAGGCCAACAGCGGCAGGATGACGGCATTGGTCGTGTCGATCCGGTCCCAGAGACGACGTGCGAGGTTCGCTGAGTACTGGCCATCGGGCGCGTCGCCCGGTGACTCCGTCGGCACGGTCGCCGTGTCGGTCATGCCGATTCTCCCTGAGAAGTGGTCGAGGTGCTGTTCGATGTGGTGGACGACGAAGCGGCCGCCGGTGCACGTTCCGGCTGGGTCTTGGCGCCGGCCATGTAGAGGCCGACATCGTTGTGAGTCGCCTCGTCACGCATGAGATCAGCGACGATGCGGCCCCGGAACATCACGATGATGCGGTCGCTGAGCGCCATGACCTCGTCGAGTTCGGTCGATACGACGAGCACTGCGGCGCCCTCGTCACGGGCTTTCACCACCTGTGCGTGGATGTACTCGATCGAGCCGACATCGACGCCGCGGGTCGGCTGCGAGGCCACGACGAGCCGAAGGTCACGACTGAGTTCGCGAGCGACGATCACCTTCTGCTGGTTGCCGCCGGACAGCGTGCCGGCCGGGGTCTGGATCGACGGTGTGCGGACGTCGTACTGCTCGACCAGTTCGGTCGCCACGGCGCGGGCCTTCGGCCAGTCCATCTTGATGCCGTTGCTGAACTCGTCGTCGTGGTAGCGGGTGAGCACCATGTTCTCGGCAACGGTGAAGTCGCCGACCAGGCCGGCACGTTGACGATCCTCGGGGATGTGAGCGACACCGGCGGAGTGCACTTCGCGTGGCGTGGCGTGCGTGATGTCCTCGCCATCGAGGTGGATCGAGCCGGAGATGACGTCGCGAAGACCGGTGATTGCTTCGACCAGCTCGGTCTGTCCGTTGCCCTGCACTCCGGCGATGCCGACGATCTCGCCGGCGTGGACATCGAAGCTGACGTGATCGACGAGCGTGCGTCCGGTGGGGTCGACGACGTGCATCTGGTCGATCGACAGGACTGCGTTTCCTGGGTGGGCGGGTGCCTTGTCGACGACGAGCTGCACAGGTCGCCCGACCATGAGTTCGGCCAGACCCACTTCGTCGATCTCGTTCGGGTCGGCCTCGCCGACGGTCTTGCCACGTCGCAACACGCTGATCCGGTCAGCGACGCGCAATGCCTCGGTCAGTTTGTGCGTGATGAACACGATCCCTCGACCGGACGCCTTCAACGACTCGACGATGTTGAAGAACTCTTCGATCTCCTGCGGCGTCAGTACGGCCGTCGGCTCGTCGAACACGACGATCTCGGCGTCGCGGAACAGCACCTTCAAGATCTCGACACGTTGCTGGATGCCGACCGGGAGGTCTTCGACCAGCGCTGCAGGGTCGAGGTGGAGCCCGTACTTGGCGGAGATCTCCTCGACCTGGCTGTTGGCCTTTGCGACGTCGAGTTTGCCGAACGGGCCGGTGGTCGGCTCGACGCCGAGGACGACGTTCTCGGCGACCGTGAAGACCGGGACGAGCATGAAGTGCTGGTGCACCATGCCGATGCCTGCCGCGATCGCATCGCCGGACGACTCGAAGATGACCGGCTGGCCATCGACGAAGATCTGCCCTTCGTCCGCGTGGTACAGGCCGTACATGATGTTCATCAACGTCGACTTGCCGGCGCCGTTCTCGCCGACGAGTGCAAGCACCTCGCCGGTTCGAATGGTCAGATTGACGTCGTCGTTGGCAACGACGCCGGGAAACCGTTTGGTGATGCCACGCAGTTCCAGCTCCATCGCCGGTGACAATAGCCGCACAGCCGGCGATGGCATGAAAGGGACGCAAGGAATGGTCGAAGGTCCCGATCGTCACGGAACCACCGCGGCCGAAAACGTCGAGCGGGGAGCCCCGAAGGACTCCCCGCTCGCTCGATTGCTCAGCTCGGAGAGCTGGCGTTCAGTTGACCGAAATCAGTTGACCGAAACGTTGCCAGCGATGATCTCGGCCTTGAGGGCCTCGATCTCGTCCTTCAGCTCCTGCGGGACGTCGCCGTCCTGCGAAGCGTAGGGGGCCAGGCCGACACCCTCGTTCTCGAGCGTGCCGATGTATGCGCCGCCGTTCTCACCGTTCACGACGACCTGCTCGGCTGCCGCGTAGACAGCTTCGTCGATCTTCTTCAGGACCGAGGTGAGGTAGACGTCTGCCTCGTTCGGGTTGCTGACGGTGAGGTCGTTGTCGACACCGATGATGCGGATGCCGTCGTTCTCAGCGGCATATGCCGACGAGCCGAGGCCGACCGGACCGGCGACCGGGAAGATGATGTCGGCGCCTTCGTCAGCGAAGCTCGCTGCGAGTGCCTTGCCATCGTCGAGGTTCTCGAAGTTGCCGGCGAACGAGCCGTCCTGTGCTTCGACGTCCCAGCCGAGCACTTCGACTTCGGTGCCCTTCTGCTCGTTGTAGTACGCGACGCCGTTGGCGAAGCCGTCCATGAAGATCGTCACCGGCGGGATGTTGATGCCGCCGTACGTGGCGACCTTGCCGGTCTCGGTCATGCCTGCCGCGAGGTAGCCGGCGAGGAACGACGGCTCAGCGGTGTTGAAGTTGAGCGTCAGGACGTTCGGGATGGCTTCTTCGTAGCCGACGTCGATGATGGCGAACTGCTGGTCGGGGTTGGCTGCTGCGCCTGCGGCGGTTGCGTCTCCGAGGAGGAAGCCGACCGTGACGATGAGCGAGCAGTCCTTCTCGATGAAGCTCTGGATGTTGGTCTCGTAGTCGGCATCGGAGGCCGACTCGAGGACTTCGGCGGTCAGGCCGAGGTCGGACGCGGCGCGCTCGGCGCCTTCGAATGCGATCTGGTTGAAGCCCTTGTCGTCGACACCGCCGACGTCGGTCACTTCACAGATGGAGCCGCCTTCGGCCGCCATGTCTTCGCCGCCGGTGTCGGCCGGAGCCGCTTCGTCGGACGTCACAGGTGCGTCGGTCTCGGTGCTGGCTTCTTCGTCGCTGCCACAGGCGGCGAGCCCGAGGGCACCCACCATTGCTACAGCGAGCAGTTTCTTGCTCTTGATCATGTTCTCCCCTTGAGAGTTGTCTGACGCGTGACCGTCAGGGTTGTTCACGTGCGCACGAGGTTACCAAGCGGTAGAGGACTGCGAAACAGTAGGAAGTCACATCGGTGTGACTCGTCGCGTCTCCGGCACGGCACGGTGACGCTCGGATCGGCGGGTTCAGTCACCACCAGCACCGTCTTGACCAGTGCTGATCTGTCCCGGCTCGTCCTGACCTGGGCTGTGGATGCACTGCTGGCGCAGCCTTCGGCCCCTATCTTGATGGGGCCATGAATCGGAGAGCGAACCAGCCGCCCATGATGAAGTTGCTGATGCGGCGCGCCATGGTGCTCGTCGTGGTGCTCGTCGTTGCGTACAGCGGCGTCAAGGCGATGGCGGAATACTTCGGCGGCGGCAGCGACGACGTGGTCGAGAGCGCCAGCCCCGGTGGCGACGGGACCGACACCGGCACAGACGCCGACGGAGCGACGACGTTGCCGGCAGATGGCGAACCCGCCGACGAGCCTTCCGAGTCCGAGTCCGAGTCCGACGTGTCGACTCCGATCACCGACCCGCCCCCGGACGAGCCGGAGAACACCGGCCCGCCCGCACCGGACAACAAGGCCAAGGTGTACATCGTCGGTGACAGCGACGCCGGCACCTTCGGCCCGTACCTCCAGCAATTGGTCGACGGCACCGCAGTCGCCGAGACATCGCTGAACTACAAGGTGTCCTCCGGCCTCGCCCGCCCCGACTTCTACAACTGGCCCGACGAACTCGCTGCGGCGCTGCCGGCCGTCGACCCGGACATCGTGGTCGCCACCTTCGGCGGCAACGACTCCCAAGGGCTCTCGGCGTTCCAGGACGAGTTGGAGTTCGTGATCGGCGACCCGGTGGACAACGAAGCAGAGTGGTCAGCGGAGTACACGAAGCGAGCCGGCGACGTGATGGACCTGCTGCTGGAAAACGACCGCACCGTGATCTGGGTCGGCATCCCCAACGACGACAACCCCGAGGTGACCGCCAAGCTCGCCATCCAGGACCGTGCGGCGAAGGCGGCAGCGGCGGCTCGACCCGACGTGATCTTCATCGACACGTGGGCCCGCTTCTCCGGTCGTGACGGCAACTGGGCCGAGTTCGTGATCGACCCTCGCGACGGTGAGGGCAAGGACGTGCGAGCCGACGACGGTTTCCACCTCAACACCAACGGCGCAGAGATCCTGGCACTCGACATCGCTGTCGTGATCCAAGACGACCTCCGCGCCCGTGGCGCTGCCATCTGACCCGAGTCGATCATCGACCGTCAGGAGACCGACGGGAGCCGGGGCCCGCTGGCGACGTCGTAGCCGCATGCCTTTTGCTGTACGTCCGGATCATCGGAGTCGCTCAGCGGTAGCTGAAGGTGTGCAGCGGAACACTGCAGACTCGTGAGAGCGTGGACCCGTCGAGGGCCAGTGTCGAACTACTGCTGCTGACCCCGTTGCTGGATCTTCTTTCTGCGCGCTTCGACACGTTCGGGGGCGAACTGGTGGCGGAGCCAGGCTCGGCCGTCCCGGGCTTCGGATTCCCAGGCGTCGTCGTCGGTCGCGATGGTGTCGTAGGTCGAACGGATCTGACGGACGCCGTCCTGTTCGTTGCCGCAGATGTCGAGGGCGATCTGGCGGGTGAACTCCATCAGGTCGGAGTGCGCGACGACGTGGTTCACCAGCCCGAACGCGAGCGCTTCCTCGGCGCCCAGGAAGTTGCCGGTGAAACTCATCTCACGGGCGCGTCGGACGCCGATGGCCTGGGGGAGCAGCACGGTCAATCCCCAGCCCGGCATGACGCCGACGCGGCTGTGCGTGTCGCCGAACTTGGCGTGCTCGCTCGCGATCAGGAAGTCGCAATTCAATGCCAGTTCGAAACCGCCGGTGATCGCCACACCGTTGATCGCTCCGATCAGCGGCTTGGACATCGGCGGGAACGGTCCGCGTTCGCGACCCGACGAGGAACCCAGATTGCCGCCCGTGTCCCCGAGTTCCTTCAGATCGAGTCCGGCGGAGAACGCCGGGTCGGCACCGGTCAGGATGATCACATCGACGTCGTCATCTGCTTCGGCCTGAGCGATCGACTCGGGCAACAGTCGCAGCACCTCACTCGACAGGGCGTTGCGCGCCGCTGGTCGATTGAGCGTGATCGTCGCGATCCGCTCGGCGACGTCGTACAGGACCACAGCATCAGCCATGACCGCAGTGTCGCATCATGACCGACTCGTCACGTCACGCAACCGGTCGAGTACCCGGGCAAGCAGCGCGCAGAACAGCCAGTCGGAACGTCAGTGCCGGCGACCGATAGCCGTTGGACCTCGTTCTGAGCCGCTTGGAATGGCATGATCGGACCATGTCCCTCGTACTCACCGACATTGCCGACGGCGTCGCCACGCTGACACTCAACAACCCTGACGAACGCAACACGATGACGCACCCGATGGTGGAACAGATCGTCGCGGCGATGGATCGCTTCGAAGCCGACGACAACGTCGGTGCCGTCGTGGTCACCGGAACACCCCCGGCGTTCTGCGCCGGCGCCAATCTCGGCAACCTCGCCGAAGCAACGGGTGAGAGTCTCGGCGTGATCTACGAGGGATTTCTGCGCATCGCCCGGTCTCCGCTTCCGACCCTCGCCGCCGTCAACGGCGCAGCGGTCGGTGCGGGCATGAACCTGGCACTGGGCTGTGACGTCCGCATCGTCAGCGACCGCGCCAAGCTCGACACGCGGTTCCTGCAGCTGGGCATCCACCCCGGTGGCGGCCACACGTGGATGTTCCGACGGATCGCCGGGCCGCAGGCAGCGATGGCTGCGGTCCTCTTCGGTCAGGTGCTCGATGGCAAGGAGGCGGAGCGAGTCGGTCTCGCCTACAAGTCGGTGCCGGGTGACGATCTGCTCGAGTTCGCCCACGAGTTCGCTGCCAAGGCGGCCGAAGCGCCTCGCCAACTGTCGATCGAGGCGAAGCAGACCATCCTCGACATGGCCGATGTCGACAACCATCCCGACGCTGTTGCGCGTGAACTTCGACCGCAGCTGTGGAGCACCAAGCAGCCGTGGTTCGCGGAACGCCTCGCTGCGCTCCAATCCCGCATCTCCAAGAAGTAGCTCTCGGTTCAGCCGGATCTGAGCAGCTCGCGCAGGGTCGACTTCGTCTGTCTGTATTCATCGTCGGTGTCGTGCCATTCGGGGTCGAAGGCGGCCCGGTCGAGGACGTTGCCGAGATCGGTGGCGCGCGGATCGTCGAGTGACGATGCGCGCTGCGGATTGCTGATCGCGCTGCTGTCCGCGAGTGCGCTGAACTGATCCTGCAGGACTCCCCAACGACCCCGACGGCGGCGACGCAGCCTCTCACTGACCCATCTGACGGCACCGAGGAGCATCAGCCCGATCGCCGCGGCGAGCCCGACCTCGACCGGTCGCGAGGTGACGCCCGAGACGGCTGCGGTCAACAGGTCGCCGCCGACCGAGCCGGACGGTGCCTCACCGGACAGGGGCACGCTCGCAGTGGGGTCGAACGCCTGCCACCCGGAACCGGGGAACCACACCTCCACCCAGGCGTGTGCGTCGCTGGCCCGCACTTCGAACACCCCGGAGATCTTGTCGCGCACGCCCGGGACGTACCCGGTGGCGATGCGAGCCGGCACCCCCTGGGTGCGCAGCATGATCGCCAGGCTCGACGCGATCTGTTCACAGAAGCCGCGCTGTGACACGAAGAGGAAGTCGTCGACGGCATCTGCGCCCTCGGCCGGCACCGGCGCATCGAGGTCGTACGCGGTGTTCTGAGACAACCAGGCCTGGTAGGCGAGGATCGTGTCGTAGGTCGAAGCGCCCGGCGTCCGCAGTTCGGTGGCGAGGTCGAGCGTCCGCTGTGTGGTGGATTCCGGGACGGCGAGATACGGGTCGAGCAGCTCACGCTGTCCGGGGTCGGCGAACCTCGCGAAGAACGCAGCGACGTCGCCTTGGCGCCGGAGCAGTTCGGCGGTCACCTGGACTCGTTCCGACACGACGGTGTACACCGATCCCTTGGTGAGCGTGACGTCGGATCGAATCGCTCCGTCGGGACGCGGGTAGAGGTCGCCGTCGAGGGTCACCAGGCTGGGGCGGGTTGCAGCGAAGATCACGTTCGGCAGGTCGGCCTCGACGTAGTACGTCTGGACGAGTTCTTCGATCTCGACGCCGGCGCTGTCCAGCGGGACGTCGCCGAGTGTCGGGGGAATGTCGACCTGGGGTCCGGGTCGTCGGCGTCCGGTTGCCGGGTCGACGGACCACGACCGTCCGTCGAAGTCGGTGAATGTCTGGCCGCGCCAGAAGTCGGGCTTCGGCGCTCGGACGCGCAGCACGATCTCGTCACCGAGATCACCGCGAACCGAGGTGTCCATCGTTTCGGAGAAGCCGGGGTATCCGCCGACTTCGCCGAGTGATCCGCGCGTGCCATCGCTCGGTGCAGGTGGTGCACCCGTCGGCCCGGCGAGGCCACCGGCGGTCGGGGCCGACGGCGCGTCGTTGGACACGGCCGGGAGACCGAGCCGCGCGGGCCCATCTGGAACGGGGACGATCAACAGGATCGCGAGCGTGGCGGCGCAGGAGGTTCCGATGGCGCCCGAGAAACTGGCGGCACGGCGTGCGGTCGAGGCATCGACCCGCTGTTGCGTTCCGGCTCGCCAGGTGCTGGCGCGTACGGCGGCAACGACGAAGATGCCCCAGGCGGCCATCCAGAGTCCGACTCGGTCGTCGATGCGCAGCCCAGTCGCGTAGGCGAGGACCACGCCACTGATCGCCTGATGCACTCTGAGGGTGCGGCGATCGACCACTTCGAAGCCGTGGATCACGAGGAGCAGCATGAGGAGGTCGGGCATCGGTCCGCGCAGGGCCTGGGCGAGCCCGGTGATTCCACCGACCGTCGACGCGATGTAAGCGAGTGCGCCCGTCGTTGCCATGGGGATCATGACCCGGAGCCACCACGGCTTCGCGCCGCGACGTGATGTCCAGATGGACACGACGGCGCCGACGACGAGCCCAGCGCCACCGATCACGGTCGTCGTCGGATCTGATCCGAGAGCGCCGACGAGCATGCCGAGGCCGGTCATCGATGCAGCAGCGGTCAGCCACCTGCCCCGTGCACCGACGGTGGTGAACGAGTCGATCGGAGCGCGAAGGCGAATCGATCGCCGGAACCATCGAGTCAGAGGCGACACGCCAGCAGATCGTGTGCCGATCAGCTCTGCGCTCATCCGACGGGCATCGTCGGGGTGCGCAATGCTGATGTCGGTCGTCGACGTTCCGACCGCCTCCTTGCTGG
>RCMY010001678.1_pt1 | contig 20726 bp, 19 predicted proteins | sample 2041341 | NCBI WGS metagenome assembly RCMY01 (sample SAMN09708234, study PRJNA481090) | Marine sediment metagenome, whole genome shotgun sequencing project. | reverse complement strand
CTCGATGCTGAAGCTCTTGCGTTCCTTCGACGGTCGGATGGCCGGCAGGAGCACGTCGGCGGCCGGGTTGGTCTTGATCCGGCGATCCCGCTGAGCGTGTTGCAGCGCTTGGTTGAGGTAGTTCCAGTTCCGGTCGATCGTGCTCGTCGCATAGTCACGGGAAGCCATCGACTGGAACAGCTCTTCGAGGCGTTGGGTGGTGGTCTGGTCGACTCGGAGGTTGCCGATCACGGGGAGGACCGAGGTGCCGAGGAGCTGCCGCGCGTTGGCAATCGTGTTCGGCGACTTCGGCCGAGCGTGACGAGACTTGCGGGTCGGGGCGACGTTCGGGCAATCATCGTCGAACCAGGCTTCGATCGCCTCAGCGAAGGTCGTTCCCTTGGCACCGACCGGAGCCGGGCCCTGGCCCTGCGCTCGGAGGTTGAGGAGCACATCGAGGTCGGCCTGCGCTTCAGCTTTGACGACGCGTTCGACCTTGCGGCGCGAGCCATCAGGAAAGCGCACCCACGCCATCCACCGTTCCTTCGATTCGTTCCACCGAACTGTTGGTCGTTGCGCCACCGCTCGACCCTCCCGACGTAGCCGCTGGTCAAAAGGCTACGTCCGATGTGGCTACGTTGGCAAGGGTGCCGGTGCTTCGGAGGGTGTTGCACCCCCTCTGATCAGGGGTTGTTTCGTGGAGCTGAGGGGAATCGAACCCCTGACCCCCTGCTTGCAAAGCAGGTGCTCTAGCCAACTGAGCTACAGCCCCAGGAACGACACGATGCTAGCGGTCAGTTGGACGTGCCCCCACCTCTGCTCATAGCGTCTCAACGATGACATCACCGCCTCCGACTGACAGCTCGAGCACCGGCGGCTTGTTCTATGGGTGGGTGATCGTCGGGGCAGTCTTCTTCATGCTCTTGGTTACTGCTGGCCTGGGCTTCTACAACGCGTCGGTGATCCTCTCGGCAGGAGCGGACGAGCTGAATACCGAGGTGGGCACGGTCTCCTTTGGGCCCACCCTGTTCTTCGGGATCAGCGGTCTGACCGGGTTCCTCTTGTCTCGCCGAATGGAACTCGTCGACATCCGATGGTTCTACGTGAGTGGGGGCATCATCGGAGCGATTGCCCTCGTCGGACTCCGGTTTGTCGACTCGGTCATCGGCCTCTACCTCTTCTTTGCCCTGTTCGGCGTCGGCTTCGCATTGGCCGGGCTGGTTCCATCGACCACCCTCATCGCTCGTTGGTTCTCGAAGCGCCGATCGGTCGCATTGTCGGTCGGATCCACCGGTTTGTCGGTTGGCGGAATCGTGTTGACACCGGTGGCTGCCAGCTACATCGAAGACCATGATCTGGCCGCCGCAGGCCCGTGGATGGCTCTCGCCTGGTTCCTCGGGGTGGTCCCCATCTCGCTGCTCCTGATCCGCTCGTTCCCCGCCGACAAGGGGCTGCAACCCGACGGCGCTCCGGCCCCCTCCACGGTGCAGGCCATCCCGGGCGCAACCCTGGCCGAAGCACGAGCTACCCGCTTCTTCCAGATGCTGTGCGTCACCTACGCCATGATCTTCCTCGCCCAAGTTGGCGGCATCGCTCAACTGTTCAACCTGGCCAAAGAGCGGACGGACTCCGATATCGCCGCCACCGTGTTGTCGACAATGGCCCTGTCGAGTGTCATCGGTCGTTTGATCGGAGGAGTGGTGGTGATTCGCCTGTCGACCAAGCTCATGACCTCGGTCCTCACCGTCGTGCAGGGGGTCGCCATGGCGATGATCGCGTTTGCTGACACTCGCAGCATGTTGATGATCTCCGCCGCCGTCTTCGGACTGAGTGTCGGCAACCTGTTGATGCTGCAGCCGCTCTTGATCGCCGAAGCGTTCGGGGTCAAGGAGTACAGCCGGGTGTATTCGTTGAACCAATTGTTCGGCACGATCGGCGTGGCGCTGGGACCCTTCGCCCTCGGCCTCATTCACGACTGGTCGAACTACGAGACGGCCTTCCTGTTCGGATCGGCCGCAAACCTGATCGGCCTTGGCGCCCTGTTCCTCGCCGGTTCCACCAACGATCCCCAGAACTCGTGGGCTCCGAGCGCAGCGTCGGCCGCGGTCTAGTTCGCCTCCGATCCCCCAGCGTGCGGAGTCGTGATGGAGGAGGCGCTGGCGTAGCCATCGGGCTCGATCCCGAACGCCCGATTGAAACGAGCACGGCAGTTCTCCCAGGCGATGTTGTTTGCCAGCTCCACCAACTGCTTCTCGCTGAAGCGATCTTGGAGCCTCTGCTCCAGATCGTCGGTCATGTTGACCGGCGTTCGGCTGAGGACGTCGGCGAACTCGACGACCAGTCGCTGATCGTCGGTCAGGTTGGGAGTTTCCTTCCAGTCGGCGACGGCGTCGATGGTGTGTTGACTGAGACCCAACTCACGGCCGAGTGCGATGCCGAGATCCTGTCACCAAAGGCAGCCAACCAATGACCCGGCTCTCAGCGTGGCCAACACCTTCAGGTCGTGAGGGACACTACGCCCCAATCCGATCCAGCGTTCCATGGCCAACTTCCCGAAAAACGTGGGTTTGTGTCGCAGCGCCTTCTTGTACGGGGCGGGCAGCAACGGCCCGCGACGAAGGACTCGAACAACGGCCAGGTAGGGATTCATGATTGCCTCCAAGCATGGATGAGTACAGCAGCGGCGATGACCGCCGCACCGACAAGTGAGATGGAATTCAGGGCGTCCTCCGAGCTGCTGAGCGCGTCGGCTGGGTGCAGCAAGTGGAAGAGCGCATGCGGCACCGAAAAGGTGAGTGCTCCCGCCATTGCGGTGATCACCACATCACGACGGGGGAGGAGCAGAGCGAGCGTGGCGAGCACCCCAACCGTCAACAGCCCGGCCCCGGCGTCGGTGGCCAGATGTTCGTTGAACGGCGGTAGGGCGGCAACGAGGTGCGGGGCCCAGCCGGGAAAAGAATCGAACCAGTGGCGAGGGGCGAGTATGGCCCAGGCGCCGGCAATCAGGTTGGGTGCAGCGAGGACGACAAGGGCCGCTCTCACCCACCAGGGTGGTGCTGCGGGTTTGGGTTCCATTTCTTTTCGACGAGAGAGGTCACCGGTTTGTGACGAACAATCTTGCGATTTGTCGGAATATCTCTCTCAGAGGAACTCGGCAAGTCGTTCGGTCGGGAGCGCATGCACGATGCGACCCTCGTGGCCGACCATCGTCGTGGCCGCGCAGAGCGCATTCCAGATCGACTCCTCGACGGCATCGGCGACCGCCTCGAACAGCGGTGTCATCGACCGACTCGGCAGGGTCGTGATCGCCACCGGTTCGGCGGCATCCGAGGCGATGATATTGCCTGTCGAGAACGCCAGGAAGATGTCGCCGCTGCTGTTGCTGCCGTTTCCTCCGACCCGAGCGAGGCCAACGGTTGCTCGGCGAGCGAGGCGCTTGCATTGATCGGCCAGCAACGGTGCATCGGTTGCGATCACGATGATGATCGACCCGGCGTCGGCTGTACGGGGATCTGTCGGTTTGGGAACCACCGACTCGTCGAGTTTGGCACCGATCGGCCGTCCGTCGAGGCGAAGATGAGCGCGCTTGCCATAATTCGCCTGCACGAGAACGCCAACGGTGTAGCCCGAAACGCCGATCTCCACGACCCGAGATGACGAGCCGATCCCGCCCTTGAAACCGTGGCAGACCATGCCGGTCCCGCCACCGACATTGCCCTCGGCCACCGGACCGACGCCTTCGGTCGAGGCGGCGGACGCCAGCGCGGCCGCCACGTCATCGGGCCCGAGGGCAAAGGCGGCAATGTCATTGAGAAACCCGTCGTAGGTCTCGGCGACGATCGGAAGACACCACTCGGTTGTCGGCGCCCGACGAAGCATCTCGGCCACCAACCGATCTCGCACCAATCCAACCTGGTGAGTGTTGGTGATGCCGATCGGACCGGCGAGAAGTCCGCTCTCTTCCAACCAGTGCGAGCCGGTCATCTCCCCATTGCCATTGAACGAAACGTAGGCACCGGGGCACAGGAGACCAGCGTCGGCGATCGGTCGAGGTTCGATGATGGTGACCCCGGTACGAACAACGTTCGGCTCGTCGCGCTGCACCGTTCGGTGCCCGACGCGGACCCCTGCGACATCGGTGATCGCATTGTGCCGTCCGGTGGGGTACGGCCCGATCGAGTAGCCGAGATCCCGGAGACGTTTCGTCATCTGTAACCCCTTTTTGTCCGAGAGCGGTGAATATCCGAGACGTGAGAATCCGAGAGCGGTCTACGAATCGCCGATGGCGTAGAAGGTGCCGGTGCGGCTCCCGAAGAAGATGCGACCATCCCACACCGCAGGGGTCGACTCGATACAGCCTTCGAGTTGGAGATCCCATAACTTCGGAGGTTCGACGGTGGTGTCGCTGACATCGAATGCGTGGAGACCACCCTCACAGTCACCCTGAATGAGGACATCGTCGACCACGACCGGGCTCTGCCAGAGCGGCCCCGGCAGCCGTAGTACCCAGCGCTCGGCGCCGGTTGCCCGGTCGAGGCCGAGAACCCGGCCGTCGTCGGTGGCGACGATCACCAGGTCGTCGTGCAGTGCCGGTGTCGCCCAGACGCCGGTGTCGAGGCCGGAGTTGGCCTCGCGGCTCCAGACCAGCGGATCATCGGGCTTCGACGGGTCGAGCTTCATGACCTGGCCGAGTTCCTTCGAGCGGGCATTGCCTCGCTCGTATTCACTGGCGACGTACAGCATGCCCTCGTCGTCGATCACGATGGAAGCGTCGGTGTCGTCACCGGTCCAGAATCGGAAGGTCCGCGTCGGGTCGACACCGTCGGCCAGGGACGTGATGTCCCATCCTTGGACCAGCCCGCCGGAGTTGGCGAAATAGACGGTGTTGCCGCTGATCGCCACCGAGTTCTCGATCGAAACGTCGTTCCCGACGGCGTTGATCAGTTCGTCGTCCCACCCCGCGGTCGAGAAGGCCAGTTGGGGATCGACCGTGACCATCCCGTCGGCGTCGTAACCGCGGTTCAGTTTCACGATGAAGAACCGAGAGTTCTCGCCGCCCTCGAACAGATAGTCGTCGATGACGAGACCCGAACCGTCCCAGTCGTTGTTCCATTTCGTCGGTTGCACCAGATCGGCGGCGAGCTTCCACAGGACCCGGGGCTCGGGGCCATCGATGGCGACGACGTGGTAGAAGTTGTCTCGGCTGCCGGTGTACATGAGGGGGAAACCATCGGGATCCATCGTGATCGATCCCTTGATGATGTCGTCGGTGGCGTAGCCGGGGTACGCCTCGGCACCCGTCAGCGGATCGAGGAAATTGACCTTTCGGTTGTAGCCACCGAACGCCACCCACCATGACTCGTCATCGACGCTGCCGGGAGCGTCGCCCGGAGGATGGAACACCGACGGCTGACCGGTCCAGCCCGAACCGCACCACTGTTTGGCTTCGCCCCCGACCGAGGAGTTGGAACAGCCGATGTCAAAGGTCCACAGCACCTTCGGGTTCATCGGCACCGGTCCTCGCCCGTACCAGCTCCGCGTCGGGTTGCCCCGGAACGTGAGCAGTCCTTCGTTTGCCCCGAGAACCGACCATGGTTGCCCGGCCGATGCGGGATTCACCCACCCATCAAACGGGGTCAACGTGGTGGTGGTCTCCTCGGTGGAGGAAGGCAAGGTCGTGCTCGTTGCCGTTGACGGCGTGGTCGCCGCTGTCTCACCATTGAGCGGGATCGTTGTGCCCTGGTCGATGGCGACATTGGCGGTGCTCGTCAAGTCATCGACTGCACCACCGGTGCAAGCGGCAAGTCCGATCGCCCCGGCAAGGAGCAGGCGGGTGAACGAACGTTGCGTCAAGTCAGTCCGCCCTCGGCAACCATGCGCTCGAGCATGAGCTCGGGGTGTTCGTTGATGACCCGGTCCATCCAGTACTTGCTTTCGAACAATGCGAGGCGGGTGCCGTCGTCTCGTTCGAGGACGTCGACGCCCTGCATGGCTCGAAGCGCCGGGGTGCTCGTTGCGTCGGTACGACGAGCAATCGTGTAGCGGGTGGCCGTGAGCTCGACCGGCGCCCCGAATTCGTTCTCGAGGCGATGGGTCGCGACTTCGAACTGCAGCGGCCCGACGGCAGCAAGAATGGGCGCCTGGTCACCGATGTCTTGTTCTCGCAGCACCTGGACGGCACCCTCTTCGTCGAGCTGATGGATGCCCTTGCGGAACTGTTTGAACTTGGAGGTGTCCTTGACCCGAGCTCGCATGAAGTGCTCCGGCGCGAACGCCGGAAGGCTCGGGAATTCTGCGGGTTCGCCAACATAGACCGCATCGCCCACTCGGAGCTCGTTGGCATTGACCAGCCCGAGGATGTCGCCCGGCCAGGCTTCATCGATCGTTTCGCGGTCTTGGCCGAACATGGTCTGGGCGTACTTGGTCGAGAACTGGCGGCCGCTGCGTCCCGCAGTCGCGATCATGCCTCGCTCGAATCGACCCGAACACACCCGAATGAACGCCAGCCGGTCGCGGTGCGCCTTGTCCATGCCAGCCTGCACCTTGAACACCAGACCCGAGAAGCCGGCGTCGAGGTCACGACGAGTGCCGTCGGCCAGGATCCGTGGCTGGGGCGAGGGGACCAGATCGACCACGCCGTCGAGGAGTGCTCGGACACCGAAGTTCGTCAGAGCCGAACCGAAGAATACCGGTGTCGATTCGCCGGCGAGGAACCTCTTGACGTCGACGGTGCGCTCCAACTCGCGGAGCAGTTCGGCTTCCTCCTGGGCCGTGGTCCAGGAGTCGCCCTCGACTTCGGCCGCTTCGCTGGGGCTCACGTCGGTTTCGGGCGCCATCGTTGAACCACGAGCGGTGCGCTCGAACCGTGTGTAGGAACCGTCGATCTGGTTGATGACTCCGCGGAAGTCACCGGAAATGCCAACGGGCCACGTGACCGGTGTTGGTTCAACGACCAGTGTCTCCTCGATCAGATCGAGAAGCTCGAGCGCACCCAGGCCGGGGCGATCCCATTTGTTGATGAACGTCAGGAACGGGATCTCTCGTTCGCGGCAGACCTCGAACAGTTTCAACGTTTGCGGCTCGATGCCCTTCGCAGCATCGAGCACCATGACCGCGGCGTCGGCCGCGGCAAGTACCCGGTAGGTGTCCTCGGAAAAGTCACGGTGACCAGGGGTGTCGAGCAGGTTGATGATGCAGTCTCGGTACTCGAACTGCAGTACGGCAGACGTGATCGAGATCCCTCGCTGCTGTTCGATGTCCATGTAGTCAGAGGTCGCCGACCGTCGGCCCTCGCGAGCCTTGACCGCTCCGGCTTCCTTACCGAGGGCACCTCCGTACAGCAAGAACTTCTCGGTGAGGGTGGTCTTGCCCGCGTCAGGATGCGAGATGATGGCGAATGTTCGTCGCCGGGCAGCCTCTGATTGAGCGGTAGTCACCCGCCAAACGCTAGCGGAGCGTTGGGCGTTGCAAGGTGAAGCGAGTAACTCCGGACGAGATGAACGGCGTTATCGTCGCTGACGTGCCGAATCAAGCAACATCTGCGTCGAGTTCAGTCATCAGCTACCCCGGGGCTCGCCGCCCGGACCGGCAGTGGACCGTTGACAGCAACGGACTCGCCATCGCCGCGTATCAATGGGGCGAAGACGCAGCCCCTCCGATGATGATCGCCCATGGCGGCTTCGACTTTGCAGGCACCCTCGACGGGTTCGCCCCCCGACTGGCCGATGCCGGATGGCGCGTCATCAGCTGGGACCAGCGTGGTCACGGCGACTCCGAACACGCCGCCCTCTATAGCTGGGATGCCGACCTGCGTGATGCTGTCGCCGTCATGGCCTCGGTGACCAATGCGTCTGCGCCGGTACTTGGCCACTCCAAGGGCGGCGGGCTGATGATGGCCTTGAGCGAGGTCCGGCCCGACCTGATCAGCCACCTGGTGAACCTCGACGGCCTGCCATCGCGGCGGACCATGCCCGACATTCCCGACAGGGAACGGACTCGAATGATGGCGAACGAGCTGATCAGCCGCCTCGATCACCGGCGGACAGCGCACGAGAGCGTCCGTAAACCGGGCACGCTCGACGAGCTCGCCGATCGGCGAGCCCGGATGAATCCACGCCTCGATCGTGACTGGTTGCGACGACTGGTGTCGATCGGAGCGAGGGAAGACGCCGACGGGTGGCGCTGGAAAATCGACCCGTCGATGCGCTTCGGCGGCTTCGGACCGAACCGACCCGAATGGGCGCTGTCGCGCCTGCCCGGTTTGCGGGTGCCGTTGCTGGCCGTGCTCGGCCTCAAACTCGAAGAAATGGGCTGGGGCACCCAACCAGACGACGTCGAGCCCTGGCTGCCCCCGGGCGCTCAATTCGTTCCGCTCGAGAACGTCGGCCACTTCGTGCACGTCGAACAGCCCGACATGATCGCCAACCTCGTTCTGGAGTTCCTCGCATGAAGGTCACGCTGCAACACAACAAGATCGAATTGGCACTCCACCAGCTGAGCGCAGGCACCGACCCCGATTGCCAACCGCTGCTGATCCTCCACGGGCTCGGCGAAGCGACCGGCACCACCATCCCGCTGCCGTGGAACACCTGGCCCGGTGTCGTCTGGGGTCTCGATTTCTCGGGACACGGTGAGAGTACGGTGCCTGCGGGCGGCGGTTACACCTGCGAAGTGCTGGCCAGCGACGTCGACATCGCCCTCGCCCACATCGGCCCGGCCACGGTCGTCGGCCGCGGCCTCGGATCCTACGTGGGTTTGATGACCGCTGCTGCTCGCCCCGACCTCGTTCGAGGTCTCGTCCTCGGCGACGGTCCCGGCCTGGCCGGCGGGTCCTCGGGACCGGGATCAGGCACCTGGTTCATGCCCGCCGACGCCGACGGCTCGAGCCCCGATTCGTTCGCCCTGTTCGAGTTGTCAACCGATGTCCGCCCGGCCGACTACGCCATGGGATTCCTTCGGCTTTTGCTGGACAACTCCGATCTCGCCAACCCGGTCACCATCACCGCACGAGTCATGCCCCCATGGCTCGAGGCTGTCGCCAATGAACCGGGCGTGTTGCAGGAGTCGATCGAGACGACTCGAGACCGCTACGCAAACGGTCCACTCATCAATCGTTGACGTTCGGCGCGAGTCCTGAACGGCGCTCGGCTGATCGACTACCCGAAGACGAACGGGAACGCCGTGAGCAGCGAGATGGCCGCCGAAACGACGAGCGCCACCCACCATCGCCGCGTCGCCGGGTAAATCATCAGGCGCTTGCATGTCTCGACCACGAACCCTCCGGTGCCAGCGGCCTCCACGCTGCTGAGCATGCCAACAGTTGTAGCCGCGCCACATCGGCACCGGGATGGGTAGAACGTCAACCAGCAGCGAGCAGGACTACCCGCACGCAACACCGAGTCTGGGTCACCTGGGTCACCTGGGTCACCTGGGTCAGACGACTTCGTCGTCTTCGGTCATCTGGGTCAGACGACTTCGTCGTCTTCGGTCATCTGGGTCAGACGACTTCGTCGTCTTCGGCGTGGTTGAGATCGATGATGCCCAAACGAACCGCGCCGAGCACGGCATGGGTCAGGCTCTGCGCATCGAGCTTGCGATAGATCGCATTCAGATGGTTGTGCACCGTCTTGGTGGTGATACCGAGATAGCGGCCGGCCTGTTTGGTGCTCATGCCGTCGGCGATGGCCTGAAGAATCTCGATCTGACGGTCCGACAGCAGGTCGTCGGTGATCTTCTGCTCGGCCGCAGTGGTGAGCATGGCGCCGGCCAGGGCGGGGGAGAGCACGGTCTCGCCGTCGACCACACGCAGCACGGTCTCTCGCACCTCGGCAAACGACGTGCCCTTGCTCATGTAGGCGCTCGCTCCGGCGCCGATGGCGTCGCGGGTGCGTCCCAGATCGTCGTGCATGGTGAGTACCGCGATGCGACACGATGGCACTGCCTCACGGATACGGCGGGTCGCCTCGATGCCGTCCATGACCGGCATCGACAGGTCCATCAGCACGACCTCGGGAACGAGTGCCTTGGCCAAGGCGACGGCTTCTTCTCCGGTTGACGCCTCACCAACGACAGTGTCGCCAGCAGCTTCGAAGGAACGGCGAAGGCCGTCGCGGAGCAGGGCGTGGTCATCGGCCAGCAGGATCTTGATCATAATGTGGTCTTACCTCTCAGGCGGGTGGGCTTGTAAGCACCGTGATGACCGTTCCCTGTTCGGGTTCGCTCGTCACTTCAAGGATGGCTCCGACAGACGCAGCACGTTCCCTCATCCCGACCAGACCATAGGCAGTGCCTCGGATTCCCCGGCGGGGATCGAAACCTCGACCATTGTCTTGCACGACAAGCACACCTCGTCCATCTTCGATCGACCAGCTCAGATGAACATGAGTGGCCTTGGCATGCTTTTCGACATTTGCAAGCGCTTCTTGAGCGATTCGCAGAAGCTCGTTCTCCACCAGCGGTGCCAAATGCACCGTTCGATCATCGGGAACGCTCACCGTGATCTCGACATCTCCCCGTTTCGAGAAGCGATCGACGACCTCGCCGATGACGATCGTGAGCGGACGCCCCGGCTGTACGGCGGCCCGCAATTCGATCAGGGTGTCTCGCAGATCGGCGATCGCACCTTGGACGTCGCCGTGCAGTTCCTTCAGCTCCAGCGAGGGCTCGGGCTGCGCGGTGTTGATTCGTTCGAGTTCGAGACCGATGTAGGTCAACCACTGGCCGAGACGGTCATGGAGATCACGGGCGATTCGACCTCGCTCGTCTGCTGCTGCCAGCGAGCGAAGATGCTGGAACGAACGTGCATTGGCAATGGTGAGGGCCAGCATCTGGGCCATACCGTCGAGGAGGTCGGCGTCGACTTCGGTGAAGCCTCCGGGAGCGGTGCGCTCGACCGCGATGAGGCCGGTGTCGCGGCCGTTGACAACCAACCGTGCGTAGAGGCCGCTGCCAGCCCGGTCGGCCGTCACCGCCGAAAGATCGGCGATACGAGTGACCGCTGGTGTGATGGCCGCTTCGAGGAGCGGGGCCGGCAGTTGATGCGAGGTGAACGTGGGGGGTAGGTCGAAGCCTTCGACGAGCTGGGGCGACCAGACGCTGTCGTCGTAGGCAAGCACGGCGAACCTCTCGGCGCCGAAGCTGTCGATGAGCTGGCGGCGAGTGGCCGAGAGCACGTCGGGCAGATCGAGCGACGACGGAAGTGAGGTTGCCACCTCGTGCAACGCGCCGAGAAGCTGGTTCGTCTCACTCAGCGAAGATGCCCGCTCATTGGTCAGTCGGCGACGATTCTCGAGCTGTAGCAAGCGTTGCTGTGCGATTCCGGGAAACACACACGCACCGAGAACCGACATCACGCCCGCGGGATTCGGCAACTCGAAACTGAGCGAAACCACCGATGCAACCCCCGTGGTGACGACCAGAGCGGTTGCGGCAGCCCACGCGCCAAGGCGAAGTCCCCAACCGAACGCAACGAGGGCGACGGCAACGATGACCGCACCGACGAATGGGTTGCTGAGTCCATCGGCGATGCCGACCGCCGCCGAAAGGATGGCGACGTCGGCCAGTGCAAACGCCTGTTGCGATTGGCTGCGATCGCCGAGCCGGATGGGTCGGATGGTGCGCCACGAAGCGAGGAAGATGGCCACGGTGAGCGTTGCGACAATCGGGAGCTCACCGGCTGCGGCGCGTGTTGCGGCCCAACCAACGCCAACCATGACGGCGCCCCAGCGAAGGGCGGCCAGAACCGCAGCGAGCGATCCAGTGACCGAGGGGCCGAGTTCGAGCGCCCGACCGGCTTCGTCGAGTCCGCCGTGACGCAGGGCGCGCAGCGCCAACAGCACCTCACCGGCCGGGGATGTCCCGGTCGGTTGGCGAGCATTGCCTGCTTGCCCACTGCTCGTCGTCACACTGCTCCCATCGGCACCAAGAACCGACGATCAATCACCAGATGCCAATCGGTAACAACCAACGCCGCTTCAATGGTTCCGTGCCGCTACATAGGTGGCGAACGCCACCAACGTCATTTCAACCTCGCTTGGAAAGGCTAGGCGAGATGACTCATGGATCGCAGTTTCGACCAAAGAATCTATTCGCCGCTCGATTTCGGTGACCGCGCCCGTTTCGATCAGCACGGAGAGAAGTGCCGAAACGTCCTGGTCAGAGAGTTCTGGCTGCCCGATCGACGCGAGCACCTTGCGTTGCGACGCGGTCGCCCGTTCGGCAGCAACCGCCACCAATTCGGTTGGCTTGCCGTCGCGGAGATCACCCCCGACGGGTTTGCCGACGCAATCGACGTCACCGAAGACGCCGAGCAGATCGTCGCGAAGTTGGAAGGCCTGCCCAATCGGTCGGCCGAACGCATCGAGTTGCTCGAGAAGCTCGGGCGTTGCGCCACCCTCGAGCGAAGCGCCAAATTGGAGGGGTCGAACAATCGTGTAGAGCGCTGACTTGAACATGGCGACCCGTTGGGCGGTCTCCCTCGACACCTCGCCTGACGCCGCGGCCTGCATGTCGAGGTATTGGCCGAGATTCAGCTCGATGCGCAGCTGGTCCCACACCGTACGAGCCATGGAATGGGCGCCGCCGACGAACCGATCGGCGTAGACGTGACCGAGGTCGCCGACGAGGATCGCAACGCCTTCGCCGTAGCGTCGCGGCTCACCCCGCCAACCATTGGCTGTCAGCCGTTTTGCCTGTTCGACGTGGATTGTCGATCGATTTCGTCGAGTGTCGGCGTCGTCCATCACGTCGTCGTGGATCAGGGCGAAGACCTGGAGGAGCTCGAACGCAGCGCCCGCATCGATGATCTGCTCTTCGTTGTTTCCCAGTCCGTGAACGCCGGCCCACGCCCAATAGCAGAATCCGGCCCGCAGTCGCTTGCCTCCGGCGGTCATGCGGGCGAGTTCGTCGATCGCTTCGACGAGCCGCGGGTCGACCTCGAACCATTGTGCTCGCTCGGCGGCAAACAGCGCCTCGAGCCGGGCATCAACCTTGTCGGCGACCTCGGTGAGGCCTGCCGGTATGTCAATCATCGAGGACCTCGCAACGTTCGACACCGCCGTCGAGCACCGCAGCGACGTTCCCCTCCACCGTAGCCAGACGGGCCCGGCAGTAACCGATCAGGGCGGTGGCTCGTTCGACACTGGTGGCCAGACTGTCGACGTCGACGCTGGAGGACTCCAACGACCGAAGCAGATCTTCGAGTTCGGCAACCGCGTCGGCGTAGAGAAGTTGGCCACCGTCTTCGGTGGTGAGAGAGTCGGTGCTGAGAGAGGGAGCTGCCTCTTCGGTGATTCGGTCGTTGGTCGTCATGGTTCTGAGCCTGCTTCCTTCTCTGTATCGATGGCGCCGGCCTTCGTCGAGTGCGAAAGAATCTCGCTCGTGAGATCCCCATCGGCGAGCGTGGTGGTGATGACCGTGCCGGAAGGCGCTTCGCTGGAGGAACGGAGCAGCCTGCCGTCGGCTCGGCGAGTGATCGACCAGCCACGCGCCAGTGTGAGGGCGGGGTCGAGGGCCGTTGCCCGCAACGAGCATCGTTCGAGAAGGTCGACTTGTCGTTCGATGCAGCGACGGCTGGCGTCGAGGGTGCGATGTTCGAAGAGGTCGAGTCTGGATCGTTGGCGCTCGACGGCGCTTCCGGCCAGCAAACCAATGCGGTTCCCGGCGGCCAGAAGTCGCCGTTCTTCGGAATCGAGTTGGAGGGCAACGACCCGGGTCATCCTGCGCTCGGCATCGTCAACCCGTTCGATGAAGATCCGCACCCGTTCGATGATTGCTGCGGCACATGCCGTTGGCGTCTTGGTGGTGAGGTGCGCCACGTGGTCGGCGACCGAAAGGTCGATTTCGTGGCCGATCCCGACGAAGACGGGAATCGGCGACGTGGCGATCGCTCGGGCAACCTGCTCGTGGTCGAACGCCATGAGGTCGGTGCGAGCACCTCCCCCACGAACAACAGCGATCACATCGGGCCGCGCTGCGACCGCCTGCTCGAAGGCCTTCACGATCATCGGCACGGCGTCAGCACCCTGCACCCGCGAGTCGATCGGTGTCACCTGAAACGGGAGTCCGCTGGCCTCGAGTTCGTGGAGGAAATCGGCGGCGGCCGCGCTTCCCAGGCTGGTGATGAGGGCGACATGCAGGGGAAGCGCCGGGGGCGCCAGTCTTCGGTTGGCATCGATGATCCCCTCGGCACCCAGGGTGCCGAGCAGTTGCGTTCGCGCGATCTCGAGCTGGCCAAGGGTGAACGATGGATCGATGAGCGTCATCAAGAGCTGCATCCGGCTCTGAGGGCTGTAATAGGCCAGTCGACCGCGAATGCGGATCTCGATACCATCCTCCATCCGGATCTTGCCCGACTTCTTGAGGATCGCATTGACGCGGAACTTGTGTTTGGCGAAGAGGGCGATCGGTAGTACTGCCTCTGGGCGGCTGCCGAGCTCGCCCGGTTCGATCAAATCAAAATATACATGACCGCCATTTGAACGATTCAGGCCCGAAATTGCGCCTCGGATCCACACCTCATCAGGGAACTGATCCTCGATGGTGCGCTCGAGTGCGCGGCAAACCTCTTGCACGCTCATCGTCTCTGGCACGTCTGAGACGCTACTGTCGGAGGGTCACCATCACGACCCGGCGATTCACCATCCCCGTCGCAGGCCGTGTCGCTGGCTAACGTCTCCTCGGTCCCGCCCGGTGTAGACGTCCCTCATCACCCGCTGCTGTTCGAGTCCCGCATTGCCCGATCCCCGACATTCCTCCGCCCCTCCGTTACCGTTCGACCCTCCGCTGGTCGGCGTTGACGAGATGGGCCCCCTGATCGACCTCACCGGTGATCAGACCCCTGATTCGTCGATCCAGGGTGTGGCTATCTCGGCGGTCAATCCTCAAACGGGCGACGGCCATATCCTCTACGCCAGCGAGAATCTGCTCGATCTTCTCGGCTACCGACCGGGCGAGCTCCTGGGAGCGAGCCCCGGGGTTCTCTTCGCCGAAAGCACTCCCGGCGCCCAACTCGACGCCATCGCCGAACTGGTCGAGGCAGGCAAGCAGGCGGTCGTGAATCTCCAGCTGGCCAGGGCCAACGAAACTGCCCTCTGGGTCCGGGGCTCGTTCCTGCGCCTTCCGGCGATGACGTCCGAATGGCCGTACTACCTTTCGGTGTTTCGTGAGCCGACCGCCCGGGTCGCCAAAGAGCAGCTGCTGGCGGATTCGGCAGAAATCCTCGACGCAATCGTCGGCGGTCATGACGTCTCGGAGCTGCTGAGCCGCACGGCCGAGCGAATCGATCGCCATATCAGCGGTGGGAGTTGCTGGATTGCGTTGGCCGATCAACTGGGCGGCCTCGAACCGGTCATCACCGGAGCGCACGATCACGAACTCGTACAGCGAGTCCTCCAATCGATCACCGACAGCGAGCAGGTCAGCACGAGTCTCTTCATCCGTGTTGCCGATCTCGACGACGCGCTCGCGCTCCGCCTGCGTGACAGCAACATCGATGCCCTGTGGTTTCAACCACTTTGGGGGCCGAACGGTGAACGACGAGGGGCAATGGTGATCGCCCATATGTCTCGGCTCGGTCCGACCGATGACGAGGCCATGGCGCTCGGGCATCTGACCCGACTCGTCAGCCTCGCGGTCGAGCGCAGTGTCGCCGAAGCGCATCTCGCCCACAAAGTGCTGCACGACCGTCTCACCATGTTGCCGAATCGGATGCTGATCTCGGATCGCCTCGATCAGGCAGTGGCGCGATTGGGGCGCGAACGGGCCCGGCTCGCAGTGCTGCTCGTCGATGTCGACCGTTTCAAGTTGATCAACGACGCCTGGGGTCCCGAGGTCGGCGATGAAGTCCTCATCGAGGTGTCGCGCCGACTTCGGCAATCGGTTCGTCTCGGCGACACCGTCGGGCGTATCAGCGGTGACCAGTTCATGGTGCTCTGTGTTGCCCTGACCTCCGATAGCGATGTGCAGGCGATGGCCGAGCGCATCGTCGAAGGCATTGGGCACCCGTTCCTCATCGGTGACGCCGAATTGCGGATCACGGCTTCGGTTGGCGTGGTGCTGGTCGAGGAGCCCGGTCAGTCGCCGAACGTCATCATCTCCTACGCCGAATCAGCGCTGGCCCAGGCCGTCGCCGACGGCCGTTCGCGCTATGCGGTCTACGAGAAGGGCACGACGAACCCCATCCTGGTTCGGCTCGAAGTCGAGAAGGCACTCGAGGTGGCGCTCACCGAGGATGAGCTCGTTGTTCACTACCAACCCCTGGTCGACATCGCCTCCGGCCGCATGGTCGGCGCCGAGGCGCTCTTGCGTTGGGACCGTCCCGGCAAAGGACTGCTGCCACCGTCGGAGTTCATCGAGATTGCCGAGGCTTCCGGGCTGATCGTGCCGGTCGGTGCCTGGGTGATCAACGAGGTGTGCCGCCAGATCGCGCGTTGGCCGGCATCACCGGTCGGGGCAAAGCCGGTGATATCGGTCAACTTGTCGGCTCGTCAGCTTTCCGACGACAACCTGATTCCCGTGGTCATCGGGGCGCTGGAACGGCATCAGGTGTCAACGGCCAACCTGGGCTTCGAAGTGACCGAGTCGATGAAGGTCGAAGATGTCGAGGGCGCGTCGGCGACGCTCAACGAACTGGCTGCCCTTGGCTGCAAGTTGTCGATCGATGACTTCGGTATTGGTTATGCAACACTCGACTACCTCCGTCGATTCTCCATGGCCGACACGATCAAGATCGACCGCTCGTTCATCAGTGGTCTTGGGATTTCGCGTGAAGACTCTGCCATCGTGTCGACCTCGACGCAGCTGGCAGCTCAGCTCGGGCTTTCGGTTGTTGCCGAAGGCGTCGAGACCTACGACCAGTTCGCAGAGCTGGCCAAACTCGGCGTCGACGTGGCCCAGGGCTACCTTCTCAGCCCGCCGGTTCCGCTTGACCGTGCGATCCTTCTGTGGGCGCAGGGTGAGCTGATCACGCCATTCTCCGACGAGTGACCGCGGCTTCGGACCCGTTCGGCCCGCCACCAGTCGGGCCGCCACCGTTGGGCGGTGGACCGCCCCCGAGCCCGCCCGGCCACCCGCCCCTGCCGCCCCCTTCGGGTATGCCCTGGGGCGCGCCTGGAAGCGCTCCGTTCACTCCGGACGGACGTGGGTCGACACCAGGCCGTCGACGGCCGTGGTGGGGCCTGGGTGACGTGCTCCTGGCTCTGCCATTCATCGCGGTGACAACGGTGGCTGCCACGATCGTTGGTGGTGCGGTTGCGGTGGCGTCGGGTTCGCTCGATCTCGACACCCTCACCTCCGAAGAGGCCGCCGTTGTTCCTTCATCGGTCTTCGCGGCATCGCTTGTCGGTCAGCAGCTCGGCCAGGGCATCTGGCCGTGGATCGTCTCGAAATGGAAGGGCCGGGGGATGGCACTCGACTGGGGTTGGGAGTTCAAGCCACGCGACCTGTTGATCGGTCCCCTGACCGCGGTCGCCGCCCTGGCGCTCGCCCTCGTTGCTGGAGGGATCATCGCCCAGCTCGTTGGGATCACCGATGAGGTCAGCAATACCGAGTTTCTCGGTGACGCCGAAGGGACACTCGCCTACTGGATCCTGATCTTCGGGGTGGCGGTCGGCGCGCCGGTCACCGAGGAGTTGCTGTTTCGCGGGCTGATCCTGCGCGCCCTCGAAAAGCGGGCGGGACGAGTGGTCGCAGTGATCGGTTCGACCTTCGCGTTCACGTTGCCCCACTACATAGCGGCGACCCCGGCCGAACTCGCCGTGCTCCTCGGGACGATCGGCAGCGTTGGTCTGGTGCTCGGCATGGTCGCGGTGCACACCCGACGCCTGGCGCCGGTCATCATCGCCCACGTCTTGTTCAACAGCCTGACGTTGGTGACGATCTTCACCTCCTGATCGGGCACCATCCGTCCACCCGAGCGCGGGTCTTCGTTTGAAGCAGAGCCGGTTTCAGTCAGACCGTGTTGCAGCCAGATCCGGATTCAGTCAGACCCTGGCCAGCCGGGCACACCGTCATCGAGTTGCACCCCGAACGTGTTGAGGAAGCCTGACACCAGCCGGTAGAAGCCGGCAACGATGACGAGTTCGATTTTGTCGGCATCGCTCCAGCGACCGAGTCTGGCCCAGGTGTCGTCGGAGACCACGTCGTCTCGACACAGATCGTCGGCCAAGTCGATCAATGCCTGATCGTCGTCGCTCCAGTCATGGCTGCCACCGGCAAGCCCCACGATCTCGGCATCGTTCAGACCGGCTTGCTTGCCGATCAGGGTGTGCTGACCGAATTCGTACACGGCTTGTGCGTTCCAGCCGACACGAAGAATCACGATCTCACGTTCACGGGCCGGGATGAGCCCCTTGTTGAGGAGATAGCCGCCGAGGAGGTTGAACCGCTTCAAGAGCTTCGGGTGATGCCCCATCGTGGCAAAGATGTTCAGCGGCGAGCCGTCGACGGTAAGGGCATTCTCGAGAATCTCGGCCAGTTCGCCGTCGACACTGGTGAGCGGGACAACTCGGGGTTCGCTCGGACGGGCGGCGGTTGGTGCTGGGCCGGTCGGGCGGTTGGCGAGCGGGGACGGGTCAACAGACATGAAGGATCCTGTGGGTGAGATGGCGTTGCTGGTGAGTTTGTTGTCTGGGGTCAGACTTGGCGAATCCGTCGGAGCAGTCCCTCTTGGGCGACGGTCGCGATCAGTACGCCGTCGGCACTGTGGACCGTGCCGTGGGCAACGCCCCGTGAACCCTGCAGCGATTGGAGCCGCATGTCGTGAAGCTGCCACTCATCGGCTCGAGACTCGCGATGAATCCATACCGAATGATCGAGACTCGCCCCCATGTAGTTGCCGTTCTCGCCGTTCTCACCGTGTTCGGCTTCGCTGTTGCCGCTCCAGATGGCGTCCATCGGGATGTGATCGCTTGCGTAGATCATGGCGGCGGTGTGGACCCATGGATCGTCGGGCAAACGATCAGGAAGCGCGTTGCGGATCCATGCGATGGCGCGTCCGGGTTCGGTGCCGGGGACACTGCGGACATCAGAGATGTCGTCCCACTCCTCGACAATGCAGTCGTCGGGCGGCGGTACCGCCAGATCGGCGACCGAGCGGGAGAACTCGACGTCGGGCTCGTCGCGGTGGAACGAGCACGAGAGGTTGAAGATGGCGCCACCCGGTTGCCGGGCGACGACTCGACGGGTCGTGAACGATCGCCCGTCTCGAATGAGGTCGACGTCGAACACGATCGGCACCGACTCGTCACCGGCTCGAATGAAATAGCCGTGCAGGCTGTGGATGCGTTGATCGGTCGGCACCGTGGTGCGGGCGGCGGTGAGAGCCTGGGCAACCACTTGCCCGCCGTACACGCGCTGGCGTCCACGGGCCGCGCTGTGCCCGAGGAAAAGCCCCGCCGCCAACTGCTCGAGTTCGAGGATTTCGAGCAGGTTGGTCGGCGTGCCCGCTCGTTCTTCGGTCAAGGGCTACTCCTCAACGAGTTCGATGAGGGTGCCGAGGCTTCCCTTGGGATGGATGAAGGCGACCGTGGTGCCGCGTGAACCGGGTCGGGGGGCTTTGTCGATGGCCGTCGCGCCGGCGGCCACCATTTGGTCGAGCGCTTCCTGACAGTTGTCGACGCGGTAGCCAACGTGGTGCAGGCCCTCACCTCGCTTCTCGATCGAGATGGCGATGGGGGAGTCGGGTCGGGTGGCGGCGGTGAGTTGGATGTAGGACTCTCCGACCTTCACCAGCGCCTCTTCGACGCCGTCGCTTTCGACGATCTCGCGGTGGTGGACCTCGGCACCGAAGGCCTCGGCGTAGTACGCGATCGCCGCCTCCAGGTCTCGAACGGCAATGGCGATGTGATCAATGGCGGTCAGTTGCATGTTGTCATCAATCCTTCAATGAGTCGGCGTGCTTACGGAACATGGTGATCTTGTCTTCGCCGATGCGTTCACGCTTGGCCTGGTCGGTGATGCCCTGCCCCTCGCCGCTGGCCAAACAGAGCACGCCGAGCTTGCCTTCGTGCTGGTTGTGATGGACCTGATAGGCGGCTTCGCCAACGTGGTCGAGGTCGTACACCGCCGACATGATCGGCTGGATGGCACCCCGGTCGATCAGTTTGTTCATTTCCCACGCCTCAGAGTAGTTGGCGAAGTGGCTCGAGACGATGCGCTTGAGCTTCATCCACAGGTGGCGGTTGTCGTACTCGATCATGTAGCCCGAGGTGGCGGCACAGGTGACGACCGTTCCTCCGCGCTTGGCGGCGAAGACCGATGCGCCCATGGTTTGGCGGCCCGGATGTTCGAAGATGATGTCGGGGTCGTCACCGACGAGTTCGCGGATCCGCTTGCCGAACCGGCGCCATTCGGCTTCGTCCTGGGTGTGCTCATCGGACCAGAACTGATAGTTCTCGGCCCGGCGATCGATCACTGCCTCGCAACCCATTCGATTGAGGAGCTCTGCCTTGTCGGGAGAGGAAACGACGCCGACCGGGTAGCCCCCGCCGTTGAGAACGAGTTGGATCGCGTAGCCCCCGAGACCGCCGGTGGCGCCCCAGACGAGCACGGTGTCGCCCTGCTTCATCTTGCCGGCGTTCTCCGAAACGAGCATCCGGTAGCTGGTGGACGCGCACAGGGCGTTCACCGCTGACTCTTCCCATGTCAGGTGAGTCGGCTTCGGCATCAACTGATTTGCCTTGACGACGGTCAGGTCGGCCAGGCCACCGAAGTTGGTTTCGAAACCCCAGATGCGCTGATTGGCCGCCTTC